>Ga0114898_1000996_pt1 | contig 18448 bp, 14 predicted proteins | sample Malvired_Geostar_FD_83496 | JGI IMG/M metagenome (GOLD analysis project Ga0114898, IMG submission 83496) | Marine viral communities from the Global Malaspina Expedition - Malaspina viral metaG DeepMed_Geostar | ecosystem: Environmental > Aquatic > Marine > Oceanic | place: Mediterranean Sea... | reverse complement strand
GTGTTGTACTGCATGATCTGCCGCACCGAATGGCGCAGCGCCTTGGACGGGATGGTCCCCAGATGCGTGCAGTTACCTCCTACGAGCGGACGATTGTCAACCACGGCGACCTTGCGCCCCGCCTTCACGGCGTTGATGGCCGCGCCCTCCCCGGCGGGACCGGAACCCAGTACAACCAAATCGTAGTTATAGACCGCCATATACACTCCTGAAAACGCAGCGGAAGACGCCGCCGCTGTCAACGAATTCGCCGATGTCCAAGGACGCAAACCAGCATTGCCCGCACGCCTTCTCAGCGGGACCGCCCAGGCATCTCCGCTCACGGCTGCCTGGGCGCACGAAGGGTTACATCAACGCTTGGTCGCGTCGTAGGCGAGATCGGTATTGCCCGCGTTCTTCGCCTCGTTCACTTCTTCGCATTTCTCGCGGCTACCGCCACAGATGGAGCATTCCTTCTCGATGCCCAGATTGGCGATGCCCCCACAGGAGCCCGCGATGGGCTTGCGCCCCATGATCACGCCGATGGCCATGCCGAGTACCACAAGCAGCATCACCAGAAAAACCAGTAACCAAGTCATTGCTCTACTCCCGCACCAAACAGCTCGTCGAAAGCCTTGGTGCTCGTTGTTGCGAAGCCTTGTCCCTCGCGCACGACGAAGAACGCGGCGATCGCATTACGCTCAGCCAGTACCAGTCCCCGCTCGGGTCCCAGCACCATCAGCGCGGTAGACAACCCGTCGGCGCGCAAAGTCGATTTATCGACGACCGTCACCGCAGCCAGGTGATGCTCGATCGGCTTGCCGCTTTGCGGGTCCAGGGTATGTGAATAGCGCCGACCGTCCTGCTCGAAGTAGTTCCGATAGTCGCCGGAGGTGGATACGCCCAGGCCATCAAGTTCGACGATCTTTTGCGCAACCCGCTGGTCATCCCTGGGCGCTTCAATGGCTATGCGCCACGGCGCACCATCAGGCTTTCGGCCCTCAGCCTTGAGCTCCCCGGTGATTTCCACCAGGTAACTCTGGACGCCCAGCGCCTTCAAACGATCGACAACGCGATCCACCGCATAGCCAGCAGCGATGCTGTTGAAGTCCAGCTGTACCGCCACCGCCTTGCACAACTGATCGCCATCGATGCGCAGATGCCGATGGCCGGTCAACGCCCGTGCGGCCTCAATATCTTCCGCCGACGGAACCTGTGTGGCGCGACCTTGCGGTCCAAAGCCCCACAGGTTGAGCAGAGGCTCGAGTGTAAGATCGAATGCGCCATCGCTGTCGGCCGATAGCTGATCGCCCGCTGCGACCAATTCGCGCACCATATCCGGCATCGGCTCACAACTACCGCCCGGCAGGGCATTGAAGCGCTCGACGTCGGAATCGCTGCGATAGGTGGACAGCTGCTTGTCGAGGTCGGCGAGGATGGCCTCGACCTCACCCTGCAGCACGTCCTTGGCCGGAACATCGCCACTGCGCACGTACTTGATCGTATAGGTACTGCCCATGGTCGGACCGGTGAAGGCTTCGACCTTGTCCTGAAACAGACAGCCCGTCAGGGCTGTCGCGAAAGCGACAGCGATGACGGGCTGGAGAGACGCGACAGCAGTGGACCAGAGTGAAGCTCGGATCATGCTAGCCGCCGAAGTCGTCGAGCAGGATGTTCTCCGGCTCCACACCCAGGTCGGTGAGCATCTTGATGACCGAGGCATTCATCATGGGCGGGCCGCACATGTAGAACTCGCAGTCCTCCGGAGCCGGGTGGTCCTTCAGATAGTTCTCATACAGCACGTTGTGGATGAAGCCGGTCGGACCATCCCAGTTATCTTCAGGCAGCGGGTCGGACAGGGCCAGATGCCATTCGAAGTTGGGATTCTCGGCCTGAAGCTGGTCGTACTCCTCGACGTAGAACGCCTCGCGCATGGAGCGCGCGCCGTACCAAAAGCTCATCTTGCGCTTGGACTTCAGACGCTTGAGCTGGTCGAAAATGTGCGAGCGCATCGGTGCCATACCCGCACCACCGCCGATGAAAACCATCTCCGCGTCGGTGTCCTTGGCGAAGAATTCACCGAACGGACCATAGACGGTGATCTTGTCGCCCGGCTTGAGGCTGAACACGTAAGACGACATCTTGCCCGGCGGAATATCGTCACGACCCGGCGGCGGCGAAGCGATACGGATGTTGAACTTCACCAGGCCGCGCTCTTCCGGATAGTTGGCCATGGAGTACGCACGAATCACGGTCTCGTCGCACTTCGACACGTACTTCCACTGATCGAACTTGTCCCAGTCGCCGCGGTACTCTTCCTGAATGTCGAAATCGCGGTAACGCACTTCGTGTGGCGGGCACTCGAGCTGCACATAACCACCCGCGCGGAAGTCGACGTTCTCGCCTTCCGGCAGCTTGAGCGTCAGCTCCTTGATGAAGGTCGCAACGTTCGGGTTCGACTCGACGGTGCACTCCCACTTCTTCACGCCGAAGACTTCTTCCGGCACTTCGATCTTCATGTCCGCCTTGACCGGAGTCTGACAGGACAGGCGCCAGCCTTCGCCCGCCTCACGACGGGTGAAGTGCGACTCCTCGGTCGGCAGCATCTCGCCGCCACCGCTCTCGACGATGCACTTGCACTGCGCACAAGTGCCGCCGCCGCCACAGGCAGAAGAAAGGAAGATGTTGTTGGCTGCCAACGTCTGCAGCAGCTTGCCGCCGGCCGGCACGGTGATGGTTCGCTCACCGTTGATCTCGATGGACACGTCGCCGCTGGATACCAGCTTGGCGCGCGCAGCCAGGATGATCACCACCAGCGCAAGCACGATGGCGGTGAACATACCGATGGCGAGGAAAATTTCGTAACTCATCAGTTCGTTCCGTCCTTACAGCTGTACGCCAGAGAAAGACATGAAGCCCAGCGACATCAGTCCGATGGTGATGAAGGTGATACCCAACCCCTGCAGCCCATCCGGAACATCGCTGTACTTGAGCTTCTCGCGAATACCCGCCAGCAGGGCGATGGCCAGTGCCCAGGACAGGCCGGAGCCCATGCCGTACACCACGCTCTCGCCCAGGTTGTAGTCGCGCTCGACCATGAACAACGTGCCACCCATGATGGCGCAGTTCACGGTGATCAGCGGCAGGAATACGCCCAGTGCGTTGTAGAGGCTAGGTACGTACTTATCCAGCAGCATTTCCAAGATTTGCACAATGGCCGCGATCACGCCGATATAGCTGAGCAGACCGAGAAAGCTCAGGTCCACATCTGGCAATCCTGCCCAGGACAACGCACCGGCTTTCAGCAGGTAGGTGTAGATCAGGTTGTTGGCAGGCACGGTAATGGCCTGCACCACGATGACCGCGATACCCAGGCCGATTGCGGTTTCCACCTTTTTGGAAATCGCGATGAAGGTACACATGCCGAGGAAGAACGCCAGCGCCATGTTCTCGATGAACACGGCGCGGACGAACAGGCTGATGTAATGCTCCATTAGTAAGCCTCCTTGCTAGAGACTTGCGGCGCCATCTTGAAGGCAGGCTTCTCGACCTGCTCCTTCTTCCATGCACGAATGCCCCAGATGAACAGACCGATGAGGAAGAACGCCGAGGGCGGCAGCAACATCATGCCGTTAGGCTGGTACCAACCGCCGTCGTTGACCACGGGCAGAATGGTGTAGCCCATCAGTTTGCCAGCGCCGGTCAGCTCACGAATGAACCCGAGCGCGATCAGCATGGCACTGTAGCCCAGGCCGTTGCCGATACCGTCGAAGAACGACAGCAGCGGCGGGTTCTGCATGGCAAAGGCTTCCGCACGACCCATCACGATGCAGTTGGTGATGATCAGACCGACGAACACCGACAGCTGCTTGGACAGCGAGAAGGCGTAGGCCTTGAGCACCTGATCAACCAGAATCACCAGCGACGCAATGATCACCATCTGCACGATCATGCGGATCGAGTTGGGGATCTGGCTGCGGATCATCGAAATGAACAAGTTGGAAAACGCCACCACCAACGTCAGCGCGACAGACATCACCAGCGCCGTGTTCAGGTTGGAGGTGACCGCCAGTGCCGAGCAGATTCCGAGAATCTGCAGGCCGATTGGGTTGTTGTTGAAGATCGGATTGAGCAGAACTTCTTTGACAGTGGGTTGCGACATGATCAAGCCTCCCCAGCGCGCAGATTAGCGATAAATGGACCGAAGCCGTTCTCGCCCAGCCAGAAGTGCAACAGCGCGTTGACACCATTGCTGGTCAGGGTCGCACCGGCCAGGGCATCGACCTGATGGTCGGCTTTCGGGCTCTGCGGGTCGACACCGCCCTTGACGATCTGCACGGCCAGGTCGCCGTTGTCGTCGTACAGTTCCTTGCCAGGCCACATGCCACGCCACTTCGGATTGTCGACCTCGCCACCGAGGCCCGGAGTTTCGCCGTGCTGATAGAAGCCGAAGCCGGCAACGGTATTCAGATCACCCTTGACAGCCATGAAGCCATAGAGGGTGGACCACAGACCGTAACCGCGAACCGGCAGAATCAGCGTATCGATCTCGCCTTCGCCCTGAGCTTCGACGATATAGACGGTGCTGTAACGCTCACGACGCTTGATCGAAGCGATGTCCTGTTCGCTCGGCAGCGCTTTGGACAGCGCAGGATCTTTGGCCGCTGCGAGCGGATCGAAGGTCTTGGCATCGAATTCGTCGCTGAACTTGCCGGTTTCCAGATTGACCAGACGAGCAACGATGCGCTCGTTGAACAGCTGCTTGACCTGATTACCGGACATGCCCGGCTCGCCGAGGCCGGCGATCGCCAGGATGCTGCGCTGTTTGTCCAGCAGGCGGTTTTCCTGCTGGGTCGGACGCAGTGCCACGGCGGCACCGGCGACGAAGATGGAGCACACCAGGCAGACCAACAGGGCTACCGTCAGCGTGCGAACGGTGGATTCTTTCTGACTAGACATTACGTGCCAGCCTCCGCTTGATATTGGCCTGAATGACGAAATGGTCAATCAGCGGCGCACACAGGTTGGCGAACAGGATCGCCAGCATCATGCCTTCGGGGAAGGCGGGGTTGACCACGCGGATCAGCACGACCATCACGCCGATCAGGGCACCGAACACCCACTTGCCGGTGTTGGTCATGGAAGCCGACACCGGGTCGGTCGCCATGAAGATCATGCCGAAGGCGAAACCGCCGACGACCATATGCCAGTACCAGGGCATGCCGAACAACGGGTTGGTGTCCGAGCCGATCAGGTTGAACAGCGTGCTCAGACCGATCATGCCCAGCATGACACCGGAGACGATGCGCCAGGAGGCGATCTTGCTGCCGATCAGGACGACGCCACCGATGAAGATCGCCAGGGTGCTGGTTTCACCGATCGAGCCATGAATGGTGCCGACGAAGGCGTCCATCCAGGTGATGCCGCTCTGGACAACGTTCTCGATACCACCGGCGAAGCCCAGGCTCAGCGCGGTTGCACCGGCATAACCATCGACCGCAGTCCATACAGCATCACCGGACATCTGTGCCGGGTAAGCGAAGAACAGGAACGCCCGCGCGGTCAGCGCCGGGTTCAGGAAGTTCTTGCCGGTACCGCCGAAGATCTCCTTGCCGATCACCACGCCGAAGCTGATGCCTAGCGCGACCTGCCACAGCGGAATGGTCGGCGGCAGAATCAGGGCGAACAGCACGGAGGTGACGAAGAAGCCTTCGTTTACCTCATGCTTGCGGATCGAGGCGAACAGCACTTCCCAGAAACCACCGACGATGAAGGTCACCGCGTAGATGGGCAGGAAGTAGGCCGCGCCCTGGATGAAGTTGTCCCACAGGCTGTTGGGATCGAAGCCGGCCAGTGCACCGATCAATGCGAAGCGCCAACCTTCCTGGGCAGCCAGCAGATCAGGGCTCTGCGCGTAGATCAGGTTGGCCTGATAGCCGGTGTTCCACATACCGAAGAACATCGCCGGGAAGGTGCACAACCAGACAGTGATCATCATGCGCTTGAGGTCGATGCCGTCGCGCACGTGAGCGGTGGTCTTGGTGACGCTACCGGGACGATAGAGGAAGGTGTCGGCCGCTTCGTACAGTGCGTACCACTTTTCGTACTTGCCGCCTTTTTCGAAGTGATGCTCGATCTTGTCGAGGAACGCGCGAATGCCCATGCCTTAACCCTCCTTCTCGATGCGGGTCAGATTGTCCCGCAGGATCGGGCCGTATTCGTACTTGCCAGCACAGACGTAGGTGCACAGCGCCAGATCTTCTTCATCCAGTTCCAGGCAGCCGAGCTTCTGCGCCACCTCGGTGTCGCCCACGATCAGGGCGCGCAGCAGCTGGGTCGGCAGCACGTCCAGAGGCATGACCTCCTCGTAGTTGCCCACCGGCACCATGGCGCGCGGACTGCCGTTGGTGGATGTGGAGAAGGCGAACTTCTTGCCACCCATCAGCTTGGAGATATAGATGTTGAGGATCGAGTGCTTCTCCACACCGGCACGCAGGTAGTGCAGCATCTCGCGCTCTTTACCTTCGCGCAGGCACGACACCTGTTGGTGATAGCGACCAAGGTAGGCGAACGCGCCGTGAGCGGTACGACCGCCGAGCACCGAGCCTGATACGACGCGGTTGGCGCCGGGCTGCAGCTCACCGGCGGTCAGCTCGTCGAGATTGGCACCGAGACGGGCACGAACCAGACGTGGCTGCTCGACCACCGGGCCGGCCAGGGAAACGACGCGCTCGACCGACAGACGGCCACTGGTGAACAGCTTGCCGACCGCGATCACGTCCTGATAACCGATGCTCCAGACGCTCTTGCTGGCGCTGACCGGATCGAGGAAGTGAATGTGCGTGCCAGCCAGCCCGGCAGGATGCGGACCGTTGAAACTTTCGACCTGGACCTTGGCCAGGGACTCGCCAGGCAACGAGGCATTCGGCGCCTTGCACAGGAACACTTTGGCCAGGTTGCCGAGTACCTTCAGGCCTGCCTCGAAGGCTTCCGCCTGTTCGGCGATGATCACCGCAGGATCAGCGGCCAACGGATGCGTATCGATGGCGGTGACGAAAATCGAGGCAGGCGTGGCATCGATCGCCGGGACCTTGCTGAACGGACGCGTGCGCAGCGCGGTCCACAGACCGGACTGCTGCAGATTTTCACGCACCTGCTCGCTGCTCAGACCATCCAGCTGGGCTGGAGAATAGCTCGCGAAGGTGACTTCCTCATCGCCATCGAGGTCGATGACCACCGATTGCAGCACACGCTTCTCGCCGCGATGCACCGCACTGACAACGCCGGCACCGGGCGCGGTGTAGTTTACGCCCGGCGACTTCTTGTCGGAAAAAAGGAGCTGCCCCAGCTTGACCCGATCACCGACCTGAACGGCCATGGTCGGCTTCATCGTCGGATAGTCGAAGCCAATGACCGCGACGCTGCGCACGGGCCTGCCGGCCTCGATACGCTGCGCCGGGGCACCGGCTATGGGCAGATCGAGCCCTCGTTTTATATTGATCATCGGTTTGCCTAACCACTGATTTTAGAAAGCTTTTTTTGCAGATCCAGCGGCATGGCGCAAAGTAGGATTGCGCCGCGCGCGCCAATAGGTTATTGGCGCGACACCATGTCGCGGACCCAGGTAAAAAATCCGCCCGATTATAGAGGTCGCGCACCTTGACTGACCACCCAAGCATTGCGGATTTTTGACTCGAAACAAGAGAAGCAAAAATACCGAAGCACGGTGGCGGGTCGGGCGGGCGACGGCTCAGGCTAGCCCGTTCGCAACACGAGACCAGCCGTCCAGAAAACGAAAAACGGGAGCCGAGGCTCCCGTTATTTGTCACTTCCGCAGCGCTTAACGCGGGAAGGCTGGCGGGTTGACCCCGGCCATGTCCTCCATCACGCGCACGACCTGGCAGCTGTAACCGAACTCGTTGTCGTACCAGACGTACAGCACGACGCGGTTGTCGTTGCAGATGGTCGCCTCGGCGTCCACTACGCCGGCATGACGCGAACCGACGAAATCAGTGGATACAACTTCCTGCGAGTTGACGAAGTCGATCTGCTTCTGCAGGTCAGAGTGCATGGCCATCTGGCGCAGGTACTCGTTGATCTCGTCACGGCTGGTGGCTTTCTCGAGGTTCAGGTTGAGGATGGCCATGGACACGTTCGGCGTCGGCACGCGAATGGCGTTGCCGGTCAGCTTGCCCTTGAGCACCGGCAGCGCCTTGGCGGCGGCAGTGGCGGCACCGGTCTCGGTGATGACCATGTTCAGCGCGGCGCTGCGACCACGACGACTGCCCTTGTGGAAGTTGTCGATCAGGTTCTGGTCGTTGGTGTAGGAATGCACGGTCTCGACGTGGCCGTTGACGATACCGTACTGATCGTTCACCGCCTTGAGCACCGGCACGATGGCGTTGGTGGTGCAGGACGCGGCAGAGATGATCTTGTCATCGGCGGTGATGTCGCCATGGTTGATGCCATGCACGATGTTCTTCAGCTCACCCTTGCCTGGCGCGGTCAACACGACGCGAGCGACACCCGGGCACTTGAGGTGCTGACCCAGACCTTCGGCGTCGCGCCACTTGCCGGTGTTGTCCACCAGCAGTGCATTCTCGATGCCGTACTGGGTGTAGTCGACCGAGGCCGGATCGTTGGAGTAGATCACCTGGATCAGATTGCCGTTGGCGGTGATGGTGTTGTTTTCTTCATCGATGGTGATGGTTCCATCGAAAGGACCATGCACCGAATCACGACGCAGCAGGCTGGCACGCTTGACCAGATCGTTGTCCGCGCCCTTGCGCACGACGATGGCGCGCAGGCGCAGGCCGTCGCCACCACCGGTTTTCTCAATCAGGATACGCGCCAGCAGACGACCGATACGGCCGAAACCGTAAAGAACCACGTCAGTGCCTTTGTGACCAGCTGCGGCGTGACGCTTATCGGCCACCTCGGCCAGCTCTTCACGGACGAACTGCTCGAGATTGCGACCGTTGCCCACTTCCTTGTACTTGGCGACCAGCTTGCCCAGGTCCACCGAAGCGGCGCCCAGGTTCATTTCGCTCATCGTCTTGAGGATCTGGAAGGTGTCGTGCACCGACAGCTCGGTTTCGTCGGCGATGCGGTGACGGGCGAAACGGTGTGCCTTGAGGATGGCGATCACCGAACGATTGATCAGGCCACGGCCGTAGATCGAAGTCACCACGTTATTGTTGCGATACAGCTGACCAATCAGCGGAATCATCGCTTCGGCGAGCGCTTCGCGGTCAATCCATTCACCAAGACACTGGTCGGGCTTCTGAGTCACGGGCAGTTCCTTCCAACATGTAGGGGCTGAGAAAAGGGGCTACATTATGACGGCGCACCCTAGCGCCGGCAATCTGCAGCGGACGAAACACTGACAGCCTACCGCCTCGATAGTTACAATCCCGGCGGCCTATTTTTTGATCGGAGCCACGCCCACTCGTGTCCGTCTTGCGCCTTCCCCCTCTGCCTGCCGCCAGCGGCAAGCAACACTGGGGCAATCTTCCAGGAGCCGCGCTGAGCCTGGCGATTGCCGAAGCAGCCAACAACGCCGAACGCTTCACGCTCCTCCTCACCGCCGATAGCCAGAGCGCCGAGCGCCTGCAGGAAGAGCTCGCCTTCTTCGCCCCGGAGCTGCCGGTTCTGCATTTTCCAGATTGGGAAACGCTGCCCTACGACCTGTTTTCGCCGCACCAGGACATCGTTTCCCAGCGCATCGCCACGCTCTACCAGCTTCCAGAGCTGAGCCATGGCGTACTGGTAGTGCCGATCACCACTGCCCTACACAGGCTGGCGCCGAAGCGCTTTCTGCTCGGTTCGAGCCTGGTACTGGATGTGGGGCAGAAGCTGGATGTCGAGCAGATGCGCCTGCGTCTGGAAGCGGCCGGCTATCGCTGCGTGGACACGGTCTACGAACATGGCGAGTTTGCCGTTCGCGGCGCGTTGATCGATCTGTTCCCCATGGGCAGCGCCCTGCCCTACCGCATAGACCTGTTCGATGACGAGATCGAAACCCTGCGCACCTTCGATCCGGAGAACCAGCGTTCCATCGACAAGGTGGAGTCGATCCGCCTGCTGCCGGCCCGGGAATTTCCGCTGAAAAAGGAAGCGGTCACCGCCTTCCGTGCACGTTTCCGCGAGCGTTTCGACGTCGACTTCCGTCGCTGCCCGATCTACCAGGACCTGTCCACCGGCATCACGCCCGCCGGTATCGAGTACTACCTGCCGCTCTTCTATGAGGAAACGGCGACCCTCTTCGACTACCTGCCCGAAGACAGCCAGGTGTTCTCCCTGCCCGGCATCGAGCAGGCCGCCGAGCAGTTCTGGAACGACGTGCGCAATCGCTACGAGGAGCGCCGCGTCGACCCCGAGCGGCCGCTGCTGCCGCCGGCCGAGCTGTTCATGCCGGTGGAAGACTGCTTCGCCCGACTCAAGCTGTGGCCGCGCGTGGTCGCCAGCCAACAGGACGTGGAACAGGGCATCGGCCGCGAGCGCTTCCCTGCGCAGGCGCTGCCGGAACTGGCGATCGAATCCAAGGCCAGCGAGCCACTGGGCAAGCTGCGCCAGTTCCTCGACGGCTTTCCGGGGCGCGTGCTGTTCACCGCCGAGTCCGCCGGGCGCCGCGAAGTGCTGCTGGAGCTGCTGGCGCGCCTGAAGCTGCGCCCGCAGGAAGTCGAAGGCTGGGACGGGTTCCTCGCCAGCGAGGAGCGGCTGGCGATCGCCATCGCCCCGCTCGACGAAGGCTTGCTGCTGGACGAAGTCGCCCTGGTCGCGGAAAGCCCGTTGTTCGGCCAGCGCGTCATGCAGCGCCGACGGCGCGAGAAGAGTCGCGACGGCGGCGACAACGTCATCAAGAACCTTACCGAGCTGCGCGAAGGCGCACCGGTGGTGCATATCGATCACGGGGTCGGCCGCTATCAGGGGCTGATCACCCTGGAAATCGAAGGCCAGGCACAGGAATTCCTCCTGCTGCAGTACGCCGACGAGGCCAAGCTCTACGTGCCGGTCGCCAGCCTGCATCTGATCGCCCGCTATACCGGCAGCGACGACGCCCTGGCGCCACTGCACAAGCTCGGCTCGGAAACCTGGCAGAAAGCCAAGCGCAAGGCCGCCGAGCAGGTGCGCGACGTGGCTGCAGAACTGCTCGACATCTACGCCCGCCGCGCCGCGCGCCAGGGCTATGCCTTCAAGGACCCGCAGGTCGACTACGAAACCTTCGCCGCCGGCTTCCCCTTCGAGGAAACGCCAGACCAGCAGGCCGCCATCGACGCGGTGCGCGAGGACCTGCTCTCGGCCAAGCCGATGGACCGTCTGGTCTGCGGCGACGTCGGCTTCGGCAAGACCGAAGTCGCCATGCGCGCCGCCTTTATCGCCGTGCATGGCGGCAAACAGGTCGGCGTACTGGTACCGACCACCCTGCTCGCCCAGCAGCACTACAACAGCTTCCGCGACCGCTTCGCCGACTGGCCGGTACGGGTCGAGGTGATGAGCCGTTTCAAGTCGGCCAAGGAAGTGCAGAACGCCATCACCGAGTTGGCTGAAGGCAAGATCGACATCCTCATCGGCACCCACAAGCTGCTGCAGGACGACGTCAAGTTCAGCAACCTGGGCCTGGTCATCATCGACGAGGAACATCGCTTCGGAGTACGCCAGAAGGAGCAGCTCAAGGCGCTGCGCAGCGAGGTGGACATCCTCACCCTGACCGCCACGCCGATTCCGCGCACGCTGAACATGTCCATCGCCGGCATGCGCGACCTGTCGATCATCGCCACGCCACCGGCGCGCCGGCTGTCGGTGCGCACCTTCGTCATGGAGGCCAACAACCCGACCATCAAGGAAGCGCTGCTGCGCGAGCTGCTGCGTGGCGGCCAGGTCTATTACCTGCACAACGACGTCAAGACCATCGAGAAGTGCGCCGCCGACCTGCAGGCACTGGTACCCGAGGCACGCATCGCCATCGGCCACGGACAGATGCGCGAACGCGACCTCGAGCAGGTGATGAGTGACTTCTACCACAAGCGCTTCAACGTGCTGGTGGCCTCGACCATCATCGAAACCGGCATCGATGTGCCCAGTGCCAACACCATCATCATCGAGCGCGCCGACAAGTTCGGCCTGGCCCAGCTGCACCAGCTGCGCGGCCGCGTCGGCCGTAGCCATCACCAGGCCTATGCCTATCTGCTCACCCCGCCGCGCAAGGCCATGACCGATGATGCGCAGAAGCGTCTGGAAGCCATCGCAAACGCCCAGGACCTCGGTGCCGGCTTCGTCCTGGCCACCCACGACCTGGAAATCCGCGGTGCCGGCGAGCTGCTCGGCGAAGGCCAGAGCGGGCAGATCCAGGCCGTCGGCTTCACCCTGTACATGGAAATGCTCGAGCGCGCGGTCAAGGCCATACGCAAGGGCGAACAGCCAAACCTGGAGCAGCCGCTCGGTGGCGGCCCGGAAATCAACCTGCGCCTGCCGGCACTGATCCCCGAGGACTATCTGCCGGACGTGCATGCGCGCCTGATTCTTTACAAGCGCATCGCCAACGCCGCCGATGAGGACGGCCTGAAGGAACTGCAGGTAGAGATGATCGACCGCTTCGGCCTGCTGCCCGAACCGACCAAGAACCTGGTGCGCCTGACCCTGCTCAAGCTGCAGGCCGAAAAGCTGGGCATCACCAAGATCGACGCCGGCCCGCAGGGCGGACGCATCGAGTTCTCGGCCGACACTTCGGTTGACCCGATGGTGCTGATCAAGCTGATCCAGAGCCAGCCGAACCGCTACAAGTTCGAAGGCGCCACGCTGTTCAAATTCCAGGTGCCCATGGAGCGTCCCGAGGAGCGCTTCAACACCCTGGAAGCGCTGCTTGAGCGGCTGGCGCCCAACGAGCAAGGTTCCTAGATGCCGCGTCGCTATCTGGCCCTGTTGTTATTGTGGCTGGCGCCGCAGGTGCACGCCGAGGCGCTGTATCGCGTCGAGCTGATCCTGTTCCGCCACGCCACGCCGCTGGAGGCCAGCCAGCACGCGCCTTACGACTGGACGCGGCAAGCCCGGCCGCTGGAGCGCCGCGCCGAGCGGCAGCCGGCGCTGGAGCACATCGCCGCCCGGCTGACCCCGGAACAGGGTTATCAGGTGCTGCTGCACCGCGCCTGGCAACAGCCGGTCAGCGACGACGGCCCGGCCATCGCCATTCACCAGGGCCAGCGCCACTTCGAGCACTATCCGATCCAGGGCACGCTGAAGCTGCGACCGGGCCGCTACATGCAGACGGACATGACGTTCTGGGTCAACCGCTTCGGCGGGTACGGCCAGCTGCTCGCCAGCGAACGCCTGACACAGCGGGTCCGCCTGGTACCCGGCCGGCTGACCTACATCGATCACGACAGCCTCGGGCTGCTGATCGAGCTCAGGCGGCTATGAGCCTGTCGCCTTTGCGCCCCGCCGGAGCGGCTGGCCGGCGGCGGCATCGCATCCCTGCAGCGGGGGCCTGAACCTTGGTCCCAGCACTGCCTTCGCGCCCGGAGCGGCGGATCGACGATCTCGCGCCGGTGCCGCTGCTCAGCCTGGGCAGCCATCTGGCGACCAACTACCAGCCCGGCAACCGGCGCATGGTCAGCGAATACCAGCACCGGGCGGGCCTGGCGTTTCTCTATGGCTCAGCGCGCGTGCATGGCAAGCGCGACGGCGAGCGCATTCGCCATCCGGCGGACGACGAGCTCCAGCTCATCGCCCGCCAGCCGCAGGCCGAGCAGGCATTGCGCAAGCGACTGGAGCAGCTGGGCTTCCGTCCCGCGTTGCGCCAGAGCCTGGCCTTGCCGAAGGAGTCGGCGGAGATGTTCCAGCTGCCCGGCGAAGAAGCCTGGATCAGGTTCGTCCAGCAGCAGCTGCCGGAGCTGCGTCGCCAGGGCTGGCAGATCGACATTCACCCGGGCTTCGCCTACGACCTGACCGCCATCGACAGCTGGTACGCCGAGATCGACGAATCCGCGGCGGACGACTGGTTCGACCTCGACCTCGGTATCGTCGTCGATGGCCAGCGCATCGGCATCCTGCCGGTGCTCCTGCGCCTGATCCGCCAGAGCCCTCAGCTGCTCACGCCGCGAGCACTGGCCCAGCGGGGCGATGACGAGCAACTGCGCGTGCAGCTCGAACGACCGGGCGGAAGCGACGGACAACCGCTGCAGGTCGCCCTGCCCTTCGCCCGCATCAAGCCGATCCTGGCGACCCTTGGCGAACTCTATATGCGCGAGCCGATGGATGGCCCCACGCTGCGTCTGAGCAAGGCCGACGGCGCGCGTCTGGCCGGCCTGGAAGGTCTGGCGCCGCACTGGCGCGGGGGCGAGCAGCTGCGTGCATTCGCTCGACGCCTGCACAGCCCTGGCACCCAGCCCGGCCAGCCACCCGCCTCGCTGAACGCCACCCTGCGGCCCTACCAGCTGCAGGGCCTGGCCTGGATGCAGACCCTGCGCGAACTGGGCGCCGGCGGCATCCTCGGTGATGACATGGGCCTCGGCAAGACACTGCAGAGCCTGGCACACATCCTCGCCGAAAAGCAGGCCGGACGCCTGGACCGCCCCGCGCTGGTGGTGATGCCCACCAGCCTGATCCCCAACTGGCAGGACGAAGCCAGCCGTTTCGCCCCGCACCTGCGCGTGCTGACGCTCACTGGCAGTGGTCGGCAGAAGCACTTCGCCGGGATCGCCGATCACGACCTGCTGCTGACCAGCTACGCCTTGCTGACACGCGACATCGCCGTGCTGCGCGAGCAACCGCTGCATCTGCTGATCCTCGACGAGGCGCAGCACATCAAGAATCCCTCCAGCAAGGCCGCCCAGGCGGTGCGCGAGCTGCAGACCCGGCAGCGGCTGTGCCTGACCGGCACGCCATTGGAAAACCACCTGGGCGAGCTATGGTCGCTGTTCCACTTCCTCATGCCCGGCTGGCTCGGCGATGCGCGGCGCTTCACCCAGGATTACCGCAACCCCATCGAGAAGCATGGCGACGAGGCCCGGCTGGCGCATCTGCGCGCTCGCATCCGGCCGTTCCTGCTGCGCCGCACCAAGGAACAGGTGGCCACCGAGCTGCCGGCCAAGAACGAGTTCGTCCACTGGGTCGAGCTGTCGCCCGCCCAGCGCGAACGCTACGAGACGCTACGCCTGGCCATGGACCGCAAGGTCCGCGATGAAATCGAGCGCAAGGGCCTGGCGCGCAGCCAGATGGTCATCCTCGAGGCGCTGCTCAAGCTGCGTCAGGTCTGCTGCGATCTGCGCCTGCTCAAGGGCGATGCCGTTGCGACGTCTCGCGGCAGCAGCTCGGGCAAGCTGGACAGCCTGCTGGACATGCTCGACGAGCTGATGAGCGAAGGACGCCGCGTGCTGCTGTTTTCCCAGTTCACCTCGATGCTGGCGCTGATCGAACAGGCGCTGCTCAAGCGCGGCATCACCTACGTCAAGCTGACCGGCGAGACCGATGATCGACGCACGCCGGTCGAACGCTTTCAGGCCGGCGAAGCGCCGCTGTTTCTCATCAGCCTGAAGGCCGGCGGCACCGGACTGAACTTGACGGCCGCCGACACGGTGATCCACTACGACCCCTGGTGGAACCCCGCCGTCGAGAACCAGGCCACCGACCGCGCCTACCGCATCGGCCAGGACAAGCCGGTGTTCGTCTATCGTCTGATCACCCGCGGCACCGTCGAGGAGCGTATCCGCGAGCTGCAGGCGCGCAAGGCCGAGCTGGCCGCCGGCGTGCTCGAGGGCAGCGGTGAAGGCGGCTGGCAGCTGGCCGAGCAGGACATCGAAGCGCTCTTCGCGCCGCTACCTTGAGCCATGCCTGGCGAAGTTGTGACGCCGACAAGCGCAGCATTTCGCGCTTTGCCAGATCATCGCCACCTCGTTTAACTTCTCACCGGACGACGGCATCGCCGTCCCCACCCGCCAGCGCTATAAGGAGCAACCCATGAGCCTCTACGAGATTGCCTTTTCCGGCCAGCTGCTCCCCGGCGCGAAGCTCGAACAGGTCGAAGCCAACCTGACCAGGCTGTTCCAGGCCGATGCCCAGCGCATCGCGCTGCTGTTCTCCGGGCGCCGCATCGTGATCAAGCAGAACCTGGACTTCGCTGCGGTGGAAAAATACCGCCAGGCCATGGAGCGCGCCGGTGCCCAGGTCGAGGTCAAACCGATGCCGGTGGATGTCGAGGAAATCGAGCTGGCGCCGCCACCACCCGCCACGCCTGTCGCTACCCCTGCGAGCACCGCACCTGCAACGGCTCGGCCCGGCGAGACACCTGGGGCACTGAAGGTGACGCCGCGGGATGAATACATGGCCGCCTTCAGCAACGTCGAGGCGCCGGACTTCGGCATCGCACCGGTTGGCGTCGACCTGCAGGACGCCCGTCCCGAACCCGAGGCCCCGCGCGTGGACCTTTCGCAATTCAGCCTGGCTCCGGTGGGCAGCGACATGGGCGAGATGCCGCGCGCCGTCGACGGACCCAAGCCGGACATATCGCACCTCAAGCTGGCTGACTGACGACGCAACAGGCGGCGAGCTTCAGCCCGCCGTCGTACCGGGCGAACTCGCAGCGCCACACCATGCTCCAAACCTACAAGCCCGCAAAGCGCCTGTACTCATGGATCTTGTCGTTGCCCGCCCCGAAGGGCTGTATTGCCCGCCCGGTGATTTCTATATCGACCCCTGGCGGCCGGTCGACCGCGCAGTCATCACCCATGCCCATGGCGACCACGCGCGCTGGGGCATGGGCCATTACCTGGCTTCCAGCGACAGCGAAGGCATCCTGCGTTCGCGCATCGCCGCCGACATGCCGCTGCAGACACTGGCCTATGGCGAATCCATCGAGCATCACGGCGTAAAGCTCAGCCTTCATCCCGCTGGTCATGTACTCGGCTCGGCCCAGGTGCGCCTGGAATACAAGGGCGAAGTCTGGGTCGCTTCGGGCGACTACAAGGTCGAGCCGGACGGCACCTGCGCGCCGTTCGAGCCGGTGCGCTGCCATACCTTCATCACCGAATCGACCTTCGGCCTGCCGATCTACAAGTGGCCGGCGCAGGGCGAAGTATTCCGCGAGATCAACGACTGGTGGCGCGCCAACGCCGCGGCCGGGCGCGCCAGCGTGCTGTTCTGCTATGCCTTCGGCAAGGCGCAGCGCATCCTGCACGGCCTGGATGAAAGCATCGGCACCATCGTCGTGCATGGCGCGGTAGAGCCGCTGAACAAGGTCTATCGCGAGGGGGGCATCCACCTGCCGCCGACGGTGTATGCCGGTGACCTGAAGAAGGGTGATCCACGCCTGAAGCACGCCATCATCCTCGCCCCGCCCTCGGCTGGCGGCAGCACCTGGATGCGCCGCTTCGGTGACTATGCCGACGCCTTCGCCAGCGGCTGGATGATGCTGCGCGGCACCCGCCGTCGGCGTGGCGTCGACCGCGGCTTCGTGCTCTCCGACCATGCCGACTGGCCCGGCCTGCTCTGGGCCATCGAGCAGACCGGTGCCGAACGGGTGATGGTCACCCACGGCTCCGTTGCGGTGTTGGTGCGCTACCTGCGCGAAATGCGCGGCCTCGATGCCCAGGCCTTCGCCACCGAATACGGCGAAGAGGACGATACCGCGGCGGAGGGCGCCGCATGATCGAAGGCCACGCCGCCCGCCCGCGCCGCGGCGACCGCCGAAGCGGAGGCGCCGCATGAAAGCCTTCGCCACGCTCTACAGCCGCCTGGACGCCACCACGTCGAGCAACGCCAAGCTCGCGGCCATGCGCGACTACTTTCGCGAGGCCGATCCGGCCGACGCTGCCTGGGCGGTCTACTTCCTGGCCGGCGGTCGCCCGCGCCAGCTGGTCCCGACCCGCGTCCTGCGCGAAACCGCCATGCAGGCATCTGGCTTGCCCGAATGGCTGTTCGAGGAAAGCTACCAGGCGGTCGGCGACATGGCCGAGACCATCTCGCTGCTGATGCCCGAGGCCGAACACAGCTCCGAGGACGGGCTCGCCGTGTGGATGCAGGACAAACTGTTGCCCTTGCGCGGTCTGCCGCCGGAAGAATTGGCTGAGCGATTGCCCGCACTCTGGGCACAGCTGGACCGGCTCAGCCTGATGGTCTGCATCAAGCTGATCACCGGCGCCTTTCGCGTTGGCGTCTCGAAGCTTCTGGTCACCCGCGCGCTGGCCTCGCTGGTCGACCTCGACCCCAAGCGCGTCGCGCAGCGCCTGGTCGGCTACACCGACCTGTCCCATCGGCCCAGCGCCGAGGGCTATCGCGCGCTGATCGCCGAAGAATCCGAGCATGAGCATGCCCAGCGTGGGGGCCAGCCCTATCCGTTCTTTCTCGCCCATCCGTTGCAGGCGCCGGCCGAAGAGTTCGACACCCTGCTTGGCGCGCCGGGCAACTGGTTCATCGAATGGAAGTGGGATGGCATCCGCGCCCAGCTGGTCAAGCGCGACGGGCAGATCTGGGTCTG
>Ga0114898_1000995_pt1 | contig 18464 bp, 18 predicted proteins | sample Malvired_Geostar_FD_83496 | JGI IMG/M metagenome (GOLD analysis project Ga0114898, IMG submission 83496) | Marine viral communities from the Global Malaspina Expedition - Malaspina viral metaG DeepMed_Geostar | ecosystem: Environmental > Aquatic > Marine > Oceanic | place: Mediterranean Sea... | reverse complement strand
CGCCCTGTCGACCACGCCGGAAATGCTGATCGCCGCCCGCTTCGTCCAGGCCCTGGGCGGCTGCGCCGGCGGGGTGGTGGCCCGGGCCATCGTGCGCGACCGCTTCGACCACACCGAGACGGCGCGGATGCTGTCGCTGCTGATGCTGATCATGGGCATAGCGCCCATCGTCGCGCCCCTGCTGGGCGGGCTGGTCCTGCAGGTGGCGGGCTGGCGCGCCATCTTCTGGGTGCTGGTGGTCTTCGCCCTGGTGGTCGGCGCCTTTGCCCTGTTCCGCCTGGAGGAGAGCCGCTCGGAGACGACGGCGGCCCAGGCCCGGGCCGAAAACCCCTTTGCGGCCTTCCGCGCCCTGCTGCGGCAGCCGCGGCTGGTGGGCTACGCCCTGGCCGGCGCGCTGAACGGGGCGACCCTGTTCACCTATATCGCCGCCTCGCCGGTCTTGCTGATCGAGGTCTACGGCATCTCCTCGGCCAATTTCGGCTGGGTCTTCGGCCTGAACGCCGCGGGCGTGATCGGCGCCAGCCAGGTCAACAGATACCTGCTGAAATATGCCGGTCCCGACCAGGTGCTGGCCCGCGCCAGCCTGATCGCCGTGGGCTTCGGCGCCCTGCTGGCCCTGGCGGCGGTGACCGGGTTCGGCGAGCGCTGGACCGTGCTGCCGCTGCTGTTCCTGATCCTGTCGACCTATGGCTTCATCCAGGGCAACACCATGGCCGGGGCGCTCAGCGTCGATCCCAGCCGGTCGGGCTCGGTCTCGGCCCTGATGGGCGGCGCCTCCTTCGGGGTCGGCGCGGTGGCCGCCAGCCTGACGGGCCTGGCCTATGACGGCACGCCCGCGCCCATGGCGGTGACCATGGCGCTCGCCCTGGCGGGTTCAGCCCTGGTGCTGCGCTTCATGGCCCTGCCGCAGCGGCGCTAGGCTGCGGACTTCAGGCGAAAGGCGGCCACGGCCAGCACGAGCCAGCCGACCAGGAACATCAAGCCGCCGATGGGCGTGACGGCGCCGAGGATGCGCGGGGCGCCCAACGCCATAGCCGTCAGGGTTCCGCAGAAGATCGCCCCGCCGCCGAGGAAGAAGGGCGGCGCAATGCGCGCCAGCCAGCCTCCCTGGCTCGCCACCAGGGCCGCGGCGAAGACCGCCAGGCTGTGGACCATCAGATAGGTGGCGCCGGTGTCCATCCAGGCCTTGGCCTGGGGATCGGCCACCCCGTGGGCGCCGAACGCCCCGATGGCCACGGCCAGCAGGCCCCCGAGGGCGGCCAGACCCAGCCAGATGCGCTCGACACCCATCTCATGCTCCTGCTTCACCCACGGCGCCATCATAGGGTGACGCCTGCATCGTCGGGCGCCACCCTGCAGGCGAATCGTACGGCGACGCCAGGAGATCACGGATGGGCTTGCGGAACATCGCCGTCGGAGCTGCGGCGCTCGCCTTGGGCGCAGGCTGTGGCGCGGCCCAGGCTGACAGCGGCGGGTTCGGCGCCTGGAGCGTGGTCTGCGACAACGCCCGCGTCTGCACCGCCTTCGGCTTCGGCGAGCTGGGGGAGACCGGCAGTTCGGGCTTTCTGCGGGTGACCCGTGGCGCAGGCCCCGCCGATGCGCCGGTCATCGACCTGGTCACCGCCGGCATGGTCGCCACCAGCCTCGCCCTGGCGGTGGATGGGGTGACGCCCAGGGGCCTCGCCGCCGTGCCGGCGACGCCGATCGAGAACGACCCCGAGCGGCGGCTGACCGCGCTGACCCCGGAGCAGAGCGCGGCCCTGCTGGCGGTGCTGGCCAATGGCTCGGAGCTGACCCTCAAGGAGGGGCGCAATCCGGCGACCACCATCTCGCTGAGCGGCTCCTCGGCGGCCCTGCGCTTCATGGATGACCGACAGAAGCGGGCCGGGACCACCACGGCCCTGGTCGCCCGCGGGGCCGCGCCGGCCTCCAGCATGCCCGCCCCGCCAGCCCTGCCCAAGGTGGCGGCGGCCAGGCGGGTCAGCCAGGACGATCTGCCGTCCGAGCCCTCGGCCGCCCTTCAGGCCCGGCTGGGCGACTGCGACGAGGACATCGCCGATCTGGGCCTCGACCCGCAGGTCGCCCGCCTGGCGCAGGGCAAGATCTTCTGGGGCGCGGTCTGCAGCCGCGGGGCCTACAATGTCATCTACAGCCTCTTCCTCACCGACGAGACCGGCGGCGACGTGAAGACCCTGCAGGTCCCCCATGCGGACGGTGAGCGTGTTGATGAGCTGATGAACATCGACTTCGACCCCGAAACCCAGACCCTGACCAACTTCGACAAGGGCCGGGGCCTGGGCGACTGCGGGGCGCTGACCAGCTGGGTGTGGACCGGGACCGAATTCGTCATGACCCACCAGACCCTGATGCCCGACTGCCAGGGGGTGACGTCGGAGTATTGGCCGGTCAGCTACCGGTCGCGCTAGACTCGGGCTAGAGCGGTCAAACTCTTCTTTCCGCAGGCTCCGCCATGCCCTCGCTGCCCGTGCGTCTGGGCCTGTTCTATTCGGCCATCTTCGTGGGGCTGGGCGCCAGCGCGCCCTATATCCCCGTCTGGTTCGCCCGGCATGGCCTGTCGGGCGCCGAGATCGGCCTGATCCTCTCGGCGCCGATGATGGCCCGGATGATCACGGCGCCGGCGATCGGAGTCTGGGCCGACAGCTTTTCCCTGCGCCGTACGCCGCTGATCGTCATGGGGGCGGTGGCGGCCTGCGCCTATGTGCTGCTGACCGCGCCGTTCGGCTTCTGGTGGTGGTTCGCCGTCTGGTTCGTGGCCGCCTCGGCCCTGTCGACCATCTCGCCGCTCACCGATGTGATCGTGCTGGCCAGGGCCAGGCGCGACGGCTTCAACTATGGCTGGCCGCGGGGCATCGGCTCGGCGGCCTTCATCCTGGCCAATGTCACCATGGGGGTGTTGCTGGTCCAGGGGCCGGCCGACCTGGTGCTGGTCTGGATCATCGCCGCGGCCGGGCTGACGGCGGTGAGCGCCCGGTTCCTGCTGCCGCCCGATCCCGTGCGCGAAGGGGGCGGCCGCGCGCCCCTGGCCGAGCGCATGGCCGGGCTGAAGGGCCTGCTCACCGATGGCGGCTTCATGCTGGCGGTGGTGTCGGTCGGCCTGATCCAGTCGGCCCACGCCTTCTATTACGGCTTCTCAGCCCTGGTCTGGAAGGCGCAGGGGATCCCGGAAAGCCTGACCGGCGTGCTGTGGGGCTTCGGGGTGGCGGTGGAGATCGGCTTCCTGTGGTTCATGGAGCCGTGGCGCCGGTCGGTGGGGCCCCGGCGGCTGCTGGTGATCGGCGGGATCGCCGCGGTGGTGCGCTGGGGAACATTGGCCCTGTCGCCGCCGCTCTGGCTGCTGTTCCCGATCCAGGCCCTGCACGCGCTGTCCTTCGCGGCCACCTTCATGGCCTCGCTGCAGCTGGTGGAGCGGCTGTCGCTGCCCGGCAACGCCTCGGCGGCCCAGACGGTGAACTCGGCCTTTTCCGGCGGCCTGCTGATCGGCCTGGCGACCATCGGCTCGGGCGCGCTCTACGACGCAGTGGGCGCCTATGGCTATTTCGCCATGGCCGCCATGTCGGCGCTCGGCCTGGCCGGCGCGCTCAGGCTGTATGGGGTTCGGCGACTGGACGGCTGAGTTCGGCGCAGAAGGCGGCCGCAGCCGCGGTGACCGCCTGCTGGATCTGGCCGAGATCGAAGGCGGCGCTGTCGGCGCACTCCCGGGCCTGGGGCACGTGCAGGAAGCCCACCCGCGGGGCGGCCTTGGCGTGCAGCAGCCGGTAGAGGGTGAAGTTGCAGAGATAGTCGCCGGCGTCCTCCGAGAGGGCGACCGGCAGGCCCTCGGTCTCCAGGGCCGAGGCCATGGCCTGGCAGGGCGCGGTCGAGGCGATCACATCCTCGCCCGTATCGGCCACGAGGGGCGAGCCCCAGATCCGGCCGGCCTGGTCGGGACGGTCGCGGCTGGCGCAGTTGCGGCCCAGGGTCTCGACGCGGAAGGCCTCGGCCTCCACCGCCACGCCGACCACCAGCACGCCGTCCGCCGGCGTGCTCTGCAATTGCCGAAGGATGGTCTCGGCGGCGCCCTGCCACTGGACCGGCAGGGTCAGATAGTCGATCGCCGCGCCCGGCGGCGCCCAGGCCTCGCGGGCCAGGGTGGCGATGACGGCGGCGGACGGATTGAGCGGCGCGGCTGGAAAGCTGCCGAAGCCGCAGAGCAGCAGGCGAGGGGAGGTCATGCCCCCTTATAGCCCAAGCGGCCTTGAATGCCCCAACGTCGGGGGGCGAGACTGGGGAAAACATAGGAGTTTGAAAATGATGCGCGCCCTGCAAGCCGCCGCACCCTGGGGTCCGGACCATCTGACCATCATCGAGGCGCCCGAGCCGACGCCGGGCCACGGGGAAGTCCTGGTGCGGATGAAGGCCGTGTCGCTGAACTATCGCGACCTGATGATGATCAACGGCATGTACGGGCGCGGCTCGGCCAAGGCCGAGACCCTGACCCCGTTCTCCGACGGCTGCGGCGTCGTCGAGGCGGTGGGCGAGGGCGTCACCCGGGTGAAGGTGGGCGACCGGGTGGCGACCCTGTTCTTCCAGGGCTGGATTTCCGGACCGCCGACCCTGGAGAAGGCGATGACCGCCCTGGGCTCGCCCATTCCCGGCGCCGGCCGCGAACTGGCGGTGTTCAGCCAGGAGGGGGTGTCGAAGGTTCCGGACTTCCTCACCGACCAGCAGGTGGCGACCCTGCCGTGCGCGGCCCTGACCGCCTGGCGGGCCATGTTCGAGGACGCCGACCTGTCGCCCGGCGACACGGTGGTGCTGCAGGGGACCGGCGGGGTGTCGATCTTCGGCCTGCAGTTCGCCAAGGCCGCGGGCCTGCGCGCCCTGATCACCTCGTCCTCGGACGACAAGCTGGCCCGCGCCAAGGACATGGGGGCCGACCATCTGGTGAACTATCGCCAGACGCCGGAATGGTCCAAGCCGGTGAAGGCGGCGACCGGCGGCGTCGGCGCCGACTTCATCATGGAGGTGGGCGGCCAGGGCACCATCGACCAGAGCCTGAAGGCCGTCCGGATCGGCGGCCACATCGCCATCATCGGCGTGGTCGCCCAGGGCGGGGCGGGCGTCAATCCGGCCGTGCTGATCAGCAATGCGGCGCGGATGCAGGGCGTCTTCGTCGGCTCCCGCGACATGTTCGAGGCCATGTGCAAGGCCATAGAGCTGCATCGGATCGAGCCGGTGGTGGACAAGGTCTTCCCCTGGACCGAGGCCGGGGCCGCCTTCGCCGCCATGGCCGGCGGCGAGCACTTCGGCAAGATCGTCCTGGAGTTCTAAGAACCTGACGCGGCCGGCGTCGCCGCCGGCCGCGCAAGCCTTAGAAGATCAGCTTGCGGATGGTCAGCCGGACCGTGCGGCCCACCGGGTCCATCAGGTCGGGTTGGTAGGTGATGGGAACCACGCCATCGGCGGTGCGCACCTCCTGGCGGCTGTCGAAGATGTTCTCGATCGACAGGGTCGCCCGGGCCCCGCGCAGCCATCTGTACTGCCGCGCCCAGCGCTGCATGCCCGGATCGGCGAACAGGCGCAGATCCACCGTAGCGAAGTCGGAGAACTCAAGGTCGTCGCCGGTCGCGCCGCCGTCGATGCGTGTGGCGCTCTGCCAGTTGGCGTCCATGGAGACCCCGAGGCCGGACTTCGAATAGTTGGCCTGCAGCTCCACCTCATGGCGCGGCGAGCCGCCGCCGGAGCCGAGGGCCGCGCCGTCGAGGAGATCCAGGGTCGGCAGGCCCGGGGCGATCTGCACCTCATCGCGCAATGCGTAGGTGTGATAGAGGCCGACCTGGAAGACGCCGCTGCGCGGCCCGCCGCCGCCAAAGCCGCCGAAGCCGCCGCCGCCGCCCGGTCCGCCACGTCCGCCGCCCATGGGCGGACCGCCGCCGGGGGGGCCGCCTGGAGGCGGGCCGCCGGTCTCGGCCCGTTCGGCGGGCGGCGGCCCGTCGGGAGGGCCTTCGCCGGTGGGCGTGCGTGCGGGGGGCGTCTGTGCGCCGCCTTGCGCGCCTTCAGCCGGAGGGCTGGCTGCGGCAGGACGCGCCGCTTCGAAGCGGCGGCGCATCTCGGCCCGCTGGTCGTCCGTTGGCGCAGAACCCACCTGGCGCGAATAGGTCAGGCCCCAGCGCACCTCGTCGCGGGCCTGGAGGGCGAAGTTCACCGGTCGGGCGTCGATGGCCACGAGGGCGCCCGTGGCGTCGCGGGTGAAACGGTCGGGGAAGGCCGCCTCCACCTGGGTCGAGGCCGAGGGGAAGGCGACGATCGCGTCGTGGGTGCGGCTGGAGACGTAGTTGGCCTGGAACCGCAGGTTGATGTCGTCGAAGGGCTCGTAGGTGGCGCCCAGCTTGAAGACGTCCTTCTGACCGGCGTCGAGGTCAGCGACGCCCCCGGACGTGCGGGTCACCTCGGCCGTCTCGCCGCGGGCGAGGTCGAAAACCCGCACCCCGGTCGTCACGGTGACGGGGTCGCCGAGCTGGTTGATGGTCGGCGCCTCGCCGGTGCGGCTGAACGAACCCAGCACGCGGATTTCCGGCGTCGGCCGCCAGTTCAGGCCGTAGCCATAGGTCTTCAGGGCGCCGAAGTCGGAAACCTGCTCGACGCCGAAATTCAGATTGCCCGATAGGCGGCCGATATGTTCGCCTAGGCCTTCGCCGGCCCGGGTGAGGGGAATGTCGAAATTGCTCCGCAGTTCGCCGACGGTCCGCGACAGGTCGCTGGACTGGTCGACGCCGAGGCGGACAGCTTCGCTTTCCAGTTCGATCGCCGAGGCCCGGGCGGTGAGCGCCGTGCTGACCTGGCCGGCCGGCAGCGCCCAGAGCGCGCGGTTCAGCACCAGGTCGGCCTGGGCCGAGGTGCTGAGCGTGCGGGAGGAGTCGAGGAAGGCTGCGCCGCCCGAGGCCCGGTCTGTGTCGGTCTCGGTCTCGCTGCGCTCGATCTCGCCGGTGGTCGACCATTGCCAGCCGGCCAGGGCGCCGGCCGCCGAGGCCGCCAGCCTGCCCGTCTGGGTCTGGGTGTTCCTCAGCTGGGCCTCAGGCCCGAAGGGCGACAGACCCTGGCGGGATTCGCTCTCGCTGGCCTCGAACAGGCCGTTGACCGAGAAGGAGACGCCGTTGTCCAGCGGCTTGGCGTAGACGGCGTTGAGGCTCACATCGTTGGACTGCGCCTGGAGGGAGCGGAAGGCGCCTTCGCCGCCGGTGATGTCGCGGTCGCTCTCCTCGATGGAGTCGGTGGTGTTGGCCTTGGCGTCCAGGGTCAGGCGTCGGCCCTGCAGGATGTCGAGGCGCGCGCCGTGGGCGCCCAGGGTCTCGCCGCCGCCGGCCTGGGTGGGCGTGGTGACCGACCCCTCGACCAGGGTGGCGCGGAACCTCGGCCGCAGCACCATGTTCACCACCTTCTGCTCGGCGGGATAGCCGTACTTCAGGGAGAGTTCCTCGGGCAGGATCTCCACCCGGGCGATGGCCTCGGTGGGCAGGTCGCGGATCTCGGAGAAGCCCGAGATGCGGCCGCCATTGATCAGGATGACCGGACGCCCGCCCCCCTGACCGCTGCCGATCTGCGGCGCGAGCGCCTCCAGCAGCTCGGTGACGCTGGCCGCCCCATAGGCGCGGATCTCCTGGGGCGAGAGGGTGAGTTCCGGGGTGATGTCGCCGATGACGGACCCGGTCGGCCGCGACCCGCTGACCACCAGCTCCTCGACCTCCACGTCGCCATACGGATCCACCTCCTGGGCGAAGGCGGCGGCGGACAGACTGGCGAAGGCGGCGAAGGCGGCGCCGGCGAGAAGGCTTGCCCGCAGGCGTGAGGAGGCGCGAGATTGGGAAGCGAGACGCAAAACGCAGTATCCTGATGCTGACCTGGGCGGCGGGGAGGCCGCCCTTGTCTGGTCTCACGGACGACGCCGCTCTTTCCGTCGCGATCTGGGCGCAAGCGAGGCGAAGGGCGGACCCAGGCGCACGCGGCGTTGACGCCCTGGTCTCTTGTGCGACCCTGCGGCTCGAACAGGCCAGGACGGAGGCGGCGCGATGACCATGACCGGCGGATGCCAGTGCGGCGCGGTGCGGTTCCGCGTCGAGGGCGAGCTCGGCGAGGCCTCCATCTGCCATTGCCGTATGTGCCAGAAGGCGATGGGCGGCCTGTTCGGTCCCTTTGTCGGGGCCCCGTTCGAGGCCCTGGTCTGGACCCGCGGCGAGCCCAAGCGCTTCCAGAGCTCCAACAAGGTGCGCCGGGGTTTCTGTGGCGACTGCGGCACGCCGCTGACCTTCGAATATGGCGACCGCCATGTCAGCCTGGCCGTCGGCGCCCTTGATCGACCCGCCGCGGCGCGGTTCACCGAGCAACTCGCCTCGGCGGCGCAGGTCCCCTATTTCGAAGACCTCGCGAAGCTGCCTGTTCACCCCCTGGAGGAGCCCGCCGCAGCCGTTTACCTGGCTGGTATCGTGTCTTACCAGCACCCTGACCACGACACGGAAACGTGGGAGGTCAGGCGCCAGGACGCCTGACGACCTACACCCAAGCGAGACGGCCATGGGCGTCCGGAACTACCTGATCGAAGGCGTGTCCGGCGCCGGCAAGACGACGGTCGCCGAGGAACTGGAGCGCCGTGGCCGCCACGTCATCCATGGAGATCGGACCTTGGCCTATCTCGGCGATCCTAAGACGGGCGCCGCCCTGGAGCCGCCGATGCCGGGGGGCGTGACAGACATCGCCCGGTGGCGCCACGCGCGCTGGATCTGGAACGTGGACGAGGTCGAGCGCCTGGCCGCCGACCGGAGCTCCGCGCAGTCCTTCTTCTGCGGCGGGGCGAGAAACCACCGCCACTTCATCCATCTGTTCGACGGGGTCTTCGTTCTCGACATCGACGCCGACACCTTGAGCCGGCGACTTGCCGCGCGGGCGGAGGACGAGTTCGGCGGGAGGCCGGCCGAGCGGCGGCTGATTGCGCGGCTGCACGCCACGCAAGAGGACCTGCCGAAGACCGCCGTGAGCATCGACGCCACCGCGCCCATCGCTCGCGTTGTCGATGAGATCCTTTCGAGGTGTGGAGAGGCAGGCGAGGGCCGGTAGGTCTTACGGTCTTGCCCCGGCCGGCTGTGGTGTTTATCTTACCTCCGTCTTACATAGGGTCCCTGACGTGTCCAAGCCGCTGACGACCATGCTGTCCACCAAGGGGCAGGTCATTCTTCCCAAGGTCCTGCGCGACCGGCGCAACTGGACGCCGGGGGTGTGCCTGCAGGTCGAGGAGACGGAGGATGGACTTCTTCTCAGGCGAGCGCCGCTGTTCGAGCCGACCTCCATTGATGACGTCTTCGCGGTTCTGAAGCGGCCTGGCGCGACGGTGTCGCTCGAGGAGGTGGACCAGGCCGTGCTCGCGGAGGCCGCCCGCCGTGCTGGCGATTGACACCAATATCGTCGTCCGCCTGCTCGTTGGCGACCATCCTGATCAGTCGGCCAGGGCGCGGGCGCTGATCGAACGCCACAGGGTCCTTGCGCCGACGACGGTGGTTCTCGAGAGCGAGTGGGTGCTACGTGGGGCCTATGGTCTGGCCAAGGCTGATGTCCTGGCCGCCCTGCGCGCCTTCGCCGGATTGCCGAATGTCAGCCTGCAGGAGCCCGAGCGCGTGGCTGCGGCCCTGCGCTGGGCTGAAGGCGGAATGGACTTCGCCGACGCCCTGCATCTTGGCGCCGCCGCCGACTGCGAAGCCTTCGTCACCTTCAACCGACGCATGGCGCGGGCCAGCGAAGGTCTGGACATGCCAGCCGTCCGCGAACCCTGACCTGGCCAGAACGGGCCGGGCGCATTGCAGCGTCCGGCCCCTTGGGTCCGACAAAGCGCATTGTCGTCCATGGCGCAGCCTCGCTGATGCCCCAGCGTCCTTCTCGCGCCGTCGTGTTCTTTGTTTGTTCTTGACCGCCGCCGTTTCTTTGGCAGAATTTCACTAGCGTGAGTTTTTGCGCCACAGGTGCCCGCGGCCAAGGTGCAGCTCGCGTATCATCAATTCCAAGTTAGATAGGAGCAGGCATGGCGCGCCGCCCCATTGATCCCGCACGCCTGGGCGGGGAAACCTTAACTCACTGGTATCGAAGGACTTCGTCTGAAATTGAGCAGGACCGTGATGAAGTCAAAGCCCAGAGTTGGCGAGACTATCAATTCGAAACGCGGCGGCAGTCAGAAGCCGCGCAGCAGACGGAAAGCCTGATCGCTCCTGCTGAGGACGAAGGCCTCTACATTGCAACCGGCGCCGGCGGTTGGCGGCGCATCGGCAGCGGGTTGGGCTCTCAACATGATGGCGGACCTTCCTTTCATCCCGCGGAGCCACAGCAAGCCTACTTCTTGACAGTCGGCAATCCTGCGAACCCGGGCCTCATTAGGCAGTGGGAGAAGCGTGAGGGCCGCCCTTGGCCGCGAGATGCCTTGACTGGCAGACGATATGACGTCGGCCACATCAAGGCGTTGGCTGATGGTGGGGCCAATACACTTGAGAACATCGAGCCCATACATCCGGATGCCCATCGGGCGCACCATACCGCAAACGGAGATTATTCACGCTGGGGGAAGCGCGCCGCCATCGCCAGGGCATTCGGGGGTCGTGTTATGCGAGCCCTTGGTCCCATCGGCATACTGCCAGCCATTACAGGGGTCCTGTCCAACCGTATCCGCACAGACAACTGGGATAACTTTGCGAGCGACGTGGTGGGCTGGCCCAGCGAGGAGGACCGGCAGCGGCAGCTTGAGCGCGAACAAAAAGTGATCAATCCCCATTGGAATCCGGGCGACCCGATCGTAATTTGAGGCCCTTCGCTTCCGCAGGCCTCGCCTCATGAACCCTCCCGTCGACACTTCAGCCTTTCAGCTAGCCGGCGTGCCCGACCCCGAGGAGGACGCGCAACTGGCGGAGCTTGAGGCGGAGGCGCGCGACTATGTCGGGACCCGTCCGTGGGCGAAGCCCATCAGCGAGATGCTGCTCGCCTTTGGCGTCAGCCGCATCCTCGCGTTGTTCCTCGTTCGCTTTGACGAGCCGATTTCCTGGGAGGGTGAAGAGGACGCCGAGCTCTGGGTGATCGTAGGGGATCTGCCGCCGGCCTATTTTGCGACCGACGATTCACCCAACCCGGCCGAGGCGCTGGAAACCTATTGTATCTTCATGGAGGATTGGGCTGACCGAGTTCTGAACGGCGATGATCTGGAAGGCGCCTATCCAGTCGCCGCAGATCCCACCGAAGAGCACGCGCGGATGCTGAAGAGCCGGCTAGAGTTCATCCGCCAGAGCGTGATCCCGATTGTCGATGCAGGGCGAAACGGCGCATCGGCCCACTGAGCCGTCGCCATGGCAGTCAACTATTTCATGGCTGCGCACAGCGCTGGCGCAGAGCCCACCGGGCCGCCGTCTGAACCGAAAAGCGGCCGGGCGCTTTGCAGCGTCCGGCCCTTCCCGTGTCTCACATCGTCCGACCCTAGTTCTTGGCCAGCCAGTCGACGATGTCCTCGGCCGCCTGTTCGGGCGACAGGGTGGTGGTGTCGACGGTGATCTCGGCGTTTTCCGGCTCCTCATAGGGGGAGTCGATGCCGGTGAAGTTCTTCAGCTGGCCGGCCCGGGCCTTGGCGTAAAGGCCCTTGACGTCGCGCTGCTCGGCCACCGCCAGCGGGGTGGCGACATAGACCTCGACGAACTCGCCGTCCTCCATCAGCTCGCGGGCCATCCGACGCTCGGCCCGGAAGGGGGAGATGAAGGAGACCAGCACAATCAGGCCGGCGTCGACCATCAGCTTGGAGACCTCGGCGACCCGGCGGATGTTCTCCACCCGGTCCTCCTCGGTGAAGCCCAGGTCCTTGTTCAGGCCGTGGCGGACATTGTCGCCGTCCAGCAGATAGGTGTGCCGGCCGTCGGCCTGCATGCGCTTTTCGACGAGATTGGCGATGGTCGACTTGCCGGCGCCCGAAAGGCCGGTGAGCCAGACCACGCGGCCCTTCTGGCCCTTCTGGGCGGCGCGGGAGGCCTTGGAGACGTCGGTGGCCTGCCAGTGGATGTTCTGGCTGCGGCGCAGGGCGAAGTGCAGCATGCCCGCGCCCACCGTCCGGTTGGAGATCCGGTCGATGAGGATGAAGCCGCCCAGGGTGTGGTTGTCCTTGTAGGCGTCGAACGCGATGGGGGCGTCCAGCGAGATATTGCAGACGCCAATCTCGTTCAGCTCCAGCCGCTTGGCGGCCAGCTGCTCGAGGGTGTTCACATTCACCTTGTACTTGGGCTCGGTGACGCTGGCGCCGACGACCCGGGTCCCGATCTTCATCAGATAGGGGCGGCCGGGCAGCATGCCCTCGTCGTCCATCCAGACAATGGTGCTCTCGAACTGGTCCGCCACTTCCGGCGGCTGGCCCGCGACGGACAGGACGTCGCCGCGGCTGATATCGATCTCGTCGGTCAGGGTGATGGTCACCGACTGGCCAGCCACGGCGCGCGGCAGGTCGCCGGTCATGGTGACGATGCGGGCCACGGTGCTTTCGCGACCCGAGGGCAGGGCCTTGACCTTGTCGCCCGGCGCGATGGTCCCGGTGGCGATCAGGCCGGAGAAGCCGCGGAAGTCCAGGTCCGGGCGGTTCACCCACTGGACCGGCATGCGGAAGGGCTTCTCCCGCAGGTCGTCCTCGACATCGAGGGATTCCAGGTGCGGCAGCAGGGGCGGGCCCTTGTACCAGGGGGCCTTGTCGCTCACCTCGGTGATGTTGTCGCCCTTCAGGGCCGACATGGGGATGGCGGTGAAGCCCTTGATCCCGATCTGGGCGGCGAAGTCGTGATACTCGGCCAGGATGGTGTCGAACACCTCCTGGCTCCAGCCCACCAGGTCCATCTTGTTGATGGCCAGGACCACGTGGCGAATGCCCAGCAGCGAGACGAGATAGGAGTGGCGCCGCGTCTGGGTCAGCACGCCCTTGCGGGCGTCGATCAGGATGATCGCCGCGTCCGCCGTCGAGGCGCCGGTGACCATGTTGCGGGTGTACTGCTCGTGGCCCGGGGTGTCGGCGACGATGAACTTGCGCGTGTCGGTGGAGAAGAAGCGGTAGGCGACATCGATGGTGATGCCCTGTTCCCGCTCGGCGGCCAGGCCGTCCACCAGCAGGGCGAAATCGATCTCGCCCCCCTGGGTGCCGACCTTCTTGGAGTCGGCCTCCAGGGCGGCCATCTGGTCTTCGAAGATCATCTTCGAATCGTAGAGCAGGCGGCCGATCAGGGTGGACTTGCCGTCGTCCACCGAGCCGCAGGTCAGGAAGCGCAGCAGGCTCTTGTGCTCGTGGGCCTTGAGATAGGCCTCGATGTCTTCGGCGATGAGGGCGGACTGGTGCGACATCAGAAATAGCCCTCTTGCTTCTTCTTCTCCATCGAAGCGGCCTGGTCGTGATCGATCATGCGGCCCTGGCGCTCGGACGTGGTGGTGAGAAGCATTTCTTGGATGATCTCGGGCAGGGTGGCGGCCGTGCTCTCGACGGCGCCGGTCAGGGGGTAGCAGCCGAGCGTGCGGAACCGCACCGACTTCATCATCGGGGTCTCGCCGGGACGGAGCGGCATGCGGTCGTCATCGACCATGATCAGGGCGCCGTCGCGCTCCACCACCGGCCGCTCGGCCGAGAAGTAGAGGGGCACGATGGGGATGTTCTCCAGGTGGATGTATTGCCAGATGTCCAGCTCGGTCCAGTTGGAGATCGGGAAGACCCGGATGCTTTCGCCCTTGGCCTTGCGGGCGTTGTAGAGGTTCCACAGCTCCGGGCGCTGGTTCTTGGGGTCCCAGCGGTGCTGGGCCGAGCGGAAGGAGAAGACGCGCTCCTTGGCGCGGGACTTCTCCTCGTCGCGACGGGCGCCGCCGAAGGCCGCGTCGAAGCCATACTTGTCCAGCGCCTGCTTGAGGCCCTCGGTCTTCCACATGTCGGTGTGCAGGGCCGAGCCGTGGTCGAAGGGGTTGATGCCCCGCTCCACGGCTTCCGGATTCTTGTGCACGATCAGGTCGAAGCCGAGGCTCTTGGCCATCCGTTCGCGCATCTCGTACATGGCCCGGAACTTCCAGGTCGTGTCCACATGCATCAGCGGGAAGGGCGGCTTGGACGGATAGAAGGCCTTGGCCGCCAGGTGAAGCATCACCGCGGAGTCCTTGCCGATGGAGTACAGCATCACGGGGCGCTCGGCCTCGGCCACCACCTCGCGCATGATGTGAATGCTTTCCGCCTCCAGACGTTGAAGGTGGGTCAGGGTTTCGCTGGGCGATGCGAAATCTCTCTGACGATCGGCGGCGCGCACTTCCATGACACTGGAGCCCTGCTTAGGAATTCTGGGTAGAAGGCCGCCCGTCTGCGAGGACCTCTGGTCAAGGGGTGTAACAACTGCGCTGCGCCCCTGCAGCTTCGAGTTAGGGGAGCGGGGGGAGTGAGGCAACCGCCGCGGGCCTTGGGGCCTGCCATAAGATGTCAGATCCTTTGCAGTTTTTCTGGCAGTCCGGCGGTTGGCATTGGGGCGGTGAAACGATGTGGCGGCCCTCGGCGCCCCTTCAGGTGAGCCTGGTCGCCCAAGGTTGATGTCCGAAAACCGCGAGACAGGGGGCTGCGTCGGCGCGATGGTCGCCGCCATGGATCTGGACGACGACGCCTGCTACCGCGCCTTTTCGATGCGCGACGCCCGCCTGGACGGGAAGATCTTCGTGGGGGTGCGCTCCACCGGGGTCTATTGCCGGCCGATCTGCCCGGCGCGCACGCCGCTCCGGCGCAATGTGAGCTTCTATCCCTCCGCCGCCGCAGCCCAGGAGGCGGGCTTCCGGCCCTGCCTGCGCTGCCGGCCTGAGACCTCGCCGGACCTGGGTTCGTGGAGGGGCACGTCGAACACGGTGGCCCGCGCCCTGGCCCTGATCGAGGAGGGCGCTCTGGATGACGGCGATGTGGAGGCCCTGGCCGACCGCCTGGGGGTCGGCGGGCGCCAGCTGCGCCGGCTGTTCAAGACCCACCTGGGCGCCTCTCCCGTGGCCGTGGCCCAGACCCGGCGGGTGCTGCTGGCCAAGCAGCTGATCCACGACTCCGCCCTGCCCATGGGCGAGGTGGCCCTGGCGGCGGGCTTCGGCAGCGTGCGGCGGTTCAACGAGACGTTCCAGCAGCTATTCGCCAGGCCTCCGGGGGATCTGCGCCGCGCCCGGCGGGTCGAGGTCAGCGGCGCGGACGGCGGGACCGTCACCCTGCGGCTGGCCTATCGGGCGCCCTATGACTGGGCCGCCATGCTGGACTTCCTGGCCCTTCGCGCCGTTCCGGGGGTCGAGCAGGTGGCGGATGGACGTTACGAGCGGACCCTGCGGATCGGCGGCGATGTGGGGCGAGTGAGCGTCGCGCCGGGGGCCGGCGAGACCCTGGAGGTCCGCGCCCAGTTCCCACGGCTGCAGGTGCTGCCGCAGGTCATCGCCCGGGTGCGCCGGGTGTTCGACCTGGGCGCCGACCCGACCCAGGTGAACGCCCATCTGTCCCGCGATCCGGCGCTGGCGCCCCTGGTGGCGCAGCGTCCGGGGCTGAGGGCGCCCGGCGCCTGGGACGGCTTCGAGCTGGCGGTGCGCGCGGTGCTCGGCCAGCAGATCACGGTGGTCGGCGCCCGCAACATCGCCGGCCGGCTGGCCGCCGCCTATGGGGAGGCCCTGCCTGAACACCTGGCCTCTCCCGGCCTGACCCATTTGTTTCCGACCGCCGAGGCTCTGGCGCAGATCGATCCGGCGAGCCTGCCCATGCCCCAGGCCCGGGGGCGGGCCCTGGTGGCGCTCGCCGCCGCAGCGGCCGCCGATCCGCAGCTCTTCGCGCCGCGCGGCACGCTGGAGGACGCCGTGGCGCGGCTGAAGGCCCTGCCCGGGATCGGGGAGTGGACAGCGCAATACATCGCCCTTCGCCAGATGCGCGAGCCTGACGCCTTCCCCCATGGGGACATCGGCCTGATGCGCGCCCTGGCCGGCCCGGACGGAGTCCGCCCCACAGCCCAGCAACTGGCCGCGCGCGCCGAGGCCTGGCGGCCCTGGCGGGCCTATGCCGCCCTGCATCTCTGGGCTTCGGAGGGGATGGCCCCTGCGAAACCCAAGCCTGTTCGAAAAGAAGTTCGCCATGACCAGAACGCCGCCTGACCGCCTGTTCCAGGCCGACATTCCCACGCCGCTCGGCCCCGCCCGGATTGTCTTCGACGGCGAGGGGGTGCTGCGGGCCTTCGACTGGGAGAGCCACGAGGCGCGCATGGTCCGCCTGCTCACCCGGCACTATGGCCCGGCCGCCGCCGCCGGGGTGGCCGAGGCGCCGCCGCCCGCGGCGCTGGCCGAGCCGTTCGCCGCCTATTTCGCGGGCCAGACCGACGCCCTGGCCAAGGTGCCGTGGGCGACGGGGGGGACGGCGTTCCAACAGACGGTCTGGCGGGCGCTCTGCGAGATTCCGGCGGGCCAGACCTGGTCCTATGGCCAGCTTGCCGCCCATGTGGGGGCGCCCAAGGCCGTGCGCGCCGTGGGCCTGGCCAACGGCTCCAATCCCGTGGGCCTGGTGGCGCCCTGTCACCGGGTGATCGGGGCCAGCGGCGCCCTGACCGGCTATGGCGGCGGCCTGGACCGCAAGCAGTGGCTGCTGCGCCATGAGGGCGCGAGCTTCCGCGCGCCGGCGCCCGACCTGTTTTCGGCGGCGTCTTAACCGGCTTCCGTCCCGGCCATGGCCGGTCTAGGCTCAAGCTTGAGGGACGACAGGGGAAGACGCACCATGAAGACGATACTGGCGACAGCGGTGGCGATCGCCACCCTGGGCGTGGCCGCAGGCGCGGCCATGGCTCAACCCTATGGCGGCGGCGGCCGCCAGCCTTCGGCCATCCTCTATGATCAGCCCAACTTCCAGGGCCGCCAGACCACCATCTACGGCCTGGCCACCAACCTGCCCCGGGACTGGAACGACAAGGCGCTCAGCGCCCGCTTCCAGGGGCGCTGGCGGATCTGCGAGGACTCGGATTTCGGCGGCCGGTGCCAGGATGTGAACGGCGACGTGCCGGACCTGAACCGGCTGGGCATGGCCGAGCGGATCACATCCCTGCAGGGCTATGCGGGCGGCGGCGGTGGCGGCGGTGGCGGCTATCGTCCCCCCGGCGGCGGGGATTCCTGGCGGCCCGGCGGTTCGTGGAACGGGCCAGGGCAGTACCGACCCTATGAGGGCGTGCGCAGCGTGTTCTTCCCCTATCCGACGATGGACGGCTACGACATCGCGGCCGGGTCCTCGTCGGCCAACGCCTTCTGCCGGTCCCAGGGTCTGGGGTCTTCGGCCTATTACGACTCCAGTCAGCGGGCCCAGCAGGCCATCGACGGGGAGGGGCGCTATACCGGTCCGTCCAGCGTGCTGCGCGACCTGGTCTGCCGCCGCTACTGAGGTCCGAAACGCGACGGGCGTCACATGAACGAAACTTCATGTGACGCCCTGTTGCCCGCTGGTTGAGCTTCGCCGATAACCCCGTTCGCAGACTCGTATCGGACACGGGAGAGATCCGATGCAAACCTTGGCCGAACTCGTCGCCGCCGTGGTCGTGCATTCCTCGGCCGTGGCCTATTCGCACTTTGGGGTGACCATCGAACCCCACCAGCCCGAGCGTCCCGTGGCCGCCGCCCGCAAGGTGGCGCGTTCCACGCCGGCCCGGTCTGTGAACACCCCGATCTCCACCCCCTTGGGGTCGCCGGTGAAGGCGGGGCCCGCCGCCGGGCGCGCCGCAGCAGGGCCTTGCCACCATGATGTGACCGCCATCAGCGCCGCATAGGGCCGCCCGCAAGGCCGGAAATATGCCGGCGACGGCGCAAATCGGCCGCATGGCGCTTTGCGCGCGGGCCGATCAAAGATAATCCTTGGAACTTGGGGCGCGCGGGCCAGCTGACGAGCGCCCGACGCGCGCGGGGCGTGTTGGCCGCCAGTAACGGGCCGCAGATGAAGATCAAGAACCGGCGTCATCAACCGCTGGATTTTCAAAGCCTGACAGAGCCGGATTCGGCCGGGCGGTCGGAGTCCGACGCCCCCGAGGCCGGTCCCGACCACGACCTTGACCTCACCGCCGCGCCCGAAGAGATCGAATCCGAGGCGGCCTATGGCGCGCCCGAAACTCAAGACGTCCCGGTCTCAAGCGCCCGGTCTTTCGGCGCTCAGCCCCTGGAGGCCGAGGGCGAGGCGGCCGACGCCGAGCTGTTCGAGGCCGCGGCGCCAGGTCCGCAGGACGCCTCCACCGAGGAACCCTTCCGCCTGGCCGAGCCGGCGCCGAGCGGCGACCTGACGCGGTCCGGCGCCCGCAGCCCCGCCCGCGCGGGCGGCGGCGCCCTGACGGCCCCCAGGAACCCTGAAGCCGGCTCGGGCGAGATGCCGCCCGCCTGGCCGATCTATGCCGGGGCCGCCGCGATCTCCGCCCTCTGGTCGCTGG
>Ga0114898_1000990_pt1 | contig 18572 bp, 14 predicted proteins | sample Malvired_Geostar_FD_83496 | JGI IMG/M metagenome (GOLD analysis project Ga0114898, IMG submission 83496) | Marine viral communities from the Global Malaspina Expedition - Malaspina viral metaG DeepMed_Geostar | ecosystem: Environmental > Aquatic > Marine > Oceanic | place: Mediterranean Sea... | reverse complement strand
CTTCGCGGCCGCAGGCTTCGCCGTCTTGGCCTTCGGCGCAGCCTTTGCCTTCGTGGCAGTGCTGGACTTTGACTTGGCCGGCGCGGATTTTGTCGCCTTGGTGGTAGCGCTCGCCGCTTTGGCGCGCGCCTTGGCCGGTTTCGCCGCGGTTTTCGATTTCGCGGGCGCAGATTTCGACTTGGGTGCCTTGGTGATTTTGCTCGCCATCGTCTTTCCTATACCCAGCCTTTCTCGTTTCCGAAGGCCGGAAAAGGACGGAATGCCCTCTTCCCGGCTCAGTAATTCATGTCCGCAGTGATGCGTCTCTTGCCATCAAGCCGTCGAGACGTTGCAGCCGGAAGTCGTTCCAACTCCCTCAGTCATCGAACAAGAAGACCGATCTTGATGGTGCACCTGTGCCTTGCCGGAAGGTCTCGGAACCGGGACCTGACGTCCGGTGAGGGCCGATCCCCATTTGGCTCATTGTTCCCAGCCTTATCGGCTGCTAGCAGCGAGCCGCATTGCAACTGGTGACTGGTTAGACACGCTTCAACCCGCGCAACCTGAACCTAGAGCTTTTGATCAGGTATGCGCTCAAGTTCACGGAAATTCCTGTGCGACATATATAGCACAAAACCCCGCCCGGTGGAAGGGCGGCTGCAAAAAAGACAGTTAACACAGGAGGATAGGCACTTTTCTTCGCAGTTTCCTGCGCCTTTTGAGGCTTGCAGAAACGGGAAGAGCTTAATCGCCTTCGCCGGGCTCAGGGCTGAAATACTCCTCGAACTTGCCCGACACGCCTTGCCAGTCGTCTGCATCGGCAGGGGCATCTCGCTTTATCGTGATGTTCGGCCACTTGCTGGCATATTCGGCATTGAGTTCCAGCCATTTTTCAAGGCTTGGTTCCGTGTCCGGCTTGATCGCTTCGGCCGGGCACTCGGGCTCGCACACACCGCAATCGATGCATTCGTCCGGATGGATGACCAGCATGTTCTCGCCCTCGTAGAAGCAGTCCACAGGGCAAACCTCCACGCAGTCCATATACTTGCAGCGGATACAGGCGTCGGTCACGACATAGGTCATCGCACTCTCCAATAGCGTCGTCGCCTTACGACGGACGCTCCTTCCGGGGTTTCCCCCTTGCTTATCCTTGCCCAGGGGCCGTTATGCCGAGCCGGGCCATGACACGTTGGCGCGCCTGCCCGGATTCGCGATCGGGAACGTATATCAGCCCGGCAACGCGCCGCAACAAATTGGCTTCGTAGTCGTCAAGAACGCCGTCTGCATAGACGACTTCCCACATCTTCTCGATCAATCCGACCCGGTCTTCCTGGCTATAGGCCTGTTTGATGGCCTGCGCCCAGCGATGAAGGTCGAGCGTCTCGGATTCCTCTCCTTCGGCTTCATCTACCAGTGCAGCCACTGCCTCCGGCGTCAGTCCGAATGAATCGGCCGCGATACGCCTGATCGCCTCGCGTTCCTCCATGCCGAACTCTGCGTCCGACGTTGCCGCCCTGATGAGGAGAGCAACGACCGCCACCTGGAGATCGTCAAAGCCTTTCGGTTTTTCCTCTGGTGCGCCGAGCAGGAAAGATTTGAGCCGGTCGATCATGAGCATTTTACCTATAGGTGCCGGAGGAATTATTCAACCACGCAAAAATATGTGAATTAAGACTCTTCGCTGCGGAGTGCATCGGTTTGTCGCCGTTCTCTTTTTGTGGGCCGACCGGAGCCGGCTTCGCGCACCGGTGTTGCGGCCGGAATATCCACATTTCGCTGGGTTGCCGGTGCAGGCGGATCGAGATCGCTATAGAGCGACCGAGCTTCCGGTGCGGGCCCGCGGCGCTCGGCGAGAAGAAGGATTTTTATCACGCGGATGTGCGGACCCAACGGGAAGGTGAGGACGTCACCGGGGCGGACCATCCGGCTCGCCTTTGAAATCCTGTCGCCATTTACCCGAATACGGCCGGATTGCACCAGAGTTGCCGCAAGAGAACGGCTTTTGAGGAAACGGGCGCACCAGAGCCAGCGATCGATCCGCTGTCCCGGCTGGCCCAGTGCATCGCTCATCAGGAGTCGTTGCCGCGCACACGTTCCTTGAGGACGGCGAGGGCCGCAAAAGGCGAATCCGGGTCGGGCTCACGCTCGCGTGGCTTCCGATCAGGCTTTTGCTGTGGGCGCGGTCCTCGTTCACCACGCCGCGGCGGCTTCTTTTCGCCGTGCGCTTGTTGTTCGCCACTCTGTTTGCGCTTGTCGCGGCGCGGAGATTTGGTGCGCTCGGCTCCCTCTTTTCTGCCACCATGCCGCCGCCGCTGGGGCCGCCAGATTTCCATCTCGACCTCAGTGGGGGCGTCTTCTGCGGGCGGCTGTTCAGGGGCGCCAGAATCCGGCGTCGTTTTGGCCAGCGCCTGCTGTTCGCCTGGCAGATTGGCTTCGGGAGCGAGTGCCGAAGTTACGGCAGATGCTTCATCCGGCGGGGTTTCGGCTTCTTCCCCGGCAGGTGACTGCCCTTCGGGTGCCATTATGTCAGAGGCGGAGATCTCGTCTTGCGGAACTGCCTCAACCGTCTCCTCCACCATCCCGGGCGTGTGCGTTTCCGGTTGTGGCTCCTCGGTTTTTGTTTCCGCGGTTTTTGGCTCTGCGGGCTTGGGTTCCTCGACTTTGGGTGGTTTCACCCGCTCGATCTGCGAACGGTAGCCAAGGCCACGCAGAAGGCTCGAAAACTCCTCACCCGAACAACCGACAAGCGACATCATGTCGGGGGTCACGGTGAAGCCACCATTATAGGTGCGCGCCGCAATGATCGGGCGGATGAGGTCGGCGACACGCTCCAGCATGTCGATGCGAACGGCGCGTGTCCCGCAAACACGGAACCCGACCGCTTCGTAGAAACCCTCCGATGCTGCCTGATCGGCGGGGACCGATGTGAGGCCAGGGGTTGGCGGGGCGGGAAGGCTCTCGAACGGTTCTTGTTCTGCTGTTGCGCGATGGAGTGCCCAGAGGGTGAGTCTCAACCGTGCGGGCGCTGGCTTCAACAGGGCAGGCATGAAAATCGAATAGGCACCGAAACGAACGCCATGCTTGCGCAATTGACCGCGCGCAGCCTGATCGAGCGCACGCACATCCTCCGAAACGGTTTCACGCGTCAGCGTCCCAAGGTTCTCGACGAGGCGGAAGGCGATGCCCCGCGCCAGCCCTTCGACATCCGTTGCATCGCGCAAGGCGATGAGTGGTGCCAGGACATTGGCGATGTGCATCTTTAGCCATGCGTCGAGGCGTGTTTGTACGTTCTCGCGTGCGGAGCCGTTCAATTCCTCACCGGCGACCAGTTCTACACGGGGCAGGAGGATATTGCCGGAACCCTTCAGTTCGGCAACCGGATGGCCTGCCCAAAGAATGCGGCCATGTTCGGAAAGGGAGATGTCGGCATCGGGGGCCGTCACGAGGCGCTGCGCGCGTTCGGATATCTCACCGGCGAGAGCCTGCGATGCCGCATTCCGAAGAATGCGGCCCTGCTCGCCTTCCGCCCTTGGGTCGGGTACGAAGACAAATCCTTGCAGGCGCCCGACATATTCGCCCTCTACCAGTACTTCGCCGTCGCCGTTTACAGCCGTCATGAGTTCCTCGTTCTGGCGCAGTCGTTTCATCAATATGCTGGTGCGCCTATCGATGAATCTCTGCGTCAAGCGCTCGTGCAGAGCGTCAGACAGCTTATCCTCTATCGCACGCGTGCGCTCTTGCCAATGCGCGGGATTGTGAAGCCAATCGACCCGGTTGGCCACATAGGTCCATGTACGGATGTGGGCGAGGCGGGCGGCCAGTATATCGATGTCGCCATCGGTGCGATCGAGACGCTGCATCTGACGGCCAAGCCAGCCGTCGGGGATGCATCCGCCGCTCTCTTTCGACGGGTCCATGAGGAAGAGGAAGAGGCGGGTCAGAAGCGCCGCATGTTCGCTTGCAAGGGTTTTCCGGAAATCGGGAACCTGAGCGACCTCCCATAGCCGTTTTATCGCCATTGGGGAGCGCAGGCAGCCACTCACATCCGGATCCCGGACCATACGCGTCAGTGCTTCCAGATCGTCACCGACCTGCGCCTTGGCGAGGCCGGACCGTCCAGGAGATATTTCGAGGCTGCGTATCAGTGCCGCTACGCTGGAGAAATCGAGATGCGGATTGCGCCACTGAAAGACACGTTCGGGTTCGAACTGATGGTTTTCAATGCGGGAGATCGTTTCTTCGGACGGAACGGTGGCATCGCCCGTTACGGCGAAAGTACCGTCGTTCATGTAACGTCCTGCGCGTCCGGCGATCTGGGCGAGCTCGGAAACCTGCAAGGGGCGGTGCTGCCGGCCGTCGAATTTTCCCGTCGAAGCGAAGGCTACATGGTCCACATCCATGTTGAGACCCATGCCGATAGCGTCGGTCGCAACAAGAAAATCGACTTCGCCCGACTGATAGAGGGCGACCTGCGCGTTGCGTGTGCGGGGGCTGAGGGCGCCCATGACGACCGCGGCCCCGCCGCGCTGGCGCCGGATCAGTTCCGCGATCGCATAAACCTGGTCGGCGGAGAAGGCGACCACGGCGGAGCGTCGCGGAAGGCGGGTGATTTTCTTCGACCCGGTCCATGACAGTTCCGAGAAGCGGGGCCGGTTGATGAAATGCGTTTCCGGCAGGAGTTTCTGGATCAGTCCCCGCGCTGTTTCGGAGCCGAGCATCATGGTTTCGGAATGCCCGCGCGCGCGGAGCAGACGATCGGTGAAGGTATGGCCACGCTCCCGGTCCGCAGCGAGCTGGATTTCGTCCACCGCCAGGAAATCAACCTCGCGTTCGAGCGGCATCGCTTCGACTGTGCAGATAAAATAGCGCGCCGATGCGGGGAGAATTTTCTCCTCCCCCGTGATGAGAGCTACATTGCGAGGGCCTTTCACCCTCACCACACGATCATAAACCTCGCGGGCAAGAAGACGCAGCGGCAGCCCGATCATGCCCGTCTCGTGGGCCATCATCCGTTCGATGGCGAGATGGGTTTTGCCTGTGTTGGTCGGCCCCAGCACCGCCGTGATACGGCGGCGCTCCGCCAGGCGGTCACGGGCCTCTGCGGAGGCGTACTGGGAAGGCGGGATACTCATGTTGCGGGGGCACCTTCCGCGCAAAACGACCGGGATGCAAGAGCGCCGTCGCATTAACCGGTACGATATTAAGAAATGGAATATTGGGCGAACGAACCGGGTCCGAATCGCTGACCGCGCGATTTTCCGGCTTCGTTCACGGCTAAATCTTGTGTCTCTCCAATAGCTTAGGCGGACGAAAGGTTAATATGACAAACCCCACATCTTCCCGCAGCGTCGCGATGGGGGGTGGTGCGACCGGCGGCCCGGTGGTCTTTCGGATACTGGACCGCGGTCTATAGTGTTCCGATCGACATTGTGGAACAGCATCGTCCCGGGCCCGCCGAAGAGGCTCGCGGCAATCGCGGGAGAACAGCGATGGATTTCAGAATTCCCAGGGAAATCACCGACTATCTCGGTGTGCTCGACGATTTCATCGAGAAAGAGATCAAGCCGCTCCAGGCACAGGACGATAACGAGCGCTTTTTCGACCATCGTCGCGAGCATGCGCGGACCGACTGGGATAATGAAGGGCTTCCGCGACACGATTGGGAAGAGCTGCTTGTCGAAATGCGCCGCCGCGCGGACAAGGCAGGCCACCTGCGTTATGCGCTCCCGAAGGAATATGGCGGCAAGGACGGCACCAATCTCGGCATGGCGGTGATCCGCGACCATCTGGCCGCCAAGGGGCTTGGCCTTCACAACGATCTACAGAATGAATCGTCCATCGTCGGCAATTTCCCCACCGTCCTCATGTTTCGAGATTTCGGAACAGAGAAGCAGAAAAAGGAATTTATCCCCGGTTCGCTGGATGGCTCGGTTCGGATCGCCTTCGGCCTGACGGAGCCCGATCATGGATCGGATGCGACCTGGATGGAAACGACCGCGAAGCGCGAGAAGCGCGACGGGGTCGACGGCTGGCACATCAATGGCGTGAAGATGTGGAATACGGGCATGCATGTCGCATCGCATGACTTCGTCTTTGCGCGCACGAGTGGCAAGGGAGGCGACGCGCTCGGCATCACCTGCTTCATCGTGCCCGTCGATGCGCCGGGCGTAAAAATCGAGGAGTATCTCTGGACCTTCAACATGCCGACGGATCACCCGCGCGTGTCCTTCACCAATGTCTGGGTGCCCGATGATTCCTATCTGGGCGATCCCGAGCGCGGGCTTGAACTTGCGCAGCATTTCGTTCATGAGAACCGCATCCGGCAGGCAGCTTCGGGCGTCGGCGCAGCGAAATTCTGTATCGATGAAAGCGTCGCCTATGCGAAACAGCGAAAGCCTTTTGGCAAGCCGCTTGCGTCTAACCAGGCTATCCAGTTCCCGCTGATTGAAGCACATACCGAATGCGAGATGATCCGTAATTTCATCTACAAGACGGCATGGGAAATGGATCAGATGTCGAAGCCGGACGTCGCGAAATATCTCTCCGACCAGGTCTCGATGTGCAACTACCGCGCAAACCGCCTTGTCTGTCAGGCAGCGGATCTCGCCATTCAGGTGCACGGAGCTATCGGTTATTCCCGACACAAGCCTTTCGAACATATTTACCGGCATCATCGCCGCTACCGCATTACCGAGGGTTCGGAAGAAATCCAGATGCGCAAGGTCGGAGGTCATCTCTTTGGCTATATCGGCGCCAATCGTCTGGTGAAGACCGCAGGGTAAATAGAAAATCCGTTGAAAAAAGAGCCATCACGTTACCGCGTGGCGGTTTTTTCCTTTCCTTCGTCTTCGGGCCAGATGAGCCGCCAGCCGGGAAGCGTCATGATCGCGACCGTGCCTTCGCCCACCGTGCTTTCGAGCGTGAAGCTGCCGCCATGCATCTCGATCAGCGATTTGGTGATGGGCAGACCAAGGCCCGTGCCGCCATGCTGGCGGGCGCTCGTATCGTCGACCTGACCGAAAGGTTCCATCACTTCGGCGAGCTTGTCTCCGGGAATGCCGATGCCGTTGTCGCGAACGGCTATGGTGAGGTCGCCGGCTTCGCTGATGCGTGTGGTCAGATCGATGCTGCCGCCCTCGCGGGTGAACTTCGCCGCATTGGACAGAAGGTTCAGCATGATCTGGCGCATGGCTCGTTGGTCGGCATTCAGGTTGGGTAGGGTGCCCGGCATCTCAAGGTGAACCTGTTGTGCCTTGTCCATCGTCCGTGCACGCATGATTTCCACGGACCAGCGTAGCACAGCAGGAAGGTCGACTTCCTCATCTTCAAGTACATAACGCCCGGCCTCGATCTTCGATATATCGAGAATATCGTCGATGACGTTCAGCAGATGCCGGCCGCTGTCATGGATGTCGTTGGTGTATTCGCTGTAGCGCTCGGAGCCCAACGGCCCGAACATTTCCTGCTGCATGATTTCCGAAAATCCGATGATGGCATTGAGCGGCGTTCGGAGTTCATGGCTCATATTGGCCAGGAATTTCGATTTGGCGCGGTTTGCGAGTTCTGCGGCTTCCATCGCATGTTGAAGATCTTCTTCCGACCTGCGACGGTCAATGGCAATGCCTGCCAGGTGGGCGGCTCCCAAGAGGTAATCGGATTCCCACGGACTGGGTTTGTAGACGTCGGGGAAGTAGAGAGCGAAGGCACCCACGACCTTTTCGTTGTGCGCGACTACAGGTTGAAACCAGACGGTCTGGATACCGGCTTTTCGCGTGTAGGAGGTGACGGTTTCGCCGTGTTCGTCTTCCTGAAGGTTGGTTACGACGATCTTCGACCCTGCGAGTACCGCGTGGCCGAAAGGAGCGTCTCGCTGTTCTCTCCAGAAGGTTTTTGCCCAGCCCTGGAAGTCCGCAGGCAGATGTGGTGCGGCGCAGGTGAGAAGGTCGTTCTGGTCGTCGAGGAGATAGACAGCCGCACGACCGGTGGGGCTTGCCTCTTCCGCGCCGATCGCAAGCAGCGAGAGGACTTCATCGAGAGCTTCACCGGTCGCCAGTGCGCGCAGCACACGGAAATGGTTGCGTTGCTCTGTCTCGGTGCGCTTGCGCTCGGTTATGTCGCGAATGTTGATGACGTATCCACGCACATTCGCGTCGTCCAGCAGGTTGGTGACGCTCGACTCGATCCAGACGTTGCGGCCCGCGTAGCGGGGAAGGGTGAGCTCGTAATACAGCGTTTTTTCGGGGGGAAAAGAACCTTCGCCAAATTTGTCGAGAATTCGCTGCTTTTGTTCATCGGCCAGAAAGTCGAGGCTGTTGATGCCAATGAGAGCGTCAGGCGACAGGCCGAGTTTTTCCGCTGCAGGCGATGCGTACTGGATGATCGCATTTTCATCCGTAACCAGCACGACGTCGAAAGCATTTTCGACGAGGGCGCGGAAGTGATGCTCGCGCCGTTGAAGCTGTTCGTTCGCTTCCTCGGCGCGGCGCCTTGCGGCCTCGGAGACGTCACGCGCATGGCCAAGATCCCGAATGAGGTCGGCGTTTCTGAAGCGAAGGTTGTAAGTCTCGACCGCAAATGCTCTTTGCTGCCTGGCTACATGTGCCAGGAGAAGAAATGCGGGAATGCAGGCAAACCCGAGCGCCACGAAGGTGGTGCTCGCCGCCCAGAAGCAAACGCCGATCACAGTTGCCATGACGGGTATTGTCACGGAAAAGAAGATTGATCTTAGTTGAAACGCCATCTGCGATGCCATGACGACATGCACGATAAGAACAGTCAGCAGGGCGAGATTCTGCATGCCGCCATCGTCCCGCCAGAAAAGAGGCACCAGACCGATCCACACCAGATTGAGAAGCCAGTAGCGGATGACGGTTGGTTTTATCCAGCGATCAGCATCGGCTTCTCCGCGGTCGTCAGCGGCAAAGAATCTGCGTTGAAACAACCCGTATTCCGCGTAACCCGCAACAATGGCAAGCCACCAGATCACGATGACGGGTTCGGGATATGCAGGCGTGAAGGTGAAGAAGACGGCGCCGGAGATTGCCGGAAAAAACAAGGGCAATGCGCGGAAGGTGCGCATGATCGTTCTGTAGAGTTCGAGGCGGATGGCCGACGCGCGTTCTTCTTCCGCGGTCTTGACGCAGGCTGGAGGACTCGCCTCGGAATGAATGCTCGCACCGGGCATTTGCGACGGGGTCTCCTCCCCCAAATCAGACCCCATCCGCTCTCCAGTTTAGGCGAGGGAGGTAAAATTTTCCTGAACGCTTAAGGAGCGGCAAGGCACAAAAAACCCCGCCTGTACAGGACAGGCGGGGGTATTCGAGCCGGAATTGACCGGTCAGTACGGGTTTGGGACGCTTTCAATATCGGGCATGGACGGCACGCGGTGGCGTCCTTCGACTGCGCAGCTGCGCCGTACGTCCCGGTCGATAACGGATGTGGGTGTCCAATAGCTCGGAACCCAGCTTGAAGCTCTCTGATCCGCCACGGCGTTCTGTTCGCTTGTAAGGCTGCCGCGGAACTCCTGCACAATAGAAACGTCAGGCTGTACACCGAGAGAGAGCAGGCTGGGGTTGCGAGTATAGAGCTTTGCCCATTTCGCACCCTCGACGGGGTCCTGATCGACTCCCTGCCCCTTGAGATAGAGCGTGGCCATCATCTTTTGTGCATCGGGCCAGCCGCTATTGGCCGCTCGTTGCACCCATTCCGCCCCTTCGGCTTCCTGTCCCTTGGCGATGTAGCACTGTCCGAGTGCCATCTGTGCCCCTTCATAGCCGTGTCCCCGGTAAGCAAAGCAGGTGAGAACATCCATAATTTCGCTGTCGCACTCGCCGTGCGCGGCCTGGCTGACCGACTTTGCATAGAGTGTGCTCGTTGGATCCTGCTCGGCGAGTGTTGGTATGATACGTCCATCGGCGTCTCGCTTGCGAGCCGCGCCACCGCTGCTACAGGCGGCGAGGACAAGCCCGATGACGCTCAATGCGATCACGGCACCGGCCTTTGAGGTTATTCGAATGCGATTGACGGACATATTTTCCCCTGATTTCACGACTGTGGCGCGTTCCGGCCAGCTTTTCTCCATTTGAGCCCATATGCTTACGCAGCGAAATAGCCGCGTTCCGGCCCCTTCTTCAGGACGGTTTGACCGGCTGCGGCGCTTCCCGGATACTCCGGCCGCTTTTGGGGCGGCAGACTGTGCCATGTTATGCTGCCTGCAGTGAAATTTCGCAATTTGCCGTGAGTAGAGACGAAAATGGCCGACAAGAAGACGCTCAAGGACTGGGAAGCCGCAGTCACGAAGCAGACCAAGGGAGCGGGCCCTGACTCTCTCATCTGGCACACGCCGGAAGGGATAGACGTCAAGGCGCTCTATACTGCCGAGGATCTCGAGCGCATTTCGGCGGAGGGGTATGACGCGAACACCCTGCCGGGTTTCGCGCCCTATACGCGCGGTCCGCAAGCGACCATGTATGCGGGCCGGCCGTGGACGATCCGTCAATATGCCGGCTTTTCCACTGCGGAGGAATCGAACGCCTTTTATCGGCGCAATCTCGCCGCCGGCCAGAAAGGTCTTTCCGTCGCCTTCGATCTCGCGACGCATCGCGGCTATGACAGCGATCATCCTCGCGTGGTTGGCGATGTCGGCAAGGCGGGCGTCGCGATCGACAGTGTCGAGGACATGAAGATCCTCTTCGACCAGATTCCGCTCGACGAAATGTCCGTCTCGATGACGATGAACGGCGCGGTGATACCGATCCTTGCGAACTACATCGTTGCGGCGGAAGAACAGGGCGTGAAGCCCGAGCAGCTTTCGGGGACCATCCAGAACGACATTCTGAAGGAGTTCATGGTCCGCAACACCTATATCTATCCGCCGGAACCGTCGATGCGGATCATTTCGGACATTATCGGGTTTTGTTCGAAGCATATGCCGCGCTTCAACACGATCTCGATCTCCGGCTATCACATGCAGGAAGCGGGCGCGACCCAGGTTCAGGAGCTGGCCTTCACGCTGGCCGATGGTCGCGAATATGTGCGTGCCGCACTGGCCGCAGGTCTTGATGTCGATGAATTTGCGCCGCGCCTCTCATTCTTTTTTGCCATCGGCATGAATTTTTTCATGGAGATCGCAAAGCTCCGCGCCGCGCGCCTTCTGTGGGCGCAGATCATGTCGGAGTTCAAGCCGAAGGACCCGAAGTCGTCCATGCTGCGTACCCATTGCCAGACGTCGGGCGTTTCGCTTACCGAACAGGATCCTTACAATAACGTCATCCGTACCACCATCGAGGCAATGGCGGCAGTGCTGGGTGGCACTCAGTCGCTTCACACCAATGCGCTTGACGAGGCCATTGCCTTGCCGACGGATTTCTCCGCGCGTATCGCGCGCAACACGCAGCTCGTTATCCAGCACGAGACAGGCATTACCAATGTCATCGACCCGCTCGGCGGCTCCTACTACATGGAGACGCTGACGCATTCTCTGGTGAAGGAAGCGTGGAAGCTGATCGAGGAAGTCGAGGAGCTGGGCGGTATGACAAAGGCCGTCGAGAGCGGTATGCCGAAACTCAAGATCGAGGAAGCCGCCGCGCGGCGGCAGGCGAAGGTCGACCGTGGCGAAGAAGTGATTGTCGGCGTGAACAAGTACCGTCCGGCACATCCCGATCCGATCGATATTCTCGACATCGACAATGCGAAGGTGCTCGCCTCGCAGGTTGAGCGTCTGAAGAATGTTCGTGCCTCGCGTGACGAGGAAAAATGCCGCAAGGCGCTCGAAGCGCTCACCGAGGGCGCGCGTGGCAAAGGCAATCTGCTCGAGCTCGCGATCGCCGCGGCGCGTGCGCGTGCCACTGTGGGCGAGATTTCGGATGCGATGGAGGAGGTTTTTGGCCGCCACCGCGCGGAGATCAAGTCGATCTCCGGCGTCTATGGTCAAGCCTATGAAGGTGATGAGGGCTTCATGCAGATTTCGAAGGAAATCGAGGCATTCGCGGAAGCCGAAGGCCGCCGTCCGCGTATCCTCGTCGTGAAGATGGGGCAGGATGGCCATGATCGCGGTGCGAAGGTGATTGCCACGGCCTTTGCCGATCTCGGCTTCGACGTGGATGTCGGCCCGCTGTTCCAGACGCCCGAAGAGGCCGCGCGCGATGCCATCGAGAACGACGTTCATGTCATCGGCATTTCCAGCCTTGCTGCAGGCCACAAAACGCTCGTTCCCGCCCTCGCCAAGGCGCTGAAGGATGAGGGCGCCGACGACATCCTCATCATTTGCGGTGGTGTGATTCCGCAGCAGGATTATGAATTCCTGAAGAAGGCGGGTGCATCCGCTATTTTCGGTCCGGGTACGAATATTCCGTCTGCGGCGAGTGAAATTCTGGCGCTGATCCGTGAAAAAAGGCGTCAGGCGGCCTGACGGCAGCGAACCTTGCGACGTGTTGAAATGTCTGTTTGACGCATATGACATGCGTCAAAAGCGCACTGTTGCCTGTTCCAGCTTGCCGCGGGTTGGTTGCCGGACTATCTCCCGCAACAGCTTCCGGTCGTAGAACCGGACAGGCAGGGCACGCGTGCCGCTCAACGATCTCCGAGCCGCCGCCAATGGGCCCCGCCAGGCGAGACGTGCCCTTCCGGTAAAGGAAACCCGGGAAAACACGGCTGCCGCACAGATTCACAGCGAGAGATCCGCGGAGGTGCCATGAGCGCCAAAGACGGTTTTGCGCGCTCGAAGCAGCGCCGTGACGGGAATGCTGCCGGTGTCCAGGTGGATGACAGGCAGGAACAATATTACGACATGCTGGCAGCCCGGCTTGAAGGACTGCTGAATGAAATAGAAAAATCGGGTTTGCCGTCAGAGGATGATCTGGTGAAGCGGCTCCGCGCGCTTCAAAGGGAAGTCAGCGATCGGAGCTAGAGCGGTTGCGTCTTCGTTTCATGGCGAGGTGGGCAGGACTGGACGAAACCGGTCGCGGCAAGTATGCAACTGAGACCATGAGCGGGACAGATAAAAAACAGGCGGAGCGCCAGTCCTATAACCGGGCCTCGCCCGATCCGGCGAAACTTGCCGAGGGAATCCGGGCAGGGAACCGCACGGCGCTCGCCCGGGCGATCACGCTTGTCGAGTCCTCGCGGGCAGACCATCAGGACATTGCCCAGAAGCTGCTTGCGATGCTCTTGCCGGAGACGGGCAAGGCGGTGCGGCTCGGTCTTTCCGGTGCGCCAGGGGTCGGAAAGTCGACCTTCACGGAAGCCTTCGGCCAGTATCTGACGGGGCAGGGGCACAAGGTCGCCGTTCTGGCGATCGACCCTTCCTCGGCGCGAACCGGGGGGTCGATCCTTGGCGACAAGACCCGCATGGAACTTCTCGCGCGGGATCCCAATGCCTTCATCCGGCCCTCGCCTTCAGGCGGTACGCTGGGCGGCGTTGCGAGGCGTACGCGCGAGGCCATGCTTCTCACGGAAGCGGCGGGCTATGACGTTGTCATCGTGGAGACGGTGGGCGTTGGCCAGTCGGAGACCGCCGTCGCAGAAATGGTCGACATGTTCCTTTTGCTGCTTTCGCCCGGTGGTGGCGACGAGCTGCAGGGGATCAAGCGCGGGATCATGGAGCTTGCGGACCTTATCGTGGTCAACAAGGCGGATGGCGCCCTCATTCCCGCTGCCACGCGCGCTCAGATGGAATACAAGACCGCGCTTCATCTGATGAAGCCGAAAAGCGCCGCATGGACACCAAGTGTACTTCTGGCCTCAGCCCTCAAGGGCGAAGGGCTCTCCGATATCTGGGAGGCTGCCCAACAGCATCACAAGGCCATGGCCGAGGCGGGCGAGCTCCACAGGCTCAGGGCAGCCCAGGCGCAGGCATGGATGTGGACAGAGATCAGGGAAGGGCTTTTCTCCGCACTCAAGACGGACAAAAAGGCCGCGAAACTGCTCCCCGAGCTCGAAGCGGACGTAGCGGAAGGAAGGGCTACGCCCACCGCGGCCGCAAAACGTCTGCTCGGCCTTGTTCTGGGTGACAGGCGGGAAGGGTAAAGCCCCGTTTCCGGCCTTGACGTGCCTCTCCCGGCCTTTTATACGTGCGCGCCTGTCCAAGATGTTTTTCTGGGCCGCGCGGCCATTCGCGGCGGCCCAGCCGATACTGCAAAGGAAGCCCTATGTCCCGCCGTTGCGAACTCTCCGGCAAGGCCGTGATGACCGGCAATAATGTAAGCCACGCGAACCGCAAGACGCGCCGCCGCTTTCTGCCGAATCTCTGCCAGGTGACGCTTATCAGCGATGCTCTCGGTCGTCAGATCAGCCTGCGCGTATCGGCCCATGCGCTGCGCTCGGTTGAGCATAATGGCGGTCTCGACTTCTTTCTTCTGAAAGCTTCGGATGCGCAGCTCTCCTCGCGGGTGCTGAAGCTGAAGCGTCAGATCGAAAAGGCGAAGATCGCAGTCGCTGCTTGACGGCGCTGAAAGAATTCTGAAATCGGGCGGTCCATTGGGCCGCCCGTTTCGTTTTGGGCCCGGTTTGTGCCGTTTACCCAGATTTCTGAAATATCGGTTGAGGTGTTCCGGGGCCTTTCAGGCTTGGCGTGGCGCGGCTAGACTCGCGACCTTCTTGTATTCGGGGGCGTAAATCATGTTGGACAGGGGGGTGGATCGCGTGCCGGTGAGCCGGCCGAGAGCGGTGTCGCTGTTTGTGGCCACCATCGTCCGCCTTATCCTGCCTGTCCTAGCATTGTGTGGAGCTCTGCTCCTCTGCTTTTACCTGCGTGACGTGCCGGTTCGCCAGCTTGACCGTCTCGGCGAGATCGACCCGCGGCTCGATCCGTCAAGCTGGCTCAACTGGGGCCTCCTTGTCCTTCCGCTGGTATTCTTCATCCTCAACCTTTCGAGCCGCCGTTACGGCGCGGCGCTGACGCTGACAGCATCTCTGCTCGCCTGGCTATTGCTCGCCAGCGGAATCTTCTGGTCGATCAGGGAAGGTTTCATTGCCGACTTTGAGCAGGACATCGCGCCCTATGCGCTTGCGGCGTCCTTTGTGGGGGCGATGGCGGTCGGCCAGCTTGTGAATATTCTCCTTTTCGACCGACTTCGTGGCATTCCCTGGTGGAAGGCACCGTTCCTTGCCGCGTTTGTCGGCGGCGCCGCTTTCGCGATCATCTTCAACACGCGTCCGGCGATGGTGTGGGATGACGAACTTGGCGGGCGCCTCGCGGTCGAGATGGCGATCCATTTCACCTGGGCGCTGGCGCAGCTTCTTCCGACGTTGATGCTTCGCCGGAAGATCCGTCCGCTGCCGGGATTCGGGGGCGCGTAGGTGCTTCTTGGGCGGGCTCAGGCTCTTCACTCAAATCGAGCTTGAACATCAGCAGCAGCGTTCTTTGCAACGGATTGAAGTTGTTGTCCGAGAGCATATAGACATAGAGATTCCCCTTCCCGTCTTCGCGGACGGCGAGCCCTTCCATATTGTCGATTGAGTAGTGCTGTCCGACATCGACGAGTATTTCGCCGTCGATCACCGCGCCGGGCTTCAATGTATCGCTACTGATCAGGCGCATCTGCATGCCGACGCCTCCGTACGGCGAAAAGCGGCGTTCCAGCAATAACAGATCGCCGTTTGGTAGCCTTGCCATGTCCGTCGGGCTGTATGGCTCGCGCGCCTTCACGCGGAACCAGGCGATGTCGTGCCCGTCGGCGATGAAGCCCTTGATGTGGCCAAGCGGGTCGAGCGTGTCTTCGGTGATCGCAAGTATGCGCTTGTCCTTCTCCGGCGAGGAGCTCGGCAGCAGTTCAAGCGACTCGATCCCGCCATTATTATTCAGCCGTCCGAAATGGCGTTGCGTCAGAAGCTGTTCCGGTTTGGCTTCCGCGCCATAGGCTTCGAGATCATAGCGCCAGATCCGGTGGGCGCGCTCGAATCCGACATAGGCCTTGCCCATCAGGCTGTCCGTGGCGCCGGAGGCGATGACGAGGCTCTCCGCATCGCCGAGCTGCTTGCCGGAGATGGGTTTGCCGTCGAGGCCGAGCATTGGCGCAATCTTCGCTTCCGCCATACCGGAAAGACGGCCACGCTCGTCATAGAGCAGGATTGCAGTCAGCCAGTTGCCTTTGTCGGAGACGGAAAGCATGGTCGCGCCGTCGGCACTCACCGCCAGTCCCGACCAGCCGCCGAAATCGTCATTTGAAGAGCTGATTTCGATCCCGCCTGCCCATGAGAGCTTGCCGGTTTTCATTTCGCTGCGGTCTTCGGGATTCCAGAGTAGCGCGGATGTTGAGACTTCAATGTCCTCGCTTGCTGCCTTGGCGGACGGTGCCGTCAGCGGGAGTGCTGCAAATGCGGTACAAGCCGCGAGTACGCATATCGAACGGTAGCGGATAGCCAATTCAGTCACCCCTCTGAACCGGCGCGTTCCCGCTCTTCACTGGCGGATGGTGCCGGTGCGGGCATCATATCGGCGTGTGGTTTGCTTACAAGGGTGGGGCGTTTTACGGCAGGTGCCGATCGTCGGCGGCCCAGGGTGAGCGGTCGAGGCCCAGCCTTGTCCGTCTGAGCCAGCGCGAGATCATCATCGCGGAAACTGCGGCAAGCCCCGTCGCGAGGCCAAGCCAGATGCCGACACCGGCAAGCTCCATCGGGAAGGCGAGGAAGATGCCCGCGCTCAGGCCGATGATCCAGTATCCAATGCCGGCATAGATCATCGGAACACGCGTATCCTGCATGCCGCGCAACATGCCGGCGGCGATTACCTGTGCGCCATCGAAGACCTGGAAGAGAGCGGCGATGGCGAGGAAGGAGACGGCGAGGTCGATCACTTCGGCGTTTCCGGGCAGGTCACGGTCGAGAAATACGCCGATCAGCGTGTGCGGGAAAAGGATCATCAGAACCGCCATCAGCGCCATGAAGGCGATCCCCATTGTGAAGGGCGTCCATCCCGCTCGCGTGATGGCGGCCCTGTCATTCGCGCCGAGCGCACGGCCGACGCGAACGGTTACGGCCTGCGAGAAGCCGAGCGGTATCATGAAGGAGATCGCCGCTATCTGCAGGGCGATGGAATGGGCGGCCAGCGCCTGCGCCCCGAAAAGGCCCATGAGCAGTACGGCTGCGTTGAAGACCAGAACCTCGAAGGCGAGCGTCATGCCAATAGGCAGACCGAGCCGCCAGAGTTCGCGGAAACGCGCCCAGTCCGGGCGCCAGAAGCGGCCGAAAACATAATAGCGGCGGAAACGCCGGTCGATCATGATCACGAGGGCAAGCGTTCCGAACATAAAAATAGAGGTGAGCACACTGCCGATACCGGCGCCCTGGAGGCCGAGTGCGGGAAAACCCAGATGACCGAACATCAGGCACCAGTTTGCGAAGGCGTTGAAGGGAATGGCGATCGCGCCGATTGCGAGGGCCCAGCGAGGCCGCTCCAGCGCGGAAATGAAGATACGCAGCACGACATAGAGAAACGACGGCAGTAGCGCCCATTGCAAGGCGCGCGTATAGGAAGCGGCTTGCGCGGCCAGCGCCGGTTCCTGCCCGAGCAGGACCAGAATCTGTTCGGCGTTCCAGAGCAGAAGCCAGAACGGAAGGCAAAGGGTCGCGCCTGCCCAGAAAGCCTGACGGATCGTGCGGCGCACGTCGCGCACGGAATGGCGTCGCCGGCCCAACTCGGAGGCGGCCATGGGTGAGGCGGCGGTCACGAGGCCAATGCCGAAGATCATCATAGCAAAATAGAGGTTCGAGCCGAGCGCGCCGGAAGCGAGCGCTTCCGGTCCAAGCCAGCCCATCATCACGACATCGGTTGCATTGATGGCAATCTGCGCGAGGTTCGTCGCGATAAGCGGCCAGGCGAGCGCCAGCGTCGCCGTGACTTCGGCGATCCAGAGCGCTCGTCCGTTTTGAGGTGTCGCGGCGTGCATTGTCGGCATCTTCCTCTAGCGAGAGAAAAGCCGCGCAGAATATTCCCCTCTCGGTGAAGCTCAAGCGTTCTTTTACTTATTCCGCAGCCGATTTTCTTGTCCGCCACCGGCGATTACGGGGAAGGGGAGGTAGGCAAGGAAGACAAGCAATGCCACTGCGATCAGGCCATGCCGATCCCAGACCTGCATACCATTCGTGAAGTTGTGTTGCGTTCTGCATTCAGCTCTCTCCGCGCCCTTGGCCGGAACGGGCGGGAGGGCGGCCATTCAGCGGGCGGCGCCCGCGCCCCGGCGAGGCTCACCCGCGGTCAGCTTCCCGCCACGGCGCTGGCTGCGCTTCTTGCTCGTTTCGTCCTCGAAGAGCTCGGCAAGTTTCTCCGTCATCGCGCCGCCAAGCTGCTCGGCATCGACGATGGTGACGGCGCGGCGATAATAGCGCGTGACGTCGTGGCCGATGCCGATGGCAATCAGTTCGACGGGCGAGCGTGTTTCAATTTCTTCGATCACGCTACGAAGATGTTTTTCGAGATAGTTGCCCGCATTAACGGAAAGCGTCGAATCGTCAACCGGTGCGCCGTCCGAAATTACCATCAGGATGCGGCGTTGCTCAGGGCGGCCGAGCAGACGGTTGTGAGCCCAGATAAGAGCCTCGCCGTCGATGTTTTCCTTCAGCAGGCCTTCGCGCATCATTAGGCCAAGATTGCGCCG
>Ga0114898_1000988_pt1 | contig 18577 bp, 23 predicted proteins | sample Malvired_Geostar_FD_83496 | JGI IMG/M metagenome (GOLD analysis project Ga0114898, IMG submission 83496) | Marine viral communities from the Global Malaspina Expedition - Malaspina viral metaG DeepMed_Geostar | ecosystem: Environmental > Aquatic > Marine > Oceanic | place: Mediterranean Sea... | reverse complement strand
GCTTAACGGTTTATCTAGTCCTGCGCTTGGGGTAATGGCCAGTGATCTCGGCCTTGGCAAACTGTCTGGTCATAAGAAGGCTGAGAAGATCGCGGCCATTCGGAAGGCTCTGGCCGAGCAGGCTGCCGAGCAGGAGGTGGCTACCGAGAAGGCAGGGATAAGGGAAAAGCGTAGGCAGCAGTCTCTCCCACTTGAAAGCAAACGGCAGGAACTTGACGACATCAAGACGCTCAAAAAGCGTCTGCCAAGAGACTTCAAGGTTACCCGGGTTCCCTTTCATGAAGATGCAGAGGAGGCTCCGTTAGGACGCCGCATCTATCGCATTGAAGATAATATCGGTAGGTCTCGCGTTACTATTATTGCTGGCGAAGACACCGGATCCTGGGTGAGCCGAGAGAATGCCATCAAGACCATGATGGAAACAAAGGGGTATACCCGGGAAGAGGCCGAGCGACGAAGGCCAGTCGGTGGGTTTATCTTAAACGATGGGCCTCTTGAGATCGATGGGCATGCCCTCGCCATATTAGTGGATCGGGCGGATCGCGACGCCCTGTCGGATACGGAGGCCCATGAAGCTGTCCACTGGGTTTCTGCCATGCAAATGTGGTCTCCAGGGGAGTGGAGTGGGCTTGTTGATAAGTACTCCAGTCCTGAAAAGTCCAGGCTGGAGCAAGAAGAAGATATCGCTCGCTCCAAGTTTTGGAAGAAAGAGACCCGCACACCGACGTTACGCCAGAAGTTCCTGAAGTACCTCCGCAAGATCCTTGGCCTTGCCAAGGAGATGACCGGGGAAGACTACGCCGCACAGGCCGAACAGGCCTTTGCTTCCGGCCAAGTCTTAAGGCGTAGGGGTATAGACATCGCTGACGCTATCGCTCGCAGGAAGCTGCCCTATGGTGAACAGCAGGCGGAGAATGCTGCGGCCATGGACGAGTTTAGAGACAAGAGGGCCGAGCCACAAAGCAAGCGAGCGCAGCGGGCCATTGAGGACGTAGCCGACTACCTTATTAAACAGGCTAAAGCCACCGGACTTAAAATTGCTGAGTTGGCTAAGAAGTGGTACGCCGAGAATAGCAAGGGTAAAACCGCAGAAGAAAAAGCGGCGTTAAAACAAGTTGTTTCGGAGGCAACGGCCCGAGCGTCCCAAGCCCCCACTGAGGCTGCTGAGGGGGCGATAGATTTGGACTCTGCCGCCAAACGCATTGACGATTCTATGGATTCAATGCGTCGATATATGGAGGATGATCCCTCGGAAGAACAGCGTGACTGGCAGGGCTTTGACCAAGACGCAGAATTTAAGGACGGGGTTGAGAAGGAACTTGTTGCCCTTGCAGATCGCTATGGATTGAAGGTGGATCGAGATTACGACTCACAGTCAACTTATTGGGATATAAGTCTTGAAACGGACGAAGGGACTGAGGAATCGTTCCAAGTTCGAGCAAGCAACCACAAGCAAAGGTATGGCGGTACGTTGTGGTCTTTTGATTTGCAAGACGACGTTAAATCAATAACTCACGGCTTGAAGAACATCGAAAAGGAGATGAAGTCTATCGCCACCCCCACTGAGGCTGCTGAGGGAGAGCTAACTACACAAACCGAGGCTGGAGAAATTCCCCCCGGGGTGGTTGCTGCTATTGCAGACCAGATGCTTACGGGTGCCCCTCTGGATGCTGTGCAGCAGGCGGTCGTGGACAGCAACCCTGGAATGGTGGATGCTTTCATTGAGCGTCGACTTGAGCAAAGCAAAGAGGAAGAGACAAAACCTTCGTCATCAATAAAGCAGCAGTTCCTATTCTCTGACGAACCTATTGATCCCGTGTCTGTGGAGCGGGCATCTCAGTTGGCGGCAGAAGCCGATAAGTCTTTGGCATTATCGGAAGAGGCTTTCTGGGGTGAGTTCTGGCCAAAGATGCTGGCGGAGACTGGGCGAGCATTCGGAAGGGACGAAACCGCTCCTGCCATTGAGAAGCTCATGGAGGACATGGAAGACTTTGCCCGCAGCAATCCCCAGTTCCTCGACTACTACGATCAGGATTGGGAAGCGGCACGGGCACACCTCAAGTCGCACTACGGCACAATATCCGACGACCAATTCATGTTCTTCCGGGCCATGTCGGGGATTACCTCGCCCGCAACAAATCTGAGTGAGAGTGCCAGAGAATCCATTGCTCTGCTCGAGTTGTTCGATGAAGATGGCGATTTAAATGCCCTCGAAACTTTCCGCTCTGACAAGAATAATTGGAAGCTCAAGAAAAATAACCCCGTCGCATTCACCGGCCCCACGGGGCCGAATAAGGCGATGGCAGCACGGACCATTGCTAACCTTGTCAATGAGTTGGGATCTGCTAAGGCGGCTATAGAGCACCTTGTGGAGCCTGTGGAGGCCGGAGAGCTGCATGCCTTCCGGAAGAACAGCACGGCATGGGGGGGTGGCCGGGTGCGGGACATTAACATGATCCGAACAGCTGTGCGGCACGCGACTGGCCAGGATGAGTTTATTCCCCGGATGTTTGTGTTTGGGCCAAAGTTGGGTCCCTACACTCTTAACATGGTTGGTGAGACAAACTACACTACAACGGATGTGTGGGAGTCCCGGTTGATACGATCCTACTTCGATGGGATGTTTGAGGAAAACACGGGGATCTGGAAGGGACAGGAAGAGTTTGACTTCTTCCAGGAGTTTGCCTCCGAATTCAACAAAGCCTACAACGAGAAGACCGAGAAGCCATTGTCACCATCTGCCCTTCAGGCAGTACGGTGGTTCTACATTTTAAACGCAGCTAGAGAGGCAGGATACAAAGATGCCAGAACAGCGGAAAGCTACTCGTACTACGTCTCGCAAGGATTACAAAAGCGACGAGAAGCCGCAGGACCTGATGTCGGTGATCAACGAGGTCGGCGATCTGGCGATGTCCAGGCTGGTCAAAAAGGCCAAGCGACGGGCAGGCAAGACCAAGACATCCAACTCGCCGACGAACCCATAGACGACGATACCAGCCCTGACGGTGGCTGGAAAAGGACTCAGGTAAATCCGGGCCAAACCCCAGAGGTCGAGGAAAAGTATGACCAAACAAGCGAAGCACAGGGTGCTCCAACCCCAGACGTTTCGCAGGAGGATCTTGATGAGTTCCGGCGTCAAGCCAAGCAGGGAGTCGAAGCTGATTACGAGGGTGAGATTACCCGCATAATGGATCTTGTCGACTCTCACGTAGCTGACGGCAAGACCATAGGGACTTCTCTGCCAAACGAGGTGGATATTGCCGTCCTCCGAGAGTTGATTCACCAGACTGGTCGCAGGACGCTGAGCGCCTGGGATTTCAAAACAAACACCTACAGTGATGGCGGCTTAAGTGATGGTCGCTTCACTAGGTTGACGAAGATCTTTCGGTCTACTGGTGAGTATTGGAGTTCGTTGGGTCGAGCAAGGCAGAACGACTCCAAGGACCCAACCATAAGTCCCGAAGAACACCGGTCGAGAACCCTGGTGGATGCGGTCAACACCATTAGAGTTCGGCTGCAAAAGGAGGGGGAAGCTGCCGCGCCAGGAGCCGGACCGGGTCTAGGTCCGGGAGCAGGTCCAGGATTAGGACCCGGAGCAGGTCCAGGAGAGGCTGGCGTACCCGGAGAAGCTGCGACGCAAGAAGGGGAGCCTGGGTATGCTTCCACGCCCACTAAGAAAATTCTGGAAGGTCTCGACCGTCAGGGATTTGACATCGGTGACATCGACGGCATTGCCCGAGACAAGCGGCGTAGCCTTGAGTTTCTGAATCAGTTGTACGCCCTGGAAGGGCGTCCCCATGATGCGGTCTATGAGTATTGGCGCAACATGCTGATGTCTGGGCCGCAAACGCAGATCGTGAACTTCGGAGGCACGTCAGCCTTCATGGGTTACATGATGTTCTTTGAGCGGTTCATGGAGGCCAGCCTTGCAGGTGGCCTGAAGGTTGCTACCGGTGGCAAATACGCAAAGGGCAGGGAGGACGTAGCCACTTTCCGCGAGTTCGGCCATGCGTTCCACGGATTGGGGGACACGTTCTGGACTGCGTTGCAGAACGCACGCGACACATGGGCGGCTGAACGCTCCGCGTTCGATGCTGTGTGGGGACAGGAGGATCGAACAAAAGATTACTTCACGAGTCGCCGTCGCAAACGCAAACGCAAGGGTGATGAAAAGGGAATGCCCACGTTCGGGCCGGAGATTGCTGGTAAGAAGGGAAAGATCATTCGCGCACTCGGGTTCAGGCCATCAGCCTTTGCGGACGATCTGCTCAAGACATTGGGTCAGCGGATCGAAGTCAACATGCTGGCGCACCGGATTGCTGCTGCGAGAACCGGGAAAGCCTGGGGAGATCCCGACTTTGACGCCTTGTTTGAAGAGCAGATTGCAGACCCTAACTCTGCGGCCAATCTAGTTGCTGTTCGCCGCACCATGCGTGGTGCATTCCAAGGCGACGAGGGTGTCATCATGCGATACGCTGGTGACGTGAGCCTTTCTATCCACGAGAACGTGGCCGGTCGCTACTTCCACCCATTTCACAAAACTCCATTGAACATTACAGACGAAGCGATCCGGCGAGCGCCGGTCCTCGGTTTACTATCAGACATCTATAGCTACCGAACACGGCAGCGAGAGAACTCCGAACACGAGGCAGAGATCGACGCGAAGGTAAAAGACGGGAAGATGACCGAGGAGGAAGCGGAAACTGAGAAGGCAAAGATATGGGAAGCGGACGGCATCACGGGCGCTTTGGCCAGACAGGTGTTTGCGCTGGGTGTTATGACTCTGCTCTACGCAACAAATGATCCGGAAGACCCGTGGCTGACCGGCGGAAAGGCCAACTGGGAGTACAAGGAAAGAGAGGCTGCATACGGCACGGGTTACGCACCGATGACGATCGGCATTGGTGACACAAGATTCAGTTATGCACGGGTCGAGCCAGCCGCGACAATCCTCGGCATCATGGCAGACGCCCACCATGGGTGGGCGAGAGGCGAAGGAATGGCGGAGACGTTGACGAAGTCGGTCTTTGGCCAGCTCACCGAAAAGACATTCCTAGAAGGCTTCTCTGACCTCGTCAACATCGGCAGAGATGTTGTGGAGGGTGGTACTCGTAAAGAAGCTCGCAAGTGGGCCACCGACTTCACGGTCAGCTGGGTTCCCAATCTGTGGAGACAAACGGCCCGGCAGTACGGCACCGATCTGGTCCCTGAAACGAGGATTTGGGGCGAAGACACAGACGATTTGAACAGAATGATGCTGAGACGCATCGGGCAGAAGTCGTTCCTGGACGGTGGCCTTCTGCCGGTACGTCCCCAATACGACAAGTGGGGATACGAGGTGAGCAAGCGACCCCGTGACATGGGGGCACTCAGCGACTTCGGATACCGAGTCCTGAAGTTCGGGCATGTACCAACCAAGGTATTCGCAACCAACAAGGCTAATGCGGCAGATCTGGCACTCTATCGCTTCAACGCCAGAAGGCCCGCAGACAAGCAGATTTACCTACTCACCCCATCTAAACGTTTCCGCCACGATGGGGAGAACTACGTGCTGACCGAGTTGCAGTGGTCAAACTATCAGAAATATGTAGGGCTGATGGCCCGCATGCAGATCAACGCTGGGGAGATAATGGATACAGAGAACCCAACTGAAGCAGGCATCGAGCGGCTAAAGAAGCTCTACTCAAAATCTGCCTCGCGTGTCCGGAGTCTTTTAAAGCGGCAGTGGCTCGATGGTCAGCCCGGGACGATAGTTGCCCTGGACGACCTGCCGACCAGCAGATAAGATCTCAAAGTCTGGGGGAGAAAACCCAGCATGGGCCGTGGACCTTTCGGCACCACACAGTCTTCGCACTGTGTTCCAAAGCAAAATAGGAGGTTGAACAAGTACGACTATCTCGGGTGCGGAGGAAATGGGACCCTTGAGCAGCTTAGGTTGTGAGGTAGTCGGGCGCTGGTAGGTTCGCAAGAACATCGGAAAGCGCCTTAGTGTCCGATCAAGCTATCCCCTACACGGGGTAGCTGCGCAAGCACGGAAAGGATGGCAGATGTCAGGGCGGTACAACGATCTCGACTTCGACTTCGCTTTTGAGCCTATGGAGCCTGAAGGAGACTCGGAACGAGTCTCTCGTCTTAGCGTGCACTGTTACGACGTTGATGTTGATGCGGGTGCCACGCCGGTAACGGCGTGGGAACTGAACTACCAGTGCGGCACCAGTCTGCACTGCTACACTATCCGCTACCGAATGACCGACCTGGGCAAAGTTGTAAAAACTTTGATCGATTGGGCCGGTGATGAAGAACTGCTATTAACAAGCGGAGACGTAGGCAGTATCATGTCCATTCTTGTTGGTTTTGTTGATGGAGCTGACAGTGGTGAAGCATCATATTGATGTATGCCCGCGTTGCGGGCATATGGGGGAAATCTCAAGAGATCCGGAAGCCATATGTGTGGTTTGCCTCGCAATGTCCAAGTCGCAATTTAACCTACGGAAGAAAAGACTGAAAAACGGATGTCTAACTACTGGGAAAGTCCGGTCCTCGATGCAATCGATGAAGCGTGGCACGTAGCTTCGACCGAGAGAGGTCGAATTGTCAGCGACCGCACTCTGCACTTTGTCTACGGAATGGTGCAGGCTTACATCGAGGTATACAAGGAAGAACCGTTTACGGTTCTTGCCGTTGAAGAGGAGTTCGACATCCCGTTCTCTCGACTCATCGAGGACATATCCCCGTCTCTGCAGGAAGTTCCAGGTGACTGGTCATGGGCCGGTAAGATAGATGCTATTGTTGAGTACGAGGACACCATCTTTGTGCTTGAACACAAGACAACCGCTTCTGCCGTTGACAACGAGGACGGCACATTTTGGTCATCAATGGAGATGTCGGGACAAGTGGCGAGCTATATGCTCGCCCTATTTGACCAAGGACTTCAGGTTGCCGGAACAATCTACGACGCTGCCCGGAAACCGGGAATTCGTCCCCGCAAACTGACAAAGTCCGAAATAGAGGGGATCGAGGATCACTGGGTGTACCAGGGTCGAGAGATTGAGATGGACAATCTCCGCGCTTCGGAGTTCATGGACACACTCGAACAACGGAACTGGCGGGAAACAGACTATCTGTATGGGATGCGAGTCTATCGCACGATGGTGCAAGATCCTGCCAAATACTTTGGTCGCCGTGTCGTTCGGAAGACCCGCAAGCAACTGGCCGAGTTCGTAGATGAAGCTGTGCAGACGGCCAAGTTCATCGAGAGTTCTCGCGAGTCGCAGAAGCACATCCGCCACCTTGGTTCCTGCTTTGCCTATAGTAAGCCCTGCCAATATATATCTCTCTGCCAGAGAGTGGACAATCCGGAGAGCAACCGTTGGTATCGTCGTTCCGAGACCAACAGCGAGCTAGCAAGCTCGCATCACAACGCCCACAACGCCCTAACCCACAGCAGGAAGGAGTGCTACCAACTTTGTCCGCGTAAACATCATTACCAGTACGATTTACAGTTAGAAAAAGAAGGGAAACCCCAGGATGGCAACCTCACAATTGGCACGCTCTTCCACGCGGGCCTCGAAGCCCACTTCCGACAATTCGTCGCTGAAGACGACTAAAAGGCGGAGTAGGATTGGACTCGCAGACACGATCACTAAGGGCGCGAGTGTCAAAGATATCATCTGGATCTACGGTCAACCCGGCATCGGCAAGACCAGCTTCATGGCGGCGATGTCCGGAATCTTCATTATCGTGACGGCAAAGGAGCCCGGTCTCGACAAACTAATTGACCAGAATCGTGTCGGTGAAATTCCGCACACACCCCCGGTCGGAACGTGGGAGGACTTCGTATCGGTTATTACCGAACTGGTACAGGAGGATCATGACTACAGAATGGTAGGCATTGATTCCATTACTGATGTCGCCGAACTGGCGAGAGAGTACGTGGTGCGTACCGAGTACGACAGTTCTCAAGTCAAATACAGTTCGTCGTGGGGTGCTGGTGCCAGCAAGTATCGCAGTCTGCTCAACTGGATGGTCTCAAAGTTTTTTGATCTAACTCGACGCAAGAAGTCGGTTGGTCTCGTAATGACATCTGGCGCAGAAGCACAGAGACGCAACGACCCGCAAGTTGGCGAGTACCATCAGTGGCTACCGCAGGTCGAGAAGAACGCTTTTGAGATTTTGTCTAAGGCCGTGGATATGATTTTGTTCACTCGGCATGACGCTCAAATGGACCGTGACGGCAGAGCTGTGGCCGGAACAACGAGAGTGATGTATACTGAAGGCGACAACACTTTCGTGAGTAAAAATCGCCATGGTTTGCCGCGTGCAATTTCGATGGGGATAAGCGGTGAAGAGGCTCGCACCAATCTTGGCGAAGCTATCGTAGCTGCCAAAAAGTAGCGGGAGGGCGGATTTATGAGCGAATGGGTGACAGTGTCTGATCGAATTAGAGCGCTAGGAGTCCCGGCTGGCAGGAAGTTCTCGTGGGAAGCGGGCTCTGCAGTCCGCAACTTGTGGGCAAGTGAAACCGGGAGTCTGCCACCGAAGAGTCTGAGGAAAAAGACTCAGGGAGGTGGCACACATTGTTTTGCGATCTATCCGCCGGAGTGGAGTAGTGCGATTGACGAAGTAATCCTTCGGAAAGTCGCGTTAGATGGACGACAATTAAGACTTTTTTAGTTTCTAAAGGAGGAGATATCATGGCTATGTATGAGCCCGGCGTTTACAGTGGAGAAATAATTGGTGGCCCAGACTTCATGGAGATCCGTAGTGGGAAGTTCCGTGGTCGCCCAGGACTAAACTTTTACTTCCTGCCTCAGAAGTGGTTAGCCGATCCGGAGTCATCTCTGCCGATGCCCTCGGAGCGGGAAATGCCACGCATATCCATCGTCCTGTGGAGTGACGCAGACGCTGACAAGGAGAAGTTCGTCAACCAGTTAGGGCAGATCGGATTTGGCGGCGTGGACATCGCTGAGATCTGTGCCGGACACGCGAAGCGTAGTATTTCACTAGTCGGAAATGAGGTGCTCTGCCGCCGCAAGAAGGAGACGCGGAAGTTCACCAAAGAGAGCGGTGAGGTGGTCGAGTATGACCAGTGGATCCTTGAGGTGGATAGTTCATCTGGGTCTGACGTTGAAGACGATCAGATTGCAATCGTAGAGAAGCTACGAGCTTCTCTCAATCATCTGATCAAAGCCAAGTCGTTAAATGTCGACGGTGCCGCAAAGCCTGTCAAAACTTCTGTGGGTAGTAACTCCTCGCCGTTCTAGAGCGCACGGTTGAGGTGTTCCGAGCAGGGCGGGTTTGTCCTTTCCCCCGTCCTGCTCTTTTCTATTTGGGAGAATACACATGCTAATGGCCGATCATCCTGTCGGTTTGTTCAAAGACTTTTTCAGGGGCCGCGAGGGCCTCCACGCCAAGCGAGACGACGATGGTCGTTACTCGCCGGCGGACGGCGATCCGGACATTCAATCACACCTTGCTGGCGAATCTGCCGCCGGTTTCTATGTGATGCGTCCCGATAACACGGTGTACTGCACCTGTGCAGACATCGACAACCATGAAGACTCCAATCCCCAATGGGCTCAACAGACCGACAGTGTCTGCCGCTCACTGGAGAACTTCGGTGTCCCGTACGTGCGAGAGATTTCGCAGTCCGGGACTGGTTCTCATGTTTGGCTGTTCTTTGATACGCCGGTTCCCGCGTATCTAGTCCGGGCCTTTTGGAAGGTCGTTGACCGCGAGAGCCGCGTTGGTCTGCACGAGATCTACCCACGGCAGGATCGCCTGACCGGTCAGGGCCTGGGCAACCTAGTACTCTATCCATTGTGGAATGAGTCGCGGTTTGTCGATGACCAGTTCTCTGAGATCTGCCCCGACGACGCTCTTGACGGCAAGGTGGTTGAGGATGCCATCGGTTCGTTGCGGGAAGTCATCCACTCGGTAACCGGCGACGTGCCGTCCGAACCCAAGGTTCGGACCAGCCCTGACCAGTTGCCGGAACGAGTTGAGCAGATCATGTTGCCCGGCTCTCTCTTGGAGAGCCGGTGGAACGGTGACTTCTCTGGCATGGTTGACCGGTCTAGGTCTGCCCTCTGTTTTGCGATTGCTCAGATTCTGGTGCAGGCCAGGATACCTACACCAGAGATCGAACAGGCAATCACAGCTTGGTGTCTGCAGCACGATTACACTGAGCGGGGGACGCCAGAGTGGGTCCAGAGGACCGTGGCCCGCTCCTACGACGGTGTCATCCAGAAAGAGGATCTAAAGTCGGATAGCGTAGAGACGCTCCTAGCGTCCGCTAGGGGGGCTCTGCGGGATCGGATCTCCGGTCACCGCACGATATATCCTACCGGGATTGACTCTGTGGACGATTCTATCGAGGGTTGCCGTCCAGGCGAGCTGATGATTGTTGCGGCCAGACCGTCCATCGGAAAGACGGCGTTTGGTTTGCAGATGGCTGATCACGTCGCCAAGCAGGTGCCAGTGCTGCTCATCTCGGAAGAGATGAGTCGCCGGGAGATCGGTAACCGTGCCGTCCTTACTATTGTGGGTGGTGAAGACGAGACTGTGGACGGAGAGGAAGCTGACCGCCTGCTCGCGGAGCATTACGCTGCTCGTCACAACATCTACACTGTGGAGAATTGTACGACAATTGAGAGATGCGAGGAGATCATTGAGCGATACGTGAAATGTTACGATGTCAAGTTTGTGGCTCTGGACTACTTGCAGCTGCTGCGTCGTCGTAAGACGACATCACGCTACGAGGATGTGAGCGACATCTCCCGGAGACTAAAGCAGATTGTTGGGCGGTTAGATATTGCCCTACTTGCCCTCTGTCAGTTTAATCGGGCGGCGGTCGAGCGTGAGAATGGGGTGCCACAGATGAGTGACATTAGGGATTCTGGGCAGATAGAGCAGGATGCGGACTTGGTGTTGAGCTTACAGTGGTTAGACAGAAATAAGTCAGATTATAGGATTTGGTGTCATAAGCGTCGCAACGGTCCCATACGGGACCAGCTAGTTAAGACTCATTTCAACCCCGGAAGGCAACTTTTTCATGGGTAGGAGATCACGGACGAAGGGACATGCGTTTGAGCGGAAAATAGCCCGTGACTTTCGCAAGGCTGGCTATGTTGAGGCGGGTAGGCAGCTTGAGTACCAGGAGCATGAGTGCTATGGCGTGGATCTTGACCACACAGGCAAGTATCTCGTACAATGTAAGTGCAGAAAGACCTATGCTCCGGTCATGACTATCAAAGAGATTCGTGACGAAGAGTATGTTGCCAAGCACACCAGGAACACGGTGGTTCCGGTATTGGTCACCAAGGCAGACCAATTAGAGGAGATGGCTATTCTGCCGTGGAGCCACCTTCGGCAACTGATCTCTCTCGAAAAGACACATCTTGACGTGATCACCGAGCATCGTCGTACCCCAGCACCAGACCCTACACCAGAGGAGATCGCAGAAAGGGCCAAGGAGATTCGGGAAACCTGGAAGCACAAACCCCCCGAGGATGACTGAGTGGACGACTACTCGGACGACACAAAGAATTACCAGGGAGTTGGCTGGTTAAGAAGTTGGGAGAAGACCCAGGTTGGTCATGCTACAATCAACGGCGAGCCATCGCTGATTCTCCATTGTCCGCTCAAGGAAGGTTTTGATGGTGATGCGTCTGTTGACGGCATCGCCAGCGTAATACGAATTGAAGATGGTCTGCGTGGCCGCGAATACATGGAGACCCTAATACACGAATTCCTGCACGTTGTGATGCCTTCTGCCTCCGAGGACTGGGTTACCCAGTCGGCTCGTGAGTTATCGGAGCTGATCTACTCGGCTGATTGTCGGCGTAGGTCAGGGCTCTCTTAGCCTCTACATACTTCCCGATAGGTGTACTATGGCCAGACCTGTCCTGGTCATCGGCGATACGCATGCACCAGCAATGCACCGGAATTACCTATCTTTCCTCAAGAAGACCTACGAGGAGTGGGGTTGCGGTCGCGTTATTCATATTGGAGATCTCTGCGATTGGGGCGCTATCTCATTCCACGAGAAGCACCCAAGTGCCTCCTCTGCAAAAGAGGAGTATCTACAGGCCAAAAAACAGGTGGCTAAGTTGTATGAGGCATTCCCCAAGGTTGATTGGTTGCTGGGCAATCACGATTCCCTGACGGTACGTCAGGCAGGTTCGGTTGGGATATTCGAGGAACTACTGAAGGATCAGCGGGATGTCTGGGAGGTGCCCGGGTGGACGGTCCATCCGAGATTTGCGGTGATCGAGATCGGTGGCGTGTTATATTCGCATGGAGAAACGGGGAAGGGTGGGATGTTTGCAGCAGTTAAGCAGTCCAGGGATAACTTTCAACCTACGGTGACTGGGCATTTTCATGCAGAGGCTGGGATTTGGTATTCTGCTAACGACACTAGTATCGTCTGGGGGTTGAACGTAGGCACCGGAATTGACCGTGACAAGCTCGCGTTCTTCTATGGGCAGAAGTTTCCGAGAAAACCAATCCTGTCCTGCGGAGTTGTTGTCGACAGTTCGCTTGCGCACCTAATCCCAATGCCGATGAGGAAATGATGGCTGATCGAGAACGAAGAATGGATCCGTTGCAGGTCCAGCGACTAAAGGTGTTGGGGCCATGGGGAAGGCGTTGGGCTGTGCGGATGAGTAATCTGGACTATGAGGGAGCCAACTCCGTAACTGCCGAGTGCGTAGATTTCCTGGGTGGTGGTTACGCTGATCTGCTCGCCGCTAAAATGGAAGACACTGGCCTTGAGGCCAGTGTGGTGCAACAGCTTAAAGAACTCTACGACATTAAGACTGTCCGGGACTGGGCGGCTGTTTCCATGGAGGAACTCGAAGAGTTCCGCGACCTCCGCTGGATCTGTGAGGTGCACGAGATGGTACTGCTATGGATGGCTGAGCGTCTAGATTCGGCGTCTCGGGGCGATTTGACCTGACGAAGATCTGTGGTGAAATAGAGGTAACAAAGGAGGTATTTGTGGACCACTATGTAGAATTGAAGCGCGAAGTTGATGACGCTCCCGTGGAGGCGACCGCGTTCCCGGTTCCTTCAAGTTTGATTTTGATTGCGATCAAGTATGCGTTGAAGAAGGCATGGTCTCCGGAGGATCGGGACAAAATCAAAGCTGCTGTATTGAAGATTTATGACGATCTCGATTTCGACATCCCAATCATTGACGGTGTAGTTGAGGATGCGGTCGAGAGGGTTGTACGATCCTTGATTGTTGCTCTACTGGATGCTGCCTTGGGGTAACCTATGAACTCTACGATTCTAATTATCATCGGCGTGGCTGGACTGTTCTTTTGTGGCGTTGTGCGGCTCCTTCCCCAGCTAAAGGGCTTGGTAAATATGAGACAATCTGGTGACGAACATGAGGTGGTTGACGCCTATTGCGTTCTCTGCCGTTCATTGGTTGTTCGGGGCGAGGTGGAACAGGCTGAGCATCTCCGCACAAAGATCCTCCCAGCTGCCATTCAAATCGTGAGTGAGAAGTGAGAGGCGCAGTCTATACCTTCGTCGCAATCCTGGCCCTTGGTCTGGCTGGCGAGTGGGGATGGTTGGATCTGCCATTCATTCCTCAGTCTCGTTCGCTTGCCAAGCTGGTCACCAGGAAACAAGCACGGGAACTCAAGGAGTTCTACGGGGCACTCTCTGTTGTAGTTGGTGCTTCCAACGATATTGCCAGTACGGGGGATTTTCGCAACACACAGGTTTTGGCCGTCAAGATCATGCAGGAGCAGATGCCCGGCACGCTTGATGGTTTGGCGAGAATAAACAAGCCGATCAATGATCGGCTTACAGCTGCTATCGGAGTTGACGGTGAGATACCTGACGCTCCATTAACCGCAGAGATGAGATCCAAGCTCCAGAAGGCACTCGATCAGATTAGCGAGGACTTTCAGTGAATTGGGATACCAGCTACATCTTCGATGAGGACGATATTCCGGCGGCGTATGCCGCTGGAGCCGAGGGCGTGATCTATGATGTGGCAGGACACGAGGCTTTCCTCGGTCATGTCAAGGACACAGGCAACAATCCCGTGGGAGCAGAGGTCGCTAGTGATTATGCTTTTGCGGATGAATCTAAAGGGAAGTTGGTGATCCCGTTTGTGCACGTCTTGGATAAGTATCCTACTGCTTGGCCGGGTCCCGCTCAAAAACGCGGAGACTGCGTATCACATGCGGTCAGCCGCAGTTTACTTGGGGTAGTTTGCACAGAAATTATTTCTGGAATTCCTGACGAAAAGAGCGGGAAGCTCGAAGAAGCTCCTGAAGTTTCGCCGGAAGCCGAGTCACAAGCAGTGTTTAGTTCCGAGGCCCTGTATTGGTTTCGCAGAAAAAACTCAGACGGGTGGCAATCGAGTTCTGCCGCTAAGGTGGCCCTTACTAAGGCTGGTGCGGTAGTTCGCAAGCCTTACCCGGAGGTCGATCTTGACCTGACCCGTTACAGCGCACAGACTGCGGGAAAGTGGGGGTCTACGCCCCCGCCTGACGAAGTGGTAGATGCCGTGGACGATCATCTGTTTAGGACAGCAACCTCCCTCGATTCCATTGAGGAATGGCGGGACTTTCTTGGCCGGGGATTTTTCATCGCGTCTGATGGCGGAGAAGGATTTGAACGGACTCGGGACGAAAATGGCGTATCACACAGGAAGGGATCTTGGAGCCACGCGATGTGCGTATGTGGACTAGATGATCGGCCAGAGACGCACCGTCTTTACGGTTGTGCGCTATCGCTTTTCCTCAACTCGTGGGGTACTTACAATTCAGGCCCTCGCAAAATACGGGGCACAGACATCAACATCCCAGAAGGCAGCTTTTGGGCACCGGTAGATGAGTTCCGTCGCAGAGCGACGGCATTTTCTGGTGCGAACGGCTGGGCAAGGAAGTCGCTGCCCGATCTAAGTCCTGGCTTTAATTAGGAGGTTACAATGCGCGAATTGATTTGTGTTTCGGTGATTCTCGTTGGTTTCGTGGGCGGTCGAGACTCAGCCGTAAGCTCGTACATACCTACGGTGGCCACAGCAGCGGCAGCAGTTGCGGATGGTCCGCTGGTAGACATACAATTGGATCTAACAAAGAAGCCGTTAGCCTCCTGCCTCAACGGTCGGTGCGGCATTCGCCGCACTCAGGCCGTGATCAAAGCAGGAGCCACTAAGGTGCGGACTACCCGCAGACGGCTAGTGAGGTTCCGCAGATTTCGGAGACGCTAAATGTCGGGAATTATTGACCAACTAGATTCCGGCTCGTCGCTCACCTGCGGCGGATGGTGGGACGCTTATGATCCTGGCACCGTGACGATTCGGTCAGGTACTACTGATCGCGTTGATGCGATTGCCGATAAATCCGGCGACGGCTGGGATCTGATAAATGCGGACAGTACCGACACTGATCATCCTCAGCTGGTGCCTGGGGCAATACGATTCACCGAAGATGGCGATCACCATTTGGTCAACTCTTCGTTTGCTCAGGATTGGGATTCTGTGACTGTGTGCGCCTCGTTCACGTTTTCGGACGATCCGCACCATACGATCCTGATGGGGCAGGGAGTGTATGGAACCACTCCAGATTTCATGGTGATGCTGAGGTCGGACTCAAGCACACCTACAGATATGGATTGGCAGTATCGAGTTGGCGGTGGAGGCAGCAGGACGGTGAACAGTAACATCGGTGGAATTTTCACCGAAGGCGTCAAACGCGCTGTAACTTTCGTTGTTACTCCAACTGCCACGGATACCGTCCGTCTGCGGATATCTTCGCACACCTCGGCGGACGATGTTGCCGTCACTAATCTGTACGACGCGACCGTCACCGACACATCGTCCTCGGGCGGGATGCTCGGCTCCGCGATCGTGGGCAACGGGCTTTGGGTAAATGCGCACACAACGACTCACGGCGCTTATACAGCTGGCATCGATCTGCACGAGATAGCCGTGTTCGACGGGGTTTGTTCCGAGGACGAGATTGTGCGAATCGAAAACTACCTGCTCAATCATGGACCCTCTAAGTCCCCACGCCAATCCCCACCAGGGATTGGCCTGGGCCTCAAATCTACTAGGAGATAAGCAATGTCAGCAGATTCCCCATCGCCGTCGACCGATCTTGGTGCGGGCCGAATCGGGCACCTCATCGTCAATACAGCGGAGGCTGTGTTTCAGCCGCCACTCCGCAGGATCACCAATCTTTCGACATCTTCTGGAGACATCGAAATTGTCGAGGCTTCGGGGTTCGATTACAGCACAGGCGTAAACAGCCGCGCAGCGTCAGTTGTCCTGCCGGATATCCCCGCAGGCGGCAGTATTGACCACGACGTTGTGAAGATACTGAACGCCAATACCACCGTCCCGACAGGCAAGATATTCGCCCAGCAATAGGAGGAACGCCATGAAGTTGGCCAAGCTACTGCTTCTGTTCGTTGTTGCTTCCGGAACTATTGGCTTAGCGGTTGACCGCTGCCACGCCTTTAATAACTGGTGCGCGGTCCCGGCCTACTACTCGACAGGGTACTACTCAAGCTGGATCGTCTCTCCGTACATGCCATACTACGGAGCCTATGGATATTCTGCCTACAGCTACGGATATCGCTACGGTGGCTGCTGTTGCAGGCCGTATTATGGTTGGTAACGAAAAAGCCCGCAGCAATCTGGGAGGAAATGCTGCGGGCCGAGCGGCCATCCTGGCCGTGACATCCATATCGAGTAGATGATCCTCTAGGAACTATCCGGTCTTGTCAAGGGTGTACCGGCTCTTTGTCAATCTCTCCCACGAGGCGGCTCGCCACACCTCGGGGACATCAGGGTGTAATGCGTCCCGGATCACCTTCGCCGCCTCGGGTGTCGTCATTTTCAACTTCCCCTCTGTAGTCAACACCTGGGAGGCTACTTTCGTTGGCACGCAGAAGTGACCGTCCTTGGGGTGAGTTCGCGTGGACATATCAATCTCTGGCAACATGCGATTCACGTAAACGTCGTAGTTATCAAAGCCCGGTTGCTTCTCGGGCGTAGAGTCGTTCCACTGGTTGACCGCGTCAAGCCAATCCTCATCTTTGAGCCTGCGGAACAGGTTGCCAATTGCCGAGGCTGACCACCAGCATAGATATCCGGCACGTACGCGGTGCTTCTTGCCGCGAAACTTCAGTTCTGCGGCTAGCGCACTAGCGCTCCACCCATTGTGCCGTCGCCAGACTAGCCAGTGCAGTTCGCGGAGTTCTCCCGGGTGATCCCCGAAAGGTCGCTCCCCCAAGGGGAGCCCCTTTTCTGCACGTCTCTTCAGGCCAGCGATGGTTTTCTCACGGTTCAGTTCAGCTTGGTACTCGCCAAGCGATAACAGCAAGGTCATTACCAGTTTCCAGTGCGGTTGTGTAGTGTCGGGGCGACACGCCCCGGACACAATGTAAACACCTGCTCCGCCCTCTTCCAATTGGGTGAACAGCTTCAAGCCCTCTATCGTCGACCTGCTGATCCTTGTCAGGTCGTAAGCCACCAGTATGCCTTTGAACTTCAACGCAGCTACCACAGCAGCTTGGAAGCCTTGCCGGTCTTTGGTCGACCGGCCAGACTTGGCCCGGTCTTTGAAGACTCCGACCACTTTCCAGCCCTGTAGCTCACACGCCTTGCGGCAAAGGTCCTCCTGGGTTGCCAAGCTCGTATCCTTATTCGAGCCGCTAGGCGAGTATCTCGTGTAGATGATTGCGGGGGGGTTCTCGCTATTGTTCATGCTTGCCTTCCTGGTTGGGGGTGTACTAGAAATCTTCACCATGAAGCATCTGAAATGCTTCTTCCAGCCGCCCACCATAGGTGCGGCGGTCCCCCTCGCATCTCTCGACCTGCATCACTGAGTCGATCGACTTCAGGGTGGACCCGCTACAGCGGTGTTTGTTGAAGGTGATCGTTGTCGGGTTGAGCAGAGTCCCGCAGATGGGGCAGTGCCGGTACGACGTAGGCATCTCTGCATTAAGTTCGCATCGTCGGGGCATTTCAGTCCTTCAATCCTCCTAATGTCTGAGGAAAACCGTTGTGGCTATCACCACGGCTAGGAATAGGACAAGCTCAAAGTCTCCCAAGTCAGGGGTGTACGACTTTTTCATGTCTGTCCTCCTTGTGGGTATTGGCTAATTGCGTGAGTCGGCTGGTCTGTTCGGCTACCTTCCAGGCTAGTGGTTTCACGGCCTGCCTTGGACGACCGTGTTTCATCTCTAGACGCAATAGCCTGAGTTCGTCCGATGACATCTGGTACATCAAATCATGCTCCTCTAGACTCTCATGTCCATGGTTGCCTGGAATCTCTCGAATACCCCCGACAACCGCTCCACCATCGCCCTTCACCTTGCGGGTGTACTCTTCCACGTCCTTCCGATGGTTGAAGCAGGTAGGGCCGCTCTGGTTTCTGCTGTTGCGGTCTTCCGGCTTAATTCGCCCTGTCCATACAGTTACCTTATACATTGCGGTCCTCCTTTTCGGCTTTGAATTTGCAGTACGCTTTTTTCGCCTCCAGTACTCCGAGCAGGGGAACCTGGGTTTTACAGAAAGCATCAAACGCATCTTCCTCACCGGCTT
>Ga0114898_1000986_pt1 | contig 18587 bp, 16 predicted proteins | sample Malvired_Geostar_FD_83496 | JGI IMG/M metagenome (GOLD analysis project Ga0114898, IMG submission 83496) | Marine viral communities from the Global Malaspina Expedition - Malaspina viral metaG DeepMed_Geostar | ecosystem: Environmental > Aquatic > Marine > Oceanic | place: Mediterranean Sea... | reverse complement strand
TCCTGGTCGAGGCCGGAGACCGGTTTCTCAGCGCCGCAAGGTCAGGCGATCTGGAGGGGATCAGACAGTCGGTCCGATTTTTCTTCGATGGGACTGCGCCGTCGCTCTACACACTGATCGACAATATGGCGGGGGGTTCGTTTCCGGCGAACGAGAAAACCGACGGTTTCCAGACGATCGAGCTGCAAATCAGCGGCGTGCCAACCTATGCCGGAAGCAGTCGCTCTTCGACGCCAATCCTTCGGCCGATCTCCGATGCAGGGAAACTGGCGTTCGCCCTCTGAGTGTCGTTAGCTCAGGCTTCGACCGGCGTCCTGGGGTGGAGGCGCATTGCCGTCGCAGCAGCTGCGCAATCGCGAGGAGGCATGGAGCAAATCGTGCGGATCATGCTTGCGGCCGATCTTACCATACCCTTCAATGCGTCGCCATCAAGGCGACGCGCTTGAACATAGGCGAGGGCCACGGTTGCTCGTTTTGCGTATTCTTCGAGGAGATGCACTTCGCCCGTTGCAGCGACCACGGACAGCATCAGCTTTTGATGCGCCAATGACGATGCAAGGGGTTTACCGGCGCGAGCAGTCTGTTCGAAGGTCTTCTCTCTCTTGCGGAGCTCGGCACGCGCGGCTGCGCAATCCAGCGACGCGAGGCGGATGATCGCGGTGGCTTCGACGCCTGCAAGGGCGGCCATTTCATCGTCGATATACGGCGACGTAGGCTGGAACCATTTGAACCGCATCAGGTCGCTTTGAATGAAGCCGTGCGACCGCAGGCTGTCGAAGGCATAGCTTCCCCAAGAGGCATCCCGGCCGCTTGCTTCGGCGATACCCCCTGGATTGGGTGCGCCAAGCGAACCCGGGTCCTTAATCACCGATCGGCGGAGTTTCTCAATGTCGGAATCCGCGCTTTTCGCCATCTTCTCGACAGCGGACCTGTATAGCTGGTCGACTCCCTGTTCCATTGTCGGATTATATCAGCAACGGCGGTTTCATCCAATTATCTGTGATGGCAGCTTCCGACCCTAATTGCGGACATTGGTCGGTCCGTGAATTTGAGCTAGACGTTACTTTGTGAGAGCTTGCCGCCCGAAATGAAGAAGTTTGCGCTTTTCGCTGCCGTCCTGATTGTTGCAGCATTTGGTTGGCGTACGTCACTATCGATGACGGACCACGATGTGGGTGTTGCTGACTGGTGTCCGGTTCCAGAAATTTGCATTCCCGCTGCCGATATCAAACGATTCTCGATACCTACATATGCCACTAGCCAGAGAGCGCTTCCGACGGAATTCTTGATGCGCGCTGGGGCCGATCTAGGGGTTCGAGAAGAGGCTGTCGCAATTGCGATCTATCCAAAACCATCGGCAGCTATCGATGATTTCGAGCTTGTTTCGGCAGTGGAAGACGACCTCTATGCTAAGGTTCTTTATAATGAGAAGTTTGGCAATCAGCACACATGGAGAGTGATGGCACGCAGTCATTCTCAGCGCGGCGGAAGCTTCTACAGGACTGAGAATCTTGTCTATTATTGCAACGAACATGACATTTGCAACGCCCTCATCCATAGAGGGAAATTCGAGGCGTCAATATTCCTGGATCGAGAGAGCTTGAATAAACTACCGGCCCTGCGCCAGTTTTTCTTATCCATGTTTCAGAGCTGGAACCAGTCGGATTGAGTTGGAGCACAGCATTGCGCAGAACGAAAGCAGCGCTCGCGGCTATGGGCGTAACTTGCCTTTCAATATGGCCAAGCCATGTTGCCGCAGAAAGCATTTGGGCTGTCCAGAAATTGCATGACTACGAACGGGGGCCTGAGCTTATCGAGCAGTTTTTCGATGATGCTTGGGAAGGGAATGCACGCGCCCGATTTCAAAGCTTCGGATGCACCTCGGATGATAGTCTTTACGAGCGTCAGGGTCGGCGCGATGAAAGACCAGTCGAGGTTGCGCGTATAAAGCTTCTTGGCGAACCAAGGGCGCAATCTCGACCAACATACCTAGTAGCTGGAAGTCGTTCGGCTTGGTTCGAGAACCATGGGAGCTTTGTTGAGCTTTCGTGTATTTGGCTCATCTCGTTCGAAGGCAACCAAGTCCGGTCGGTGCGGGAAGCGGGTGAACTTGGCTATCTGCTTCGATCCGGCTCAAAAGACTGACCGAGAGTGCCAATGAAGCCCTTGATCATCGCGCTACTTGCGGGGATTCTTGTCGTCTCGTGTTCCGAAGAAAGATCATCGGATAGTGGCACAGATTCCCGCATTGCGATAGCGCAGTGCTTGAATGAGAAGCTTGCTGGCATAACCTCTGAGCATACTGAACTCCGCTCCGTTTTCCTGCACGAGGGTCGCGTCGTCAGCTACATTTTTCATGTCTTCACCGGCCAATTCTACACGATCGATTCTGGCACATTACTCCCCAAGAAGAATATGGTGATCGCTGCAAAATTCTCTGAAGGATATTTTGACGCCCTCAAGGCCGCCTCGCCGAAGAGGCGGGAGGATTATGAGCCGCTGCGCGAGCGTTTTGGTGAGGCTGATGCCAGGCGTATCTCAGACATTGTTCGCCATGGTGACCTCTATTTTCTCGGTCCAGAAGTTGCCGCGGTAAGTCGAGACTTAAACAGCATCACGCCGAAGCAGCCATATCTTCTTCGGGATGGCAGGTGGATCTACCAGATGATCAGCGATGGTCCGCCGAATGACATTCTGCGCTCGGAAACCTCAGATGTTCTTCACGGAATTGATCGCTTCAGCTCAAAATGTGAGAAGAGCTGAAAGGACAGTTCGTCGTCAGCTTTCCACCCCATTACTGCCGTATAGTCTTGCCAGTTGAGAGGGCCTTTCGACAATCATGCTAACTTAAGGGGGGGATGGATCAGCCGCGGTCGGGCCACTCGCCGCCAGCCAGTTCCTTTTCGTAGTCCGCGATCCGCTTCCACTCGATCGCCGTTTCATCGAAACGATCGTAGTTCAGAACGCGGGCGCAGACCTCGTCCAGCTCTGCTGGATCGTCAGGAAGTTTGCCTTCCTGGCGATACTTGTGGACCGCATGGAGCAGCCTCTGCAGATCGGCATAATGCTCCACGGAATGCGCCCCCTTGGAACTTTCTATCGAAGAACCTTGCTTAAAAAGATGTCAGTGTCGAGACTTCTTGTTCGATTCCTAGCCCCTGTTCTATTCTGGCTCGCTGCTCAGAAAGCGGGCCGTCGCGCTCGATTTCGCGCGCAGCTTCTTCCCGTAGCGTAAGATGGTTCCTGGAGATGTCCAGCGCATGGCATTGGTGATCGCCACCCCGTCGGCGCCGAGCGCGATGAGATCGTGGGTCAGGCCAACCCGTAACGAGTGGGAAGATATCGTCTTCAACGCCTTGACGATGTCGTCCTTCTCGATCTCGATCAGACCATCGGCCCATGCGCGCTCGACCAGGCGCTTGTAGATCGCGTTGACGCCCTGCGTCGTCAGCGGATTGGGGCCGACCGTGTAGACGGTGATCGCCGGCGTCGCAGCCTGGCCGACAAGCCGCTCCTGATAGTGCCGCGTGTGCCCGGGGATGCTGTCCCACGCCTGAGGGGCGATCGCACCCTTGGCCTTCTTGCGTGTGACATGGATCCGCCTGAACATCACCCCTTCATCGATCTCCGCCGCCTCCAACCACGCCCGCAGACGCCGGACCGCATCGGCCGGCATCCATACTTCCGCGCCTTCCCCTTCCTGATCGGTCTTGGAGAAGGGCACGGTCAACGTGCCGGTTCCGTCGGCATCGACCGCGAGATGCTCGACTTCGGCCGCTGTCAGCTCGCTGACGCGCAGGCCGCCGTAGTAGCCGACCGAGAGCAGGGCCGCATCGCGCAAGCCCGGAAGCGTGCTGTCGCAGCACTGGAGCAGCGCCTCGATGGTGATCGGCGAGCTGGTGCCGGTACGGCTTTCTCCGACGCGGATTGCGGCAGCCTGCCGCTGCTTCTTCTTCTTGCCGATCGCGACCAGGGTCTGTCGGACCATGCGATCGCGCGGGCCGATCGGTTCGAGTCCAAGCATATGGTGCGCCTTGGCGATGCTGGAGATTCGCCGCACGATCGTTGCGGGCTTCGCCTTGGCCTTCACCTTCGACTCGATGTAGCGCACCAGCGTCACCGGGTCGGCCGGAAACGCCGCACGGCGCTCGGCGATGCACCAGTCGACATAGCAGTCTAGGTCGGCCGCGGCCGCGATCTTGCTGTTCAATGCCATCGCCTTGAACTCGGCTTCGAAGCGGTCCTGGCTGATATCCTCTAGGGTTCCATCGGCGCCGGCAGCCAGAGCCTGCGCGATCCGCAGCTCCGCCTGCAGCTCGCGGTCGATCTTCTGATCCTTGCCGCGCGGCTGCGGCACCTTGCGCGACTGGTCGTGGACAATGATTTCGGAAGCGGGACGCTCGGGCATTGGTGCGGATTTCTCTTGATTGCTGGACTGCTATCGCAAAAACGTGCCCCGCCCCGCAAGACCGCACTTGCTATAAACCGCAATTATAGCAAATCGCCTCGATTGCCCATTTTTCTGTGCTAGTGATTGGAGGATCGCTGGCATAGAATGATGCGATGGAAGATTTCGACCTATTCTGGATCGCTGGCTCACTGCACGGTCGAATGCCGCTGCTTTCCGGTTCAGTCAGGGCGGCGGTTGATCTCGCCTTGGTCGATATGGCGTGGAAAGCCTTCATTAGAGACGCAGGGCCGGGAGACACGGGTCCCTTATTCTCGGGGTGGCGGCATTCGGACCACGTCCTTCTCACTGAGGATCCTCGCGTAGGCTCAGTCCTAGCTTATCTGGCCTCCAGAGACGGCCCGCTGCGTCAGTCCGCACTGCGATTGCAAAGAGCGCGGGGAACTGACGACAGCCATTTTACCTCGGCAGAGCGTGAAATGCTCGTCGATGCAGGGAACGCGCTCAAAGGGGCCGGAGTGCAGCTGATTGCGGCTCCACCGGTCGACAACCTCGTGACTGCGGTAACGAATCTTCGCGAAGACCCGCGCTTTGCATCTGCGCGGCCTGCACAGTCAGCTGAGCGTCGTGGGGTATGGGCGATCAATCTCGCCTTGATTACCTTGCCGGCACAGCCGCCTCTGCCGGGGATGGTTACACGGAAAGCCCTTCGCATAGATCGCGCCCTTTCGCGCGATGCTGTGCTGAAAACGTGGGGAATGACGGCACGCTCCGTTCATGAGCGGGTGCGGACCATTGCAGATCGTCTCGGGGCGGCAGAGGTTGCGTTGAGCAAGCTGTCGAAGAACTCACGAGCACCTGCTATTGCGGGGGCATTGGCGGCGCTGGATACTTTGCGACGATCACATATCAGGCGTGGTTGGGAACTTTCTCAGTCGGGCACGACGGTCGTCGTTCGCCAACTCGACAAGCTGTGCGCAGCTCATCCTGCCGAACGAGGCCTTCAATCCTGGGCGTTAGACAAGAGGACGTTCAAAGTAAGAAGGATTGAAAAAGTCCGCGATGACGACGTCATCCAGGAATTTGATGAAGCGATGGCAATGGCCGACCGTATTCTGAGTAGATCTTGGGAGTAATATCGAGAGCCTTGTATGAACCCTTCAAACTTGCGGGGGGTCGGTATCTTCGTATTATAGCTTGAAGCGTTGTAGGTGTCGGTCGAGCCATCTGGACATTCGGTCACGTCCTTCATCGTAAAATGCCTTAATGGCGTAGCCAAAAAGCAGAAGCCAGATAGCTAATAGGATCGCGAGTGCGCCGTTATCTCCCCGATCAATGTCGAATGAACGGAGCGCTCTGCCGGAAAAGGCTCCTAGCGAGGTAAACACTACCACATAGAATATCCCGAGAATGGCCAGTGTTCCTCCATCAATCGTGTTGAATCGTGCGCGCGCGAAAGCGCCGGCCAACCATGAGAAAAGAGCCGCTAGAAGAAGGGGTATCGATAACAACATGGCTCCGAATGGGCGATTGAAGACAACAGCTCCATCAACCGTCCGAGCAACGAATGATAAGCCAACAATCCAAAATAGCAGATATCAGCTGGCGAGGAGCAGAACCATCAACGCGGTGTAAATCACTATGGCAGCCGCAGATTGTAGGAATCCTCGGTGTGGTTGGTCCTTCGTGGCAAGCGAGGGCGGCGCCATTACGGAGTCTGCCGTTCCAGTATCGTCGTTTGTCATCTTATCAGTCTGGCATTCGCAGCATGATACGCATAGTAGGCATGGAGGTAGGGGCGTTGTCATTTGGTAGAGGTTCCCTGAACCTGGGAGCTCTTTGAGTTTGAGTCCGCGCGAATTCATTACCAAATGGAGCGAGAGCACCCTTGGCGAGCGCCAGGCAGCGCAGTCGCATTTCCTCGACCTGTGTAGGTTGCTGGAAGTCGAGGGTCCTGCGGACGCTGATACCAGCGGTGAAACGTATGCCTTCGAGAAAGGCGCTCAGAAAACAACCGGGCGAAGCGGCTACGCCGATGTCTGGAAGCAAGGCGCTTTCGCATGGGAGTACAAAGGTCCGGGACGCGATCTGGACGCCGCATATGCGCAGCTCCAGCAGTATGCGCCGGCCCTTGGCAATCCACCGCTTCTGGTCGTTTCCGATACGCGGAGAATCGTGGTCCGGACGAACTGGACCAACACCGTCAGCGAGGTTCACACATTCGAACTGGCTGACATTGCTATCCCCGAGACACTACAAAAGCTGCGATGGCTGTTTGTCGAGCCTGAGCGGTATAAACCGACTGTCACACGCGAGGCGGTGACGCAGGACGTCGCGGGCTCGTTCGCCGAGCTTGCCGACGAACTGCGCAGAAATGGTCACGAACCGCTCGTGGTCGCTCACTTCATCAACCAGATGGTCTTTTGCATGTTCGCCGAAGACGCGAACCTCCTGAAAGACAAGATGTTCACCCGTGTCCTGGAGACTGCCCTTTCGGGGTCCGATAGCTTCGAAGAGTTGGCGAGCGATCTCTTCTCGAAGATGCACGCCGGGGGCCGTCTCGGCTTGGAGAAGGTCCCCCACTTCAACGGGGGTTTGTTTGCGGATCGAGACGCAAGGGCGCTGCCCCTATCAAGCGACCAGGTGCAGCGGTGCCTTGCCGCCGCGAGCTTGGATTGGAGTCAGATCGACCCATCGATCCTCGGTACGTTGTTCGTCCGCGGACTCGATCCGTCGAAGCGCGAGGAACTTGGTGCCGAATACACTAGCCGGGAGACGATCATGACGATCATCCGTCCCGTGCTGAGCGATCCGGTGCTCGCCGATTGGGCCAAGACCAAATCCGAGATCGAGGCTCTTATCGAACCAGCGGCAAAGGCGCTGTCGGCCGAACTCGAAGCGGCGAGCCAGTACCCCGAATTGGCGGAAGAAATTCGCGAGGTGCGAAGCAGCCTGACCGGCGGGCCGCAGCTGGCTCTATTCGACGAACTTCCCAAGCTGCGAAAGCATCGCCAACTGGATCAGGTCCGCCGCGGCCTTCGCGGCGCCGACCGTGCTTATCGCCAGGCGCTCGAAGAGGGCGAGGCCTCCTATAAAACGTTTCTGGAAAGTCTTCGCGCGTTGCGCGTGCTCGACCCCGCCTGCGGATCCGGCAATTTTCTCTATCTCGCGCTCGACGAGCTCAAGACGCTCGAATGGCGGATCATGGTCGAGGGAGAAGCTCTGGGATTTGAACGCGCTTTTCCATCGATCGGACCGGAAGCGGTCTTGGGTATCGAACTCAACCCCTACGCGGCCGAGCTTGCGCGAGTTTCTGTCTGGATTGGTGAAATTCAGTGGATGCTGCGCAATGGTTTCGATCTCAATCGTGCGCCGGTCTTGAAACCCCTCGACACGATTGAGAACAAGAACGCCCTTGTCGACGCTGACGGAAACGCGGCTTTCTGGCCCGATGCCGATGTGATCGTCGGGAACCCGCCGTACATGGGCGCAAAATTCATGAAGCGCCGGTTGGGAGCGGAGGAAACTGCCCGTATCAGGGGTGTCTACAAGGGGCGTTTGCCGGCCTTCACGGACCTGGTCTGCTTCTGGTTCGAAAATGCTCGGGTCATGATCGAGGAGGGCCGGGCGAAACGTGCTGGATTGGTCGGCACGAATTCGATCCGGAAGAACACGAATCTCAATGTCATGCACCGTATCCTCGACGGCACTCGAATATTCGCCGCGTGGCCAGAGCAGCGCTGGGACATTGATGGCGCCGCTGTAGACGTGTCGCTTGTATGCTTCGGCGAACATCCCGATCCGGCTGCCTATCTCGACGGCGCCCCGGTCACTGAAATCCATGCCGATTTGACAGCCGGTCTCAATTTAACCCTCGCGAGACCACTGGCAGAGAATGCCGGGGTCGCGATGCTGGGTATCCAAAAGAGCGGGCCGTTCGACGTCGCCGGCGGCCTCGCGCGGGAATGGATGGCACAGCCCGCTAATCCGAACGGGCGGGGAAATGCGTCGGTGCTCAAGCCATATTGGAATGGAGATGATGTAACGAGCCGACCCCGCGATGTCTGGTTGATCGACTTGCCGCCGGGCCTGTCGGAGGCTGCAGCCGCGCAGTTCGCCGCCCCGTTTCACCATATTGCCTCGACGCCGGACGAGGATGGCAAGATGATCGATGAGCTGCGCGATGCCAGCGGAAGCGCTTCGGAGACATACCCGTGGTGGGAGCCGTGGCGGCGGAGGCCCGACATGCGGGAGAAGATAGAGCGACTGGAGCGTTACATTGTCACGCCGGAAACCGCGCAATACCGGGTGTTCAGCTGGCTGCGCTATCCGACTTTGCCCGACAAAAATCTTATCGTGATCGCCCGCGAAGATGATCTGATGTTCGGCCTTCTCCAAAGTCGTTTCCACGAACTCTGGTCGCTTCGAAAAGGGTCGGATTTGCAAGATCGGCCGCGCTACACCCACACAAGCACGTTCGCGACGTTCCCGTTTCCAGACGGAATGTCGCCCGACCTGTCGGTCGATGTGGCGCTTCAGGCGCCAGGAGCGGCAGCGATCAGTGAAGCGGCACGCGAGCTCGATCGATTGCGCACCGGTTGGCTGTGGCCCGAAGGAAGTTGGACTGAGATTGGCGAAACCACGGGCGATTTTCCCGCACGTCGCGCTCCTGCGGATCAAGCAGCCGCCGATCTTCTCAGACGACGCACGATGACCGCCCTGTATAACGAACGACCCGAATGGCTTGTCTTGGCACATCGCACACTCGATGAAGCCGTCGCCGCAGCCTACGAGGTTGCCGGCGATATTGCAGACGACGATTTACTCGAAATGCTCTTGGCGAAGAACCTGGAGAGAAGCTCGGTGAACTGATCTTTAGCTCACCGCAGCCGCTGTCTGTTAGTTTTTGTTCAGTCCGATGGACCTGCTCATGAGCTTCCGTTTCCAAGCCTCTTCCATCGCGAGAATGTCGGACCGGCCCGCCGTAGACCCTGCGACTTCTAGGACGCTGACCAAGTAATCACTTGGGTCTCTGATGCGCATACCGGCATTTCCGCCGTGGCCGGTTGTGACATAGTCCATCCAGCGGCCGAAGAAGCCATCGGCGCCGTCGGCCGAGCCGACATAATGCTCGCGAGTGCGCGGACAGGCCAAAAGGTAAACCCCGCGTGCGGCTCCCAGCGCCGCTCGCCAACCGATCGGCACCCCGGGCAAATCGGACAGCGGAAGGGAGAAGGCGGTGAAACCCGGGAACGCCTCCTCGCGAAATTCGCGGGTAAGCTCGACAATCTCCTTGTTCTGGCGATCGGCGCGCTGGACCCAAGCTCTGTGCGAACTGCCGACACCCCACGAAATGTGAAGGCGGCCGATGTAATCTCTAAGCAGGTCGGACCGATCGCAACGATACTGATCGTAGTTGCTGCCGCCTTTGTCGGCACCGGGTGCGAGGCCGGTAAGGGGGTCGATGGCGTCATCGGCAACGGCACCGACATGCGTGATCTCGTAGAGCCCAACGAACAGGGTGCCACCTCCTGGTGGGGAAACGAAGCTCGCCCAATAGCGGGCGTCGAAACGCGCTCGCTTCGCTGGATCCTGTGTGCTTTGATATTGTTCGAAAGCCGTCACATCGTCGCGCCAGAGCGTATAAGGTGATCGTCCGGGCACCTTGCCGGTCTGATGGCGAAGAAGCCGGACATCGCTTGAGCTGATATCGGCGTCCTCAAGCAACATGTTGAACATCAGGGGCATGGTCTGTCGGGATACCGCGTCAGCGCCGGGATTTCATTACCGGCGACGGCGACGCTTGCCGTCGTTCTCGCTGGGATCCCACGGAAGTGCCCGCCCCGTTCGTGTATCGATCAGGTCGACACGGAGATTGGACGCCTTCACGACGCACAGAGTTTCGTCGGTTTCGGTCGGAGATGTGAATGTCGCCTTTCCATGCTCTCGCACACAACCGATGCTGCCTCCAAGCCCCCAGCTCTCTATCGAACCTGAGTACCGCACGACCAGCGCCTGCGAAAGCGCACGCCCCTCGTCGGGTGTCACTGCCTGCGACCAGCGGAGGTATTCAGGGTCAGCAGGAGCGCTGAACCCGATGACCAGCTTCTTGCGATGAGTGATGGTCACGCGCGCACCAAAGCCGTTTACACCCTCGGATTCCGTGGTCGGCGGTAGGGCGCAGGAGAACGGGCGAAAATGGTACGCGCTGTTGGCCGCGCCATTGAGATCGGCGCCAGGGCCGCGCAGCATCGTGTAGGTGCTTGCGACCCCATAAGGCATGGTCACCTTAAGGGAGTTGTCCCTCTGGCTGTACGTCCAGTGCGGGCGGCAACTGAGGCTTTCAAAGGAAACTTCCTCGACAGGAACGTCGATCGCGAAGGTTCGGCCGGAAAAGTCAGCGACCGGACCTCTGTCGAAAGCGTCACTAGGGACGTGGCCGACAATCTCCAGCGTAGCGATCTGCAGTTCACCTTCAGTGGCCACCTGCGCATTGGCGACCGTGGGATGCATGAGAGCGCACGCAAGAACGGAACCTATAAGGTGGGGGGAATGATCCTTCTTCATTGCGCCACCGTAAGGGCCGCTTGCTGACATATGGTTACCAGCTTCGGCTTGGTCGATGTGACGAACTTTTCCTTAAACGAAGCGCCTTATTCCATGTCGAATGGCTGATACCCGCAATCAGAACGAGTGGTCAGCGGTCTTTCTGGCTGCCGCCGAACTATCGCGCAGGGGCTACAGCGTAGCTTTGACGCTTGGTCCTAATGCGCCTTTAGCCGATCTCGTTGTTCGCTCTCCACAAGGGAAGAACTTCATCGTCGATGTGAAAGGCAAGGGCCGATCGGGCCGGTGGTGCGTCAAGCCGAAGGCTCCTACCCCCAATCTGTTCTACATTCTCGTGCGACTGGGAATGACGCCAGCGGGCATAGATAGACGAGCCGACACATTCCTCGTGATGTCGCAGAAGACCGCTCTGCAACTCACGAAGCCCAATCGTAAGAATCCAGGTTTGAGCGGGTTCTCCTCACAGTCCGCCGCCGCCGCCGTCGACCATTGGGACTGCCTCCCCAGGTAGCTGCGAGTCTCGGCATCACCCCCATTGAAAGAGCGCGCCAATTCGATCGGACTGCGGTAGAAGAAGACCATGTCGATTATTGCGGCCGCCATCTTCATTTGCACGCCGATCGCCGTGTGGGACGGCGACGGTCCCATCTGGTGCGAAGAGGGTCCGAAAATCCGCATCTCATCGATAGCGGCGCGCGAGATCGATGGTAGTTGCCGGCCGCATCACCCATGCCCTCGGGCCTCGGGAGAGGCTTCAAGAGATGCTCTGGTCGAGTTGCTCGGACGTCGGACGGGGCGATGGAAAAGCGGTCACATTACGATTGCCGCCCCACCCATACGCTGTCGCCATGAAGGTCGAAGCTTTGATCGCGTCGTTGCTTCCTGCACCCTCGCGGACGGTCGCGACCTTGGCCGCGCCATGCTGGCGACCGGTACCGTTCTACCCTGGGACTGATCCTCGCGCTGAGCGGAGGATCGCTCCGGATGTCAGATCCCCTTCAGCAGCTCGAGTCCTGCCTGATCGAAATACTGCTCGAACTCCTGGCGAGGTATCGGAACCCCGTCCTTGAACTTGGCCGGTTCGCACCGCCAATTGCCATTCTCTTCCTGAACGATCTTCTCTCGAGGCATCCACGCGACATGCAGCGGCATGGGGTCATCGGCATTCACGAACATCGGGATGGCCAGCACCATGCGCTCGTGCATCGCGGATAGAGATGCCCGAAAGCCATAGGTCCTCCGATTGCGCGTACCCTCTTTTGGATATTTGCCCTTCACCTGGATCGGGCGGAGCTGCATCTGCGCGCCATCGGTATAGGTCGCGATCAGGTCAAATCCCTTGTCGCGGTGCGGAAAATAGACGTTCCAGCCCGCGTCGACCAGTTTGCCCGCCACCCAGAACTCCGCAAGATGATCGCGCGGTTTCCACTCTGCCATCTAACACCCCATTCGGTCACTCGTTTGTCGGCGAGCTTGCCCCTGAAACGAAAAAGCCCCGGCGAACCGGGGCTTCGTTCTTTTCTCGTCAGCTGCGGATCACCGGCTGCCGAAAAGCTCGTTCCACCAACGCCACATAATAACCTCCTGTTTGGCACGTAGAGTGCTAACAGGGATGGTTAACAGGTCGTTAGAATATTTCAAGCGCAGGCGACCGAGTACTCCTCCTCGAGCATCAGCAGCAGCTCGTCCATCGCCACGGCAGGCGAGAACAGGAACCCCTGGCCGATGTCACAGCCGAGCCGCCGCAATCGCTCCGCGGTCAGATCGTCCTCGATCCCTTCCGCGACCACCACCTTGCCGAGCGTGTGAGCCATCTCGATCGTGCCCTTCACCACCGCCAGGCTATCCTCCGACGTCGCAAGGTTCATGATGAACCGCCGATCGATCTTGAGTTCCGCGCTTGGAACCTGGCCGAGATATGCGAGCGTCGAATGACCTGTCCCGAAATCGTCGATCGAGAACGTGATGTCGTCCTTCTGCAGCCCGCGGATGATCTCACGTACCGCGATATCGTCGAGTGGCGTCGATTCCGTCACCTCGATGATGAGGTTCTTGCCCGGAAACCTGTGGCGGCTCCGCAGTCGGGCGACGTGGTAAAGGACCATGACGCTGCCGAGCGTCTGCGCGGAGACGTTCACGGCCAGTTTGAACATAGGGTCAAGCGCGATCGCGGCGCCGGCATCCTCGAGGGCACGATCGACCACGTAGGCCGTCAGCTCGTCGATCCTGTCGTGTTCCTCGGCTACTGCAACGGCTTCGGTAGGCTCGATGTAGCCTAGCTCGGGGTGTTCCCAGCGGATGAGTGCCTCCGCCCCAACGACACGGCCGCTCAGGAGGTCGACCTTGGGTTGGTAGCCGATACCGATCGAGCGTTCTTCCATCGCCTTGTCGAGCTCGGAGAGCAATTCGATGCGCCGTTCCCGGAGATCGAGCCATTTGGTGTCGGCGATCACGCTGCGAATTCGCTTGCGTGATCCCAGCTCGGCCGCCTGGATTGCGTTGTGGATGCGCGTTTCGAGTGGCAGGGTCCGATTGGTCTCGATCCCGATCGTGCCCTCGATCCGCGCACCTCCCTGCACGGCGGTTCCCGAACGCAGAAGCGCGATCAAACCCTCGGCGTTTTTGTGAAGATCGCGGGCATCGAGCTTGGTCGCCTGCCAGATGAGCGTGTCCTTCTCAAAAACGATCTGCCGGTCTCCGACACGGCTTTGCGCGGCGCCCTGCAGGGTATCGATGACGCGCTCGACAAATCGGCCGAGATCCTTGGAGACGCCGGTGCCCGTAAGATCACCCAGATTGGTGATCTTGAAGGCATAGACATCGGTCTTGGCATCGTCCCCGGTGGTTTCGAGAGCTTCCCGCAGAACCAGGTTGGTCGACTTGTTATAGATCTTTCCGGCATGGAGGTTGAGGCGAACCATGCCGACACCCAGAGCGATCAGCGCGGGAAACACATCGATCGATATCCGGGATGCATCGAGTAGCGTCGCTGCAACCGGAAGCACGCCGATCGCGCCCCACGTAACCGCCCGCAGGGGCCTGCGGCGGCGCGCCTGGGCGAACAGCACCATCGCGGCGAACAGCATCGCCGGGTACCACGACAGGTCGAGCGGCATCCCGTCCTGAAGCGTGTGTGCGCCCATGACATGGAAATAGACGCCCGGAATTTTCCCGCCGAGGGGGAGATTGTGAAAGTCCGTCGAGCCCAGATGCGTCGGCGCCACGACCACCGTCTTGCCCTTCAGGTCCACGTCGCCGGCACCCGACAGAATTTCCGCGTAGCTCACGGTAGGGATCGAGCGCGCATCAATCGCGAGGTCGGGGCGATACCAGCCTTCCTCGCCTCTGTATTCACCGAGGATCGCGGAAATGGATGGTATCTCGTCTGCGCCGATGGGCGTGGAGGTCGGGAAGCGTACCGAGAGGCCGAATGGTCCGCTCTGCCCCATCATGGAGGCGACCGCCACGCTGTCGCGCAGCGCGGGCGTGGGAAGCAGCCCGGCGTGCTGCTGCAGACCGTTGTCGGCCGCCGGCGAGGCTCCCAGCCACACCTGACCGCGATGCTGCCGGAGTTCGGCCGCGAAGGCGGCGTCGTCTTCAGGCGGCGCCGGGTCGGCGTAGGCCCTGTCGAACACAAGGCGGCTCGCCCCTTGCGCGAAAATCCGGTCGACGAGTTGTGCGTCCTGGCGACGAGTGGGACGATCGGTGGCCAAGGCGTTCAGTGTCGCATCGTCTATGGCCACCACCACGATATCGCCCGGCGCTTCGCGGGTGCGCAGCTCGGCCCGGGCAGCCTTGAACCCGTCCTCAAGCGGCATGGGAAGTTCAATGAGCGCGGCGAACAGACCAATGACGACCGCGACGATCGCGATTCGTCGCCGCTTGGCTCTCTGTCCTGTTCGCCCCGTCGATGCGCGGCCGAGAAAAGGAAGTCTCCTTAGTAGAAGACCGAACGCACCAAGGTGCGGCTCATTGGGTGCGTTCGAAACATGCTTCATGACCAGTCTTCCATGAAGCAAACTGGTTTCGCAATGCTTTCGGATTGTTCGTTACTATCGAGTTACTTCGGTTGACCCGGCAGTCTCATCCGGATCGCCTGTTCCACAACTGATCGGTTCGCTCGATCGCCAGGGCGCCCTCATATCCGCGGCAAAGTTCTTTCGCTTCGTCCTGCGACCCGGTTTGCCAGACAGCCTGCTGTTTGTCACATGTCCTTTCATCTGAGACTCAGAAAAATTTCCGTCATCGAGTCTCAATTGGATGACGCATGCGAACCAACTACGTCACTGACGTAGAACGCGAAAGTACACCTTTTTGAAATTGTGTCTGGCCGTCGTTCGCGTGAGACTCCGCGTTTCAAATTGCCCAGGAAGCTCTAGACTAACAAGCCAGCTGGGAATATCGATAAGGCATGCGTATTCTTAGATCGTCTGTCGTCCCCTTGGCACTTATTCTAGGTTTGGGAGCTTGTTCCTCGGGCGGTGGACCAGACGGCGAAACCGTTGGCATCACGATCGCCGATAATGTGGAAGTCGGTGCTTCGGATGCGAAAGCAGAAAGCATCGTCAGTGCCGCCGAAGCATTCCTCACCACATTGAGTGATGAGCAGCGCGCTGCGGTAGTTTATGACTTCGACGACAACGCCCAGCGTGCCCGCTGGTCGAACTTTCCGACCAGCTTTGTGGAACGCGGCGGAATCATGCGCAAGGACCTCTCCCAAGACCAGTTGGCGGCGCTCGATGCGCTGCTGCGCGAGGTGTTGAGTGCCGACGGTTTCCGTAATGCCAGGATGCAGATGGCGGCGGACGACACGCTTGTCGGCGGTGACGGTCCGGCGGCGGATTTCGGCAGTGGCTTCTATTACGTCGCGTTCCTCGGCGAGCCTTCCACCGATGCGCCATGGATGTTGCAGTTCGGCGGACACCACATGGCCTACAACATGACCTTCGTCGGAGCGAAGGCGTCGTTCTCACCCATGCTGACAGGAGGGCAGCCCCTGACAATCCAGTTCGAGGGGAAGGAGGTCTACATCACGCGCGAGGAGGTCGCTGCTTCCCGCAACTTCCTCGGCAGTCTGACGGAAAGCCAGCGCGGCGAAGCGATCCGCGGCGACGCAGTAATCAACATCTTGCTAGGCCCGGGGGCGCATGGAACGGTCATCACCGACGAGGGCGTGCGAGGCGCGGACCTTGACGAGAGGCAGCGCGAACTGCTTCTCGCTGTTGTCGAAGCGCGGGTCGGTCAGTTCAACGCGCGCGACGCTGCGGCGAAGATGGCCGAGGTGCGCGCTACGATCGGCGATACATGGTTCGCATGGTGGGGACCGACCGAGCCGTTCGGAGCCGCTTACTTCCGCGTTACGGGTCCTGCGATCATGATGGAATACGGGCCGCAGGAAATGGGCGACGATATTACCGAGCACGCGCACAATATGTATCGCGATCCCGGCAACGATTATGGTGCGCGATGGATCGCCGCCGATTGATACCGCTTGCACTCACGGCGATCGTCGCTTGCCTAACGAGCACCGCGATGGCCCATCCCCATAACCGGGTCGAGCAGCAGGCCCATCTCACCATCGCTTCGGACCGAGCCATTGTCGTCTATTACCTGGCAGCCAGCGGGAAAGACGGTGTGCATCTCTTTGACCATCTCGATACCGATGGTGACCGAGTTATCGGCAAAGCGGAACGCCGCGCGTTCGGGTCGGCTCTAGTCCGGAATACCGCGTTGACGATCGACGGCCGAAGGTCGGCGTTATCGCTCAGTCGATACGCTTTTCCATCGCGCGCCGCGATGCGGGCGGGTGGCGGCGTCATCAGGGTTGAAGCGACCGCGCGGGGCCCGCATTCGAAAAGCCATATTACAGCGACATCGCTAGCGATCGGTTACAATCGCTTCGCCTCGCGCTGGTTCATTCAGCCTTTCGTCTCAAGAGAATTTCGCCAAACTGATAGGCGTGTTGAAGTTCTACGACCGGCACCGTCCAACGTAACTGTAAAGTTCAAGCATTAAAGAACGTCGAGGGAAGGGTCGCAGCGATGACGCTTCAATGCACCGGCAATCCGCGACAAGGTATCAAGGACGCAGCGTGGTCGGGATTGCAACGTAGGTATCAAGGAGCGAACTGTGAGTAATAGTGTTCTGGATAATCCCGACCGCTACGGCGCGGTCTCGCGCTCGCTGCATTGGGGCATGGCTGTGCTATTCCTAATTCAGTTTTGCTCGGCGGCTGCCCATTGGGGACTGCCGCGCGAGAACGCGCTTCGGGAAATGCTGTGGGGATATCACACGGATGTCGGACTTACGTTGTTCCTTCTCGTTTTTTTAAGAGGAGCGTGGGGATTAGCAAACATGTCCCGGAGGCCGACGCATCCGGGCGCGCTGGGCCGCGCGGCCATGGCAGGCCATCTCGCGATTTATGCCTTGATGATAATCGTGCCGTCGGTGCGCGTTCTCGCTGCTGCCGGCGGGACCCGCGGGCTGAGTTTCTGGGGGATAGAGGTTCTGCAACCTCGCGGACAGGAAGTAACCTGGATGCAAATCCCTGCCGAATGGCATGGTGAGATGGGCTGGCTGCTCGCCGCGCTCATTCTCGGTCACGCTGGGATCGCTCTATTCTGGCATGGCTCAATCAAGCGGGACGGAACGCTGCAGCGTATGGTCGGCTGACGGGGCTCTACCCAAGCCTGGGGGTGAAGACAGTGTGGCCAATTTCAAGATTGGTGTCGGAAGCCAAACTACAGCTTTTGCCGTTCTCTACATCATAGCCAGACTGGCCGCTTACGGCCCAGCATTCGTCAGCAGGACAATGTCCGCCTTTCTCTGCCTCGGCCCAAAAAGCAGACTGTCGCAAAACCACCCAATTCCAGCCATTAGCGCGACAGACTGCGGAGCCTGAGATCTGCCACCAGCAAGACGGTGTTTAATTGGCAAAATCTGGGCCGAAAGCGGTCCGTCCGCTTCTGGCCGGCAGTGCGCAGCAAGCAGATGTTTAGCCTTCAGCCCACTATTCGACGTCTACCAGCCATGGACTGGATATGCATCAAACGTGGCATCGCTGCAATCGCGTAATCATTTTCGGTCCGATCTCCGGCAGCCGGGTCTCTATGCGCTACCGATATCGCATTAGGTTCCTGCAGCAAGGAATTTAAAATGGAGAAGACTTGCGGCGATAGCCTCATCACGCATGACAGACAATACTTGAAAGAGAACGGCTATGCTTGCGACGCCTAATAAGGTATGTTCGATGCATGTCGGACGTCACTAATCCCTTGGACGAGATCGAAGCGCTGTACTTCGATTCGCTCGCTCGATTGGAAGAAGCGCTCGGGGAGCCCGACGAGGCAGTGCATCGAGCAACCGCCGAGAGCTGCCTGCAGATGTTGCGAGATTATGGCCGAGAGCCGGGTGGCACCGCTAGCCGGCAATGAGAGTAGACGACGAGGAAGAAGCTCTCGGCATCGACTGGCGAAAATTAGCGTCCGATTGACGTGCTCCCCTGAAATGTGACCGGTTTTTGGTAGAGTCCGACGCAAAGGAGTCGGACGAGAATGAAACGAAGCAGGTTCAGCGAAGAGCAGATCATCGCGGTTTTGAAGGAGCAGGAGGC
>Ga0114898_1000983_pt1 | contig 18634 bp, 14 predicted proteins | sample Malvired_Geostar_FD_83496 | JGI IMG/M metagenome (GOLD analysis project Ga0114898, IMG submission 83496) | Marine viral communities from the Global Malaspina Expedition - Malaspina viral metaG DeepMed_Geostar | ecosystem: Environmental > Aquatic > Marine > Oceanic | place: Mediterranean Sea... | reverse complement strand
GGCAAGGAGACCGCCTACATCAGCCTGGGCGCGCGGACGGAGATCCGGGCCGGGTCCGACGAATTCTGGGACAAGGCCGAGGCGCTGATGGCCGAGGCGGCCCGAGCGGCCGGGACCGAGCCGGTGGTGACCGAGGGCGACGGGGCCTTCTATGCGCCCAAGCTCGACTTCGTGGTCAAGGACGCCATCGGCCGCGAATGGACCTGCGGCACGATCCAGCTGGACTACGTTCTGCCGGAACGGCTGGGCGCGGAATACATCGGCGAGGACGGCCAGAAGCACCGGCCGGTGATGCTGCACCGGGCCATCCTCGGCTCGTTCGAGCGGTTCATCGGCATCATGATCGAGAACTACGCCGGCGCCTTCCCGCTGTGGCTGGCGCCCACCCAGGCGGTGGTGGCGACGATCGTGTCCGAGGCCGACGACTACGCCCGCGAGGTCGTGGCGAAGTTCAAGGCCGCCGGCCTGCGCACCGAGATCGACCTGCGCAACGAGAAGGTCGGCTACAAGGTCCGCGAACACTCGGTCGGCAAGGTCCCGGTCATCGCCGTCGTCGGCAAGAACGAGGCCGCCGAGGGCAAGGTCGCCCTGCGCCGGCTGGGTTCGCAGGCGCAGGAGGTGGTCACCGTCGAGGAAGCCATCCGCATGCTGACGGAAGAGGCGACGCCGCCGGATCTGCGCCGGGGCTGATAACCGCCGCCGAAACAGAAAGCCCGCCCTTGCGATGCAGGGGCGGGCTTTTCGTTGGGAAATCAGGAAGCGATCAGAGCAGCCGCTTGCGCATGGCCTGGCTGAGCATGTCGATCAGGGTCACGGCGATGACGATGATGATGACGATGGCCGAGACCTCGCGGAATTCGAAGCCGTTCATCCGCTCGAACAGGACCTGGCCGATGCCGCCGGCGCCGATCAGGCCGAGCACCGTGGCCGAGCGGCTGTTGGACTCGAAGCGGTAGAGGGCGAAGGAGGTCCACAGCGGAGCCACCTGGGGGATGACGCCCCAGACGATCTCGTGAAGCTTGGTGGCGCCCGTCGCGCGGACGCCCTCGACAGGTCCCTTGTCGATCGACTCGACCGCCTCGGAGAACAGTTTGGCCAGCACCCCGGCGGTGTTCAGCGTGATCGCCAGGACCCCCGCAAGCGGGCCGAGGCCGACGGCGACGACGAACAGCAGGCCCATGACCAGGTCCGGGATCGACCGCAAGAGGTTCATCACCCAGCGGACCGGCGTCACCACCCAGATAGGCGCGATGTTGCGGGCCGCGGCCAGACCGAGCGGAACGCCGAGAAACACCGCCAGGAAGGTGCCCCAGAGGGCGATCTGGATCGTCTCCCACATCTTGGCGACGAACAGCCGCCAGTTTGCGAAATCCGGGCGCAGAAAGTCGCGTCCAAAGACCTCGACGCGTTCCGAGTTGGTCACCACGGACGCGATGTCCTTGAGGTTGACGGCGTCGATGCTGATCAGCAGGACGACGGCGACGCCGCCCCAGATCAGGACGTCGAGCGCCCAGGCGCCCATCGACTTGGCGGGCGGGTTGGGGACAGTTGCGGCGGCAGGGGACGCGTCGGTCAAGGCTGGACCTCACGCAGGCTGCGCAGGCGCTGAAGCTCGCGCTCGGCCGCGGCGACCCCGGCGGCGTCGCCCCGGGCGCGGGCCTCGGTGAGCTTCTGGTCGGCGACCATTTCGCGGACAGGGTTGAGGTAGCTGTCGTCGGCCGCCCGGAACTGGGAGTAGTTGAGACCGGCCAGCACCTTGCGCTGGCGTTCCGCCTCGGCCCCTTCGCCCTGGCCATAGGTCAGGAAGAAGCTGCGGATCTTCTCCTTCAGCGCCGGATTCAGATCCTCGCGAATGACGATCCCGCTCTCGGGAATGGGCGGGGACTGCCAGATCTCCCGAATCCGGGCGGCCATCTGCGGGTTCTGGCGGGTCAGGAAGACCGTGTTGACGGTGTTGGACGTGGCGACATCGAGCAACCCGGTGGCGACCGCCAGGGCGTTGGACTGATGGTTGGCCGAACGCACGGTCTTGAAGCACTGGGCCGGATCAATCCCGCGCGGATTGAACAGGAAGGCCATCGGGGCCAGCGTGCCGGACGTCGACTGCGCGTCGCCAATGCCGAAGTCGTACCGCTTGCCGCAGGCCAGGACCTGATCGAGCGTGATGCCCGAATCATCGCCGACGATCAGGGTCGCCCGATAGCTGTCGCGGCCCTCGAGATCGACCGTGCGGGCGATGACCTCGCCCTCGGCGCGATCGATGGCCTCAAGGGCCGGCTTGGCGGAGAACCAGGCCACCTGGGTCTGATCGCCGCGCATGGCCTCGACCAGGACCGTGTAGTTCGAACCGAAATGGGCTTTCACAGGAATGCCCACGGCCCTGGACATGTCTTCCAGCAGCGGCTCCCACAGCGGTCCCGAGGAGTTTTGCCCCTCGGCCGACAGGATGGAGAAGGTCAGTTCGGTGGGCGCAGCGCCCGACTTGCCACTGTCTTCGCCGCCGCCACAGGAGGCGACGCCGAGGGCGAGGGCGGCGACGAGCGCCAGGCGGCGGGTGAACAGGGGGAGGGTCATGCCTTGGTTTCCCAGAACGCGTCCTCGAACTCGGGACCGTAGATGTCGATCAGCTGCTTGGTGTCGAGGCCCGTGGCGGGGCCGTCATAGACCACCTGCCCGGCCTTAAGGGCGATGACGCGGTCGCAGTAGCGGATGGCGTAGTCGACCTGGTGCAGGGTGACGATGACGCCGAGGCCGTCGCGCTTGTTCAACTCGACCAGCAGCTCCATGACCTTGCGGGCCGAGACGGGGTCGAGCGAGGCGACGGGCTCGTCAGCGAGAATGGCCTGGGCGCCCTGGACGAGGGCGCGGGCGATGGCGCCGCGCTGCTGCTGGCCGCCGGACAGGGTATTGGCGCGCTGGGCGGCGTATTCCGAGACGCCGACGCGGTGCAGGGCCTCCATGGCCTTGCGCTTGTCGGCCGAAGGCCAGACGCCGAGCACGCCCTGCCAGCCGGGGATGCGGCCCAGGGCGCCGAGCATGACGTTGGAGAACAGCGACAGCCGGCCGACCAGGTTGAACTGCTGGAAGATCATGCCGAGCTTCTGGCGGGCGGCGCGAACGCCGCCGGTGACGCGGCCGTTCTTCTGCACCGTCTGGCCGAAGACCTCGATGACGCCCTTGCCGGAATCGATGCTCTGCAGGCCGGTGATCGAGCGCAGCAGGGTCGACTTGCCCGAGCCGGAGGGGCCGATCAGGGCGACCATTTCGCCCGCCCCGACCTCGACGGAGACGCCGTTCAGGGCCTTGCGGGCGCCGAAGGTCTTTGACACGTCCCGAACGGACGCGACGGCGGCGGCGGATGCGGTCATGGACGGACTGTCGACGGTTGCAGGGGCGCGCCGCATGGCCCGAACAGGGCGGCGAGGCAAGTCTTAATGACACGGCTGCGGCGATCACGTCCAGCGGAGCGGCCTGTCGTCCTCAATCGAAGGCGGCGCGGAAACGCGCCCGGTCCGCCGCGGCGGGGAGCGCCTTCAGCGACCGCCCTCGAGCCTCCCGTGCGAGGGTTCGCGCGGCGGGGCCGACCCTGCCCGGCAGGTCGCCGAGCGAGCGCAGCACCTTCTGCAGCCGGGTCGCGACCACGAAGTCGTCGCCGCCGTAGCGGATCGAGGTTCCGAACAGGTCGTCCAGCATATCGGCTTCCTTGATCGGCGGGATCAGCAGGCGATCGTGGATGGCCCGGTCGCCCTCGGGCTCGCGATCCCATTCCTCCATCAGCCGCAGGCCCGTGGCGATCACCTGGACGGCGGTGCCCTGGTCGTTGACGCCGGGCGACAGGGCCTTGCCGGCGATCTCGCCGAGCACCACCAGACCATACCGCGGATCCTGATCGAAGGACCGGGTCGGCCCGATGGCGAAGGCGGTGCGCACCTCGTCGAGATCCTCGATGCCCCCGCTGGTGCGGATCAGGGTGTCGCCGCGCCTGACCAGCTTGCCCGGGCCGGCGACCACTTCGATCATCACGTCCGCCGTTTCGGCGACCTCCTGAAGATGTTCGCGGTCCACATTCTGGACGTAGCCGGTCTTGTCGCTGGCGACGATGAAGGCCGGCTCGTCGAGGCGTCCCGAGGGATGGCGGCGGTCGTCGATCCTCTCGGCCATGGCCTCGCGGGTGATCCCCTCGACCATTTCGATCATGTGGCCGACGCGCGCCAGGCTGGACAGGCGGTTGACCCAGGCGAGCAGGCGAAAGGCGACCAGACCCACCACCCCGAGCGTGATGACGAAGACCACCGCCCGCCCCTCGGCCCCGTAATAGCCCGCGTTGATCGCGGTCACCCCGACGATGGCGTAGAGAAAGGCGCCGACGAAGGTCGAGAGGGACTTCTGGGTCGTCTCGTCGCCGGTGATCAGTTCCGCGACCCGCGGCGTCGCATCCCGCGAGACCGAGGTGTAGGCGGTGACCATGGCGCCGAGCGAGAAGGTCGCCACCGCCAGCATGCTGGAGGCCAGGATGGTCAGGACCGAGACCACCGAATCTCCGCCGAAGCGGGTCGCGAAGTCCTCGTGGACCATGCCGCGGGCGAGCGTGGCGGCGACCGCCGTGAGCACGCCGAAGACAGCATAGAGACTGGCCCGGACCCAAAGTTTCCGCCCGAGCCTGCGGAGCAGGAACAGCCACCTGTTCATTCGACGTCGCGCCTCCCTCGCCGGTTCATCCGGCAAGGCACTTGAACGCGCCGTCCACGGCGAAGGTTCGAAATGGGCTCAGCGCGCCTCCCGGACCTCGACCTCCATGCCCAGCGCCTCCAGCTGCGGGCGGACCACGGCGGCGTCGCCGACGACCACCCAGACCAGGTCAGGCGTCAGCACCGCGCGAGCCGCCTCGTCCATCGCCCCCGATGACAGCGCCTCGTAGCGCGGGGCCAGCGTCTCCCAGTAGTTGTCCGGGCGGCCATAGAGGGCGTTGGTGCGCAGGGCGTTGAGCACATTGGCCGAGCTCTCGAAGCTGCCGGGCAGCTGGCGGACGTTGCCGTTGACCGTGCGCTCGCGCTCGGCGGCGGTGACGCCCCGGTCGGAGAGGAAGGCGCGGTACTGGTCGATCAGGACGGCGATCGACTCACCGGTGCGGTCGGACTGCACGGGCGCGGTGACGATGTAGGGGGTCTGGCGTTCCAGCGGGTTGAGGCGACCGTTGACCCCGTAGGACCAGCCGCGGGTCTCGCGGATGTCCTGATTGACGCGCGACAGGAAGCCCGCTCCGATCACCTCGTTCGCGGCGGTGACCGTGACCAGATCGTCCTGACCCGTCACCGGCAGCACCCGGCCGCCGAGGATCAGGGACTGGGGCGACTGCGGCCGGTCGATCAGGACCACGCGGGGCCGCGGAGCCGGGATCGGCGCGTCGAAGGCCTTGGCGCCCTTCGCCACGGCGGGCGGGGTCCAGGCCCCGAAGCGGGCCTCCAGAAGCGGGGTCAGCTCGGCCAGCGGCCTGTCCGAGACGACGAACAGCTGGGCGTTGTCGGGCCGGATCCAGCGCTGGTGGAAGCCGGCCAGATCATCGCGACCGAGCCCCTGGACCGCCTCGGTGCTCCCCAGACCGGACCAGGCGCGGCCGTAGGGATGATCGGGGCCGTACAGGACGACCGGCAGGGCGCGGCCGCCCATGCCGTTGGGCGAGCTCTTCTCCTGGGCGATGGAGGCCAGCTGCTGGTTGCGGCGGCGTTCGATGTCGGCGGCGCGGAAGGCGGGGTTGCGGATCACGTCGGCCAGCAGATCCAGCGACGGCTCGAGGTTGGGCGTGACGGCGGTCAGGGCGACGGTGGTGCGGTCGACGCTGGCGAAGGCCGCGACGTTGGCGCCCAGCCGTTCTTCCTCCTCGGCGATCTGGACGGCGGTCTTGCTGGTGGTGCCTTCGGTCAGCAGGTCGAGCATCATCCGCTGCGTGCCGGGGGCGTCGGCCGGATCGGCGGCCACGCCGGCGTCGAACTCCACCGCCACCCGGGTGACCGGGACGGTGGTCGAGCGGGCGTAGATCACCTCCATGCCGTTGGACAGGCGGGCGCGCTCGACGTCCGGGAAGTCCAGCGCCTTCATCGGGCCGACGCCGGGCATCGGCTCGCGGGCGGTGAAGGCGAGCGGTTCGGCGGGCGCAGGCGCGGGCCGGGTGTCGGCGGCCTCGACGTAGGGCTCGCGCTCGCCGGGATCGACCCGCGTGGCCAGCACCGGACGGGTCAGCCAGCGCTCCATCACCGCCTTGACCGAGGCGGGGGTGACGGCGCCCAGATCGGCCAGTTCCTTGCGGTAGAAGCCCGGATCGTCGGCGTAGAGCTCGCCCTCGGCCAGAACCACCGCCTTGCCGCCAAAGCCGCCCACGGGCTCCAGCGCCTGAATCTGGCCCGACAGGGTGCTGGTCACCGTGCGGGCGATCTCGTCTTCGGTCGGACCGTTGGCGATATAGTCGGCGATCAGGGCGTCGAGTTTGCGCGACACGGCGTCGGCGTCCTGCCCCGGCTTCACGTCGACCGTCACCGTGAACATGCCGATCCGGTGGAAGGGCTGGTAGCCGGTTCCGACCGAGGTCGCGGTCTCGTCGCCGCGCACCAGTTCGTTGTCCAGCCGGGAACTGGCCAGACCGCCGAGGACGGAGGCCGCGACCTGCAGATCGGCGGCTTCTTCGGAGAGCAGGCCGGGCACCACCCAGCTGCGGTACAGGCGGGTGTTCGGAACCCGATCATGCATCAGCTTGTCGATGCGGGCCGGGAGCGTGGGAATGTCCGCCTGCGCGGGCTCGTTGACCGCCCCGCGGGGGATATGGCCGAAATACTGCTGGACCTTGCGGCGGGCGGTGGCGGCGTCGATGTCGCCGGCCAGCACCAGAACGGCGTTGTTCGGGCCGTAGTTGTCGCGGTGCCACTGGCGCAGGTCTTCCAGACTGGCGGCGTCGAGGTCGGCCATCGAGCCGATGGTCGAGTGACGATAGGGGTGACCCGGCGGGAAGAGCGCCTCGAGCTGGGCGTAGTAGACGAGGCCGAATGGCTGGTTGTCGCCCTGGCGCTTCTCGTTCTGGACCACGCCGCGCTGATTATCGAGCCGCTCCTGATTGAGCGCGCCGAGCAGGTGACCCATCCGGTCGCTCTCCATATAGAGCGCCTGGTCGAGGGCCGAGGTGGGCACGGTCTGGAAGAAGTTGGTGCGGTCAAACCAGGTGGTGCCGTTCCAGTCGGTCGCGCCGATGGCCCGAAGCGGCTCCATCAGGCCGCCGGGCAGGTTCTCGGTCGGATTGAACAGGCCGATGTGCTCGAACAGGTGGGCGAAGCCGGTCTGGCCTTCGGGCTCGTCCTTGGCCCCGACATTGTACCAGGCCGCGACCGCCACCACCGGCGCCTTGCGGTCGGTGTGCACGACGACCCGCAGGCCATTGTCGAGGGTGAAGGCCTCGAAGGGGATGTCGACGCTGCGGGCCAGTTCGGCGGCGGGGACCGGCGCGGCGCTCTGGGCCAGCACCGGCAAGGCTCCCGCAACCAGGGCCAGGGCGAGAACGGCGGCGAAGGTAGTGCGGCGCATGACAAGTCCCCCATCAGCAACGATGCGACCCTACGCGCCGGCGAACGCGGTTCAAGTTACGGCTGCGTCACGAAAAAACCGCTTTACATGACAGGTGGTATTCCCCATATCGCGCCTTCCGGCGGACCCCGTGGTCTAACCGTTTGCGCTGCTAACGCCGGTCTGGGTTTCACAATTTGCAGGGGGTTACGTGAATTGCGCACGTACCAGTTTCCCCTGGACCTGGTCCGTGAGCGGTCCCCTGAGCGTCCCGTCGCCCTCGTGCGGCCGCGTTCGGTTTCCGTAGCGGCGCGCTGGTTCCAGGAAAATCTAAAGGCTGACGTCTTCTATGCGGTGAAGGCCAACCCCTCGCGCTGGGTCATCGAGACCCTGATCGAGGCGGGCGTGACCGCTTTCGACGTCGCTTCCCTCGCCGAGGTCGAACTGGTGCGTTCGGTCAGCGCCGACGCGCGCCTGGCCTTCATGCACCCGGTCAAGAGCCGCGGCGCGATCACCCGCGCCTATTTCGAGTTCGGCGTCCGCACCTTCTCGCTCGACAGCCATGACGAGCTGGCCAAGATCCTCGACGCCACCGGCGGTGCGACCGACCTGAACCTGGTCGTGCGCATGGCCGTGTCGGCCGACGGCGCGGCCTACTCCCTGTCGGGCAAGTTCGGCGTCTCGCCGGACCAGGCCCCGTCCCTGCTGCTGGCCACCCGCCAGGCGGTGGTCGACGGCCTGATGGGGGTCTCGTTCCATGTCGGCTCGCAGTGCATGCGCCCGTCCGCCTATGAGGCCGCCATGGCCCAGGTCGGCCGCGCCATCACCCGCGCCGGCGTGATCGTCGACATCGTCGATGTCGGCGGCGGCTTCCCGTCGGTCTATCCGGGCATGGTGCCGCCGGACATGAGCGAATACGCCGACGCCATCCACCGGGGCTTCGCCGAGATGCCGGTCACCCACACCACCGAACTGTGGTGCGAGCCCGGCCGGGCGCTGGTCGCCGAAAGCTCGTCGGTGCTGTGCCGGGTCGACCTGCGCAAGGGCGACGCCCTGTATCTGAACGACGGCAGCTACGGCTCGCTGTTCGACGCGACGCACTCGCGCTGGCCCTTCCCGACCAAGCTGGTCCGGGACGGCGCAAGCTCGAACGATCTGAAGCCGTTCCGCTTCTACGGACCGACCTGCGACAGCATCGACCACATGCCGGGCCCGTTCTGGCTGCCGGCCGATGTTCAGGAAGGCGACTTCATCGAGATCGGCATGCTGGGCGCCTATGGCGTGGCCATGTCGACCGGCTTCAACGGCTATGGCGAGCATGAGCTGGCCGCGGTCGAGGACGCTCCGATGGCTTCGCTGTACGGCCTCGCGCCTCGCTCCATCCCGACGGTTCGCACCTCGGCGGAAGAGCAGGCCCGCAAGGTGGTTCGCCTGAGCCGCCCCAAGGGCAAGGCCGGTCAGCGGAAGCAGCGCCGCCGCTAAATCGTCACTGGCGCGTTGTAGACGCCAGAGCACCAACAAGCAGCGGCCCGTCGCTCCGTCCGGGCCGCTGTTCTTCTTGCCGACGGGCGCTCACCTGTAAGGGAAACCAAACCGATGAACGCTCCCGTTCAATCCAACCAGAAAGCCCAACTGCTCCAGAACACGGTCGAGCACGTCGACATCACCAGCTTCGACGCGCGCCCGATCATCGACAGCATGCGCAAGATGTCGTTCTCGAGCCGCGACACGGCCCGGGCCGCCGACATCTTCAACATGGCGCTGGAGGACAAGGACTGCTCGCCGTGGCTGATCCTCGCCGGCTCGACCTCGGCCGGCGGCTGCATGCACGTGTACCGCGACATGGTGAAGTTCGGCATGGTCGACGCGGTGGTCGCCACCGGCGCCTCGATCGTCGACATGGATTTCTTCGAGGCCCTCGGCTTCAAGCACTACCAGGCCGCCGGCGAGGTGGACGACAACGTCCTGCGCGACAACTACATCGACCGGATCTACGACACCTATATCGATGAGGAAGAGCTCCAGGCCTGCGACCACACCATCCTCGAGATCGCCAACCGGCTGGAGCCGCGGGGCTATTCCTCGCGCGAGTTCATCTGGGAGATGGGCAAGTGGCTGTCGGAGGGCAACGCCAAGAAGCCCGGCTCGCTGATCCAGACCGCCTATGAAGAGGGCGTGCCGATCTTCTGCCCGGCCTTCGTCGACTCCTCGGCGGGCTTCGGCCTGGTCAAGCACCAGAAGGAGCGGGCCGCCGCCGGCCAGCCCTATATGATGCTGGACGCCATCGCCGACTTCCGCGAACTGACCGACATCAAGATCGCGGCGGGCGTCACCGGCCTGTTCATGGTCGGCGGCGGCGTGCCGAAGAATTTCGCCCAGGACACCGTGGTCTGCGCTGAAATCCTCGGCGTCGAGGCCGAGATGCACAAATACGCCGTGCAGATCACCGTCGCCGACGTGCGCGACGGAGCCTGCTCGTCGTCGACGCTCAAGGAAGCCGCTTCGTGGGGCAAGGTGCAGACCACCCACGAGCAGATGGTCTTCGCCGAGGCCACCACGGTGGTGCCGCTGATCGGGTCGGACGCCTATCACCGCGGCGCCTGGAAAAACCGCGACAAGCGCCGCTGGGCCAAGCTGTTCGGCAAATAGGCTTTCTGGAAGCTCAACGAGAGGCCGGGATGCAAATCCCGGCCTTTTCGCTGTCCGGGCCGCGGCGAGGCGCGGAACCGCCGCCGGGCCGGTTCGCTTAGCGGGGTGAAGGAGTTCACCATGACCGAGCAACAGCATCCGCAGCAGGCCGAAGACGCCCGCGAGGCCGACGACATGGGCGAGAAGCCCGATCTGGGCCGCACGCCGGACGCGCTCGGCGAGGCGCTCTCGGGCAGCGGCGTAGGTTCGGACACCCGGGCCGGCTCGCTGCAGGGCGGGGCCGCCACGGGATCGGACGTCGATCCCGATCAGGACCGCATCAACGAAAGCCTGGCCACTGAAGGCATGCGCTCGGCCGCGCCGCGGTCCCCGCCGCGAACCGATCAGGGCCAGTCGATCAACAACACCGGCGCCGGCGAGTCCGCCAAGGGCCGGTCGGACGCGCGGGGCGAGGCGGACGCGGCGACGGGCTGAGGGCGCGTCAATCCGCCCCGTCAGTGGCGCAGGCTCGCCTTGCGGCTGCCGCATGCATGCGCCACGGTGAAGCCAACGACACAGTCTTATTCAGGGACGACCAAGGGATGAAGCGCAGTCTTGCGGCCACCGCCATCGTGGCGGCCATGGTTATGGCCGGGTGCAGCGAACCGGATCCGGCCAAGGACGCCGCGACCGCCGGAGACGCGGCGGCCGATGTCTCGGCGCCGGGCGCCGAGACTGTCGCCGGCACGGCTGCGATGCCGCCCGCCGGAGCCGCGACCGCCGTGCCTGCCGCCGCCGGAGCCCCGGTCTTCGCCGTGATCTATCCCGGCGCCGAGCTGAAGGCGCCGGCGACCGTGGCGCAGGGACCTGCGGGCCCCGGGGGCATCGTCGAGTTCACCACCGACGCCGACCCGGAGACCGTGATCGCCTTCTACCGCAAGCACGCCGAGGCGGCCGGTCTGAAACAGATCAACTCGATGAACCGCGGCGACGCCCAGGCCTATTCGGCCGGCGACGGCGCCAACGGCCGCGGTCAGCTGATGCAGGTCATCGCCACGCGGATCGAAGACGGGCCGACCGACGTCCAGCTGGACTGGACCAGCGGGCGGTGAGGCCGGCGGCCGCCCTGGCGGCCTGCGCCCTCGTGGCGGCCTGCGCCCTCGTGGCGGCCTGCGCCTCGCCCGGGGGCTCTCTCCCGATCTCTGCGCCTGTCTCCGGCTATCTCGATGAGGCCGCCGTCCGCTCGCTGGGCGGCGACTTCACACCCTCCCCGATTCATCCGGAGGCGGAGCAGGCCCTTGTCGGCTCGGTCGAGCCGGGGACGGACCGGTGGTGGCTGGCCATCGCCCACGCCGAACTCAGGCCGCCGGAAGCCGCCCAGCATTTCGACTGCGTGCTCGGAACGCGGCTGGCGGACAAGCCCCGGCCGGCCCTGACCCGGCTGATGAATCGTCTGCTGGTCGACTCCGCCCGGCTCGCGAACGTCCTTGCCGAGCGGGCGCCCCGCCGCCGCCCGGTCGCCGAACGCCCGGATATCCGGCCCTGCGTGCGGATGGACGACGCGGCGCGCAACAGCCCCTCCTGGCCTGCGAGCGGAGCCGTCGCCGGAGCGGCCTATGGTGAGTTGTTCGCGGCGCTGGCTCCAGACGAGGCGGAAGCGGCGCGGCGCCTTGGGACGGAGATCGGCCTCAGCCGCGCCCTGTGCCGGGTGAACTGGCATGCCGACGTGACAGACGGCCTTCGGATTGGCCGGACCGTTTTCGAGCGGGCCGCCGCCGCTCCCGGGTTCGACGCCGATCTGCAGGCCGCCCGGGTCGAGGTCGCCGCCGCCCGGGCCGAGGGCCTGACCAATCCCTCCTGCGCGGCCGAGCGGCGGGCGCTGGGGCTCAGGCCGGACGCGGGCTGACCAGCGCGCCGTACAGGTCTGTGCGGCGGTCGCGGAAGAAGCCCCAGGCGGCGCGGTGGCGGTCGATGTAGTCGAGGTCGAAGGTGTGGACCAGGGCCCCTTCCTCCTCCCGCCCGAAGCTCTCGACCAGGTCGCCGCGATGGTCGGCGATGAAGGACGAGCCGTAGAAGACCTGACCGACCTCGGTCGCATGCTCATGGCCGATGCGGTTGGCGCCGACGACCGGCACGACGTTCGACACCGCGTGGCCCTGCATGGCGCGGCGCCACGGGTCGGCGGTGTCCAGCTCCTTGTCGTGCGGCTCCGAGCCGATGGCGGTCGGGTAGAACAGCACCTCGGCCCCCTGCAGCATCATCGCGCGGGCGGTCTCGGGGTACCACTGGTCCCAGCAGATGCCGACGCCGATGCGGCCGTGGCGGGTGTTCCAGACCTTGAAGCCGGTGTCGCCGGGCCGGAAATAGTATTTCTCCTGATAGCCGGGGCCGTCGGGAATGTGGCTCTTGCGGTAGACGCCCATGGCCGAGCCGTCGGCGTCGAGCATGACCATGCTGTTGAAATAGTGCGGCCCCTCGCGCTCGAAGATCGACACGGGGATGGCGACACCGAGCTCGGCCGCCACCGGCTTCAGGGCGGTGACGCAGGGGTGCTCGCGCCACGGGTGGGCGGTGGCGAACCACTTCTCTTCCTGGCTGACGCAGAAATAGGGGCCCTGGAACAGTTCGCTGGGCAGGATCACCTGCGCGCCCCGGGAGGCGGCGTCGCGGATCAGGGCGATGGTCTTCGCGATGTTCGCGTCCATGTCCTCACCATACGAGGTCTGCAGCGCGGCGACGGAGATCGTGCGGGGCATCAGGCAGGCTCCTGCTGGGAGATGCAGTGGAAGGATCCGCCGCCGGAGAGGATGGCGAGGGACGGCAGGGGAATGATCTCGCGGTCGGGGAAGATCGTCTTCAGGCCCTGACAGACGAGATCGGCGGCGCGGGCGTCGCCGTAGGTGGGCACGATGACGGCGCCGTTGGCGATGAGGAAATTCATGTGGCTGGCGGGGATCGGCTTCTCGTCCTCGTCCAGCACCAGTCCCGGCGAGGGCAGCGGCAGGACGCGGATGGGCCCACCTTCGGCGTCGGTCATGGCGGAGAGCGCGCGGGCCACTTCCGCGAAGACGTCGTCATTGGGATCGCCCCGTCCCCAGGCGACCGGACAGGCGACCACGCCGGGCGCGACGAAGCGGGCCAGGTTGTCGACATGGCCGTCGGTGTGGTCGTTGAGCAGGCCGTCGCCCAGCCACAGCACCTTGCGGGCCCCCAGCGACGCCGTCAGCGCGGCCTCCGCCTTCGCCTCGGTCCAGTCCGGGTTGCGGTTGGGGTTCAGCAGGCACTGGCGGGTGGTCAGGACCGTGCCCTGCCCGTCATGGTCCAGCGCCCCGCCCTCGAGGATGAAGTCGTGGCGCGTCAGGTCGACGCCCGAGGCCTCGCCGAGCTGGGCGGAGACGGTGTCGTCATGCTCCAGCTCGTATTTCCCGCCCCAGCCGTTGAAGCGGAAGGCGGCGGCCGTCCTCGATCCGGCGCCGAAGATCGGGCCCGTGTCGCGCAGCCAGATGTCGCCGAAGCGGCCGTCGATCACCTCGACCCCGTCGACGTCGGCGAAGCGGGCGCGGGCGTCGGCCAGCGCCTCGAGCTTGCCGACCAGAAGCTTCACCCGCTCGCGCCCCGGACCGGCCAGGGCGCGCACCAGCGCCTCGACCTCGGCCTGGGCCGGCTCGAGGTTGTCCTCCCACAGCTCGCCGTGGCTGGGCCAGCCGACCCACATGGCGCGGTGCGGCGACCATTCGGCGGGGACGGGGGTGTTCATGGGCGGCGAAATCCTCGGCGACGGGCGGACCGCGCCAGATAGGCCCTGATGGCCCGAACTTCAACGGAAGGCGGCAGAGCCCGCCACAACGAAAAGAGGCGGCCCGTCGCCGGACCGCCCCCTGTCGTCTGTGGTGTTCCGACGGATCAGAACTTGTAGCGGACGCCGACCTTGGCCTGCCACACCGACTGGGTGTTGAACGAGGCCGCCGAGCGGTCAAACAGCCCGTTGTAGCGCCACTGGGCGCCCAGGTTGGTCGCCGTGACGTTGGTCGAGGTGTACGGGAACCCGACCTGCTGCAGGACACCCCACTCGTCGTTGAGCAGATTGCCGAGGTTCTCGATGTCCGCGTAGAGCGAGAGACGCGCGCCGCCCGGGAAGAAGGCCGGCAGTTCCTGCTCGAGGTGGATGTCGAACGTCGTGACGTCCGGCGAGCGGAAGGCGTTCCGCGGTGCGATCTGGCCAGCGTAGTCGATCAGCCCCGTCTCGTTCAGGAACTCGTTGAACGCCGTCAGGTCGAAGCCGCCCCCATAGGTGACGATCGGATCGCTGGTCGCGGTGACGACGCCGGAGCCATCCGTCATCGGCACGTAGAACAGCTGACGCTGGGTCGAATAGGATTCGCCGACCAGGCTCGAGGCGCTGCTTCCGAAGACGTAGCTGAAGGGCAGGCCCGAGCGGCGCTGGCCGAACAGGTTGATGCGCGTCAGGTAGTCGCCGAAGAAGGCCCGCTGATAAGACAGGTTCAGCTTGGTCGCGTGCCGGATCTCGTAGTTCGAGGTCGACACTTCCGGGTTGTTCGGATCGTAGACCGCCACGTTGGTGAAGTTCGACGAGGCCGTCGACGAGGTGCCCGGGTTCTGGTCGGTCGAATCCAGGAAGGTGTACGACAGGTTCAGGCCGAGGCCGTCGAACCAGCCGTCCCGCCAGTCCTTGTTGACCGAGATGGCGAACTGGTCGGTGGAGCCGCCTTCGAAGTTGGTCAGCATCAGCACCTGCTGACTGCTGTTGATCGGCGAGAACTCCGGACGGCCGTCCGGCGCGGTGCCCGACTGGTTCCGTTGCATGTTCAGGTCGATCCAGCCGATGGCCCTGTCGATTTCCGAACGGACGTACTCGGCCCGCACAGACCAGTCGTCCCCGAGGCCGAAGCGGCTCAGGTCGAAGTCCTGGCTCGCGCCCAGCGACGCCTTCCAGATGGTCGGCATGTCGAAGTTCGGGTCGAGCAGGTTGATCGATCCCTGGCCGAGGGCGGCGCTGGCGGTGACGCCGGCTTCGGCGATCGGATTGACGTTGAAGCCGTCGATGTTCTGCAGCGCGGCCTGCTCAGCCGCCGTACAAACGCGGGTGCTGTTGCTGGTGAACTGCGAACGGTAGCCGCTGTTGATCCGGCAGATGAAGTTGCCGAGCAGGTTGCCGGTGTTGGTGTAGTTATTCGACAGCCACACGTTCGGCTGACCGCCGCCGAAGCGGCCGATGCCGCCGTAGACGGTCAGGTTGTCCGTGGCTTCCCAGTTGAAGCCGAAGCGGGGCTGAACGACGATCTCGCCATCGATGGTGCCATCGTTGGGAACACCGTAGGTGGCCAGAACGGCCGGGTTGTTCATCGGCGCGTCGTCGGTCTCGTAGAAGTCGATACGGACGCCGGCGTTGACGCTCAGGGTGTCAGTGACGTCCCAGTCGTCCTGCACGAACAAGGTGTTGGTCGTGTAGGAGAAGGCGGCGCCGCCGTCTTCCTTGTTGTTCGAGGCGGCGTTCTGATAGCCGATGAACGAAGCCTGGCGGTTCTGCAGGTCCGTGATCGAGGCGAACTCGTATTCCGCGTTGGCGTACTGGATGAACAGGTTGAAGACGTCCACCGTTTCACGCTCGTAGCCGGCGGTGATCCGGTGGCCGAAGCCCGGATCGTAGTTGGCCACGAAGCGGAACTGGTCGAGGTCGTTGGTCAGCACGTTGGCGTGACGCGACCGCTCCGGTCCAAGCCGGATCGACCGGCGCGGGATCGCCGTGTTGGTCGGATCATCGAGGAAGACCTGGAAGGCCGCGAAGTCGGAGCCGGCCAGCGGGCTGGAGACGTTCTCGACTTCCTTGCGCGACACCGACAGCTCGGTCGAGAAGTTGTCGGACCAGTCGGAGAACAGCTGCGCCTTGTAGGTCGTCAGGTTGGCTTCGTAGATGTAGGCTTGCGACAGCAGGCCCACGCTCGGGAAGGAGCCGCTGGTGCTTGAGCCGTTGAGGCGCAGGTCGCCGCCCTGGGTCTGCTGGTACGAGAACACCGCGCGGTGGCGGTCATTGATGTTCCAGTCGAGCTTGGCGAACCACTTCTCGTCCTCGACCAGCAGTTCATCGGCAGCCCAGTCCAGCGGATCGTAGCCGTAGACGTTTTCGACGATGCTGCGGACCTGGTCGATCTCGGCCTGGGTGATGCCGGGGACCTCGTTCGTCGCGCCCGAGCCTTCGGGACCGGTCAGCACCGGCTGGGTCGCCTCGAACGACTCATAGTTGACCAGGAAGAACAGCTTGTCCTCGATGATCGGGCCGCTCAGGGTGGCGCCCCAGCTGGTTTCCTCGAAATCGCCGGAGACGGTGCGGTTGGAGCGATTGCCGGTGCGGAAGTCTTCGTAGCTGAAGGAATTGCCCTGCAGGCCGTCGTTGGTGGTCTCGTAGAAGGCTTCGCCCTGGAACTCGTTGGTGCCGGACTTGGTCACCGAGTTGACCACACCGCCGGTGAAGGCGCCGTACTGGACGTCATAGGGGGCGACGTCGACGCTGACCGCCTCGAGGGTCGAGATCGAAACCGGCGAGTTCAGGGTCGGATAGCCGTTGCCGTTCAGGCCGAAGTCGTCCCCCTGGCGCACGCCGTCGACGAGGAAGGCGTTGAAGCGGGTGTTCTGACCGCCGATCGACAGCGCGTTCTGGTTCGTCGGGTCGACGGTGGCGAACGGCGAGGTGCGGACGAAGTCCTTGATGTCGCGGCTGATCGAGGGGAGGGTTTCGATATCGGCCAGGCCGAACTGCGAGCGCGGGCTGGTCCGGGTCGGGCCCGCCGAGCCGGTGACGATGACGTCCTCGACGATCGCGGCGCCGTCGGTGGAGCTCAGATAGACGTCGACGTTCGCCGGCGTGCCGATCCCGATGTTGGCGACCAGGGTCGGCTCCGAAGACGCGCCGTCGGCCATGGCGATGACCTGGTACGGACCACCGACGCGCAGGTTCCGGGCGTTATAGGCGCCGTCCGGACCGGTGATCGAGGTGCTGACCGTTCCGGTCGGAACGTGGGTGACGGTGACGGTGGCGCCCGAAACCGGCGCGCCGCCGGCGTCGAGGACCTGGCCGCGAACCGCGCCGGTGGTCTCCTGTGCATAGACGGCGCTTGCCGCCAGCATGGATGTCGCGAGGGCGGTCGTCGCCCAGAACGCGCGTTTGCGGTTCGTCATTGTCATCTATCCCCGATGAAGAAAGGGCGCGCACGCCCGCCGACCGGCCTCGGCCGGCTGAAATCCCGCTCCCTCTACGGGCCCCAGCGAAAAGTGGGACGACATTCGCGTGACAGTGATGTGACAGCCCGGGTCGGTGGCGCGGGAGACACAGTGCTGTGGGTCGATTGACTGTGGACAACCCGACGGGCGGCGCCGCCCCTAGGTCGCCGTGTCGCCCCAGACCGCCCGCAGGCGCTCGGCCCGGCCGCAAAACCGGCTGTAGCCGGCGTAGCGGACCGGGTTGCGGCGGGCGAAGTCCTGATGGGAGGCGTCCGCCGGCCAGATCCGGGCCGCGTCACGCACGGGCGTCATGAAGCGGGACGGGCCGATACGGGCCGCCGCCGCCCGGCGGGAGGCCTCCGCCGCCGGCTTCTGCGCAGGGCTGGCGAAGACGGCGGTCGCGTAGGACGCCCCCTGATCGCAGAACTGCCCGTCCGGATCGGTTGGATCGATGGTCGGCCAGAACCGGTCGACCAGCTGGCGGTAGCTGATCCGGGCTGGATCGAAGGTCACCCGGACGGCTTCGAGATGGCCCGTGCGGCCGCGCACGACCTGCTCGTAGGTCGGACTCGCCGTCGTGCCGCCCGCGAAGCCCGACACCGCCGACACGACGCCGGGGACGGCCTCGAAATTGGCCTCCACGGACCAGAAGCAGCCGCCCGCGAAGACCGCGGTCTCGCGTCGGCCGCTGTCGCCGGCCTGGCCGGCGGCCGGCGCGCTCGCGGCTGGCTCCCCGGGCGAGCAGGCGGCGAGGGCGAGAACGGCGAGGGCGAGCATGGGGTGTTTGGGCATCGGTCCCTCCAGACGGGCGATCTGTCCTGCATACGGAACCCCGGCCCGAATGGTTTCATTCGACGGCCCGATAAAACAAGACCGCCGGCCCCGTTTGGGACCGGCGGTGCTGCAGTTTCAGGCCTTCGGCCTTCCAGTCGGGTGGTCCGGGCGTTTCGTGCAGCGCCCGGACCGACCGTCCTAGAAGTTGATGCCGATGGTGGCGCGGCGGTTCAGAGGCTCGCGAACGCCGTCGGCGGTCGGGCGGGCCAGCTGGGTCTCGCCCTTGCCGTCCAGCGAGATCACGCCGCCGTTTACGCCCTGGGCGACCAGCGCGTCCGCGACGGTGCGGGCGCGGCGGTTGGACAGGCCGACGTTGTAGGCGGCCGAACCCGAGGTGTCGGCGTGGCCGACGACCAGGATGCGGGTCGGACGGCCGGACTTGGCGTAGTTG
>Ga0114898_1000981_pt1 | contig 18651 bp, 21 predicted proteins | sample Malvired_Geostar_FD_83496 | JGI IMG/M metagenome (GOLD analysis project Ga0114898, IMG submission 83496) | Marine viral communities from the Global Malaspina Expedition - Malaspina viral metaG DeepMed_Geostar | ecosystem: Environmental > Aquatic > Marine > Oceanic | place: Mediterranean Sea... | reverse complement strand
GCTCGCCATGTACAAGAAAAAGCAGCGCTGAGGGGAAACGGGATATGTCAGCCAATATAGCGGCACTGCTCTATCTTGCTTCGGCGGTGCTTTTCATTCTCGCGCTTCGCGGGCTCTCCTCGCCGGAAACGTCCCGGCAGGGCAATACATTCGGCATGGTCGGCATGACCATTGCCATAGTCACGACGTTCGCGTTGTTGCAGGCGCAGAATACGCTTACCTGGGGGCTTATCGTTCTGGGCCTCGTTATCGGTGGCGGCATCGGCGCTGTCATAGCACGGCGCATCGCCATGACGCAGATGCCGCAGCTCGTTGCGGCCTTCCATTCGCTGGTCGGTCTCGCGGCGGTCTTTGTCGCGTGGTCCGCGTTTCTTGCGCCCGAGGCCTATGGCATCGGCGCCTATCACGCGATCCACGGGGCAAATCTCGTCGAGATGGGGATCGGCGTCGCTATCGGTGCGATCACCTTCTCTGGTTCGGTCATCGCCTTTGCCAAGCTCAACGGCAATATGTCGGGCGCGCCGATCATGCTGCCGGGCCGCCACCTCATCAATGTGGTGCTGGCGCTCGCCATTGTGGCTGGCATCGCCTACATCGTGATGGACCCGTCGCACCAGACTTGGCAGCTCTTCCTTGCGATTACGGTGCTCTCCTTCATCATCGGCTTCCTCATCATCGTCCCGATCGGCGGTGCGGACATGCCCGTTGTCGTGTCGATGCTGAATTCCTATTCGGGGTGGGCGGCGGCCGGCATCGGTTTCACGCTTGGCAATCTCGCGCTCATCGTCACGGGCGCGCTGGTCGGTTCTTCGGGCGCAATCCTCAGCTACATCATGTGCAAGGGCATGAACCGCTCTTTCATCAGCGTCATCCTCGGCGGCTTCGGCGCCGATGCGGCCGCTGCCGGTGGCGGTGCGGTCGAAACGCGCCCGGTGAAGCAGGGATCGGCGGACGATGCCGCCTTCATCATGAAGAATGCGGGCTCCGTCATCATCGTGCCGGGCTATGGCATGGCGGTGGCGCAGGCGCAGCACACACTTCGTGAAATGAGCGACATCCTCAAGGAAGAAGGTGTGAAGGTTTCCTACGCCATCCATCCCGTCGCGGGCCGTATGCCCGGCCACATGAACGTGCTGCTCGCGGAAGCGAATGTGCCCTACGACGAAGTCTTCGAACTGGAAGACATCAACAGCCAGTTTGCTCAGGCAGATGTTGCCTTCGTTATCGGCGCCAATGACGTGACGAACCCGTCTGCCAAGACCGATCCGGCGAGCCCCATCTTCGGCATGCCAGTGCTCGATGTCGAGAAGGCGAAGACGGTTCTCTTCGTGAAGCGGGGCATGGGTTCGGGCTATGCGGGTGTCGAGAACGAACTCTTCTTCCGTGACAACACCATGATGCTCTTCGGCGATGCGAAGAAGATGGTGGAAGAGATCGTGAAGAACCTCTGAGTATTACTCAGGCTGGACGAAACAGGCGGGCGGCAGTCAAGATGATTGCCGCCCGTTTTCATTGGGCCCGTTTCCATCCTGGGGAGAGGTCATGGACATCTATCACGGCTGGCTCAACCTGAAGTCCGGCGTGCGTGACGTGGATTTTGCCGATGCCTTCACGCATTACATGGACCGCCTCGAAAGCGAGGGGGTTATCGAGGGCTGGCGCCTCATGCGCAAGAAGCTCGGCCTCGCGCCCGCGCATCTGGGTGAATTCCATTTCATGATCGAGGTCGCGGATCTCACCCAGCTCGACAGCGCCTTTGACTGGGTGGCGACACGGGCGGAGCCCATCGAGAGCGACCACTATGCGGTGAACTCGCTTGTCGAGAATATCCAGTTCGCGCTTTATCGCGACTTCCCGGATCCCGTTCGTGAACGCGGCGAGGAGCGCTTCTGAGATGCCGGGGGAAAACAATCAGGCAATCCGTCTCCGCCGTGCGCAGCCGGAGGACCGTCCGGCTCTTGTGGCCCTCATGGGGGCGCTTCACGATTTCGAGGCTGCCCTCGAGAAAAACCGCGCGGGTGTTGGCCTCAAGCACGTAGAGGCGGATATGGCAATTACGAGCGGTTTCTTGCCAAGCGTCTCTGATGCCAAACGAAAAACGCCCCCGGAAACCGGAGGCGCTTCAAAAGCTCGAAATCCCCTGAAGGAGATTACTTCTTGGTCGTGATGCCGGCTTCGCGCTGCGCGCGCTTGCGGGCCAGCTTGCGGGCGCGGCGGATCGCCTCGGCCTTTTCGCGGGCACGCTTCTCGGAGGGCTTCTCGTAGAAGTTCCGGAGCTTCATTTCGCGGAACACGCCTTCGCGCTGAAGCTTCTTCTTCAGAGCTTTCATGGCCTGGTCGACGTTGTTATCGCGAACGAGTACCTGCACGGGCTGATCCTGCTTTCGATTCAATAAGTTAATCGCGGGAACCGGTTTTTCGGACCCGCGAGAGCCGCTTATCTAGCAAAGCCTGCGGTATTTGTCCACCACCGGTGCCTGAAAAGCCCTCTTTTTGAGGCGCTGCGGCGTTTCTTTGGCCAGCTGCGGCGAGCGGGCCTGTTGCCGCGGGTCCCGCCCGGCCTCATATTCAGCTGATGGCTATACGAAAGATCGCCCGCATGGGCCACCCGGTGCTTCAGGGGGTGGCCAAGCCCGTCCCGGACCCCACGGCGCCCGAAGTAAAGGCGCTTGTCCGCGATATGATCGAGACCATGATCGATGCGAACGGGGCCGGGCTTGCCGCGCCCCAGGTCTACGAGCCCTGGCGAATCGTTGTCTTTCAGGCGCCGCCCGAGCGCGCGCCAGAGGAAATCGGCGAGGAGGAGGCCTTCGACCACACGGCCCCCCTCACGGTGCTCATCAATCCCGAGATCGAGTTTCTCACCTCCGGCATGGAGAAGGGCTGGGAGGGGTGCCTCTCGGTGCCGGGGCTTCGCGGCGCCGTGCCGCGCGTGACGGCGCTGCGCTACCGGGGCCAGACCCTTTCCGGCAACACCATCGAGCGCGTTGCCCGTGGCTTCCATGCTCGTGTCGTGCAACATGAATGCGACCATCTCGACGGCATACTCTACCCGCAGCGGATGGACGATCTCACGGAGCTCATTTTCGAGACGGAAGCGAAGGCCTGGGCAGCCGCGCGGCGCCCTGAGCCGGCAGAAGAGACAGAAGAGGAGAAGGCGGATGCCTGAAGGCAAACCCTCAAGGAAGCGTCCCGGCACTGGCACGGGCAGGGCGAAGCCCGACCGGCTGGAGGCTGTACGCGTTCAAATTCTCGAAGCAGCCCTGCCCAATGTCGCCTTTGACGGCTGGACGCCGCGCCTCCTTGCCGATGCGGCGGAAGCGGCAGGTATCTCGCATGGCGAAATGCGTCTGGCCTTTCCGGGCGGCGTTCTCGATCTGGCCGATTTCTTCCTTGCCGATGGCGATCGCCGCATGGAAGAGGCTCTCGCGCGCGACGATATCGGTGCCCTGAAGATCCGCGAACGCATCACGCTCGCTGTGCGCACCCGCATCGAGGTCGATCTGCATCAGCGCGAGGCAGTACGCCGCGCCGTCACGCTCTTCGCACTGCCGACATCGGGCACGCGCGGTCCCCACGCGCTCTACCGCACCGTCGATGCGATCTGGCGCGCCGTCGGCGACACTTCCGCCGACTTCAATTTCTATACGAAGCGCGCGACGCTGGCCGGCGTCTTCTCCGCCGTCTCGTTCTACTGGTTTTCCGATGACAGCGAAAATTATGCGCGCACCTGGGCGTTTCTCGACCGCCGCATCGAAGATGTCATGCGGTTCGAGCGTGCGAAGGCGGGGGTGAAGAATATCGCTGCGAAGCTGCCGGACCCTGTCGCCCTGCTCGGACGGCTGCGCTATGGGCGCGGGTAATCAGCCCGGCACACCAAAGCCGACATCGATCCAGACCATCCGCGCGATCTCGCTGGCGAAGCTCGGTTCCGCCAGCGAACGGGCATAGCGCTGCGGGTCTTCCGGCGTGTGGACGCTCACGATGCGCGGAGGCTGGCCTGCGGGCCCGTGCAGAGGCAGATAGATGCTCTGCACATTCGCGATGCGGCCCGAGGGGTAGTGGGTGAGATAGCGCACCTGCCAGCCGCAGGGTCGCCAGACGACCTCGTGCATATTGCGTGCGCATTGTTCGCGATAGGACGGGTCGATGAAGTCCAGAAGGTTTTTTCCCGTCGCGTCATAGCCGAGACGGTCGGCGACGCCCGTGCCGACGAGGCGATGGCGGATATCGCCGGGTGCGTTGACGCTCATGATGGTCATGTCGGCCAGCCAGCTTCGGATTGCGGCCGGGTCGAAATCCGACGACGAAGGAAGCCTGTCATTGCGCGGCAGGCTTAGCCAGTACTGGAAGAGGTCGGTATGCATCCGTATGCCGAGGATCGGCGCGGTCGCGTGTTCGCCCGCACTTGGCGTCATCGCGTCCATGAAGCGCTGCGTTTCATCCGATTTATCCGCCGCAAGCGCGGCGTCGGCCCGGTCCTCCAACATTGGACCTCCCCTTCTTCTTCTACGCGGGTGCCTTTGTCGAGGCCTCGGTTGGGCCTCGTCGTTCCCTTGTGTCCACAGTGGAAGTGCGAAGTTAAGAAGACGTAACCGGGGGACGCTTTCCAAGCGGGTAGAGCTTTGTCGTATGGCCCATCTTGCGGCCTGGCCGGGCTTCGGCCTTGCCATAGAGGTGGATCGCGGTGCCGGGTTCGGCGGCGAGTTTTTTCCAGCCGTCCGCTTCGTCACCGATCAGGTTCGTCATCACGGCGTCGGAGTGACGTTGCGGGTGGCCGAGCGGCCAGCCGCAGACCGCACGCATATGCTGTTCGAACTGGCCGACCGCGCAGGCATCCATTGTCCAGTGCCCGGAATTATGAACGCGCGGCGCGATCTCGTTCACGAGCAGCCGCTGCTCTGCGCCGGCTTCCGGCAGCAGGAACATTTCCACGCCCATCACGCCCACATAATCGAGTTCGGCCGCGATGCGCGCGGCGATGGCGCAGGCTTCGCCGGCAACCGCCTCCGGCAGCGCGGCAGGTGCAAGCGTGCGGTCGAGAATATGGTTCTTGTGGATGTTCTCGACGGGGTCATAGGCTGCCGTCTCGCCATTTTCCCCGCGCGCGACGATCACGGAAATCTCTCGCTCGAATGACACAAAGCCTTCGAGGATTGCGGGCGCGCGGCCGATCTCGTCCCAGGCCGCAATCGCATCCTCGGGGGCCATGATCTTTGCCTGGCCCTTGCCGTCATAGCCGAAGCGCCGCGTCTTCAGCACACTCGGGGTGCCGATGTTTTCCACCGCGTTCCGGAGGCTGGCCTCATCCGTGATGTCCGCGAAGGGCGCGGTCAGGATGCCGTTCGCCTGCATGAAGTTCTTTTCGACGATGCGGTCCTGCGCCGTTGCCAGCGCAAGGGGGCCGGGCCGCACGATGCCATGCGCGGAAAGGATGCGCGCCGTTTCGGCGGGCACGTTCTCGAATTCGTAAGTGACGGCATCGACGCTTTCGGCAAAGCGCGTGAGCGCCGCCTCGTCTTCATATTCCGCGCGCGTGTATTGCGCGGCAACCTCGGCTGCCGGCGCGTTTTCATCCGGGCAATATATATGCGTGTGGAGCCCCATCTCCGCGGCCGCGCTCGCCAGCATCCGGCCAAGCTGTCCGCCGCCGAGAATCCCGACCGTGCCGCCGGGCGCTATGGGCTTTCCGCTCAAGGTCTACTTGTCCTGCGGCTTGTCGCCGACGGCGTCCGTCAGCGCCTGCCTGTAGGCGTCGAGGCGCGCGGCCAGCGCGTCGTCCGACAGCGCGAGCACGGCGGCGGCCATGAGCCCCGCATTCTTCGCGCCCGCCTCGCCGATGGCGAGCGTGCCGACGGGAATGCCGCCGGGCATCTGGACGATGGAGAGGAGACTGTCCTGACCTGACAGCGCCTTGGATTGCACGGGCACGCCGAAGACCGGCAGCGGCGTCAGCGAGGCCGTCATGCCCGGCAGATGCGCCGCGCCGCCAGCGCCCGCCACGATCACCTTGAGGCCGCGTTGCTTCGCGCTCTTTGCGTAATCGAACATGCGTTCGGGGGTGCGATGCGCCGAGATGATCCGCGCCTCATAGGGCACCTCCAGCGCCTCCAGAATGTCGGCTGTGTGCTTCATGGTTGGCCAGTCGGACTGGCTCCCCATGATGATGCCGACCAGCGCTTCTCCGCGTGTTCCTGCCATGGCCTTCCGCCGTTAATTCCCGGCCGCGCACGGTCCGGATTTCGGAAAGCGAGGGAGTATAGGCATGGTGGCCGCATTGGCAAGGAGGGCGGAAAGGTGTGAAAATCCCCGTATTTTCTGGCGGCGAAGCCGAATCCTTCCCCTCACGGCTCCACGATATTGAAATTCGGCGCGGGCGCCTCGATCATCCCCGCCAGCGTCTCGTAGAGCGTGGCGTCACCTTCCGCCTTGATGCCGCCATTGGCGAGGAAGTCCGCCACGGGGAAGCCCGCCAGCAGCGTCATGATGAGTTCGGCCCTTGTCATCCTCACGCTCGCGCCCGCATCCGCGTCCTCGATGTCTTCCTCATGGATCAGCACGCCGTTCTCCACCGTCACGAGATGTTTCTCGTCGCGGTCGGTCAGGCGGATGTTCACCTTGAAGTTCAGACCTTCGGCTTTGGCCGGGTTCACGCGCACGGCGGCAATGTCGAGCAGCATCGGCGTCGTCATCGCCGAGAGCACATCGGCGTTCGGCGCCACGGGCAAGAGGTTGGCGACGCCATCCGTCAGTTCCTGTGCGCCGGTAAGATAGATGTTGCGCCAGGTGCCCGCCTCCGCCTCGAAGCCGAGCTTGGTGTAGATCGCGGCGAGCTGTTCGCGCGCCGCGCGGTCAGACGGGTCGTTGAAGACCGCGTGGTTCAGCAGCGTCGCCGCCCAGCGCAGCTCGCCTGCCTTCGCGGCCTCGGCCGCGCGCGCCCTGACCGTTTCCTGTCCGCCCATCGCTTCCACATAGCGTTTCGCGGCGGGTTCCGGCGGTAACGGGTTCAGGTTTGCGGGATTCGCATCGTACCAGCCGATATAGCGCTGATAGATCGCCTTCGCATTGTGGCTCATCGTGCCGTAATAGCCGCGATTATACCATTGCTTCGCCAGCACATCCGGCAGCTTCAGCACTTCCGCGATCTCGGTCGCCGTCAGGCCGGTATTGATCAGGCGGATCGTCTGGTCATGCAGGAATTTATAGGCGTCGCGATGGTTCATCAGAAAGCCGATGATCTCTTGCGTGCCGAAGCGGGGAATGCCATGCGCGGCGAACATCACGTCGCTCTCACCGGCGAAAAGGCGGATCGATTCCGTCAGGTAGTCCGCCCAGGCTTTCGCATCGCGCACCAGCGCGCCGCGCGCAGGCAGCAGGTTGTGCATGCACAGGTTCGCATTCTCCGCCATGAAGACGGCGCGAAATTCCGGCAGGAAGAAGTTCATCTCGGCGGGGGCTTCCGTGCCCGGTGTGATCTGGAAGACGATCTTCACATTGCCGACGGTCAGTTCCTGTCCCGTATGCGTGATGTCGATGGTCGGTGCGATCAGCGACGGTGTGCCCATGGAGGGCCTCGGCCCGAGGCCCGATGTCGCTTCGCCGCAACAGCTATGCTTCAGCGTCAGGCCGAACTGGTAGCGCGCGCGGCGCAGCATGGCGGGGCCCGCGATGATGTTTTCGGAAACTGCCTCCTTCAGGAAGCCCGCAGGTGCAATCACCGAGACCTTGCCTGCCGCAACATCCGCCGCATTGGTCACGCCGCCCACGCCCGCATAATGGTCGGCATGGCTGTGCGAATAGATGACCGAGATGACGGGCTTCTCGCCCAGATGCTCGCTCACGAGTTCATAGGCCGCGCGCGCCGCTTCCACGCTTGTCAGCGGGTCGACCACGATCCAGCCCTCGCCCGCGTCGATGAAGGTCACCGTCGAGACGCAGAAGCCGCGCACCTGATAGATGCCGTCCATCACCTTGAAGAGCCCGTGCATGGTCAGGATTTTCGCCTGCCGCACGAGGCTCGGATTGACGGTTTCATCCGCACCTACGTCTTCGAGGTAGTCATAGGCCGAAAGATCGAGGGCGGGGCCGTCGCCCATATCGCGCGGGATCACCGGGTCTTTTCGCGTTGCGATGAAGCCGCGCCGGGCAAATTCAAAGTCGCGGCGGTCATCCGCGGCGACAAGCTGGCGGACTTCTTCAAGAGCTTTGCTGGCAGCGGCCATGATGCGTTCCCTCGGTCTGTTGACTGAGGGGAAGCTAGCCGCAGTTTGCCGCTCTAATTATTACGTGAGTTACAATTGATGCGGGGGTGAGCGCCGGGTCGTGAATGGCGCCGTTTTCCGGGCTTTAACATGCCCGGCATGGCGCTTCCCCGCAAAGAGTGGCATTTTGGTGGGAGATGCGAATCCTGAGCCAGAACGATGGCAGGCGCGGATGAAGATCGGTGACGGCAAGCCGGTAAGCGGTGTTTCCTCGCTCAAGGCGCGGGAGCGAGCCCGTTCGCGCGATGGCAGCGAGACGGCCGCCCGCACCGTCAGCGACAGCGCCAGTGTCATGGGTATCCCTGAAGCCGAGCTGACGCCGCGCGTGCGCGAGGCGCTGATGGAGCTGATGGGCGAGGTGGACCGGCTGGGCCGCGAGGTTGCCGCCATGAAGGAGCGCCTGCGCGAGGCGCATGAGCTTGCCGACCGCGACCCTCTGATCCCGGTTCTGAACCGCCGCGCCTTTGTGCGCGAGCTGTCCCGCGTCATTGCCTATGCGCGGCGCTATGGCGATCCGGCGGGTCTCGTCTATTTCGATATCGACAATTTCAAGCAGGTGAACGACGCGCATGGCCATGCGGCGGGCGATGCGGCGCTGCACCATCTGGCCAAGCTTGTGCTCGGCCATGTGCGCGAGACGGATATTGTGGGCCGTCTCGGCGGCGACGAACTCGGCCTTATCCTTGTGCGGACGGATGAGGCGGATGCGGCCGCGAAAGCCCGTTCGCTCGCCGATCTCGTGGCGCGCCGGCCGCTCCGTTTCGGGGCCGGGGAAATTCCGCTGTCGATTTCGGTGGGGGCCGTTGCCTTTACTGGCGAGGATGGGCCGGACGATGCGCTTGCTCGCGCCGATCGCGCCATGTACGAGGCCAAGCGCAAGGGTGACTAAGTGTCAGGCGGTGATATCCGGCAGCAGGGTATCCTCGATTTCCTGAATGCGGTCGCGAAGGTGCAGCTTCCTCTTCTTCAGCCGTTTGATCTGCAAGTGATCCGGCATGGACAGCGCCTCGAGCGCATAGATGGCGTCATCGAGGTCGCGATGCTCTTCCTTGAACTTCGCCAGCTCTGCCCGAAGCTCCTGTTCTTCCTGATCGGTCATCTCTTGTCCGGTTAGGAGGGAGCCTCAGGCCCCGATGGAATGGTTTTAGCGTGGTGGCGGCGCGACCGACAAGTGCGAAGCGCCTCAGTTCTTCTTCTTTCCGGCAGGGGGCGTGGCCGGGCGCTTCACGGGGCTGCGCCTGCCATCGCTCAGGTCTTCGCCCCAGCGCTTCGTTTCGGGAAGGCCGAGGTCGAAGAGGTCGAGGGCCCGCGCCGCCGTCTGGGTCACGAGTTCATCGACCGATTGCGGCCTGGTATAAAGCCCCGGCACGGGCGGCGCGACGATCGCGCCCATTTCGGAGAGCTGCGTCATGGTGCGCAAATGGCCGGTGTGAAGCGGCGTTTCGCGCACCATCAGCACGAGGCGGCGGCGCTCCTTCAGCACAACGTCGGCAGCGCGTGTCAGGAGCGAGGAGGTCACGCCGGTCGCAATTTCGGACATGGTGCGCACGGAGCAGGGCGCCACGATCATGCCGAGCGTGCGGAACGAGCCGCTCGAAATCGCCGCGCCAATATCCTCCACCCGGTAGCGCGTGTGCGCGAGCTTCTCGACGTCCTTCGCCTTCAGTCCGGTCTCGTAGCCAAGCGTCATCTCGGCGGCTTTGGTAATGACGAGATGCGTCTCGACCCCGGCCGTCTTCAGAAGTTCAAGAACGCGCACGCCATAGGCGACGCCGGACGCGCCGGAAATGCCGACAATGAGCCGGGGTGCTGTCTGGTTTCGAGACGTCTTTGCTGGTGTTCTGGCCATAACATCGAAGACTTACACGGAAGCGGGTGTTTTTGCGAGGGGGCGTTCGACAAGGCCGCGAAAAGGAGTCACAATTTCTTCGTCTCTGGCTTAACGAAAGGACGGAATGAGATGGCTTTGGAGTCTCACATTGCCGAGCTTCGTGATCGACATAAGGCTCTCGAACAGAAGATCGACGACCAGATACATCACCCCAGCAGTAGCGACATCCAGATCGCTGAACTCAAGAAACAAAAACTCAAGCTGAAAGAAGAAATCGAAAAGCTTTGTGGCCACGCCGCCTGAAGGCGGCGACACAGAAACAGGAGTTTCAGCGCCGGGCTCAAGGCCCGGCGTTTTGTATGCGAGGGAGACGGGCTCTCAGGCAGGGTCCGGTTAAAGCCCCTCCGCCTGCTCCCGCAGCCTGAATTTCTGCACCTTTCCCGTAGAGGTCTTCGGCAGGTCGGTGAAGATCACCGTCTTCGGGCATTTGAAATGCGCGAGGTTCTGGCGGCAATAGTCGATCACGTCCTTTTCGCTCAAGGCCGCGCCCGTGCGCAGCGTCACAAAGGCGCAAGGGGTCTCGCCCCATTTCTCGTCCGTCCGCGCCACGACGGCGGCTTCGATGATATCGGGATGCTTGTAGAGCACGTCCTCGACCTCGAGCGAAGAGATGTTCTCGCCGCCCGAGATGATGATGTCCTTGGAGCGGTCCTTGAGCTGAATATAATTGTCCTTGTGCCAGACACCGAGATCGCCGGAGTGGAACCAGCCGCCGATAAAGGCTTCCTTGGTCGCCGTCTCGTTTTTCAGGTAGCCCTTCATCACCACATTGCCGCGGAACATGACCTCGCCCATGGTCTCGCCGTCGCGCGGTACTTCCTCCATCGTCTCCGGGTCGCGCACCGAAATCCCTTCCAGCACGGCATAATTCACGCCCTGGCGCGCCTTCACTTCGGCGCGCTTGTCCGTTTCGAGCAGGTCCCATTCCTCGTGCCAGGCGTTTACCACGGCGGGGCCATAAGTCTCGGTGAGCCCGTAGACATGGATCACGTTGAAGCCTTCCGCTTCGAGCTTGCGGATCGTCGCGGCGGGCGGCGGCGCGGCGGCGGCGAAATAGTGGACCGTGTTCGGCAGCGGTTTCTTTTCGTCCGCCGTCGCGTTGATCAGGAAGCTCATCACGGTCGGCGCGCCCGCCATATGCGTCACGCCATGTTCCGCGATGGCACTGAAGATGCTCGCCGCCGTCACGCGGCGCAGGCACACATGCGTGCCCGCGACGATGCTCATCGACCAGGTGAAGCACCAGCCGTTGCAATGAAACATGGGCACGGTCCAGAGATAGGTAGATGTGCCGGTCATGCCTGCCGTCACGATGTTGCCCATCGCCAGAAGATAGGCGCCGCGATGGTGATAGACGACGCCTTTCGGGTTGCCGGTCGTGCCGGATGTATAGTTGAGGGAAATCGCCTGCCACTCGTCGGCGGGAAGCTGCCAGTTGAAATGCGGGTCTCCCTTGGCGATGAAGTCTTCATATTCCGCCTCGCCGATGCGGGTTCCGGGTCCGTCATATTCCTTGTCGTCGATATCAATGACGACGGGCTTCACCGTCGCATGCGTCAGCGCGTCCTTCACGAGGCCGGAGTATTCGCGGTCCACGAAGACCATCTTCGCCTCGCCGTGATCGAAGATGAAGCCGATCGCCGCGGCGTCGAGCCGCGTGTTGATCGTGTTGAGGACCGCCCCCGTCATCGGCACGCCGTAATGCATTTCGAGCATCTCCGGCGTGTTCGGCGCGATCACCGCCACGGTGTCGCCAAGGCCGATCCCGCGCTCGCTCAGCGCCGAGGCAAGCTGGCGGCAGCGCGCATAAAGCTCCCCGTAGTTCCGCCGGAGCCCCCCATGCACCACGGCGAGCTTTTCGGGGTAAACCTCCGCCGCGCGCTTCAGAAAGCTCAGCGGCGAGAGCGACTGATGGTTCGCCGCTTGTCTGTCGAGGCCGGTTTCATAGGGGTTCGTCGTCATGGGTGTGCCTCGTGGCGGGAGGGAAGGGCGATTGTCTCAACGTTACTCAGCATGCGCCCGAGCGGCAAGGCGGCGGTGGAGCACAGGTGCCCCGACTCCCTGAGCCGCGCTGCCCGTGCTAAAATCGTCCCAACAAGCATAAACACGGGGAGAGAGCGGCGTCATGGGCAGCTATAAAGACGTTTACGAAAACTGGAAGCGCGATCCCGAGGGTTACTGGGCCGAAGCGGCAAAAGAGATCGACTGGTTCAAGCCCGCCACCCGGATCCTCGAAGAGAAGAACGGCCTCTCGCGCTGGTACGTCGGCGCGGAGACGAATTCCTGCTGGAATGCACTCGACCGCCATGTGAAGGCCGGAAATGGAGACCGCACCGCCCTCGTTTACGACAGCGCCATGCTCGGGCGCGTCAAGAAATTCACCTATGCGGAATTGCTCGACAAGGTCGCGACCTTCGCGGGCGTGCTGAAAAGCCACGGCGTGGAAAAGGGCGACCGCGTCCTCATCTACATGCCGATGGTGCCGCAGGCCGCCGTTGCCATGCTCGCCTGCGCGCGGCTCGGCGCGATCCATTCTGTCGTCTTTGGCGGGTTCGCGGCGAAGGAACTCGCAGTGCGCATCGACGATGCCAGGCCGAAGCTCATCGTCTCGGCCTCCTGCGGGCTCGAACCTGGTCGCGTCGTCTCTTACAAGCCGCTTGTGGACAAGGCGATCGAGATGAGCGCTCACAAGGTCAATACGACAATCGTCTTCCAGCGCGAAATGGAAGAGGCCTCGCTCGTTGAAGGCCGCGATTTCGACTGGAAGGACGAGATGGACAAGGCGTCGGCCTCCGGCAACAAGCCGGCTTGCGTTTCCGTCGCCGCGACCGATCCGCTTTATGTGCTCTACACGTCGGGTACCACCGGCAAGCCCAAGGGCGTCGTCCGCGACAATGGCGGTCACATGGTTGCGCTCAAATGGTCGATGAAAAATGTCTACGACATCGACCCCGGCGATGTGTTCTGGGCGGCGTCCGATGTCGGTTGGGTCGTCGGCCACTCCTACATCGTCTATGCACCGCTCTTTCAGGGCTGCACCACCATCCTCTTCGAGGGCAAGCCGGTCGGCACGCCCGATGCCGGCACCTTCTGGCGCGTCATTGCAGAACATGGCGTGAAGGCGCTCTTCACCGCGCCCACGGCGTTTCGCGCCATCCGCAAGGAAGATCCGAAGGCGGAGCTTCTCGGCAATTACGATCTATCGAAATTCGAGGTTCTTTATCTCGCGGGCGAGCGCGCGGACCCGGACACGATCCAGTGGGCGGAGAAGGCGCTTTCGGGCCGCCCCGTGATCGACCATTGGTGGCAGACCGAAAGCGGCTGGCCGATGGTCGCGAACCCGATGGGGATCGAGCGTCTGCCCGTCAAATACGGCTCTCCTTCCGTGCCCATGCCGGGCTACGACATTCATGTCGTGGACGAGGCGGGCAAGCAGGTGGGCCCGAATACGACCGGCGCCATCGTCGTCAAGCTGCCGCTGCCGCCCGGCTGCCTGCCGACGCTGTGGGAAAACGAAGCGGGCTTCCGCGAAAGCTATCTCGCCGAGTTTCCCGGCTACTACAAGACGGCAGATGCGGGCTATCTCGACGAGGACGGTTATCTCTATGTGATGAGCCGCACCGACGACATCATCAATGTCGCGGGCCATCGCCTGTCGACTGGCGGCATGGAGGAAGTGCTCGCCGAGCATCCTGACGTTGCTGAATGCGCCGTCATCGGCATTGCCGATGCCATGAAGGGGCAGGTTCCTGTTGGCTTCCTCGTCCTCAATGCGGGCGTCGATCGCGCGGTATCCGAGATCGAGGCGGAGGCCGTGCAGATGATCCGTGACCGGATCGGTCCGGTCGCCGCCTTCAAGAAGGCGATGGTCGTGAAGCGTCTGCCGAAGACGCGTTCGGGCAAGGTCTTGCGCGGCACCATGCGCAAGATTGCGGATGGTGCCGAATGGACAACGCCTGCCACCATCGACGACCCGGCAATCCTGGACGAGATCGCGAGCACGCTCGCGGATGCCGGGCTGGTGAAGGGGTAACGCTGTTTTTGGCCGCTTGTTTCCCATATCTCCCGGTCAACAAGCGGTGCATATGCAGGCAATTACCGCCCCTCCCATCCGGGGGCATCCGGTGTTATAACGCCCGCTTCCGGCGACCCCGTTTCCGGTGATAAGGAGTTATCTCATGGCATCCGGTTCCCAGCTCGACGGCAAGGTCGCGATCGTGACAGGCGCCGCAAACGGCATTGGCCGCGCCATTGCCCATGCCTTCGCGGATGAAGGCGCAAAAGTCGTTCTTGCCGATATCGACGAGGATGCGGGCGAGGAGGTTGCCGCCGAAATATCCGATCGCGGCGGCGAGGCCATGTTTCGCTATTGCGACGTGGGCGAACGTCTCGATGTGCGCAATCTCGTCTGCGCGGCGACGGATGCTCATGACCGCGTGGATATTCTGGTCAACAATGCGGGTGTCGTTTCCAGAGAGGGCGATTTCCTCACGCTGGAAGAAGAAGAGTTCGACCGCATCATCCGCATCAATCTCAAGGGTCACTTCCTTGCCGGTCAGGCCGTTGCGCAGCGCATGGTCGCGCAGGTGGAGGAAGGCGGTGAGCCCGGCACCATCATCAACATGTCGTCGATCAATGCCGTCGTCGCTATTCCGGGGCAGGTCGCCTATGCGGCCTCCAAGGGCGGCATCAAGCAACTCACCGAGGGCATGTCGCTGGCGCTCGCGCCCTGGGGCATTCGCGTCAATGCCATCGGCCCCGGCACCATACAGACCGATCAGGCGGAAACGGTGAACAGCGATGCGGAGGCAAAAAGGGTGCTGCTGTCGCGCACACCGCTAGGCCGTATCGGCAAGCCCTCCGAAATCGCTTCCATCGCCGTTTTTCTCGCCTCGGATGGCGCAAGCTACATGACCGGTCAGACCGTCTATGCAGAAGGTGGCCGTCTCTCGCTTAACTACACCGCGCTGCCCCTCGCGAAGAAAAAAGACGGGGACAAGGAGAAAGAGGTGTAAGGGCGGATTGTTTTGTCCCCACCGGCCCTTGTTCCCGGCCTCACCTCTGTTTTGTCCCCACCGGCCCTTGTTCCCGGCCTCAGCTCATCGTCATGACGATGTTGATTTCGTGCTGGACGAAGAGGGTTTCCGAAAGCCGGGGATAAATTATTCTTTTCGCGATATCATCCGTATACGGACGGGGATAACATCGTCATTTGTGACGTTTTCGTGACGTTTTGATGACGGTCGCTCGGGGCCAACAAAAAAGGCGCGGTTTCCCGCGCCTTTTGATTTGTGACAGTCGGTGTCGAAAGAGGGCGATTACTCCTCGCTTTCGTCCTCGATCTTGACGTCCTTGAGGCTCGCGAAAACGCTGTCGGCGTTATAGTTCTTCTTGCGGGCTTCTTCTTCCTCTTCGGGGGCGGGTTCGGGCTCCGGCGCGGCCTCGGGCGCTGTCGTCTCGCTTGCGGGCAGCAGCGTCTCGCCGGTACCGGCCACCTTTCCGGCTTTCTTGCGCTCGCGTTCGGCCTTGCGGGCGGCCTTCTGCACTGCGGCGTCCAGCTCGATTTGTGTGCACAATCCGAGGGTTACGGGGTCGACTGGCTTGATATTCGCCGAGTTCCAGTGGCTACGGTCGCGCACGGACTGGATTGTCGGCTTGGTGGTGCCGACGAGCTTCGATATCTGTGCATCCGTCAGTTCGGGGTGGTTGCGGAGCAGCCACGCGATGGCGTCCGGGCGATCCTGGCGGCGCGACACGGGCGTGTAGCGCGGGCCTTTGCGGGGCGCGATCGGCGGCAATTTGTATTTGCTTTCAGACGCTTGCAGGCGCGCGGTGGGGTCATTCTGGCAGCGTTCGATTTCGGCGCGGGAGAGTTGGCCGGAGGCCACAGGGTCCATGCCCTTGATCCCCTGCGCCACGTCGCCATCGGCAATGCCTTTCACTTCGAGCACGTGAAGTCCGCAGAAATCCGCGACTTGTTCGAAAGTGAGCGCGGTGTTCTCGACGAGCCAGACGGCCGTCGCCTTGGGCATAAGGGGCTGTGACATATCAATTCCTCTGATCCACCCGGGGCTTCCGGATAAACCGTTTTCATGTCGATTAATGAGGGATATTGGCCTCGTATATAGGGTGAAAAGGCGGCCAATGAAAGCGGAATGTCGGCTGGCCCCTCGCGCGCGGGAAACAGAAAAAGGCCGGAACCCCAAGGATTCCGGCCTCTTTTCATCATTCAGGCAGATTAGCGGTCGATCTCGGAGATCTTCGTCCCCTCAATGCTCACGCCGGCCATCAGGCCTTCCTGGTCGAAGATGAAGGCATAGGCGTCTTCCTTCAGCGTCGAGGTCGAGAGGTTCTTTGCGACACCCTCATCGACGACCACGACCGTCGGGCCAACGCCCACTTCCCAGCCATGGCTTTCCTTGAGGTAGTCGACGGCCTTGTCGTTCATCAGGAACACGACATAACCGTAGGACTGTGCGCCCGCCTGCAGGCCCCAGGAGCCTGTCACGGAATTGTAGTAGTCCTTCGGCACACCGTCTTCCATCAGCACGCCTTCGCCATAGGCGCCGCCGAAGACGAGGCCCGCCTTCACGATGCTCGGAAAGACGAGGACAGCCTCGGCTTTCTCGGAGATTTCCTTCGCGACCGAGTTTGTACGATAGAGCTTGTCGAGTGCGAGCCCGGCTTCCTTGTTGAGGTCTTCCGCCGTCGCGGCCTTCGCGTTGTCGATGGTTCCGATAGAAACCAGAGCCGCAAGAGCGAGCGCGAGGCCCATGAAGCTGCGCCGTGTGGTGGCCATTTTGAGTTTCCCTGTTCAATTCGTGCAAGGAGCCAGCAAAGGTCACTCCTTGTGCAGAGCATTGTCCGCGCGAGTGTATGCCGTTCCCTGCCCATAACTATGCATAGGCAGGGAAAAGGTTCCGCCGGAGAAAAAATTACCGGGACGATGAGCTCAGAGCGTCAGGACGATCTTGCCGATATGACTGCTTTTTTCCATAAGCGCATGGGCGTCCGACGCTCGTGCAAGCGGAAATACCTTGTCTATCAATGGCTTGATGCGGCCGGTCTCAAGCAGCGGCCATACTTTCGTTTCAAGCGCTTTCGCCAGTGCTGCCTTCTCCTCGATGCTGCGGGGACGAAGCGTTGACCCGGTCAGCGTGAGGCGTTTCAGCATCACAGGCATGAAGTTCACCTTCGCGGTCGAGCCGTTCAGGAAGGCAATCGAGACGATGCGGCCGTCGGTTGCCGCGGCCTTGATGTTGCGCTCGATATAGTCGCCACCCACCATGTCGAGGATAACGTCCGCGCCCCGGCCCTCCGTCAGCGTCTTCACTTCTTCCACGAAATCCTGCTCGCGGTAGTTCACGGCATGCGCGCCGAGCTTCTCGATGGCCTGGCATTTTTCGGCCGAGCCGGCCGTTGCAATCACCGTTGCGCCGAAGTTGAGGCCGAGCTGGATGGCGGTTGTGCCGATGCCGCTCGTGCCACCGTGAACGAGAAGCGTCTCTCCCGCTTTCAGGGCGCCGCGCTCGAAGACATTGGTCCAGACCGTGAAGAAGGTTTCGGGCAGGGCCGCGGCTTCCGTCATGGAAAGACCCTTCGGCACAGGCAGCGCATGGGCTTCGTGCGCGAGGCAGTATTCGGCGTAGCCGCCGCCGCCGACAAGGGCGCATACCTTGTCGCCCGTCTTCCAGCGCGTCACGCCTGGACCCGCCGCGGCAACCTCGCCCGCTACTTCGAGACCCGGCGTCTCCGGTGCACCGGGGGGCGGCGGGTAGAGGCCCATGCGCTGGAATGTGTCCGGCCGGTTGATGCCCGCAGCCTCTACCCAGATCAGGATCTCGCCATGGCCGGGCACGGGCGTTTCGATCTCCGCGAGTTCAAGCACTTCCGGCCCTCCCGGTTCGCGGATCGCGATTGCCTTCATCGTTTTCGGCAGGTCGGCCATGTTGTTTCCTCTGACTGGAAGGTATGCGGACGGGTTGCAGGTCTAGCCCGGCGTCAGCAGACTGGCAACCAAGGCGAGGAGGTGCGAGCTATGGATACAGACGATCTGGAGCCCAGGCGGCGGCGCGGGGAGGCGCTTCAGGCGCTTGCCCGGGAGGATTTGAGCCTTTTGGGAATTGAGGAACTCGGGGAACGAATCACTGCGCTTGAAACGGAAATCATGCGCATCCGGGATCAGCTCCAGAAGAAGCAAGGGTCTCTGTCAGCCGCCGAGGCATTGTTCAAAAAATAGACGCTGCCTGGTTAATAGCCTGTTTTGGCGCGGTTTTTCCTTTTTAAAGTCAGGCCTCCCGAGTGCGGGCGGGGAAGCTGGTGCCGCGTCAAATTGCCACAAGATTAACTTGCTGTTAGGAATGAGGGCGCTAGGATGACCTTGCGTAATCCAGTCTTCTGGATTTTGAGTGGCTCCTATCCACTCTGTTTGACGCCTCCCTGTTAGAACTGAGCCGCGGGCCTTCCCGCGGCTCTTTTTTGTTCATCGGGGGGTTATCG
>Ga0114898_1000979_pt1 | contig 18687 bp, 18 predicted proteins | sample Malvired_Geostar_FD_83496 | JGI IMG/M metagenome (GOLD analysis project Ga0114898, IMG submission 83496) | Marine viral communities from the Global Malaspina Expedition - Malaspina viral metaG DeepMed_Geostar | ecosystem: Environmental > Aquatic > Marine > Oceanic | place: Mediterranean Sea... | reverse complement strand
TTCGGTGCGGCGGTGCCACATCACATAGACGACGATCAGACCGAATGCCATGGCGAACCAGGTGATGGCATATTGCAGATGCTCGTTGCGCAGCCCGATCATCGGGTCGGCGCCAATCGGCAGCTGCGGCCCGGCCTCGCGGCGCAATTCATCGATATAATAGTTGGGCACGCCCTCTGCTTTGGCGAAGGCGGCCATCTGCGGCACATCGACATAGAACCACATGCCGCGCCCCGGCTCATTGTCCGGCGTGAAGGAATTGCGCAGTCCGGCACGGCGCACGATGCCCTCGACCGTCACCGTGCCCGTGGGCTGGCTTTCCGGACGGCGCGCGGCATCCTTGCGGTCGTCGGGAATCCAGCCGCGATTGACCAGCAGCACGCGGCCCTCTGCCGTGCGCAGCGGGGTGACAACATGGTAGCCGACCGTGCCCTTTTCCGGCCGGCCGATCAGCGGCATCTCGAACTGATGCAGCCATTCGCCGGTGGCGGTCACACGGCGGAACTCGAATTCCTCGATGTCCGCGCCAGCGCCGGGTGCGGGGATCGCCGGCGCCATCATCCGGCTCTCCAGCCGGTCGATCAGCCCTTCCTTCCAGGCCATGCGCTGCAGCTGCCAGGATCCCAGGCCCAGCATGACGACAATCATCGGCAGCGAGATCAGCGTCGGCCACAGGCGCGGGCGGAAACCTAGCGTGCGATGCAGGGTGGAACGTGTATCAGTCATGTGCGGTCCCGCGATGCTTGTATTGCAGGGCGATCAGCACGCCCTTGAACAGACGCAGCAGGCCGAGCGCTCCCGCCAGGATAACGATGGACCACAGCACGGCATGCAGCCAGAGCGGCGGCTGGAAGGCCGATTCGACCCAGAGGGCGAGAGGCACGACGATGATTCCCAGCGCGAAGATCACGAACACCGCCGGGCCGTCGCCGCTGTCATGATTGCGCAGATCGAGGCCGCAGGCATCGCAAGTATCCGCCACCTGCAGATAGCCGGAAAAAAGCCTGCCGCGTCCACAGCGCGGACAGCGGCAGGCCAGACCGGTCAGAACAGGCGATAGCGGCGGATAGGACGGTGCCTCGTTCATCCTCTGCTCGGTTGTTCCGGGCGGTGGGGGATTACGCCCCCCACCAGTAGATTGCGACGAACAGGAACAGCCAGACCACGTCCACGAAGTGCCAGTACCAGGCCGCCGCCTCGAAGCCGAAATGCTGCTGCGGCGTGAAATGGCCCTGATAGGCGCGGATCAGGCAGACCGCCAGGAAGATGGTGCCGACGATGACATGGAAGCCGTGGAAGCCGGTCGCCATGTAGAAGGTCGAGGCGTAGATGCCATCCGTGAAGCCGAAGGCGGCATGGCTGTATTCGAAAGCCTGCAGCGCGGTGAAGCACATGCCCAGCAGGACGGTCAGCCACAGGCCGCGGATCAGGTCGCGGCGGTTGCCCTCGATCAGCGCATGGTGCGCCCAGGTCACGGTGCAGCCCGACAGCAGCAGGATCAGCGTGTTGATGAAGGGCAGTTCGAACGGATCGAAGGTGACGATGTCCGCCGGCGGCCAGATCCCGCCGATGACCTCGGTCGGATAGAAGGCCGAGGCGAAGAAGGCCCAGAAGAAGGCGGCGAAGAACATCACCTCGGAGGCGATGAACAGGATCATGCCGTAGCGCAGGCCAAGCTGCACCACGCTGGTGTGGTACTTGCCGCTATTGGCCTCGCGGATCACGTCGCGCCACCAGAAGAACATGGTGGCCAGGACCAGGGCGAGGCCGAGGAACAGCACCCAGTAGCCCTTGTCGTGCATGCCCATCGCGCCACCGATGGCGGTCACGAAGGCCGCAATGGACCCCACGAAGGGCCACGGGCTCGGATCGACGAGATGGTACGGATGCTTCTGGTGCGTGGCGTGTGCGTCGCTCATCCCTCAAAACCCCTTCAGCTTACAGGCGGCATGACCGCCCGTCGGCGTGTTTCCCCAGTCTAACTTCAAGAACACTAACTCAAGTACGCTAACTCAAAACCGTCAATTCACCCGCGCGCCGTCGCCCGCCGCGTCTGCGGGCTTCAGCTCGCTGGTTTGCCGGACACCCGCCAGGGACTGGTCAGGGGCCGGAAAGAAGGTATAGCTCAAGGTAATCGTCGTGACATCGTCCAAATTGCGGTCATCGACGATCGCCGGATCGACGAAATAGGACACCGGCATCTCGATGCGCTCGCCCGGCTGCAGGACCTGCTCGGTGAAGCAGAAGCACTGCAGCTTGTTGAAATAGATGCCGGCCTTGTGCGGCGTCACGCTGTAGGTCGCGGTGCCGACAATCGGCACGTCGCCATTGTTGACCGCCTCATAGAGCGCCAGGCCGTTCTCGCCGACATGAACCTTTTCGGAAATCTGCAGCGGCTTGAAGCGCCATTTCAGGTCCGGGCTGGTATTGGCGTCGAAGCGCACGGTGATCATGCGCTCGCCCATCTTCTCCGGCAGTACATCCGCCTGCCGCGTGGTGCCGCCATAACCGGTGACCCGGCAGAACATCTCATACAGCGTGCTGCTGTAGGCGGTCAGCGTCGTCATCCCGCCCAGGATCAGCAGCACGCCGCCAACCGCAATCCAGTTGCGGCCTGTCTTGCGCGGCGTCTGAGTCGGCGTGGTGTTCATCGCCTCACCCCATCTTCACGATAGTAATGGCGTAGAACAGGACAGCCAGCCCCAGCAGCACCCACAGCAGGGCGCGGTTGCGCGGACGGCGGTTACGCCGAAAGGAGTCGCGATCCCGGTTTTCCATATCCTGTTCCATGACGCTCACATCCAGCCTCCCAGCGCTACCAGGTTCCAGGTGCGGTCCAGAATCAGCAGGCTGAAGATCAACAGGAGATACAGGATCGAATAGGCAAAAAGATGGCGCGCGGCCAGTTCGGCACGTGGCCCGTCGCCCGCACGCCAGATGCGCCAGGCGCCCGCCAGGAAGATCGCGCCCAGCAGACTGGCCCCGACCCCATAGAAGGCGCCGGAGGTGCCAAGCGGCCAGGGCAGCACGGCCAGCGGCGCCAGCAGCACCGAATAGATCAGGATCTGGCGGCGGGTCTCCCGCTTGCCGGAAACCACCGGCAGCATCGGCACGCCGGCGCGGGCATAATCCTCGCAGGCGAACAGCGACAGCGCCCAGAAATGCGGCGGGGTCCACATGAAGATGATTGCGAACAGCACCACCGAATCGATGCTGACGCCGCCGGTCACGGCCGCCCAGCCAATCATCGGCGGGAAGGCGCCGGCAGCGCCGCCGATCACGATGTTCTGCGGCGTGCTGCGCTTCAGCCACATGGTATAGATGAAGACATAGAAAGCGATGGTGAGCGCCAGCAGGGCGGCCGCCACCCAGTTCACCGCCAGCCCCATCACCATGACCGAGAAGCCGGACAGCACCGCCCCGAAGGCCAGCGCGGCTTCCGGGTCGATCCGCCCGCGCACGATGGGGCGGCCCTGGGTGCGGGTCATTACCGCATCGATATCGCGGTCGTACCACATGTTGATGGCGCCCGACGCGCCGGCGCCGATGGCGATGCACAGGATGGCGATGGCACCCAGGATCGGATGGATCGATCCCGGTGCCAGATACATCCCGACGAAGCCGGTGAACACCACCAGCGACATGACGCGCGGCTTCAGCAGCTCGACATAGTCGGCCACACCGGGGACGCCAAGCGAGGGCCCTTCGGCCCCCGCCCGCATCGTCGTCGCTTGCAGCTGGACGTCGCTCACTTTTTGGCTATCCCGCTCGCTTTACGGAAGACCCGGAGGATCCCCTCAATCGCGTGACCCTGGGCCAACTGACCCTGAAGGTCACTTGACCTGGGGGATTTCCTCGAAGGTGTGGAAGGGCGGCGGCGAAGAAACCGTCCACTCCAGCGTATCGGCACCCTCGCCCCACTGGTTCGCCGGCACCTTGGCACCCGAAGTGAAGGTGCGCAGCACGACGAACAGGAAGAAGAACATGGCGGCGATGGAGATATACGAGCCGATGGAGGAGACGTAGTTCCAGCCATGGAACGCATCCGGATAATCCGGGATACGGCGCGGCATGCCGGCCAGACCCAGGAAGTGCATCGGGAAGAAGGTCAGGTTCACACCGATGAAGGTCATCCAGAAATGGATCTTGCCCAGCGTCTCCGGATACTGGCGGCCGCTCATCTTGCCGATCCAGTAATAGAAGCCGGCGAAGATCGCGAACACCGCGCCCAGCGACAGCACGTAATGGAAGTGGGCGATCACGTAGTAGGTGTTGTGCAGCGCCACGTCCACGCCGGCATTGGCCAGCACCACGCCGGTCACGCCGCCGACGGTGAACAGGAAGATGAAGCCGACGGCCCACAGCATCGGGGTGTCGAACTTGATCGAGCCGCCCCACATGGTGGCAATCCAGGAGAAGATCTTAATGCCGGTCGGCACCGCGATAACCATGGTCGCCGCCGTGAAATAGGCGCGGGTATCGACGTCCAGACCCACCGTGTACATGTGGTGCGCCCAGACGATGAAGCCGACGAAGCCGATCGACACCATCGCATAGGCCATCCCGAGATAGCCGAACACCGGCTTGCGCGAGAAGGTCGAGACGATGTGGCTGATGATGCCGAAGGCCGGCAGAATCATGATGTACACCTCCGGATGACCGAAGAACCAGAAGAGGTGCAGGAACAGGATCGGGTCGCCGCCGCCGGCCGGATCGAAGAAGCTGGTGCCGAAATTACGGTCGGTCAGCAGCATGGTGATGGCGCCGGCCAGAACCGGCAGCGACAGCACCAGCAGGAAGGCGGTGATCAGCATCGCCCACACGAACAGCGGCATCTTGTGCAGCGTCATGCCCGGCGCGCGCATGTTGAAGATGGTGGTGATGAAGTTGACCGCGCCCAGGATCGAGGACACGCCGGCGACATGCAGCGACAGGATGGCGAAATCGACCGCCATGCCCGGATGGCCGTTCGGCCCCGACAGCGGCGGATAGATCGTCCAGCCCACGCCGGCGCCGCCATCCACGAAGGCCGCCAGCAGCAGCAGGCCGAAAGCCGGGATCAGCAGCCAGAAGCTGATGTTGTTCATGCGCGGAAAGGCCATGTCCGGCGCGCCGATCATCAGCGGCACGAACCAGTTGCCAAAACCGCCGATCAGCGCCGGCATGACCATGAAGAACACCATGATCAGGCCGTGCGCGGTGATGATGACGTTCCACTCCTGGCCGCCCGACATGTACTGGATCCCCGGATCCTGCAGCTCCATACGCATATAGAGCGAGAACAGGCCGCCGATGATGCCGGCACAGATGGCGAAGATCAGGTACATCGTGCCGATGTCCTTGTGGTTCGTCGAATAGACGTACCGCCGCCAGCCGCTGGGATGATGATCGTGATGGTCGTGCGCTGCCGATGCCTGCGCCATGGATCAACCTTTCCTTGCTTTCAAAGGTGTCCACCGTCCGGGCGGACAAGCCCTTTACTAATCTCGTTGCGGGCGACGCGGAAGCGCCGCCCTCCTTCCGATTACTGCGCCGCCGCGGCCGCGACCTTGCGGTCGCCGGAATCCGCGAACTTGTCCTGCGCCTGCTTCACCCAGGCCTCGAACTCGGCCTCGCTGACAGCCTCGACCTTCACCGGCATGTAGGCATGATTCACGCCGCAGATCTGGTTGCACTGGCCGTAATAGGTGCCCGGCTTGTCGATGCGGAACCAGGTCTCGTTGATACGTCCCGGAATGGTGTAGAGCTGCACGCCCAGCGCCGGCACCAGCCAGCTGTGCATCACATCGGCGCCGGCAACCAGCACCCGGATGTTCTTGCCGGCCGGCACGACCAGCGCATTGTCCACTTCCAGCAGGCGCTTCTGACCCGGCTTCAGATCCTCTTCGGGGATCATGTAGCTGTCGAAGGCGAAATCGCCATTATCCGGATAGGCATAGTTCCAGTACCACTGATGGCCGGTGACCTTGATGGTCATATCGGCCTCCTCGGTGCGGTCCATAAAATAGAGCAGCCGGAAGGACGGCACCGCGATCACCACCAGGATGATCACCGGGATCACCGTCCACAGCACCTCGATCAGCGTGTTGTGCGACGTCCTGGACGGGTTCGGGTTCGCCGAGGCGCGGAACCGGACCATGACGTAGATCAGCAGCGCCAGGACGAAGATCACGATGATCGTGATGAGCCACAGCAGCAGATCATGCAATGAATGCAGGCTCTCCTTGCCCGGCGTCACCGGCGTCTGCATGCCAAGCTGCCAGGGCTGCGGCTCCGCCGCCCAGGCACCCGTTGTTAGCCCCACTCCCGCCAGCGCGGCGAGGAGAATCCCGAAGAACACGGTGGCGATTCGCTTCCTATTGCTCGGCATCCTACCCTAATCCCTAGACACAAAATCCGTCCGCACCCTGAAGGCGCGGCATGGACGAAAGGCTCCGCCTGCCCATATTGGACCCCGCCCATGACGGACGATGCGGCGGAACCCGGCCCGAACCGTTGCGGCAATCTGTCAGCGGCCTGGCCGCCACGCGCTGCGCACGCTGGCTGTCTATCCATCTTATTCGGATCGGGCAAGCGCGAATTGTGACCAGATGTCGCATCCTGCCGCTTTTTTGCCGCTGGTTTGCCAATTGTTTGGCGGGGTTTTTTCCTGTCCGCGCAAGCTTACAGGTCATCTTTTTCCACATCACGGGTCATCCGTCGGCGCATGCCCCGGACACCGCCCCAGACCAGCAGGAAGATGACCGGGATCGCAGCACCCACGACGAGTTCGGGCGAAACCGGAAGCCCCGCCCCCCAGGGCGTGCTCTTCAGCCCCTTCATGGCATAGCCCAGCAGCCCCGCCGCGTAATAGCTGATGGCGACGACCGACAGCCCCTCCACCGTCTCCTGCAGGCGCAACTGCATCATGGCGCGGCGGTTCATCGATTGCAGCAGGTCGCGGTTCTGTGCCTCCAGCTGCACATCGACGCGGGTACGCAGCAATTCGCTGGTCCGCGCCACCCGCGCCGCCAGCCCTTCGAGCCGCTGCTGCACCGAGGTACAGGTGCGCATCGCCGGCAGGAATCGCCGGTTCATGAACTCGCCCAGCGTCTGCAACCCTTCGAGGCGCGCCTCGCGCAGCTCCTCGATACGCTGCGCCACCAGCGCCGTATAGGCCTTGGCGGCCCCCAGCCGGTAGGCGACGCGCGCGCCGATACGCTCCACCTCCGCCGCGAGGCGGGTCAGCTCGTCGAGCAGCGCGCGGTCGTCACGGCTGTCCTGCCCGGTCGCCAGCGCCGTGGTGATGTTGGAAATCTCCTCGCCCACCTTGGTCAGCGCCGGCCCGGCATCGCGCGCCAGCGGGAAGGCCAGCAGCGCCATCATGCGGTAGGTTTCCATCTCCAGCAGCCGCCGCACCAGCCGGCCGGTCCGGCGCGGCCCCATCTCGTAATCCTGCACCAGGATGCGGCTGAACCCGTCCGGCCCGATGGTGAAATCGGTCCAGGCCGCTGCCGCCCCGCTGCTCATCATGCTGCCGGCGGCCGCATTGCCCCCCGGCAGGGCCCCCAGCAGCGCGGAGGCCTCCGACGCGCCATAACGCGGACCGCCGCGCGCCTCCACCGCGACATGGATGGCGACGATCGTCTGGCCGGGAATGGTCTCGAGCCAGTCCGGCGGCACCCGGCGGATCACCGGGTCGGCAAAGGCCTCCCCGAACGGGCCTTCCAGGATGAAGCCATAGGTCGAAAACTCGGTGTGCCGCTCCCAGCGCAGGGCGAAGCCGCCCATATCGATCATCACCTGGGTCGCCTCCGGGGGCGGCGGCGCAACATCGAAATGGGCGCACAGCCTGGCCAGATGCGCGCGCTCCTGGCTGGCCATCTGTTCCCCGGTCAGCACGGCGATATGCGATATCCGGGCCGGCGCCACCATCGGTTCGAACGGGCGGGCATGCACCTCGTCATTCAGCGCCTGGCGCAGCGGATGCTCCCCCGGCAGGCGCCCCAGGGACGCTTGCAGGCGATTCGCCAATGCCGGATCTTCCGTGCTGCCGCTCATATTCCTGCCCCCGAATAGCGTGCCTATGCTGGTTGCGCCGGGCAATGCTGCCTATATCCTTGTCGATAGCACTGCCCGCCGCAACCATAAGGAAGTTTCATGACCGTTCTCGCGCAGACCGACGAACTGTTCTTCACCCGCGCCGGCCTGGACCGCAGCCGCATCGAACGGCTGGTCGGCGAGGCGCTGTCGGGCACCGATGACGGGGAACTCTATCTGGAATACAGCCAGTCGGAGAGTCTCGGCTTCGATGACGGCCGGCTGAAGGCCGCCAGCTTCGACACCGCGCAGGGCTTCGGCCTGCGCTCGGTGATCGGCGACGCCTCCGGCTATGCCCATGCCGCCGAGCTGTCGGAAGACGCCATCCGGCGCGCGGTTTCCACCGTGCAGGCGGTGAAGTCCGGGCAGGGCGGCACGCTGGCCGAGGGGCCGATCGGCACCAACCGGCAGCTCTATACCGACGCCAACCCGCTTTCCGCCGTGCCGTTCGAGACCAAGGTGAAGCTGCTGCAGGACATCGACGCCTATGCGCGGGCGAAGGATCCGCGCGTGCGTCAGGTCTCGGCTTCGGTGGCGGGCAGCTGGAAGGCGGTACAGATCATCCGCCCGGACGGGATGCGGGTCGCCGATATCCGGCCGCTGGTGCGTCTGAACGTCCAGATCGTCGTCGGCGAGGGCGACCGCATGGAAAGCGGCAGCAGCGGCGCCGGCGGGCGCACCGGCTACGACCTTTATCTCGATCCCCGCACCTGGCAGGGCCAGGTCGATGAGGCGCTGCGCCAGGCCATCGTCAATCTGGGATCGATCCCGGCCCCGGCCGGCGAAATGGAAGTCGTCCTGGGCTCCGGCTGGCCCGGCATCATGCTGCATGAGGCGGTCGGCCACGGGCTGGAAGGCGACTTCAACCGCAAGCAGACCTCCGCCTTCTCCGGCAAGATCGGCCAGCAGGTCGCCTCGAAGGGCGTCACCGTGGTCGATGACGGCACGCTGGAGGACCGGCGCGGCTCACTGACCGTCGATGACGAGGGCACACCCTCGCAGCGCACCGTGCTGATCGAGGATGGCATCCTGGTCGGCTATATGCAGGACCGGCAGAATGCGCGCCTCATGGGCATGAAGCCGACCGGCAATGGCCGCCGCCAGAGCTTCGGCCACCACCCGATGCCGCGCATGACCAACACGCTGATGATGGCCGGCCAGCACGACCCTGAGGAGATCATCGCCTCGGTGAAGGGGCGTGGCCTCTATGCCGTGAATTTCGGCGGCGGCCAGGTCGACATCACCTCGGGCAAGTTCGTGTTCTCCGCCTCCGAGGCCTATCTCATCGAGAATGGCAAGGTCGGCCCGGCAGTGAAGGGGGCGACGCTGATCGGCAACGGCCCGAAGGCGATGACCCAGGTCTCGATGATCGGCAACGATCTGAAGCTGGATGACGGCATCGGCACCTGCGGCAAGGACGGCCAGGGCGTGCCGGTGGGCGTCGGCCAGCCGACCGTGAAGATGGGCGGCATCACCGTCGGTGGCACCCAGGCGGGGTAAAGCGCCATCACCGTTTGACAGGCCGGACCATCGACCCGACATAGGTGGGCAACCGGTTCGACCGCAACAGGAGGAAAGTCATGAGCCAGATCGACGACAAGACCCGCACCGAGCTTGAGGCCGCTGCCTTCCGCACGCTGGTCGATCATCTGCAGACCCGTACCGACGTGCAGAACATCGATCTGATGAACCTTGCCGGCTTCTGCCGCAACTGCCTGTCGAAATGGTATGCCGCCGCCGCCAAGGACAAGGGGCTGGAGGTCAGCTACGATCAGGCCCGCGAAATCGTCTATGGCATGCCCTACGAGGACTGGAAGGCAAAGTACCAGAGCGAGGCAAATGCCGAGCAGAAGGCGATGTTCGAGAAGATTCACTCGCACTGAACGGCCCGCGGGGCGCACTGAACGGCGCGCGCGGCGGCATCGCCTCTATCCGGCTTGCCTATAACGCATGGCTGACAGCCTCTCCCGCATGGTAAGGACTTTGGCGTAACAACGCCGTCACTTACCAACAGGAGAGGCCCAGCCAATGCCCCGCTCGGTCGAAAAAATCACCCTCGTCAGCCCGTCCCCCGGTACCGAGCGCCATCTTGCGGTGCATCGTTTCGGCACGCCGGGATCGCGCCCGAAAGTCTATCTGCAGGCGGCGATCCATGCCGACGAGCTGCCGGCGATGATGGCGCTGCACCATCTGCGCCCGATGCTGGAAGAGGCCGACGCCAAGGGCCAGATCAAGGGCGAGATCGTTGTCGTGCCGGTCGCCAATCCGGTCGGCCTGGCGCAGAACATCGCCGGCTATCATCTGGGCCGTTTCGACCTGATCAGCCGCGAGAACTTCAACCGCAACTTCCTGGCCGTCGCCGAGGGCATCGCCGAGGAGGTGAAGCCGAAGCTGACCAACGACGCCACGAAGAATGTGGAGATCGTGCGCGAGGCGGCGGTCGCCTGGCTCACCGCGCAGGCGCCGCGCAACGAAAATGAATCGCTGAAATTCAACCTGCAGCGGCTGGCCATCGATTCCGACATCTGCCTCGACCTGCATTGCGCCGGCGAGGCGACCATGCATCTGTTCATGCATCAGGACAGCTATGACGAGGGCGGCGCCGAACTGTCGGCCCAGATCGGCAGCATGGCGACGCTGGTCAGCCGGCATGCCAGCGGTGGCGCGCGCGCCTTCTCGCAGGGCATTGGCGGGCTGTGGTCCGACCTGCGCGGGCTGATCCAGGACGAGGCCAAGCCGGTCCCGCAGGCCTGTATCTCGGCCACCGTGGAATATCGCGGCCGGGTCGATGTGACCGACGGCTTCGGCAAGCCGGACGCGGAGAACCTGTTCAAGGTCCTGCAGCGCTACGGCGCCATTGCCGGCGATCCCGGCCCGCTGCCGAAGCCGCTGTGCAAGGCCGTGCCGGTGTCGGCGATGGAAGTCGGCTACGCGCCGATGACCGGCGTGCTGACCTATCACAAGGCGCCGGGCGATATGGTCAAGACCGGCGAGGTGGTGTGCGAGATCATCGACCCCTATGCCGAGGACCAGACCAAGGCCCGCGTGCCGGTGAAGAGCCTGGCCGATGGCGTGCTGTTCGGCCGCCGGCCAGAGCGCATCGCCCGTCCCGGCATGGTGCTGTTCCGCATCGCCTCCGACAAGCCGCTGGCACACCGGATGAACCGCCCCGCACTTGACGACTGAGGCGCTCGACGATTGAGCGGTATCACACAGGCAGTAACAAAAAGGGGCGCCAACCGGCGCCCCTTGCTTTTTATCCCTTCCGCTGTCGCGGTCAGCGCACCATCGCCGGCAGGCCGTCCTTGGCATGCTTTTCATTCTTGGGCGCGGTGTCCATCGGCTTGGCCTTGGTCGGGCCGGTATGCTTCACCCCGCCCGACAGCAGGATATTCTCCAGCGACTTTTCCGTACCGACGCGGAAATCGGCCGGCGCGCGCAGGCTGATCGCCTTTTGCATGAACTGGCGGATTTTCGCGACTTCCTTGTCGCGGGTCTCCTTATCGTCGGCCAGTGCCGCCGCCATGGCGCGATGCACGGCCATGTCGGTCGCCTTGATGTTGGCCGCGCATTCCAGCTTCTGTGCCTCGTCCATCGCGTATTTGCGATAATCGCTGGGCAGTTTCGGATTCTTCGCCTGCTCGATGAGACGCTGGGCCGCACGCTCGGCCGAGGTCGTCTCGGCCTTTTCCGCCATCCCTGCCAGCTGATGAATCTGCGCATCGCAGCGCGCTTTCAGGGCTTCAATGAGCCGGCGTTCGGCCTCCGGGTCTTTCTGCTTCGTTGCCGAAAACATTGGCGTTACTCCCCAAGGTATTAACCTTAATAATAGTTAAGACCGTACTTCGTATACAAAACGTTAACGAAACTGAATATTTTTTGCAATCAAATGATTGTGAGTAAGTATTCAAAATTTTTCTTAAATCTTTAGGCAATATGCTCCGGCGAACATGAAGCAACGCCAGATGACACAGTCCGCTTGCGGCGGTGGGGGGCTTGCGGCTATCGTCGCGGACAACGCGACACCCAATCATATGCAGAGGATGATCCATGCCTGACGTCGGCGGCATCGCGGGCGAACGCCTGCGTTCCTTTATCGAACGCATCGAGCGGCTGGAGGAGGAGAAGGCGGCGCTGGCCGCCGATATCCGCGAGATCTACGCCGAGGCCAAGGGCACGGGCTTCGACACCAAGATCATGCGCCAGGTACTGAAGCTGCGGAAACTGGACCGCGAGGACCGGCAGGAGCAGGAAACCCTGCTCGACCTCTATCTGCAGGCGCTGGGCATGATGCCCGGGAGCGGTGAGGGCAGCGAGGCCGAGAGCGGCACCGGCGGCATGGCGGACGACCGCGACCAGGCGGCGGAGTAAGCGCGGCCTTTCGCGCTTTTCCTCAAGCGATTCAATCGGAATTTTCTTTCCCTCGCCCTCCGCTGATGGCGACCCATTGCCATCCGCTATCGCTTGCCAAAAGGGGGGAGAGGGTTGCGCAGCCTTATGAGCGAAGCGAATTAGGCGGAGCTGGGTGAGGGGGTATTGCACGGACGGAGCCGGACTCCCCTCACCCGGCATTCGCTAGGCTCATTTCATTCGCCAAGCTTCCTCATCCCTCTCCCCTTCCGGGGCGAGGGATTTTTTTTTACGTCTTCCCCCCTCACACCCGGGCGATGCGCAGCACGTTGGTCGCCCCCGGCGTGCCGAAGGGAACGCCGGCGGTGATCACGATCTTGTCGTCCTTGCGGGCAAAGCCTTCGCGGAGGGTCACGGTCTGCGCGCTCTGCACCATGTCGGAGAAATTCCGCACATCGCGCATCGGCACCGGATGCACCCCCCAGGCAAGAACCAGCCGGCGCGCCGTGGCGAGGCTGGCGGTCAGGCACAGGATCGGCACCGGCGGCCGCTCCCGCGAGGCACGCAGCGTGGTCGAGCCGGAAGTGGTGTAGGTGACGATGGCGGCGGCGCCGATGGTCTCGGCAACGCTGCGCGCCGCCGCGGTGATCGCGTCCTGGCCGGTCGCGTCCGGCGTGCCATGGACCGCATCGAGGATGGTGCGGTAGAGATCGTCGCGCTCCACCCGCTCAATGATGCGGTTCATCATCGTCACCGATTCGACCGGATATTGGCCCGCCGCCGATTCCGCCGACAGCATGACCGCATCCGCGCCGTCATAGACTGCCGTGGCCACGTCCGATACTTCGGCGCGGGTCGGCGCCGGGGCGGTGATCATCGATTCCAGCATCTGGGTGGCGACGATCACCGGCTTGCCGGCCATGCGGCAGGCGCGGACGATGCGCTTCTGCATCGGCGGCACATCTTCCGGCGCCATCTCGACGCCCAGATCGCCGCGCGCCACCATGACCGCGTCGGTCTGTTCGATGATCCCGTCCAGATATTTGATCGCCGAGGGTTTCTCCAGCTTGGCGATGATGGTGGCGCGCCCGGCGATCAGCTTGCGCGCCTCGGCGATATCCTCCGGCCGCTGCACGAAGGACAACGCCACCCAGTCCACGCCCTGATCGAGGCCGAATTGCAGGTCGCGCCGGTCCTTGTCGGTCAGCGGCGACAGATCCAGCACCGCATTCGGCACGTTCACGCCCTTGCGGTCTGACAGCGGCCCGCCGGAGATGATCTCGGTCTCGGCCGATTCGGCGTCGCAGGAGATCACCTTCAGCCGGATCTTGCCGTCATCCAGCAGCAGCGCGTCGCCGGGATGCAGCGCCTTGAAGATTTCCGGGTGCGGCAGGCAGACCCGCTTGCCATCGCCCGGCGCCTTGTCGAGGTCGAGCCGGAAATGCCGTCCCGCATGCAATTCGATGCGGCCGCCCGTGAAGGTGCCGACACGCAACTTCGGCCCCTGCAAATCCATCATGATGCTGATCGGCCGGCCGGTCTCCTCCTCCAGCGCCCTGATCATCCGGACGCGCTCGGCGTGGTCGGCATGGTCGCCATGGCTGAAATTCAGCCGGAACACATCCGCCCCGGCGGCGAACAGCGCCCTGATCTGCTCCGCCGTCGAGGAGGCCGGCCCAAGCGTGGCGACGATCTTTGCGCAGCGCTGACGTCGCATGGTCATTCCCTCTTGTCCGTTCATCGTGTCAGGCATCGGGCATCACAAGGATGGCCCGGAAATCATTCACATTGGTCAGGGTGGGCCCGGTCATCACCAGATCGCCCAGCGTCTGGAAGAAACCGTAACCGTCATTATCAGCCAGCCGCTGCTTTGCCGATACCCCTTTCGCCGCCGCGCGGGCAATGCTGTCCGGCGTCAGCACAGCACCCGCATTATCCTCCGTCCCGTCGATGCCGTCGGTATCGCCGGCAACCGCCCAGACCGACGGATGCCCGCCCAACGCCACGGCGAGGCCCAGCAGGAATTCCACATTGCGCCCGCCGCGCCCCTGGCCGCGCACGGTCACCGTGGTCTCGCCACCCGACAGCAGAACGCAGGGGGCGGGCGCCGGCTGGCCGTGCCGCGCCACCTGGAATGCAATGCCGGCCATGACAGTTGCAACCTCGCGCGCCTCACCTTCGATGGCGTCGCCCAGAATGACCGGCGTGATACCGGCCTTGCGCGCGAGATCCGCCGCTGCCTCCAGCGAGGCCTGCGGGCGGGCGACCATCGCCAGTTCGGTCTTCTGCAAACGCAGATCGCCCGGCTTGGCACTTTCCTCAAGCGCCGATTCCAGATGCCGGCGCACCGCTTCCGGCGGCTCGATCCCGTATTTCGCCAGCACCGCGCGCGCATCGGCGAAGCTGGTGGGGTCCGGCACCGTGGGGCCGGAGCCGATCACCGCCGGATCGTCGCCCGGCACGTCGGAGATCGCCAGTGTGACCACCCGCGCCGGATGCGCAGCAGCAGCCAGCCGCCCGCCCTTCACCGCCGACAGATGCTTGCGCACGCAGTTCATCTCGCCAATGGTCGCCCCCGATTTCAGCAGCGCGCCGGTGACCGCCTGCTTGTCGGCCAGCGTCAGCCCGTCGGCCGGCAGCGACAGCAGCGCCGAGGCGCCGCCCGACATCAGGCACAGCACCAGATCGTCCGGTCCCAGCCCGCGCACCGTCTCCAGCATGCGGCGCGCCGCCGCCTCGCCGGCGGCATCGGGCACCGGGTGGCTGGCCTCCACCACCTCGATGCGCGCGCAGGGCACGGCATGGTCATAGCGGGTGACGACCAGCCCTTCCAGGTCTCCGCCCTCCCCCTTGGGCCAGTTCTCCTCCACCGCGCGGGCCATGGCGGCGGCGGCCTTGCCGGCACCGACGACGATGGTGCGGCCCTTCGGCCGTGGCGGCAGATGGGCCGGCACGCAGGCGGCGGGGTCTGCCGCCTTGCGGGCGGCCTCGAACAGCGAGAGCAGGAAATCCTGTGGTGCGAAATCGGCGGGCAGGGACATGAAAACGGCGGACCTTTCTTATCGTTGCGTAAAGTATGCTACAGTCCTGACCGCAAACAGAACATCCCTCGTGCGAGGCACAGCGAACAGATGGCGCAAGACAGAGCGGACCGCCTTGGCCGCGCGAGTCACTTGACGCTTGCCAGCAGTGGCGAGGACGAGCCGCAGGCCAGGCGGCGCGGCCGCCCGGCCTCGGGCAATGCCACGCGCGAAAGCGGCCAGGTCCAGTCCCTCACACGGGCGCTGACCCTGCTGGTGGAGATCGCCGGCAGCGATGGCGGCGCCTCGCTCAGCGAGCTGGCGCACCGCGCCGGCCTGCCGCCCTCGACCGCGCACCGGCTGCTGAAGAGCCTGGAGCAGATGGGCTTCGTCCAGCACGACCATCAGCGCGCGCTGTGGAATGTCGGCGTGCAGGCCTTCATGGTCGGCAATGCCTTCCTGCGCTCCCGCGATGTGGTGGAGATCGCCCGCCCCTATATGCGGCGGCTGATGGAGGAATCCGGCGAATCGGTCAATCTCGGCGTGCTCGACGGCCGCGAGGTGGTGTTCCTCGCCCAGGTCGAATGCCGCGAGGTGATGCGGGTGCTGGCCCGGCCGGGCGGGCGCTCGCCGCTGCACTGCTCCGGCCTCGGCAAGGCGCTGCTCTCCGCGCTGCCGACGGAGATCACACGCACTCTGATCGGCAACCATATCCCGCGCTTCACCGACAAGACCCTGGCGACGCATGAAGCGATGGAGCGCGACATGGCGCTGTCGCGCCAGCGCGGCTATGCCATCGACGACGAGGAATATGCCGCCGGGCTGCGCTGCGTCGCCGCCCCGATCCATGACGAGTATGGCGAGCCGATGGCCGCCATCTCGCTGTCCGGCCCCAGTGCGCGGCTGACCGATGCGCGCCTTAAGCTGCTGGGCGAGATGGTGGCCCGCACGGCACAGGCAGTCACCGGCGCCGTCGGCGGGCATCTGCCGGCGGAATAACCCCCTCGCCGGGCCAGAATGGCAGCCCCGCAACAGCGGGCCTTGGCGATGCTCACAGCCGCCCCTAAGATGTCAGCATAAATGACAACCGGGAGGCTCCAATGGCAAGCTACGATCCGCGCACGCAGAAACTGCTGACCTTTCATGACGCGGTGCCGCGCTTCCTGGACGGACGGGACACGCCGCGCGCCTATCTGGAGCGCTGCCTCGACGTGATCGAAACGCGCGAGCCGGAAGTGCAGGCCTTCGTTACGATGAACATCGATGGCGCGCGTGCCGCCGCCGACGAAGCCGGCAAGCGCTATGCCGAGGGGCGGCCGCTGTCGCCCATCGACGGCATGCCGATCGGCATCAAGGATCTGTTCGAGACCAAGGACATGCCCACGCAGATGGGCAGCCCGGTCTGGGCCGGCTGGGAATCCGGTCGCGACGCCGCGCATGTGCACGGGCTGCGCAAGGCGGGTGCTGTGGTGCTGGGCAAGCTGGTGACGACGGAGCTGGGCTTCTCCTTCCCCGGCAAGACCCACAACCCGTTCGACGCAAGCCGCACGCCTGGCGGTTCCTCCTCCGGCTCGGCGGCGGCCATCGGCGCCGGCATGCTGCCCGCCGCCATCGGCAGCCAGGTGGTCGGCTCGGTCATCCGGCCGGCCGGCTATTGCGGCAATGTGGCGATCAAGCCGACCTTCGGCGCACTGAACCGCGGCGGCGGCCATTCCAGCCTCAGCCAGAGCCATATCGGCGTGCATGCCGGCTCCATCGAGGATGCCTGGGCAACCTGCTGGCAGATCGCCAACCTGGCCGGCGGCGATGTCGGCCATCCCGGCCTGTATGGCGACCGGGATCCGATGACGCCCACCGCACCGCAGCGTCTGATCCGGCTGGAAACCGCCGGCTGGACCGATATCGACGGCGAGAGCAGGGCCGCCTTCGAGACCGTCATCGACCATCTGGCGCGCCAGGGTGTGTCTGTCATCGGCCGGGCCGACGATGCCGATGTCGAGACCTATGAGCAGCTCAGCGCCGAGTCGCTGGAACTCTCCATCGTGATCTGCATGTTCGAGCTGCGCTGGCCGCTGATCGGCTACCGCGATCGCGGGCCGGGCATGCTGAGCGACTTCATGCTGGGCCGGCTGGCCGACGCCGAGGCGCAGACGCTGGAGGATTACCGCGCCATGCTGGCGAAGCGCGAGGATATCCGCAAAGCCTTCGCCGCGCTGAAAGGCAAGGCTGACGGCTTCATCACCCTGTCCTCGCCCGGCCCGGCACCGAAGGGGCTGGAAACCACCGGCAACCCGTCGATGAACGCCGCCACCTCGATCACCGGCGCGCCGGTCTGGAGCCTGCCGCTGCTGGCTTCCGACGGCATGCCGCTGGGCGTGCAGCTGGGCTGCTTCCCGCACCAGGACGCCAAGGCGACCGGCCATGCGCGCTGGCTGCTGGACAGCTTCCTCACGCAGGCTTGATCGTCCTCACGGCATCCAGAGCCAGCATGGGGGTTGTGACCACGCCGGTATCGGAACATAGTTAACGGAAGATTAATGAACGCTCCTGGTCGCGTTCGCGCGCGGCACGGGGCAGTCAGGATGGTAGAATGCCAGCCTTTCGCGACGTGATTTACACGGAGCAGAACCGGGCGATCTTCGATTACTGGTCGTCGCGCCGGTCAGGAAAGCTTGCGCCGACGCGCGACGAAATTGACCCTACCGATATTCCGCAGCTGCTGCGCCACATCTATATGTGGCAGCTGGAAAAAGACGGCACCACGCTGACCGGGCGGCTGTTCGGCACCGCCTATACCGACTTCTCCGGCGCGGACTTCCGGGGCCGCACCTTTGAGCAGGCACACCGGGAGAGCAATCCTCTGCTGTTCGACAGGATGCAGGCCAATCATCTGCGCTGCCTGCATGACTACGATCCCTTCGTGGTGGTGCGCACCAACCATGCCTTCAACCGCCGCTATCGCGCCTATGAAGGCATGATCCTGCCGGTCACGGATGGAACGGGACGCCCCTACATCCTGCTGGGCGGGCTGGTGCCGCTGTTCGGCCGGCCGACCGAGGTGCCGTCGGAACTGGATGTCGGCCGCTATGCCTCGGAGATGATCGTGGAGAACGACGCCGTCATCGGCGGCTGCAAGCAGCAGCGCTGAAACGGTCTATTCCGCTGCCTGGCCGGCCACGTCACCGTCGGCGCGGCGCTGCCGTTCCTTCTCGTAATGCTCCAGAATCCAGCCCAGATG
>Ga0114898_1000976_pt1 | contig 18723 bp, 19 predicted proteins | sample Malvired_Geostar_FD_83496 | JGI IMG/M metagenome (GOLD analysis project Ga0114898, IMG submission 83496) | Marine viral communities from the Global Malaspina Expedition - Malaspina viral metaG DeepMed_Geostar | ecosystem: Environmental > Aquatic > Marine > Oceanic | place: Mediterranean Sea... | reverse complement strand
GTAGAGGGTGATGACGATCTCGAACAGGATCAGGATGACGATGATCGCCTCCAGGCGCAGGGAGCGCTCGGTGTCGATCAGGTCGGTCATGACGGTCGCCGTCTCGCCGATCAGGTCGAGCTTGCGGCCCAGGGTCTCGGCCCGCTCCACCAGTTCGTACTCGTCCTCAAGCCGGGCATAGAGGCGTTCCAGGTCCGGCCGGTCCCAGAGGATGTCGGGTTTTTCGCGCACCGCCACCCGCTCGGCCACCCGATGCTGCACCAGCAGCGAGGCGCCGATCAGGCGGATCATGTCGCGCCGCCCGCCGGGCCGGCGGCCGGTGTCGGAGAGCTTGCGGGCCCAGGGCTCGATGGTGTCGAAGACCTTGGCCACCTGCCGTTCGTCCTGCTCCAGCGCCGCGCTCTTGGCCACCGCGTCGGCGACCACCAGCAGCTTGTCCGGCGAGAGCGAGCCGATGCGCACCACGCCGTCGGGTTCGACCCCTTCGCTGGCGCCCTCGCCGGCGGCGACCTGGATGGTCTCCTCCTCGCGGACCTCGTGCTGGCCATGAACCCGGGGCAGGACGCCGCGGATCACATCGTCCTCGGCCAGGGGATCGAGGCCGATCATCACCACCACCCCATAGCGGAAGACGACCACCAGGCCGTCGGCCACGCGGAACGAGAGGGGCGCGGTGGAGAGCGCGTCGCGGCGCTCCAGGCCCAGGGTGTCGATCCGCTCGCCCAGCACCACGGCGCGGGCGGTCAGGTATCGATCGTCGCGGGGAAGGGGTAGCGGTTCAGGGCTCTGGTCCATCGCCCCCTAGACACCACAGGCGCGGGACCGTTGGAAGGCCTGATGGCTGATCACGTCAGGCTCTAGGGGCGTTCCTGCAGACGCAGCAGGGAGTCCCACATGTCCTGGGCCGCGCCGATGGTGGCGAGGTTGGCCTTGAACTGGTGTTTGGCCGTGATCTGTTCGACCGCTTCCTGCTCGTAGCTGGTGGTCGAGCCTTCGACACCCATGGTCGCGGTGCGCTGGGCGGAGGCTTCGAAGCGGCGGCTGGCGGCGAGCATGCCGTAGCTGGCGGTGGCGATCGGGTCCATGGGCGGTTCTCCTGCGCCCCTAGCCTGCATGCCCTGCGGTTAAGGCTCCGCTTGCAAGGATGGTGAACGCCGTTTTTTCATCGCCAGCCATAGTTGAAGCTGATGCTGATCCGCGGGGTCTTGGCCGCGTTGGCCGGAACCTCATGGCGCAGCCAGCTCTCCCACATCAGGATCGTGCCGGGCTCGGGCTGCAGATAGACGAAGCTGCGCTCGGCCTCCGGCGCATCGGCCAGGCGGGGCGGGGCGGCCATCATCAGGGGCAGGCGGGGGTCTTCCAGCTTGAGCGCGCTGGCGCCGGGCGGGGTGCGCACATAGACCGTGCCCGACAGCACGCTGTGGGGATGGATATGACCGCTGTGGCCGGCGCCGGGCTTCAGCAGATTGACCCACAGGCTGTCGAGCTTCAGCCGGCGCGCGCCCAGGTCCAGGTTCAGCGCCTCAGCATAGGCCTTGGCGTGGCGGTCGAGCTTCGACTTCAGAATCCCGAACACCGTCGCCCGCTGGGGCAGGTCGTCCAGGGAGGCGTAGGAGGTGTAGCCGCCATAGGCGTTGGCCTTGCACCAGGCGCGGCCCGCGGCGTCCTCGGCCGCCAGCATCTGGATGGTCTCCGCAAGTTCGTCGTTGAAGGCGGCGAAATCCCGCTCTTCGGCGAGGCTCGCCTGATAGATCTGGGTGACGAAGAGGGGGCGCAGGCTCATGCTCGGGCGCTTACATCACGCGGCGGGCCAGGGGAAGCCAAACGCCTGAAACACGCCGCATTTCCGTGGCTTAAGAGCCATCTGGAGGATAAAAACATGAAAACCGTCTCTCTGTTGGCCGGCCTCGCCGCCCTGGCGATCGCTGGCGCGGCCCAGGCGCAAAGCCACGGCGATCACGCCGGCATGAGCCACAGCAATCCGCCCACCAAGACCCAGGTCTGTCTCGATGTCAGCGGCGGCCTGCTGCCGGTGGTCTGCAAGGTGCCGGCCAGTCGTCTGGACCAGCGCGAGGACATCTGCAGCTGCCCGCAGGGGATGCGGACCGACGTGGCCATCTGCGGCCCCGGCCAGAGCCCGCCGGCCGAAAACAACGCCCTCTACGCCGCCCGTCGCGAGGCCGCCCGCGACGGCAGCCTCCTGGGCGACATGTTCCAGGGCAAGCCCATCTGCGTCGCGCCGCGGGGCTAAGCCGGTCCAGCCCCGCCGCCTCATCGAGGGGCGGGGCTGAAGCCTCAACCCTGCAGGGCGCCGTAGACCATCTTCTGGAACACCGGCAGGGCGGCGCGGCCGCCCATGCGCTGGCCGGTGGCCAGTTGCGCGGCGGCCTCAGGCCCCAGCGGCATCGAGTTCTGGATCAGATAGATCAGCACCATGTCGGCCTGCGGATCGGCCTGCCACCAGGTGCCGAAGGCGCCGGGCCAGCCGAAGGCCCCGGCGTTGCCGGCGCCCATCCAGGCCTGTTTCACCGGATCGGTGATCATCGAGACCCCCAGGCCAAAGCCCTGGCCCATCCAGAACGGGATGCCCATGAAGGGGATCTCCTTCTGGGCCGGGGTCAGCCGGTCGGCGGTCATCATCTCCACCGTCTGCGTCTTCAGCAGCCGCACCCCGTCGACCTCGCCCTTGCCCAGCATCGCCCGCGCGAACTTCAGATAGTCGTCGGCGGTGGAGACCAGCCCGCCGCCCCCGGCCGCGAAGGCCGGCGGCGCCTGGTAGTAGGGGAAGGGGACCTCCTCCATGGCGTCGGTCTTGGGATTGATCCGATAGAGCTTGGCCGCCCGGTCCAGCTTCTCCGGCGGCACGTGGAAGGCCGTGTCCGTCATGCCCAGCGGCCCGAAGACGCGGTCCTGCAGGACCTGGTCGAAGGGCTTGCCCTCGATCCGCGCCACGATGAAGCCCAGCACGTCGGTGGCGTGGCTGTAGTGGAAGCGGTCGCCGGGCTGGAAGGTGAGCGGCAGGTCGCCCAGCCGTTTCATCCATTCGTCGGGCGCAAGGGGCGTGCCGAGCGCGGGGCCGAGCGCCTTCTCGTGGGCCTCGGCGATCGGCCCGACGGAGGTGAAGCCGTAGGCCAGGCCCGAGCGGTGGGTCATCAGGTCTTCGATGGTGATGTCGCGGGCGGCCGGGACGGTGTCGTCGAGCGGGCCGGCGGGGGAGGCCAGCACGCGCATGTCGGCAAACTCCGGCGCCCAGCGGGTGATCGGGTCGTCCAGCTTCAGCCGGCCTTCCTCCATCAGCATCAGGGCCGCCACCGAGGTGATCGGCTTGGTCATCGAGGCGATGCGGAACAGGGTGTCGCGGGTCATGGGCTTGCCGCCTTCGATGTCCCGATGGCCGACCGTGTCGATCCGCACCACCTCACCCTTGCGCCAGACCAGGGTGACGAAGCCCGACAGATCGCCGGCGTCCACCACGCTCTGCAGCGCTGGGCCAATGGCCTCAAGGCCATTTGAGGAAAAGCCGCCGTCCATTCGTTTCGTCCCTTCGTAGCGTTCTTGTATGTCCAGTGCGTCCGCCATACCGCCGGGCGCGCCGGCCTGCGTCAAGCCGAACCCGGAGCCCTCATGACCCTGCCGCCCCTCGCGCCTGTTCTCGCCGTCCTTGGACTGGCGCTCACCCTGTGCGCCTGTTCGCCCCTGACCGCCTTCGCCACCCTGACGCCGACCGACCCGGCCAGCCGGGAGGGGCAGGGCCTGGCCTATGGGTCAGAGCCCCGCCAGCGGCTGGACGTCTATGCGCCGGCGGGCGGGGCGGAGGCCGCGCCGGTGGCCATCTTCTTCTATGGCGGCTCGTGGACCGACGGACGACGGCAGGACTATGGCTGGGTCGGGCGAGCCCTGGCGGCCGAAGGCTTCCTGGCGATCAATCCGGACTACCGCCTCTATCCCGAGGTCGCCTATCCCGAGTTCCTGGCCGACGGCGCGCTCGCCGTGGCCTGGGCGGTGGAGAACGCCGCCCGCTATGGCGGCGATCCGCAGAAGATCGTCCTGATCGGCCATTCGGCCGGGGCCTATAACGCCATCATGCTGGGCCTCGACGAGACCTATCTGCGCGAAGCCGGCGTCGATCCCGACCACATCCGGGCCGTAGCGGGGCTGGCCGGCCCCTATGATTTCCTGCCGCTTGAGGGGGAGACGACCCGGGCGGTCTTCGGCGGCGCCGGGAACCTCGAAGCCACTCAGCCGGTCAACCAGATCCGGGCCGGGGCGCCGTCCGTCTTCCTCGCCACCGGCGATAGGGACACGGTGGTCCTGCCGCGCAATACGCAGGCGCTCGCCGAGGCCTTGCGCGAGCGCGGCGTCGCGGTCGAGACGCGAGTCTATCCCGATCTCGGCCATGCCGGCGTGCTGCTGGCCCTCTCGCGCCCCCTGCGGGGACGGGCGCCGGTGCTGGAGGAGATGACCGCCTTCCTCAGGGCCAGGACCGGGATCGGGCCGGACGCTGCGGTTTCGGTTGCGGCGCCCCAGGCTAGCCAGCCCTTGGCTGGCCGGGGTTCGCCTTAGACTTCCCTAGGGGCAGGCTGTTGCAACGCGGCAATTGAACAGACGGGCCGAAATGCGTATATGCCTTTTCCCCATCGGCCGTTCCGGCTGGCGGGCCTGTCAGTTTTCGTGAACGCAAGGACGCGCTCCGCCCATGCTGGTCACCCTCATGAAGGCCAAGCTTCACCGCGCTACGGTGACCCAGGCCGACCTGGACTACGAAGGCTCCATCGCCATCGACCGCGACCTGCTGGACGCCTCGGGCATCCTGCCGCACGAACAGGTGGATGTGCTGAACATCACCACCGGCGCCCGCTTCACCACCTACGCCATCGAGGCCCCGCGGGGCTCGCGGGTGATCGGCGTGAACGGCGCGGCCGCCCGCCTGGTCCAGAAGGGCGACAAGGTCATCGTGGTGACCTACGGCCTGCTGCCGGCCGAGGAGGCCCGCAACTACGCCCCCACGGTCGTTCTGCTGGATGACGGCAACGAGATGAAGCAGGCGGCCTGATGGTCCGCTGGCCCGCCGCGATCCTGCTCTCGGCGGCCGCCCTGCTCAGTTCCGCCTGTTCGCCCGCCGGGCCGGAAGGGGTCGACACCTCGGTGCTCGACCGCGAGATCGGCCAACGGATCGGCGATCCCTCCACCTGCGTGCTGCTGGCCGAACGCGGATCAGGCAAGATCGTCTATCGCTATGGCACGAACACGGTCTGCGCCCGAACCTATCCCGGTTGCCAGGACCAGCCCGAGCGGACCGTCGACGATCTCCTGAAGGGGCTTGGCCCCGCCGCCGAGGGGGTGGCGGTCAGCTGCCCCACCGCCGCCGACGGCTCGCGCAGCGTCGGATGGGCCGCTGGCCCCGTGGCCGGCCGCGAGCTGGTCTTCGCCGCGGTGATGGAAGGCCAGCGGGCCTTGCCGGGCATGATCATGACCGATCGCCTGGCCAGCGCCTTCTCCGCCGCCGGCCTGGAATAGGCCTCCGCTCCCTTGGGGGGAGCGAAGGCCCGGTCCCTAGCGGGTCAGTTCATAGAGACCCGAAATATCCACCCGCACGGTCAGCTCGCCGCCCGAGACGGGGGTGGAGTCCTTCATGCTCTCAGCTCGCGCCATGGCCATGTAGGGCATGGGCGGCTGCGGGGCTGAATAGCTGGTCCCTTCGCTCAGGGTGACCAGCCGGCCGACGCGATGACCGGTGGCCTGGGCGTAGAGCTGGGCCTTGGCCTGCAGGTCACGGACGGCGGCCTGGCGGGCCTGGTTTTCGGCCTGGCTGCGGTCGTTCAGGCCAAAGCTGATATTGTTGATCTGGTTGGCGCCGGCGTTGACCGTGGCGTCCACCGCCGCGCCCAGCCGGTCCAGATCGCGCACCTTCACGGTCACCTGGTTGCTGGCCTGATAGCCCCGCAGGCGCGGCGGCTGGTTCTCCACATAGTCGTACTGGGCCGACAGGTTCAGGTTCGAGGTCTGGATGTCCCGGCTCTCGATGCCGGCCCGGTTGAGCGCGGTCATGACCCGGGTCATCTGCTGGGCGTTGGCCTGCATGGCCGCCTGGGCGGTGGGGGCCTCGGTCTGCACGCCCAGGCTGATGGTCGCCATGTCGGGCGCGACATCCACCTCGCCGACGGCCGAAAGGTTCAGGGTGGTGGCGCGGAACATGGAGTCGGCCGCCGGCGCGGCGGGCGCAGGCGCGGTCTGGGCGAGGGCCGCAGGCGCCAGGGCCGCAAGGCTCAGGCTCAGCACGCCGGCGCGCAAGAGGGTCTTCATAGAAATCTCCAGTCCATTTGAAACTTGACCATAGGCTACAGCGGAAAGCGCCGCCGCGGCCTTCGCGTTCCACCCTCGCAAGCTGAACCTGAACCGGAGCTTTAAGCCGCGTGCAGCCCATGCTAACCGCAGGCCCTCCGCTGATGGGGCCTGTAGCTCAATGGTTAGAGCCGGCCGCTCATAACGGTCTGGTTGCAGGTTCGAGTCCTGCCGGGCCCACCAGCGAAAGTATTCGTGCCCTATTCGTGCGGCGCTGTTATGAAAATACATCTCCAGAATGTCTTTATGACAACCCATATGACCTGCGTTGGAGATTTTGCGGTGTTTCTCGGAACGCTAGAGCGCCAAACCTGGCCCATTCTATCTGTTAGAGTGGGTGTGCGTGTTCAGGCCTTCTGTGAAGGCGTGGCGGGTCTTTGCGGCGCGTCCATTCTGGATAGTAATCAGTTCTGTTCGGCATTCGCCGTGGCCTGAGACCAAAAGGCCTCGGCCGCCGGGCTCTGGCGGGCGCGGGGCCGGAGCAGTTGGATGCGTATGGGTATGTCCCAATCCCCTGTGGGCGCGCTTCGCACCAGCCGCCCGGCCAAGAGATCCTGAGCGATCAGGCTGAGCGGCAGCCAGGCCATGCCGCGACCCTCGCGGGCCATGATCAGCAGCAACATGGCCAGGTGGGCGGTAAACGCGGTGGTGAGCCAGGCCGCCGGCCCGCCGGCCGCCCGGCTCGCCGCGATGATGCGCCCCATACCGGACGCCGAGCTAAAGGCCAGATGCGCTGCCGGAGCCTCGGCCGAACCAGGTAGGGGATGAAGCGGGGACCGCTCCCCCGGCGCCAAGGGCGCGCTCACCGGGGTCAGCAAATCACCACCCACGTCCAGGCTGACGAAGGCGGAAGTGTCGAGCGCCGTCGCCGCCGCGGGATGGTGGTGGCAAAGGATGAACTGCGCCTTCCCTTCGACCATCAGGCGTTCGCAGTCGGCCATGCTGTCGGTGACCAGGCTGATGTTTGACGGCGTCGACCCGCCCGCAGACTCCAATTGTTGCAGCCATGCGGGAAAGAAGGTGAGGGACAGGACGTTCGTGCAGGCGATCCGCAGGCTGCTGGCCGACAGGTCGGCGACCTCCCGCACCCGGTCTCGGCCGAATCCGATGCGGCGCACGATTTCCTCGGCGATCGGCAGGAATTCAGCGCCGGCCGCCGTCAGCTCCACGCGGTGGGTGTCGCGGTCAAACAGCGGCGCTTGCAGCCAGTCCTCCAGCATGCGCACCCGGCGGCTGAAGGCCGGCTGTGAGATATGGCGGGTCTCGGCGGCTCGCGAGAAGTTCCGCTCCCGGGCGAGCGCCAGAAAGTCGTCCAGCCAGGCCAGTTCCATCCGCCGTCTCCTCTGCGCCGTCCGCCGGCCGTGGCGCGCCAGACTATCACCGACCTCGACACCGGGGTCAGGAGGCGCTGCAATCTGTCCGCAGTGGTGTATCTGAGGCGCGCATCCCTTTCGGGGAACTGGCGAAAGGACGACAGGAATGACAGGTGAAGGATGGCTGGCGTCGTTCGGGGCGGCGAGTTCCGAGCCCTATACCGAGCCTGCGACCTACACCGTCCTGACCCACCTGCGCGAACAGATCGTAATGGGTCGCCTGCCGCCCGGCAGCAGGCTGCGGGCCGAGGCCCTGGCCACCGAGATGAACGTCTCGCGCACCCCGGTGCGCAGCGCTCTGGCCGTACTCTCCGCCGAGGGTCTGGTCAGCTACGGGGTCAATCGTGGCTACACCGTCCAGAGCATGAAGCTCAGCGACATCCTCGATTCCATCGACGTGCGGGCGCAGCTCGAGGGCCTGGGGGCGAGGCTTTCGGTGGAGATGGGTTGGACGGCCGAGGCTCTGGCGGAGATCGAGCGGATGGTCGAGCGCGGCGGGGCCATCCTGGCCGAAGGCCGCTGGTCCGAGGCCATCGAGCGGGACTGGTACGCCATCAACCGCCTGTTCCATCGGGCGATCCAGCTGGCGCCCCAGAACGGCGTCCTGCGCAACGCCATCCGCATGACGCTGCTCTATCCGCTGTTTGGGGATCCCGCCCGACTGTGCCCGACCGTGGCCGACCATGTGCCGCTGCGCCTGCGCGAAGTGCCTGACACGCCGCCGGACTTCATCGGCGTCTCGCAGGCCGATCATGAGGCCATTCTGGAGGCCATCCGCGGCGGCGACAGCGCCGCGGCCGGCAGACTCATGACCGAGCATGTGCTGCGGACCAAGGCGCGCCTGCACCGTATCGCCACCCGCTGACCCCCGGCCTGCCAAGCCCTCGTCACCAGCCGCATAGGCTTATGCGCAAGCGGTCTTGGCCCGCCGCGCCCAGCCCGGGTTACCGCTGGGCGGTCACGGGAGGTGCAGGCATGGCGCTCAGCAACAGACGGGTCGTGGTGACCCAGCGGTTCTTCGACGAGGCTGCGAAAGCCTATCTGGAGGCGGCCGGCTGCGAGGTCGTCATCGCCGACCTGGCGCCGGGGGAGGCCGATGGCGGCCTCGACCATGATCGCCTGGCCGCGATGCTGGTCGGGGCCCAGGGCTGGATCTTCGGCCACGCCAAGGTCACGCGCTTTCTGCTCATGGCCCTGCCGCACCTGGCGGTCATCGCGCGCCGCGGGGTCGGTTATGAGCGGGTGGACCTCGAGGCCGCCACCGAGCTCGGGCGGGTGGTGACCATCGCGGCGGGCGGCAATGACGCCTCGGTCGCCGACCAGGCCATCGGCATGATGATCGCGCTCGGCCGCCGCTTTCGCGAGACGCAGGCGCAGATGAACGCCGGGTCGTGGTCGATCCTCATGGGGACGGACCTCTATCGCAAGACCGTCGGCGTCATCGGCCTGGGTCGGATCGGGCGCAGCGTGATTCAGCGCCTGAGCGGTTTCGAGGCCGAGGTGCTGGTGGCCACCTCGCGGCCCGATCCCAAATACGCCGCCCGGACGGGCGTTCGCTACGTGGATGTCGAGACCCTGCTGGCGCAGAGCGACTATGTCACCCTTCACGCCCCGCTGACCCCTGCGACCCGCCACATGATCGACGCCGCGGCCATCAGGCGGATGCGGCCCGGCGCCTTCCTGATCAACACCGCCCGCGGCGGCCTGGTGTCGGACCGCGACCTGCTGACCGCGCTGGAGGCGGGGCGCCTGGGGGGCGCCGGCCTCGACGTGTTCGAGAGCGAGGGCGATCCGGCCCTGCAGCCCGTCACCGACGCCCTGATCGCCCGGGCCGATGTCATCGCAGCGCCCCACGCCGGCGCCTCCACCCGCGAGGGGCTGGCGCGCACCAACATGATCGCCGCCCGCTGCGTGGTCGCCGTGCTTGATGGTCAGGATCCGCCGCCCGCGTGCATCGTGGCCGACGGGCGCAAGCGCGTGGGTGAGCGCGTATGAGCCCGCCGCGCACCCTCTATGACAAGCTGGTGGACGACCACACCGTCGCCCGTCTGGACGAGGACGGCGCTACGGTGCTGCTCTATATCGATCGCAGCGTCCTCAATGAGTACACCAGCCCTCAGGCCTTCACGGGCTTGCGGGACGCCGGCCGCAAGGTCTGGCGGCCCGAACGCCTCCTGGGTGTGGTCGATCACGTCAACGGAACGGCCCCCGTCCGTACCGACCAGATGCTGGACGCCGGCGGAGCCGGGCAGGTGGCCTATTTCGGCCGCAACTGCCGCGACTTCGGCATTGAGCTGTTCGACATCCTTCATCCCAACCAGGGGATCGAGCATGTGGTCGCCCCGGAACTGGGCCTGATCCTGCCGGGCATGGTGGTGGCCGCCGGCGACAGCCACACCACCACCTATGGCGCCTTTGGCGCCCTGGGCTTTGGCATCGGCACGTCCGACATCGAGCACATGCTGGCCACCGCCACGGTGGTCTATCGCCGGCTCAAGCCCATGAAGGTGGAGGTCACCGGCCGCCTGCCGGCAGGCGTCACCGCCAAGGACGTGGTGATGGCCCTGATCAGCCGCATCGGGGCCGATGGGGCCACCGGCTGCGCCATCGAATTCTGCGGCGACACCATGGAGGCGCTCAGCGTCGAAGGCCGCATGACGCTGTGCAACATGGCCGTGGAATGCGGCGCCCGGGGCGCCCTGGCGGCGCCGGACGAGAGGGTGATCACCTACCTTTCCGGGCTGCCGAGGGCGCCGAAGGGGGCCATGTGGGACGCCGCCGTGGCGGCTTGGAGAGGGCTGAAGCCCGATCCCGGCGCCGTCTATGCCCGCCACGAGGTGCTGCGCGCCGAAGAGATCGAACCCATGGTCACCTGGGGCACCAGCCCCGACCAGGCCGCCTCGGTGCTGGGGCGCGTGCCCGACCCTGCGGCCGAGGCCACCCCGTCGCGGCGGCGCGATGCGGCCCGGGCCCTGGAATACATGGGCCTTGAGCCGGGGGCGCGCTTGGAGAGCGTGCGGATCGACCGGGCCTTCATCGGCTCGTGCACCAATGCGCGCATCGAAGATCTGCGTGACGCCGCCGCGGTCCTGCGAGGCCGCCGGGTGGCCGAGGGCGTCCGCGCCATGGTGGTGCCCGGCTCCACCAGCGTGCGCCGCCAGGCCGAGGTTGAGGGGCTCGACCAGGTGTTCATCGCCGCCGGCTTTGAGTGGCGGCAGTCGGGTTGTTCCATGTGTCTGGCCATGAATGACGACGTCCTGGCGCCGGGAGAGCGGTGCGCCTCGAGCACCAACCGCAACTTCGAGGGCCGCCAGGGCGCGGGCGGCCGCACACACCTGATGAGCCCGGCCATGGTGGCCGCGGCGGCGGTTCGCGGGCGCCTCACCGATGTGCGCCGGATGGAAGACTAGGCATGGAGCCGTTCCAGCGGGTCGAGGGGATCGCAGCGCCCCTGCCGGCCGCCCATATCGACACCGACGTTATCATGCCCAAGCAGTTCCTGAAGGGCATTGATCGCGCCGGCCTCGCCCGCGGCGCCTTTCACGACCTTCGCTTCGATGAGGCCGGCGCGCCGCGAGCAGACTTCATTCTCAACCAGCCGCCCTGGCGCGAGGCGCGATTTCTGGTGGTGGGACCGAATTTCGGTTGCGGCTCAAGCCGTGAGCACGCGGTCTGGGGGCTGTCGCAACTGGGCGTTCGCGCCCTGATCGGGACCAGTTTCGCCGGCATCTTCTTCGACAACTGCGCCCGCAACGGCCTGCTGGCCGTTACCTTGCCGCCTGAGGAGGTTGAAGCGCTGCTGGCGCTGGTGTCGCGGCCGGAGACCAACCGGCTCATCGTTGATCTGGAGGCCGGCGCCATCGAAGGCGCCGGCGAGCTCTGGCGGTTCGAGATCGATCCGTCGCGCCGGCGCGCCCTGCTGAACGGCCTCGACGCCGTCGGCGTGGCCCTGGCCCGCGCCGACGAGATCAAGGCCTTCGAGACGGCGCATCTGCAACGCCACCCCTGGCTGGCGCCGACCCAGGTCTAGGGCCGGCGCCGCGCTGGATCAGCCGAGCTCCACGTCGAGGAGACGGACATATTGCTGGCCGCGGTGCATGTCCCGCTCGACCATGCCCCCCTGGGGCTCGGTGCGGGCATAGGAAATCTTGACCATGTTCAGGCTCGCCACCGGATAGCGCTGAACGAAGGCCGGGTCGGCCCCGAACAGGCGCGCAAAGAGCTGCGGCCCCAGGGCCGGCGCCTCGGCGTACTTGGCGAAGCTCTCCGCGCCATCGAAGAAGAGATCGAAGGTCACCCAGAACGGCCCGGCGTTCTTGGAGCGGACATGACGGCAGACGTCCTTAACGGTCGGCATGGGCGGTCCCTTCGTCTGACAGGTCGATCCACTGGGTGCGCACGAGCTCCAGCGGGTCATCGGTCTCGACCACGTGGTTGAGCTTGAACTCATAGATCGGTCCACGTTCGACCTCGGCCGGGGTGAAGGCGAAGCCGTAGCTCGGCAGCTCCTTGTCGCGCAGCAGGGGGAAGTGGAAGAAATAGGCGTTGCAGGTGTTGGCGATCTGGGTGGCCATGGCCTGGGTGTCGGCGGTGGCGATGAACAGCACGCCCACCTCGCGCGGCGCAGGGGTTCCCGGCGCCGGCGTGTCGCCCGAGACCGCGTTCCAGCCATAGATCCGCAGCGAGATGTGGAAGTCGCCGGCGGCCTCGCCGATGGTGCGGCGGGTGCGCTGATAGAGGGCGTGCAGCAGCTTGTCGTGGAACTCGTCCAGGCGCGACAACACCTCCGGGTCCTGGATGCCGATCAGCATGAGGGTCTGGAACCGTCCGGCGGCGGCGCCTTCCAGCTTCATGGTGTAGGGCTGAGGCTCCCAGCGCGACCCGGTCACCCGCACGGTCCGCTCATTCACCGGCGCATAGATCGACTCCGTGACGTCGAGCACGCCGCCCGGCTCGGTCAGGCGAAACGGATTGCTGTTCTCATAGAGCATGTGGGCCGAGACGCTGTGCGGGCTGCACTGGTTCGCAAGGCTGAGCGGCTCGACCTCGAAACCCTCGGCGCCGATCGAGATCAGCACGCCGGCGCCTTCGCCGGTGTTGACCGTGCACTGGGCGCCGCATTCGGCGACCTTGGCCGCGTGCCAGGTCGCCGCCGTATGGGCGCCGCGCCACAGGGCGAAGGACCCGATGACCGCGGTGTCGGTGGTTCGGCCGCCCAGGATCAGGTCGGCGCCTTCGCGCAGGGCGGCGATATAGGGCTCGGCGCCCATGGCCGCGACGATGTGGTCGCAGGCCTCGATGGTGGCGTCGTCCAGGGGCCCGAGCGGGGGCAGGGGGCGGATCTTGCCGGCGGCGTTCTTGGCCTTCAGCACCGCCTTGTCCTGCTCGGAATAGAGCAATGCGATCTTGGGCTTCAGACCGAACTCGGCGGCGATCTCCAGGGCGATGTCGCGGGTCCAGTCGAGGTTGCGGTCGCCGCCGGCCTGACCGCAGGTGCCGACGATCACCGGGATGCCGGCCTCGGCGCCGGCCTTCATCAGCAGCGCCAGGTCCCGCTTCACCGAGCTGCGGTCATTCTTGGATTTTCCGAGCGCCAGATAGGCCGCGCCGCTGTCAGTGGAGCCGGCGTCGGTGGCGATCGCCTGAGCGCCCTGGGCGAGGCCGTACTGAAGCTCCTCTTCCCGAACGCCTGCGCCCAGCGAACCCACCGGGACGAGTATCTTTATTGGGCCGTTTTCCATCCCAAACCCCCTCTTTGACCATTTCCACGCGGGCCGAGCCTTAGCGGGATCGGCCTCATTGGGTCAATAAATTGGATCCAAAATATTGACGCGCTGCGTCCAACCCCAGTAAGCACCCTGGCAAAGCCGCACGCCAGCGAGAACAAGCCGGGGAGTTGGAACGTGAGAGATCATCGAGGCCTGTGGGCGGGCGGCGCAGCCGCGGCGGCCCTTCTCGCGGGCCAGGCGGCCATGGCCCAGGAGGCTCAGACGGCTGAGGTCAGCACGCTGGAGGAGGTGGTGGTCACCGCCCAGCGCCGCGCCCAGAGTCTGCAGGACGTCCCGGTCACCGTCACCGCCTTCGGCGCCGAGCAGGTGGAAGAGGCGCGCATCCGCGAGGTCCAGGATGTGGCGACGCTGACCCCCGGTCTGCAGTTCGACGCCTTCCCGTCCTCTCAGCCGCGCATTGCGATCCGCGGCATCGGCTCCTCCGACCGCGGCGCGGCGGGCGATCCGAGCGCGGCGGTCTTCCTGGACGACATCTATATCGGCCGTCCCGCGGCCGTGGCCTTCGACGCCTTCGACGTGGAGCGCATCGAGGTCCTTAAAGGTCCGCAGGGCACGCTGTTCGGGCGCAACGTGGTCGGCGGCGCCATCAATGTGGTCACCCGCCGGCCGGATCTGGCGGGCTTCGACGCCGCCGCCGAGACGACGGTGGGCAACCATGAACGGCTGGAAGGCGCCGGCATGGTCAATGCGCCCTTCGCCGATGGGACCGCAGCGGTCCGTCTCAGCGGCGCCTGGCGCACCCACGACGGCTATGTCCGCAACACCTTCACCGGCGACCGGGTCGAAGACCAGGACACCCGCAGCGGCCGCATCTCCCTGCGGGCCGAGCCCCAGCCGGAACTGAGGCTCCTGGCCACCCTGGACGGGACCCGCAGCCGCGAGACCGGCCCGGCCCAGCATGTTCTCGATCTGGACGCCGGCGACCCGCTCTCGGCCTTCTGGACCATCAATCGGGATCGAGGCGAGACCGCCGGTTCTTATCTCGGCTATCAGGATCGCGACACCTGGGGGGCGCGGGTGCAGGTCGAGCGCGACCTGCCATTTGCGACCCTGATCTATCTCGGCTCCTACCGCGACCTGGACTACGCCGCCGCCTACGACTTCGACGGCGGCAATCCGACCACCAATCTGGTCGACATCTCCGGCGGCAACGAGGAGCAGTCGACCTTCTACAGCCACGAGCTTCGGCTAAGCGCCCTGCCCGAGAGCGACGTCCAGTGGATCGCCGGCGCCTACCTGTTCCGGAGCCAGACCGATCGCCGGGACATTCTCGACCTCGACATCGCCGGCAGCTCCGGGCGGGAGGTCTATGCCCAGGCCGCCGAACTCTCGAGCTACGCCGTCTTCGCCGATGTCACCGCGCCGGTGACCGAGCAGCTCTCGGCCGTGGCCGGCGTCCGCTATACGCGGGACGACAAGGACTATCGGATCGACAACCTCGCCAGCACCGAACTCTACCGGGCCGGGGAGCGGTTCGATGTCAGCGTCGCCGATGACTATGAGGCGGTCACCTGGCGCGCGGGCCTGACCTGGGCGGCCACCGACGACCATCTGCTCTACGGGATGATTTCCCGCGGCTTCAAGAGCGGCGGGTTCCAGGACACGCCCTCTAGCGCCGCCGACGCCGCCGACGGTTTCGAGCCTGAGTTCGCCACCCAGTACGAGATCGGCCAGAAGAGCGTCCTGCTGGGCGGGGCGGTGGTGTGGAACAACACCCTCTACATCATGAAGTACGACGACCTGCAGACCCGGCGCACCCTGCCCAACCTGTCGGTGGTCACCGACAATGCCGGCCAGGCGACCATCAAGGGCTATGAGACCTATCTGCAGTGGCGGCCCTTCGTCGGCGCCAGCCTGGTGACCAGCTACGCCTATACCGACGGCCGCTTCGACGAATTCTCGCCGGAGCCTGGGGTGGACTATGCGGGCAACCGCATCTCGCGGACGCCCGAGCACAAGCTGGTGGTCTCGCCGTCCTACACCGCGGCCCTGGCCAGCGGCGCAGACCTGCGGTTCGCCCTCGACTACGCCTATGAGAGCCGCATCTTCGACGACAATTCCAACCAGCCGCCCGAGGTGCGTGACCCGACCCATTTCGTGGACGCCCGGGTGATCTTCACCGATCCCTCCCGCCATTGGACCGTCTCGCTGTGGGGCAAGAACCTGACGGACGAGGTCACGCGAACCTTCCAGTCAGTGTTCCTGGGGGCGAATTTCGGCGCCTACAACCCGCCGCGGACCTACGGCCTCAGCCTCAACTGGACGTACTGACCGAGGTGGGCCGCCGCCTCGTCATGGCGTCGGCCGCCGATCCGAAAGGGATCAGATGAACCTGTCTCTGTTGGGCTTTTCGGCGCTGGCGGTCTTCATGGCGCTGGTCTTGTCGCGGCGATTGTCGGCGGTCGCCGCGCTCATTCTCGTGCCCATTGTCTTTGGCCTCATCGCCGGCTTCGGCGCGGGCCTGGGCGATATGATGCTGGAAGGGGTGACCGAGGTCGCGCCGACGGCCCTGATGCTGATCTTCGCGCTGCTCTATTTCGCGGTGATGATCGAGGCGGGGCTGTTCGAGCCGCTGGTGCGGAAGATCCTGCAGGTGACCGGCGACGATCCGGTCCGGGTGGTGGTGGGCAGCGCGGTCCTGGCCATGCTGGTCTCCCTGGACGGGGACGGCGCCACCAGCGCCATCGTCACCATCTCGGCCATGTACCCGGTCTATCGTCGGCTGGGACTCAATCCCCTGATCCTGGCCGTGCTGCTGGGCCTCAGCAACACGCTGATGAACTGGCTGCCCTGGGGCGGGCCGGCGGCCCGCGCCGCGCTGGCCCTGCGCATCGACGTCATGGACATCGTCGGACCCCTGCTGCCGGCGCTCGGCCTGTCGCTGCTGGCGGTGCTGTGTCTGGCCTACGCCATGGGACGGTCAGAGCGCCGCCGCCTGGCGAAGACCGGCGGCCCCGTCCTCACCGAAGATGAGGCCGCGACCATCACGGTCGAGCCGAAGGCCACCCGGAACCTCTGGCTGAACCTCCTTCTGACCATCGGGCTGATGGTCGGGATGCTGACCGGCCTCGCGCCCCTGCCCGCCGTGGTGATGGGCGGGTTCGCCATCGCGGTGACCCTGAACTTCCCGCGGCTCTCAGAGCAGAAGGCGGCCCTGGCCCACCATGGCGAGACCATCCTGATGATGGTGTCTCTGATCTTCGCCGCCGGCGCCTTCACCGGCATCCTGTCGGGCACGGGCATGATCGACGCCATGGCCCAGAGCCTGGTCTCGGCGATCCCCGAGCCCCTTGGCCCCTATATGGGGCCGATCACCGCGCTGATCAGCATGCCGCTCTTGATGTTCATGTCCAACGACGCCTTCTTCTTCGGCATCGTCCCGGTGCTGGGCGCGACTGGCGCGGCCTATGGCGTCCCGCCCGAAGTGATCGCCCGGGCCTCGCTGATGGGCATGCCGCTGCATGCGCTCAGCCCCTTCATCGCGCCGATCTATCTGGTCGCCAGCCTGATCCGCGCCGATGTGGGCCAACTCCAGAGGTTCGGCCTTCCCTGGGCGCTCCTGCTCTCCGTCTTCGCCACCCTGGCGGCCATGGCCACCGGAGCCATCATCATCCCGTAGCCCTCCTGCCGACCGCATGGGCGGAATCAGGAGGTTTGAAATGCCAGATGGAACAAGCCATGCGGCGACATCCCTGCAAGGCAAGGCGGGCGCCGAGGAGTGGCAGGCCGCCCCGGAAGCCGCTCAGGCCGAGGTGCGCTCCCAGGTCGCCCGCGGCATCGGCTGCCTGCGCCGGCTCGACCGCGGAGAGCCGCTGGCGTCAGAGGCGTCGCTGTCAAGAAGGACCGCCTTGCTTGGGCCAGGGCTGAGTCCCACCAGCGTCGACTCGCACGGAACAAGCTACGGAACCGGGGCGCTTGTACGCTGGGCCGCGCATCACCCACGCCGCACTTGCGCAAAGGTCTTTCCGGTCCAGCGTTTGACCGCCCGCCTCAGGTTCGAACTGTCGCTGAAGCCGACTTGCCAGGCGATGTCGTCTGCGCTGATGCGCGTGGTCGTGACGTATTCCAGCGTCAGGGTCTTGCGCACGTCATCGACGACGCCGGCATAGGTGTAGCCCGCCTCGTTCAGGCGCCGGCGCAGCGTCCGCTCGGTCATGCCCAGGCGCGCGGCGGCGGCCTGCACGGATGGAAGCCGGTTCGGCGAGAGCATCAGCAGTTGATAGACGTCGCCCGCGACGCTGGTCGTCATCTTCGCCTCGCCTACCAGCCGGTCGCAGGTCTCTTCCAGCATGGCGCGCGTCAGGCGGTTGGCGAGTTCAGGCGCCTGGTCGAGCACGCTGGCCGGATAGTGGAGCTCGTGAGCGGGCTGGCCGAACAGGCAGGGGCAGCCGAGCGCCGCCTCGTCGGCTGCGGTCGTGCCGATGTCGGCCAGACCGAAGACGGCGCGGATCGGGCGGATTTCAGCGCCCAGCACGTCGCGCATGTGGGTCGAGGTCATCATCATCTGCTGACGCAGCAGGAAGTTGCGGAGATCCCGGCTCATGAGATCGTCGTAGATCTCCGTAAAGGTCCAGACCGCCGTGTCGCCCTCCTGTCGCCATCCGAGTTGCTGGATGGGGGTGGCGAGGGGGTGGTAGCGAATGGCGAAGTCGAAGAAGTCCCGCATGGTGGGCGAGCACATCAGCGCATAACCGTACATCCCGTAGGCCGACAGGTGCAGGCGGGCGCCGACCTCGTAGGCGAGGGCGGGGTTAACCGGGGCCCGTACGACATTTTCGCACGCCGTCAGGTACTGCCAGATCGAGGTGAGCGTTCGCGGGTCGCGGACATCGGCCAGGCTAAGACCCGTTCCCGCGAGCACGGCTTCGGCGGTCAGGCCGGCCGCTATGGTCGCGTCGATCAGAGTCGCAATCTTGTAGGGCGCGAACGTCCTCTGGTTGGGAAGGGGGCGGCGGAGAGGTCGTCCGGGCGGGGGAAGTTCCCCGGCGGTGGATCCCGGACGCGCGCCGCCCAGTCTGGTCTCTGCCAAGCTGTGCTCCTGATTGTCCGGTAAAGACATATATGTGGCCGCCAAAGACCTCAAACTCTGAGGCTGCTCCTTTCTATCCTCCCCCACAGCCGGCGCAGATCGGCCGTAGAGGGAGGAACAACAGATGACAGCCGCCAACCCCACGCCCGCCCGCGGATCCACCGCCAGGCTGGCCCTGACCTCCGCCGTC
>Ga0114898_1000972_pt1 | contig 18783 bp, 15 predicted proteins | sample Malvired_Geostar_FD_83496 | JGI IMG/M metagenome (GOLD analysis project Ga0114898, IMG submission 83496) | Marine viral communities from the Global Malaspina Expedition - Malaspina viral metaG DeepMed_Geostar | ecosystem: Environmental > Aquatic > Marine > Oceanic | place: Mediterranean Sea... | reverse complement strand
GTTCATCTCCTTTGGCCAGCTGATCAGCGGCGGCGCCATCGCCACCCTGCCCTCGCGCAAGTTCGATCCGGCCGTCCTGTTCGACGAGGTCGAGCGCCTGGGGGTCAGCGGCCTGATCATCGTCGGCCTCGCCTTCGCCGCCCCGATGCTGGAATGCCTGGAGGCCCATCCCGGCCGTTGGACCATGCCCAGCCTCAAGCGGATCGTCTCCTCGGGCACCATGTGGTCGGCCGAGAACAAGCAGGGCCTGCTGAAGCACCTGCCGAACATCATGCTGATGGACAGCCTGGGCTCGTCCGAAGCCCTGGGCCTGGCCTCTTCGGCCTCCGGCGGCGGCGTCTCGGCGGCCACGGCCAAGTTCGCCACCGGCCCCAATGCGGCGGTCTTCACCGAGGACGGCCGGCGGGTGGCGCCGGGCTCGGGCGAGCGCGGCCTGGTGGCGGTCGGCGGCCACACCCCCCTCGGCTACTACAAGGATGAGGAAAAGTCGGCCAAGACCTTCCGCATCTTCGAGGGCCAGCGCTGGTCGGTGCCCGGCGACTGGGCGACGGTGGAGGCCGACGGGGCCATCACCCTGCTGGGCCGCGGCAGCCAGGTGATCAACACCGGCGGCGAGAAGGTCTTCCCCGAAGAGGTGGAAGAGGCCCTCAAGCGCTTCCCCGGGGTGCGCGACGCCGCCGTGGTCGGCCTGCCCGATCCGCGGTTCGGCGAACGGATCTGCGCGGTGGTGGATGTGGCCGGCGGCGCCGAGCCGTCCCTCGCCGACCTGCAGGCCCATGTGAAGGCGCACCTGGCCGACTACAAGGTTCCCCGGGACCTGGTCTTCGCCCCGGTGGTCCGCGCCCCCAACGGCAAGCTCGACTACAAGGCGGTTCGCGCCCAGGCCCAGGAGGCGCTGGGCGCCAAGGCCTAGACCTGGGGCTTGGCGCCTGGGTCGACGATCAGATGGTTCCGTCTGATCGCATCAGGCCCTAACGAAAATGTAATGAGCCTCCAGGGGTCTGGGCGGGGCATGGTTCGGCCATCCCAGACCCCAAAGAGGCTGATATCTCCACATGAAGACCCTCTGGTTCGGCGCCGCTGCGGCGGCCGCCCTCCTCAGCGCCGCGGCGCCGGCGTCCGCGTCCGACCTCCGCCCCCTCCACATTTTCAGCGCCGCGCCCGCCGCCGAGGCCGGCGGCGCCGTGGATGTCTCCCAGGCCCAGCGCATGGGCCCCTGGGGCTTTGACCGCACCGGCATGAACGCCGCGGTGCGTCCAGGCGAGGACTTCTTCAACCACGTCAACGGCGCCTATGTGGACGCCCTGGTCATTCCCTCGGACCGTTCGCGCTACGGCACCTTCGACGCCTTGAACGAACTGTCGGTCAACCGCATGCGCGCCGTGCTGGACGCCTCGGCGGCCGGCGCCGCCGCCAGCGGCGACGAGGCCCTGATCGGGACCTTCTATAAGAGCTTCATGGACAAGGCCGCGGTGGACGCCAAGGGCGCAGCCCCGCTCTCGGACGACCTGGCGCAGATCCGCGCAGCGACCTCAAAGGAAGACCTGGCCCGCCTGATGGGCGAGACCATGAAGGGCTTCGGCGGCTCGATCTTCAGCGCCTATGTCTATGACGACGCCAAGAACCCGGAGCGCTACACGGTCTATCTCGGCCAGGCCGGCATCGGCATGCCCGACCGGGACTATTATCTGACCGAGACCTTCGCCCCGCAGAAGGCGCAGTATGAGGCCTATGTGGCCGAGTTGCTGACCCTGGCCGGCTGGCCGGAGCCTGAGGCCAACGCCAAGGCCATCGTCGAGATGGAGACCAAGATCGCCGAGGTCTCCTGGACCCGGGCCGAGCGGCGGGACGACGACAAGACCTACAACCCCTACACCCTGGCCGAGCTGAAGGCCTACGCCCCCGACTTCCCCTGGGACGCCTTCATCGAAGGCGCAGATCTGACGGCGGCCGAGCGGGTGGTGGCCTCGGAGAACACCGCCTTCCCGAAGATCGCCGAGATCTTCGCCGAAACGCCGATCGAGGTTCAGAAGGCCTGGGCGGCCTACACCCTGGCCGATCAGGCCGCGCCTTATCTGGCCGAGCCCTTCGTCGCGGCCTATCACGGCTTCCGCGAGAAGACCCTGTCGGGCCAGCCGGAGCAGAAGCCCCGCTGGAAGCGCGGGGTGAGCACGGTCGACGCCTATGCCGGCGAGGCCCTCGGCAAGCTCTATGTGGCCGAGTACTTCCCGCCCGAGAGCAAGGCCAAGATGGAAGCCCTGGTGGCCGACATCAAGACGGCCATGGAGGCCCGGATCAAGGGCCTGACCTGGATGGGCGACGAGACCAAGGCCAAGGCCCTGGAGAAGCTGTCCAAGTTCACCGTGAAGATCGGCTATCCCGAGGAATGGCGCGACTATTCCGGCCTGACCATCAGGGCCGACGACCTCTACGGCAATGTGGAGCGGGCCGCGGCCTTTGAATGGGCCTATCGGGTCGACCGCCTGGACGAGCCGGTGGACGACAAGGAGTGGGGCATGACGCCCCCGACCGTGAACGCCTATTACAGCCCGACCAAGAACCAGATCGTCTTCCCGGCCGCCATTCTCCAGCCGCCCTTCTTCGATCCCGACGCCGATCCGGCCATCAACTATGGCGGCATTGGCGGGGTGATCGGCCACGAGATCACCCACGGCTTCGACGACCAGGGCCGCAAGTCCGATGGCGACGGCAAGCTGACCGACTGGTGGACGGCCGAGGACGCCGCCAAGTTCGACGCCCAGGCCCAGAAGCTGGGCGCCCAGTACGCGGCCATCGAGCCCCTGCCCGGCTCGCCCATCAACGGCGACCTGACCATGGGCGAGAACATCGCCGACCTGGGGGGCCTGCTGCTTGGCCTCGACGCCTATCACCTGTCCCTGGAGGGCGAGCCGGCGCCGGTGATCGACGGCTTCACCGGCGACCAGCGAGTCTTCCTCGGCTGGGCGCAGGTGTGGCGGGGCAAGTACCGCGAGGACGCCCTGAAGCGGCAGCTGGTCTCCGACCCCCATGCGCCGCCGCACTATCGGGTCAATGTGCCGGTGGCCAATATCGACGCCTGGTACGACGCCTTCGACGTCGCGCCGGACGCCGCCATGCACGTGGCGCCTGAGGATCGCGTCCGTATCTGGTGACTCCAGCAGCCGGGGCGGCGCCGCACAGGCCCGCCCCGGATTTTTATCGCCAGAGTCAATTTTTTGGGTTTCGGTCAAAAGAAATGGCCCGCTGCGGGGGATAATCGCAACGGGCCTGTTCTTATTGTGAGCTGCCGCTCATTTTAGAAGGGCGTTTCCTCCCCGAAACGCCGGAGACTTCAGGACTTAGGTCGCCGTCTTGTCTCTCGCCAGGTGAGAAAACGGCAATTTCAGGCCCAAGTCAATGAACCAAATCGACGGATGAGCGCAATTTCCCCTCAGATTTCCGAGATTTCGCCCAATCGCCCTCACAATCCCGATATTTTTGACTCTTTCGTCAGTTTTTAGCCAGGATCGACCTCAACAGGCTCATCCCCGGCGAGGTGGTTTCAAACACGAAGTCAGGTTGCGCGGCGGTAACCGGACCAAGGCCCGCCGCCGAGAGGGCCTGGCCAGCTTCAGCCACGGCGCCGGCCGGGGCCAGAAGGCCGTTGGGCCGGCGTGATGCGCCCTTGGACAACAGGTCCTCGATCACCGCCTGAGCCGCCGGCCCGATCTCGGCTTCCGGCCAGGTCAGGGCGGCGCTGGTCCGGGCGTTGGCGCGGGCCTCCACCAGACGCAGGAGCTTCTCGGCCACCTGCAACTGGAAGTCCGACCAGTCCGCCCGCAGGCTGGCGGCCAGGTGCGCCTGGCTTTTCAGGATCACCCCATCGGCCAGCACCTTCAGCCCGTTGGCCTCCAGCGTGGCGCCTGTGGTGGTGATATCGACCACCAGCTCGGCCGCCCCGGCCGCCGGCGCGCCCTCGGTGGCGCCCCCGGACTCCACGATGCGATAGTCCACCAGGCCGTGGCGGGCGAAGAAGGCCCGGGTCTGCAGGATGTACTTGGTGGCCACCCGCATCCGCCGACCGGTGCGGGCCAGGATGTCGTGCGCCACCTCCTCCAGGTCGCCCATGGTCTCCACGTCGAGCCAGCTCTTGGGCGTGGCCACCACCAGATCGGCGCGGCCAAAGCCCAGGGGACGCAGCAGCAGGGCGCGGGCGGCCAGGTCGCCGGGGCGCTCGCGCATCAGGTCCTCGCCGGTCACCCCCAGATGGGCCTCGCCGGCGTCGATGGCCTCGGCGATGTCCCCGGCCGACAGCAGCCGCACCTGGGCGCCCGCCAGCCCCTTGAGGCTGGCCATGTATCCGCGGGCGCCGCCCTCGGCCTCGAGCTTGAGCGCGCAGTCGGCGAGCCAGGCCTCGACCTGCTCCTTCAGCCGCCCCTTGGACGGCACGGCGATGATCAGCGGGGCGTCCATCAGGCTTCTCCCTGGGCGAAGGCCCGCCAGGGCCGAACCATGCAGCCGACGGCGCGGCCGCCATCCGTCCCGCCGAGCCGGGCCAGCAGACCGTCATAACGCCCGCCGGCCGCCACCGGCCGATCGGCGCCCAGGGCTGCGCTGCGCACCTCGAAGGTCAGGCCGTCATAATAGTCGAAGGCGTGGCCGAGGCCCGGCGTGAACCGCAGGACATCCGGCGGCACCCCCTCGGCGGCGAGCATGGCGAGGCGGCTCGACCAGGCCGCGATCGCCGCGTCCAGGGCGGACGCCCGACCGCCGGCCAGGCGGCGCGCCTGGTCCAGCGCGGCCTCGGGCCGGTCGGAAATGGCCAGGAAGCCCGCGACGGCGGCGGCCTGGTCGGCGGCCAGGGCCGGCGCCCGGCGCGCCTGGGCCTTGGCCACCAGCCGCTCGGCGATCTCGGCCGGCCCACGGCCGCCCACCGGCGCAATGCCGGCCAGGGCCCAGACCTCGCGGAGCAGGTTTCCAGCCCCCTCGCCGGGCAGGTCGGCCAGCAGATCGGCCAGGCCGCCGTCGGTCGCGACCTCGGCGGCCGCCTCTCCGGCCCGCGCCAGCTCGGCCTGGAGCAGCCGCGGCCGTTTGGCGATCCGGACCAGGCGGGTCGCCAGGGCGGGGGCCAGGTCGAGGCTGTCGACAAAGGCCGCGAACAGGGCCGCGTCCCCCAGCCAGAATTCCAGATCGCGGCGTCCGCCGGCGATCGCCCCGCGCCAGGCCAGGGCCGCCACCTCGACGTCCGCCGCAACGGCGTCGGAGGCCTGGGCGTCGAAGCGCTCCAGGCCCAGTTGCAGGAACTCCTCGGACCGGCCGGTGTGTTCGGGCGCGGCCCGGAAGGCCTTGCCCTGGTAGACGTAACGGCCCTCGGCCGCGCCGCTTTCCACATGGCTGCGGGCCACAGGCGCCGTGAAGTCCGGGCGCAGACAGGATTCCGCGCCACCTTCGGCCTGGACCACGAACAGCCGCGCCCGCAGGCCCTCCCCCGCCAGGTCGAGGATCAGGTTCAGGGGCTGGACCAGGGGCACGTCGGCCAGGGTCGCGCCCACCGTCTCGAACGGCGCGCGGATGGCCGCCAGGACGGCCGGCGGCAGGGTCGGCTCCACCCGCATCAGGCGCCCCTCACGATCTTGGCCACCGCCGCCACCAGCTCGCCGCGGGGGCAGCTGATCTGGCCCGGGCGCTCACCACGCCATTGGCTGTTATCGGTGATTCCGGCGGCCAGTTCGCGGCCCAGGTCGAGATCCTTGATGGTCACGGTTCCGGCGGCGATCTCGTCCCCGCCCAGGATGACGGCGGCCGGCGCCAGGCGTCGGTCGGCGTACTTCATCTGGGCCTTCATGCCCGAGGATCCCAGATAGACCTCGGCGGCGATCCCGGCGGCCCGCAGCTCGCCAGCGGCGGCGAAATAGTGCGCCATGTCGTCATTGCTGAAGGCGATGATCACGACGGGTCCGCGGACATCGGCGGCCATGTCCCGGCCGGCCGCCCGCAGGGCCGAGGCCAGGCGGGAGACGCCGAAGGAGAAGCCCGTAGCCGGCACGGCCTGGCCTGTGAAGCGGGCGACCAGGTCGTCATAGCGCCCGCCGCCGCCGATGGAGCCGAAGCGGACCGGATGGCCCTTCTCGTCGGCGGTCTCCAGCAGCAGTTCGGCCTCGAAGACCGCGCCGGTATAGTATTCCAGGCCCCGGACCACGGCGGGGTCGAACACCGCCTGGTCCTGGGCGACGCCCAGGCTCTTCAGCGCCCCGTCGATGGCCGCCAGTTCGGCGAGCCCGGCGTCGCCTTCGGCCGAACCGCCGATGATGTCGGCCAGACGGGCGAGCACGCTGGCCCGGTCTCCGCCGGCGGCGCCCGCGGCGGTGAAGGCCAGCACGGCTTCGGCGGCGGCCGCATTCAGCCCCGCCCCCTTGGTGAAGGCGCCGGACTCGTCCTTGCGGCCTTCGCCCAGCAGCAGCCGCACCCCGTCGGGGCCCAGACGGTCGAGCTTGTCCACCGCCCGCAGCACGCCGAGCTTCTGCCGCTCGTCGCTGACGCCGGCCGTGGCCAGCAGGCCGTTGAGCAGCTTGCGGTTGTTGATGCGGATCACCGCCGTCCCGGCCGGCAGGCCCGCAGCGGCCAGGCCCTCGGCGGCCATGGCGATGATCTCGGCGTCGGCCTCGGGCCGGGCCGAGCCCACCGTATCGGCGTCGCACTGGGTGAATTCGCGGAAGCGGCCGGGGCCGGGTTTTTCGTTGCGCCAGACCGGGCCAAAGGCGTAGCGCCGGAACGGCTTGGGCAGGGTCTCCCAGTTCTGGGCCGCGAACCGCGCCAGCGGCGCGGTCAGGTCATAGCGGAGCGCCATCCACTGCTCGTCATCGTCCTGCAGGGCGAAGACGCCTTCATTGGGACGGTCGGCGTCGGGCAGGAACTTGCCGAGCGCGTCGGCATATTCGAAGGCGCCGGTGTCCAGGGCCTCGAACCCATAGCGCTCATAGACCGCCGAGACGGCGGTGAGGATCTGGCGCTCGGCCACCAGGTCGCGGGCGCGGCGGTCCATGAAGCCGCGCGGGCTGCGCGCCTCCGGGCGGGTGGGGGCGGTCTCGTCGGTCATGGCGCGCGCTTAAATGAAGGAGCCGGACGCCACAAGGCGGCGGCGGGCTCTGGCGAAGTGGGGATGGTGTTTGAGGTCATGCGTCGCTCCGAAGGTCATGGGCGCGACGGACGGGGATGTGCAAGCGGCGAGCCCCGTCCGCTGCGGGGGCTCGAGCCGTGGTCGTCGTCCTGATCTCAGGCCGCGCAACCCCGCCCGATCCCGCAGGAGATCGGATGGTGGTGATGGCCGTGATGGCGCGCGACGAAGGTCATGGGCGGCCCTATAGCCGAGGCGCGCGCCCAAGACCAGCCTTCAGACGCCGCCCCGCAGCCGGGCGATCAGGGCCGTGGTGGAGGGGTCATGGGCCCCGACCGCCGCGCCTTCCAGGTCCTTAAGGATATGGCCGGCCAGGGTCTTGCCCAGCTCCACCCCCCACTGGTCGAAGCTGTTGATCCCCCAGAGCACGCCCTCGACGAAGGTCTTGTGCTCATAGAGGGCGATCAGCGCCCCCAGGGCCTCCGGAGTCAGGGCCTCCATCAGCAGGAAGCTGGTGGGCCGGCCGCCGGGGAAGGTCTTCTGGGGCGCCAGGATGTCGATCTCGCCGGCGGACAGGCCGTCCTTCTCCAGGGCGCGGCGGACCTCGGCCTCGCTGCGGCCAACCATCAGGGCCTCGGCCTGGGCCAGCGCATTGGCCAGGAGCTTGGTCTGGGAGGCGGGATGGCCGTCGGCGCTGCGGGCCACGGCCAGGATATCGGCCGGGATCACGTCGCTGCCCTGATGCATCAGCTGGAAGAAGGCGTGCTGGACGTTGGTGCCGGCGTCGCCGAACACCGCCGCGGCCGTGGCCTGCTTGACCGGCTTCCCATCCGTGCGGATGCGCTTGCCGTTGGACTCCATCTCCAGCTGCTGAAGGAAGTTGGGCAAGAGCCGCAGGCGCTGGGCGTAGGGGACCACCGCGCGCACCGGGCGATCCATGGCGTTGCGGTTGAAGACGTGCGCCAGGGCCAGCAGGACCGGCGCATTGGCCGAAAGCGGCGCCTGGCGGAAATGGTCGTCCATGGCCGCCCCGCCGGCCAGCAGCGCCTCGAACACGTCAGGACCCAGGGCGATGGCGCAGGACAGGCCCACAGAGGACCACACCGAATAGCGCCCGCCGACCCAGTCGCGGAAACCGAAGATCTGGTCGCCCCGCACCCCGAAACCCTGGGCCACGTCCGGCGCGGCCGAGACCGCCACCAGATGGGCGTCGCCGGCCTCCCCCAGGGCGCTCCGCAGCCAGTCGCGGGCGATCATGGCGTTGGCCATGGTCTCCTGGGTGGTGAAGGTCTTGGAGACCACGACCACCAGGGTCTGCGCCGGGTCGAGGCCCGCCAGGGCCTGGGCGCTGTCGGCCGGGTCCACATTGGCGATGAACCTAAGCTCGATGGCCGGATCGGGCGCCCGCAACGCCTCCCAGACCAGCCGAGGGCCGAAATCGGAACCGCCGATGCCGATATGGACGACGGCCTTGAACGGCTGGCCGGTGGCGCCGCGCCGCTCGCCGGCGCCGACGGCCCGGGCGAAGGCGCTGACGGCCTCGCGGGTCGCCTCGACCTCGCGGGAGACCGGCTCCCCCTGGGCGGCGAAGTCGGCGCCTAGCGGCGCGCGGAGCGCCATGTGCAGGGCCGCGCGGCCCTCGGAGGGATTTGCGGTTTCGCCGGCGAACAGACGCTCGCGGGCCGCCTCCACCCCGGCGGCCTGCGCCAGGTCCAGCGCCAGGGCCAGGTCCTTGGCCGACCAGGGCTGCTTGGAGAGGTCGAGATAGAGCCCGGCGGCGGTCAGGCTCAGGCGGTCCAGACGATCGGGTTCGGCCTCGAACAGGCCTGCGATCGAGCGGGCGGCGGCGGCGGCGCCTGCGGCGCGCAGTCGGCGCCAGGCGGCGTCCAGGTCGGACATGATTCATCCCCCGTTCAAGCGGCCCCGCACAGGATGGAGCCTCCATCCTGCCTGTACGAACCGGGGCAAAGCCGGTTAGCAAAAGCAGACCGTCCCGTCTTCGTTCCCATGGTCATCAAACTCGGGAACGCGCTCAATCTGTGTCCTGAGGTCAGATCCATGTCCTGCGCCGCCCTCGCCGCGACAACCCTGCTCTGGATGGCGGCGACCCCTGCGCCGGCCCAGCCTGCCGCCCCGACCCCTGCGCCGGCCACCGCGCTCGAGCCCCTGTTCGCCGACATCGTCGCCCGCGCCCAGGACCTGAAGGCCCAGGCCGAGGCCATGCGGGAAACCGAGGCCCCGGCCACCGAAGCGTTCAAGACCGGCGTCGCCGACCTGGCCGCCCTGGACAGCCGGGGTCAGCAGATCGTGCGCGACCGCGGGGTGGACGGCGACCTGGCCTGCATCCTGCGGGGGATTTCCGAGGATCTGCCGGTCAAGCTGGCGGCCCTGCAACTGGCCGCCGACGCGCCCGCCCGGGACACCGCCCTGCGCGAGCTGATCTATCTGCTGAACGACAATGTCGAGGTGCTGCTCGCCCCGCCGGGGCCGGCCTCCGGCCTGGCGCCCGACGGGAGCGTCTAGAGGACCCTAGAGCCTGATCTTTGAATCAGGCTCTAGGCTCAATGTCTTGAGCGCGTTTCGTCCGATAACCGGTCTCCACTTATCGGAACGCGCTCTAGTACTTCACGCTGCAGCCATAGGGCGCCGACACCGGCTGGGCCACGGCGCGGCCGGCCTTCATGTCGCCCAGGGCGGCGACCACATAGTTCTTGGCCCCCTTGAGGGTCGCGGCGTCGGCGCTGTTCTTGTCGTCAATGCCGCCCATATAGACGAGCGTGCCGGCCGGGTTGACCACATACATGTGCGGCGTCGTCCGGGCGGCATAGGCGCGGCCCACCTGGCCCTTGGGATCGAGCAGAATGGCTGTGGGCGCCGCCCCGCTCTCGGCCTTCCAGTCATTGGCCTCGGCCGCGGTCTTGTAGCCCTGCTTGCCGGGCGCCGACGAGATCAGGGTCAACCACACCACCCCATCGGCGGTCGCGCGCTTCTGCAGGCCCTGCATGGCGCCGGCGTTGTAGTGCTTCTGGACATAGGGACAGCCCTCATTGGTCCATTCGAGGACCACGGTCTTGCCCTTGAACTCCGACAGGCTGCGGGACTTTCCGGTGGAGTCGACGGCGGTGAAGGCCGGGGCGGGCTTGCCGATGGCCGGCGCGGCCAAGGCCGGGGCGGCGATCAGGGCGGCCGCGGCGGTCAGGCCGAGCAGGACCGGGCGGCGGGAAAGCTTCGAGGTCGTCATGGGCGTCTCCTTCCGGGATGTAGTCAGGCGAACACTCTCTTTACGCGTCGATCAGCCGGCGGATGCGGCGGCCTCCAGGGCGCGGACCACCACGCCCTCCGTCAGGATCTGCGGCAGGATCACCGGCTCGGCGCCCGCGCGATCATAGACCAGGTACAGGGGGACCCCAGCCCGGCCATGGCGGGCCAGTTCGGCGGCGATGATCTCGTCCTTCCGGGTCCAGTCGCCCTTGAGATAGACGGTTCCGGTCTCGGCCAGGGCCTCGGCCACCCCCTGCCGGGCCAGGGCCACCTGCTCGTTCACCTGGCAGGTCACGCACCAGGCGGCGGTGAAGTTCACGAACACCGGCGCGCCCTGGGCGCGCAGCTCGGCCAGGCGCTCGGCGCTGTAGGGTTCATAGGGCAGCTCGGCCACCGCGCCGCTCGCCTCGCCCGCCGGGGCCGGGGTCTGATAGGCCGGGACGAGCACCGCCGCCACGGCCGCCACGGCCAGGACCGCGGCCCCGCCCTTCAGGGCCAGACCGCCCGAACGCGCCCCCGAACGGCCCTGCGAGAGGCCGTAGAGCCAGGCCGCCAGGGCCAGCACGACCGCTGCGGCCAGGAGCCGGGCCAGGCCCATGGGTCCGACCTGCAGGGTCAGCACCCACAGCAACCAGGCCGCCGCCCCATACATCGGAAAGGCCAGCACCTTGCGCAGGTGATCCATCCAGGGACCCGGGCGCGGCAGGCGCGACAGCAGGCCCGGCGCAAAGGCCACGGCCACAAAGGGCGCGGCGAAGCCGAGCCCCAGGGCGGCGAACACCAGCAGGGCGGCCGGCGCGCTCTGGGTCAGCGCCCAGCCGAGCGCCGGGGCCATGAAGGGCGCGGTGCAGGGGGCGGCGACCACCACGGCCAACACCCCGGTGAAGAAGGCGCCGGCCAGTCCGCCCCGGCTGGCGAGGCCAGACCCCACCCCCTGCAGGGAGGTCCCGATCTCGAACACGCCTGACAGATTGAGCGCCACGGCCAGCATCAGCAGGCACAGGGCGGCGACCACCGGCGGCGACTGCAGCTGGAAGCCCCAGCCGACGGCGGCGCCGGCCGCCTGGGCGAGGATCAGGGCGCCGGCCAGGGCCAGGAAGGTGGCCAGCACGCCCACCAGGAAGGCCAGGCCCTGGCGTCGGGCGGCGGTCTGTTCATGGGCGTGGCCGGCCAGGCTGGCCGCCTTCATGGCCAGGATCGGGAAGACGCAGGGCATCAGGTTGAGGATCAGACCGCCGAGCACGGCGAAGACCAGGGCCAGGGGAAGGCCCAGCCCCGTCCCGTCGCCGCTTGCCCGCGCCATGGGCGGACCAAGGCCCGCGGCCTCGGCCGGAAGCGGGCCAGCCTGGGCTTCGATCTCGTAATAGGTCTCGCCGACCTTGAGGACGCCGGCCATGACCTGGGGCGGCTCCGGCCCCTGGAAGGCGTAGCTGGGGGTCAGGGACAGGGTGAGGCCCTGAGGCCCGCGCTCGACCGTCTGAGGGGCGGCGTGATCGATCACCGCGCCGTCGAAGGGGAAGAAGTAGCTGTCGGCCATGTCCGCCCCGGCCAGCAGGTCGCCGGTCACGGCGAGCTTGAGCCCGGCCTCGTCATGTTCGAAGGCGGCGGCCAGGTCAGCCTTCTGCGGCGCGGCCTCCAGGGCCCGGGCGATCGGCTGCGCCCACCGGCCAGCCGGCTGGGCGGGCTCGCCTTGCACCGGCAGGGTCAGTTCCAGCAGGGCGTCCTCGGGAATGCAGATCTCTTCGCAGACCAGGAAGGCGGCGGCCGCGCGCAGGGTCACCGACTGGCCCGGCGTCGCATCGGCCGGCGCGGTCAGGGTCATGGGCAGGATGACCTCGCCGGAATAGCCATAGTTCACCAGCGGGCCGGCCGGCTGGGGCTCGGGCGGCTGCCAGACGAATTCGCCGGCCCGCCAGCCCGCGGGCAGGGTCCAGCCGATCTTGGTCGCCTCGCCGGAATCGCCCGGATTGCGCCAATAGGTGTGCCAGCCCTTGTCGATCTCCTGGCGCAGGGCGACCTGGATCGTTTGCCCAGGAGCGATGGCCTGGGTCTGGGCGATCAGCTCGGCCTTCAGGTGGCCGGTGTCCACCGGCTCGGCCTGGGCTGCGCTCGCCAGGGTCAGGGGCAGGGCCAGGGCGGCGAGCAGGAGACCGGCGAGACGACGCATCATGCTTGAACTCGAACCTGTTTGGGGCTTGCCGCTATATGGGGTCAGATAGACCCCGCTCGCAAATTCACGATTCCTGAGCCTATGGCCCAGCTGTTCTACGGACCAGCCCCGGCGAAGGTTTCAGTCGCCGGCCGCAAAGGGGAGCCAGAATGCCCGGATCGTTTGACGACATCGAGATCGGCCAGGTGGTGGCCCTGGGGGCCGCGGCGGTGGACGCCAAGGCGCTTGAAGCCTTCATTGCGGCCTTCACCCCGGGCTGGACCCTCGATCGCGGGGCGCCCGACACCATGGTCTTCGCCATCTGGGCGCGGCTGGACAGCCAAGCCGCCGCCGGCTGGCCCCAGACCAAGCGACTGGGAGTGGACGCCCTGCGATGGGTGCGCAATCCGCCGGCCGGCGAGCTTCTGCGGGCGCGGATGACGGTGATGGGCAAGGACCCGGTGGGGGAAGGCAAGGGCATCATCATCGCCCAGCACGACCTGCTGGACGAGGCCGGGCGGCTGGTCTTTTCCTGCCTGACCCGCAGCATCTTCGCCCGGTAGGCGCGAAAAACCCGCGCCCACCGGGGAGATCGGTCTTAGCTGTTGGCGGCCTGCAGGGTCTGGGCCTGCATCTGCCGGTTCATCGACAGGGCGACCAGGCGGTCCCACTGGGCCAGCGAGATCAGGTGGGCGTAGATCTGGTTCAGGGCGCCCGACTGGCGCAGATCCATGAACTTCTCGGCCGGCAGCTCGCGCAGGCGCTCTTCGGAGACGCCGAAATAGTCGGCCAGCTTCTGGGGCTCGCCGGGCGTGCCGTCCTCGTTCACCGGGGTGTAGAAGGACTCCTTGGACTCAAACAGGTCCAGCGCCTTCAGCAGCTGGACGAAGCTCTGGGTCTTCTGCCGCTCCATCTCGTAGTTGTTGCAGAAGGTCAGGCAGTTCTGGGTGTACTCGGTCGGCTCGCCCTTTTCGTCGAAGAAGGGCAGTTCGGGGTCCTTCTCGGCGAAGAAGGCCGCGTTGCGATCGACGCAGAGGATCGACTGGCCGGCCTTGGAGTCATTGGCGAAGACGAACGGATAGCGGCGCACATAGGCCGGCACATAGACGCCCGCGTCGAACACCCCGGTGGGCAGGACGAAGATGTTCTCGTCGTGGTTCAGACCCATCACCTGCAGGGGGGTCTTTTCCTCGCCGACGAAGATGATCGGGCCGTTCAGCACCGCCAGCTGGAATTCCGACACCGTCAGCGGAACCAGGTTGTGCTTGGCCGCAAAGCTGAAGGGACCATCGATCCGCTTCACGCCCATGCCCTTGTGGGTGGTCGGGTTGAGCGGCTCGGGGTTGGAATAGAAGAGGACGTTGCCGGAGATCTGGCCCGTGGCCGAAGCAGTAGTCTCGGTCATAAGAAACCTTCGAGGAATTCGGGTGTCCGACGGGCCCCTTCGGACCCGCGCGCGGAGCGGTCGGGCGCTTCTAGCCGATCAGGGCAAGGGCGGCAAATGCCTGGAGGGACGCTTGCGTCTCAGCCCCTGTGCCGGTTCAATCGGACCCATAGAAGAGCAGCCCCATTCATGAGCGGGCTCCGGAGGAACGATTTCAACATGCCTATCTTTTATCCCGACATTCTCGACCAGCGCACGGCCCCGCGCACCTTCACCTACGGCGACAAGGACGTGATGCTCTACGCCCTCGGCGTCGGCATGGGTCAGGACCCGATGAACGAGACGGAGCTGCCCTTCGTCTATGAGAAGAACCTCAAGGTCATCCCGACCGCAGCCACCGTCCTGGCCGCCGGCGCGCGGGCCGCGGCCAATGCCGGCCCCGCCCCGCAGATGCCCGAGGGCCACCGCCCCAGCCAGATCAACTTCCTGATGGTCGTCCACGGCGAGCAGAAGGTGGAGCTGCACAAGCCCCTGCCCACCAAGGGGACCTTCACCGTCGAGGGCCGCACCATCGGCGCCTATGACAAGGGCAAGGACAAGGGCGCGGTGGTCATCAACGAATCGGTCTGGACCGACGAGAACGGCGAGAAGGTCGCCACCCTGACCTCGTCGACCTTCGCCCGCGGCGACGGCGGCTTCGGCGGCCCGGCCGAGGGCGCGCCCGAGCCGCACAAGGTGCCCGAGCGGGCGCCGGACATGTCGGTGGACTTCACCACCCGCGAGGACCAGGCCCTGCTCTATCGCCTGAACGGCGATCGCAATCCGCTGCACTCCGATCCCCACTCGGCCAAGCGCTCGGGCTTCCCGCGGCCGATCCTGCACGGGCTTTGCACCTACGGCATCACCTGCCGGGCCATCCTGCAGGCGGTGACCGACTTCGATCCCGACCAGATCAAGAGCCACCAGGCGCGCTTCTCCGCGCCCGTCTTCCCCGGCGACACCATCACGGTGGACATCTGGAAGGACGGCAAGGAGATCAGCTTCGAGGCGCGGGTGAAGTCCCGCAACGCCACGGTGATCAAAAACGGGCTGGCGGTTCTGCGCTAGGCCAAACCCGGCTCGGAACGGTTCCCCCTCGCGGGGAGCCGTTCTCGAGCGTGTCCCGATAAGTGGACGCCGGTTATCGGGCGAAACGCGCTCAAGACCTAGAGTTAGAGCCTGATTCAACGATCAGACGATTCCGTCTGATCGCATCAGGCTCTAGAGAAGGCGGATGACCCGTCTGCCTCCGGCCCTCGCGGCCCTCGCCTTCGCCGCCGGCCTTGCGGCCTGCGCCGCCGCCCCGGCCCACGCGCCGACGACCCTGGCCGAGTCCAGCAGCCCAAGCTTCGTCCCGCCGGAGATCGACGGCTATCTGACCGCCGCCGATCTGGACGGCGCCGCCCTGATCGGGCCGCCGCCGGCGCCTGACAGCCCCCGCGGGCGCGCCGACGCCCAGCGCTTCGAAGAGACCAGATCCCTGGAAGGCACGGCCCGCTGGGCCAAGGCCGCCGCCGACGCCGACCTCTGGGGCGGCAAGGCGCTGAAGGGCTATGCCTGCGCCGCGGGCCTGGACATCAGCCCGCAGACGACGCCGGTCACCGCCCACATCCTGGAGCGGGCCGAGCAGGACGTCCGCACCATCGGCACGCCCGCCAAGGACCACTATGCCCGGCTCCGCCCGCTGATCGGCAATGACAAGCCCGTCTGCGTGCCCCGGGCGCCGTGGATGGAAACCAACGCCTCCTATCCTTCAGGCCACTCCATGACCGGCTGGGCCTGGGCGCTGATCCTGGTGGAGCTGGCGCCGGACAAGGCCGGGCCGCTGCTGGAGGCCGGCAAGGAGATGGGCGAGTCGCGGGTCATCTGCGGCATGCACTATCCCAGCGACGTGGAGGCCGGGCGTGACCTGGCCGCCGCCATGGTCGCCCGCATGCGGGCCAATCCCGAATTCCGCGCCGACATGGAGAAGGCCCGCCGCGAAGTGGCCCGGCTGAGCGCGCCGCCGTCGGGCTGCGGGCTCTAAGGCCTCGCCACCCACACTCTGGCCAGCCGGAAGGGATCGCCCGGCGGGAGATTGGGATTCTCGAAATCCAGATCCGGGCGCCGCGCCAGGCGCAGCCGGACCATGACCGACTGCGAACGAAGATTGTGCGGGCTGGTATAGGCCCAGACCTCCTTCAGCCCCACGCGCCCGAAGGCGTCAGCCAGGACGGCGGCGGCGGCCTCGGTGGCGTAGCCGTGGCCCCAGGTCTCGGGGATCAGCCGCCAGCCGATCTCCGGCGTGCCGGCGATGGGCTGGCTCTCATGGGCGGGCATGACCCCGCACCAGCCCAGCACCCGCCCGTCGGCGCGACGCTCGACACAGAACCGGCCATAGCCCAGGCGATCGAAGGTCTCCTCGACCCGCGCCAGCCGCAGGTCGGCCTCCTCAGGGGTCAGCACGCCCCCCAGCCAGTCCATCACCTCAGGATCGGCGCAGATGGCGTGAAAGGCCGGCCGGTCGTCGTCGCGCCACCGGCGCAGGATGAGCCGCTCGGTCTCGATCATGCCGTGAGCCGACAGCATTCAAACCGGCCGCGGACCGGCCAGGGCGCCATAGAGGTCCGTGCGGCGGTCGCGGAAGAAGCCCCAGGCCGCGCGATGGGTGGCCAGGAAATCCAGGTCGAACTCGGCCGCCAGCACGCCCTCCTCGTTCGCGCCGAACTCGGCCACCAGGTCGCCGCGGTGATCGGCGATGAAGGACGAGCCGTAGAAGCGCTGGCCGCCGCCGGGATAGTTCTCCCAGGGCTCGAAGCCCGTGCGGTTGGCGCCCACCACCGGGATGACGTTGGAGACGGCGTGCCCCTGCATGGCCCGGCGCCAGGGGGCGGCGGTGTCCAGGGTCTCGTCATGGGGCTCCGAGCCGATGGCGGTGGGGTAGAACAGCACCTCGGCGCCCATCAGCGCCATGGCCCGGGCGGCCTCGGGGTACCACTGGTCCCAGCAGATGCCGACGCCCAGCTTGCCGAACCGGGTGTCCCAGACGCGGAAGCCGGTGTCGCCGGGGCGGAAATAGTACTTCTCCTGATAGCCCGGCCCGTCGGGGATATGGCTCTTGCGATAGACGCCCATGGGCGAGCCATCGGCGTCGATCATGACCACGCTGTTGAAATAGTGCGGGCCTTCACGCTCATAGATCGAGATCGGCAGCACCACGCCAAGCTCGGCCGCCAGGGGGGCCAGCGCGGTGACGCAGGGGTGCTCCCGCCAGGGGTGGGCGGTGGCGAACCAGTGCTCCTCTTGCGTCACGCAGAAATAAGGGCCCTGGAACAGTTCGGACGGCAGGACCACCTGGGCGCCCTGGCCAGCGGCCTCGCGGATGAAGCCGGCGGTCTTCTTGATGTTGGCGTCCAGATCCAGGCCATAGGCGGTCTGGATGGCGGCGACCTTGATGAGGCGGGCCATCAGGCGGGCTCCTGCTGGGTGATGCAATGGAAGGAGCCGCCACCCGTGAGGATGGCGGCCGACGGCAGGCCGATCACCCTGTGGTCGGGGAAGACGGTCTCCAGGGCCTGGATGGCCATCTCGCCCGGGCGCTCGGCATAGGTCGGCACGATCACCGCGCCGTTGGTGATGATGAAGTTCATGTGCGAGGCCGGCACATAGTCGCCGTCGGCGCTCTCGATCCAGCCCGGCGAGGGGATGCGGACCACCTTCAGGGCCTGGCCGCGGGCGTCAGTCATGCCGGCCAGGCGCCGGGCGGCGTCGTCATAGGCGTCCATGTTCGGATCGCCCCGGCCGAAGGCGACGGGACAGACCACCACGCCCGGCGCGACGAAGCGGGCCAGATTGTCCACATGGCCATCGGTGTGGTCGTTCTGCAGGCCATCGCCCAACCACAGGGTCTTGCGGACCCCCAGCGCCTCAGCCAGCGCCGCCTCGGCGGCCTGTGCGCTCCAGCCGGGATTGCGGTTGGCGTTCAGCAGGCACTGGCCGGTGGTGAGCGCCGTGCCGAAGCCGTCATGGTCGAGCGCGCCGCCTTCCAGGATGAAGGGGTTGGCCGCCAGGGGAACGCCGGCGTGATCGGCGATCTGGGCGGCCACGGTCTCGTCGTGGGGATAGACATACTTGCCGCCCCAGCCGTTGAAGCGGAATCCGCGGGCGCTGAGGCCGTCCCCGTTCCGGGCGAAGATCGGGCCGGTGTCGCGCAGCCAGATATCGCCGAAGGCGCCGGCGACGATCTCGATCCCGGCCACATCGCCCAGCATCCGCCGGGCCGCGGCCTCGCCATCCGGCGAACCGGTCATCAGGCGCACGGCCTCCTGGCCCGGACCGGCCATGGCGCGGGCCAGGGCGGCGACCTCGGCCTGGGCCTGGGCGTAGTCCTCGCCCCACAGATCCTCATGGCTGGGAAAGCCGAGCCACATGGCCCGGTGCGGCGCCCATTCGGCAGGAACGACAAGGCTCATGGACGTTTCCCTTTCGAGCGGCCGGCGCCGATCAGACAGAACCGGCGCAGATGGGCGCACGCAGCCCCCAGGTCAAGCAGGGCCGCAACCCGGCGGGGCAACAAAAAAGGGGCGGCCCGAGAGCCGCCCCTTTCGTCTGGTCGGATAGATCCGATCAGAACTTGTACTTCACACCGAACTTGACCTGCCACAGCGAGGCGCTGGGCACGACATAGGGGTCGGTGGCCGAGGCGTTGCCCGAATAGAGGTAGGCGGCGTTCGGCGCGCCACAGCTGGTCGCCGTGGTGGTGCCGGCGGCGACGCAGGACACGGTGGCCACCGGGACCGAGCGGTGGAAGTCGTACTGTTCCAGCACGCCCCACTCGTCGTTCAGCAGGTTGCCGAGGTTTTCGACGTCCATATAGAC
>Ga0114898_1000964_pt1 | contig 18870 bp, 17 predicted proteins | sample Malvired_Geostar_FD_83496 | JGI IMG/M metagenome (GOLD analysis project Ga0114898, IMG submission 83496) | Marine viral communities from the Global Malaspina Expedition - Malaspina viral metaG DeepMed_Geostar | ecosystem: Environmental > Aquatic > Marine > Oceanic | place: Mediterranean Sea... | reverse complement strand
TCCCGGCGTGGTGGAGCGCGTCGCGGACGCGGGGTGGGTTCGGGGCTCGGCGCGGCGACCATGACCTTCATCCGAACCGCCGGCCGCGCCGCTGGTTCCGGTGTAGGGGGACTGGCGACTTCGTCACCTCAGATAGTTGAGGAGCGAGACCTGACGGAGCTGGGAAATGACCTGCGCCGACGCCTGGATGGCGACCTGGGATAACTGCAGGTCGGTGATCGCCACCGCCATGTCGGCGTCGGTCCGATTCGACACAAGCTCGTCGAGCGAGGCCAACTGGGCCTCGTGGCCGCGGGTGACACTCTCGACCTGATTGGCGATGGAGCCGGTGCGGGCGGTCTTGTCAATGACGCCCGTGGCCGCCTGTTCCAGACGGGCGAGCTGCGCGGTCAGAAAGGTCTTTTGCGCCTCGGTGACCTTGCCGGTCAGGGGGCCGTTCACTCCTGCGTGGTAGGTCTGGATGTCGCGCAGGATCTCGAACACCTCGCTGCCCAGTTCGTCGGCGAGGAAGCCGGTCTCCAGCGTGGTGCCCTCCGCCACCCGGCTGGCGGTCTTCAGCGTGTCGTTGACGAACACCGACGGCACGTCCGGCGCGGCCGCCAGTTCAGCCAGATTGGCGGCGGTCACGGGCGATGTCGCGGTCGATGCGCCGGAGAACAGGTAGCCGCCATGGTGCCGCATGGTCAGGCCGCCGCGGATCGACTGGAAATGCCCCTCCATCTCGAGCATCAACGATCCAGCCGAGTCCGTTGCCAGCACATTGCCGACGGCCTCGCGCAGACCGGCGATGCCGTCGCCGATCTGGGTCATCGCCAGGTCCTGCGTCGTCAGCCGGGCGCTCACCGCCTTCGATGTATCGATGAAGCCCTGGATACGGCTCTGCGCGCCCTTCAGTGCGGTCAGCGTCTCCGATTGCCGTCCGAAGCCGGTCAGGTCGGTGGCGTTCTTCTGGGTCGACACCCGTTCCTGGGCATCCGCGGCCCGGGTCTGGGCCTTCATCAGGTCCAGCAGGGCCGACTGATAGTTTCCGAAGGTGGCGACGCGGTTCATCAGATCATCCCCAGAAGCGTGTCGTACATGTCCTTGGCCGCCTGGATCAGTCGCGCCGAGGCGTTGAAGGCCTGTTGATAGGTGGTCATCAGCACCAATTCCTCGTCCAGATTGACGCCTTCGTAGGCCGTCTGCCGGGCCGAGGCTTCGGTCGCGAGGGCCGCCGCTGTGTCATTGCGGTTCCTGGCCGCCGCGGCCTTGCCGCCGATCTCGCCAGACAGTTCCGAAGCGTAGCGCGAGACAGAGATCGAGCCGCCCGAGGAGCCGCCCGCCGGAGCGAAATTCGCGGCTCGTTCACCGGCGTCAGCCAGCAGAAGGGCGCCACGACCGTCCCCTGTGCTCAGCGCCGAGGCGCCGACGGCGGCCGACAGGTTCAGTTGCGCCAGGGCCAGTTTCGCCGGGCTCTGCCGGATATCGGTCCGCAGCGAGAAGCCGTCGGCGCGGGACGCCCGTACGCCCCCGCCGATCCCGAACAGTTCTGTGACCGAGACGCCGGATGGCGTCTGGACGGTGGTATCCTCGAGCACGCTCATCGTCGGCGCCGGACTGCCGTAGCCGGTGAAGCGGAGCGATCCGTCCGCCGTCAGCGCGAACTCGCCGAACCGGCCGACACCCGTGGCAGGATCGTTCAGCGCGGTGATCAGGTCACCCACCGTTCCCCCGGCGGGCACGGACACCTGAATATCGCGCAGTCTCGACCCGTTCTGACCGGTGAAGCGGAAACTCAGGGCTTCTCCGGTGGTGAATCCGTGGGGTGAGGCCGCCGTCATGCCGGTCTCGTAGAAGGCCGGGCGGTCGGTGGAGATCAGGTCGTTGAGGCCGAAGAAGTGCGAGAAACCGCGACCAGTCTTGCTGGAGGGGCTGGTCAGGTCGTCGGCGACGGCCACGCCGTTGCCTCCGGTCGCTGCGATGGTGAGTTTGCCATCGACGAAGCTCGCGGTGGCGGCCCCGCCCAGTTGGGCGTTCAGCACAGTGAGGAAGGTCGCGGGCGTAGCCGCCGCGCCGTTCACCGTCATCGTCGCACCGCTGAAGACGATGTCGGCACGCGCCTGAATGACCCCGGCCGTGTTGGTCACCGCGACCGTGGTCTGGCCGGTGAAGCCTGCGATGGCGCTTTCGAAGCTCTGGCCGACATTGCGGCCGGTCAGGCTCGCAGGAGCCGGAACCGAGCTGTTGGCGTTGTGGGCGCGGTTCAGTTCGTCGGCGACGTGGGCCACAAGTTCGGCCAGCCGCTCCGCTGTCGCGGGCGCCTCGATATCGCGCAGTTCAACGAGGCCCTTGATCTCGCCCGAAACCACATTGTCCAGCAGCGAACGCTTCTGGCCGCCAGGCTCAGTGACCCAGATTTCGTTGAAGGCGGTTTCGCTCGTGACCGTGCCCGCGCGCGTATAGCTGAGGGTCGCCGCGCCCTCGCCCGCCAACAGGGTCCCGGCGCCGGTGCGAATGGAGACTCCACCGACGGCGCGCGTCGTGACGCGGATGTCCATCAGTTCGGCCAGTTGACCGATCAGCGCCGACTGGGCGGTCTCGGCGCCGGAGGAGTCGCCGCTGACCACGGTGGCGCGGGCGATCTCCAGGTTCAGGCCCTCGATCTGCTGCAGCAGATTGTTGGCCTTTTCGACGGCGCTCTGGATACGGCCGTCCGCGTCCTCTCGCACGGCCTGAATCTGCCCGCCGATGCGACCAGCCTCGTCGAACAGGGCCTGGGCCCGGAACAGGGCCTCCTGCCGGCGCGGCGAAGAGGTCGGGTCCTCGGCGCTCGCCGCGAAGGCCGAAAAAACGGCGTCGACCTGCGAAAAGAAGCCGCTGGTTCCACCCGGGTCGCCGAACAGCGACTGGACACGGTCGTACAGTTCATGGCGCACGCCATGGCGCGCGGCCTCGGCGCCCGCGTTCAGGCTCGCGGCCTGCAGGAACCGGTCGGTCGCCAGGCGGATACGCGCCACCTCGACGCCCGCCCCCATGCCCTGGCTGGTCAGCGAGACCTGCTCGCCGATCTTGCGGACATAGCCGGGCGTGTTGACGTTGGAGACGTTGTCCGAGACGACCCGGAGCTGGGTCTGGGCGGCGGTCAGCCCGCTCGTCGCCGTGTTCATGATGGCGTTCAGCGACATGCGGGAGCCTCCCATACGACGGCGCCCGGCAAGGCCTGCCAGTCGATGCGCGCTTTTTGCCCGGCGGCGCGATGCGCTCGCCCGGTCAAGTTACTGTAATTCCGCGAGTTCGCATTTCGCGCCTGGGTCATGGCCGGCAAGGAGCGCAAACAGCGGGCCAACCGACGCCCAAGGCCGGACCGGCTATAGGCGCCGGGCAAGAAACGTCCTGACGCGGCAAGAAACGTCCGGGCTGCACCGACCGCACGGGCGGCGAAAAGAAGATAATCTTCTTTGTTTTCAAATTGCTGTAGGAGACACACCAACTGGCCCGCGACTTGCGCCGCATCGTCCGAATGTCCGGCGCAGCAAGCGCCCCAGTCACCGCTCCGGCGCCGCCCCTCGGGACCATGTCCGCTCAAGCCGTTCTGTCCATGATTGCATCCGCTCTTCCGACCGCCCAGCAAGGGTCGTCGGCGGGAGAAGGCGCGTCCGGCTTCCGGGGCCTGCTCGCCGCCCTTCTGTCTTCCGACGGCGAGGATGGAGCGGTCTCCCCCGACGGGCGCACGACACCGCGGGCCATGGCCAACCCCAAGGCTGCGGACGGCTCCGGGCCGCTGGTCCTGCCCGGCGCGACCGACCCGAAGTCCGCCGAACCGCAGGTTTTGCCGGGAACGGGGCCCGCCAAGGACGCTGAGCCGCTCGTTCTGCCGGGCGCTGTGGACGCCAAGCCGTCGGAGCCGCAGATTCTGCCGGGCACCGCACCCGGCAAGGATGTCGAGCCGCAAGTTCTGCCCGGTGTCTTAGAGGCCAAGGTGTCGGAGCCGCTGGTGCTGCCTGGCATTGCGCCCGGCAAGGATGCCGGACCGCACGTTCTACCGGGTGTCGTCGACACGAAGGCGTCCGAGCCTGAGGTCCTGCCGGGTACGGCTCCCGGCAAGCCTTCCGGGCCGTTCGTCCTGCCAGACGGCCTGACGCCCAGGAGCCCGGGCCCGCAGGTCCTCCCCGGAATGATCGAAGGCAAGGCCGCCGGGCCACAGGTTCTGCCCGGAACCCCACCTGCCGATATAGCCCTTCCGGTTGTGGTCGACGGCGACGCCATGGAAACCGCCACGGCCGGCCCCGCATCCGAGCTGGCCCGCTCGGCCGCCGGCTACGTCCAGCCTCACCCGTCTCAACCGGCCCCGCCGCCGCTAAGAGCCCTGGCCGAGCGCACCTCCGAACCGTTGGACGAGACACCGACCGCGCCCTCACCCTCCGCGACGGACCCGAAAGCCGCGGCTCCGACAACGTCGCCGGTCTCCGCTTCGGCGGACCAGACCGCGAAGCTGAACCCGCAGACGCATCAGGCTCAGGCGGCTCCGCAGGCGGACCGCTCAGCCGGGACGCCGGACGAGGCCCCCTCAACCGGCGGGCCGTCGGCGGGCCAGGCCGAAGCCACCGCCCCTGCCCGGGACCACAGCCTCTCGACCCTGTCCCGCGCCTCCATCGACGCCACAGCCCAGATCGCCGCCCAGATCCAGCGCAGGCTTGAAGGTCGTTCGACGCGCTTCGAGATCGCGCTGCGGCCAGCGGAACTGGGCCGGGTGGACGTCAAACTCGACATCGACGCCGAGGGACGGCTCGCCGCGCGCCTGGCCTTCGACAATCCGGCTGCCGCCACGGACCTGCGCGGCCGGGTCGACGAACTGCGGCGTCAGCTTGAGGCCGCCGGGTTCGAACTTGCCGACGACGCCTTCGAGTTCGCCGAACGCGACAGCGGCTCCAGCGCCTTCGACCGCGGACAGGACGCCCGCCAGGGCCAGGACCGCGCATTCGCCGCCGCCGCCCGGCTGACGACCGAAATCGACGTGGCCCAGCCGCCGCAATGGCTGTCGCTCTCCCTCTCGCCTTCGGGCGTGGACATGAAAGTCTGACCGATGGTTGACGCCGTCACCACCACCAACAACGCGACCAACCGGATCAACAGCGGCACCGCCATGCTGGCCTCGAACTTCGAGACCTTTCTGGCGCTGCTGACTTCACAGCTGAAAAACCAGGACCCGCTCTCGCCGGTCGACTCCAACCAGTTCACCGCCCAGCTGACGCAGATGGCGGGCGTCGAGCAGCAGTTGCTCACCAATGAACTGCTCAAGAGCCTGGTCTCCGCCCAGGGCGGCGGCGGCCTCGAAAGCGCAGCCAACTATATCGGCAAGGACGCCACCGCCGCATGGTCCGCGACCAAATTCACCGACGGCGAGGCGAGCTGGAGCTACGAGGTCGCCGCCAACGCCGCAACCGTGAAGCTGGAAGTGGTGGACGGCTCCGGCAAGGTGGTGTGGTCCGGCGACGCCCCGGAGAAGACCACCGGCGTCCACGAGTTCTCCTGGGACGGAGACGCAACCACCGGCAATGACGGCGAAGAGGGCCAGGTCTATTCGCTGAGGGTCGTGGCCAAGGATTCCTCCGGCGGCGCCATCGACGCCCAGGTCCTGACCCAGGGCCGCGTCACCGGGGTCGAGATGTACGACGGGGAAGTCTTCCTGACGGTCGGGAATTCGATCCTGCCGATGTCCAGCCTGATTGCGCTGGAAGAAGCCCGAACGGCCGCCACCCCTCCCCCCGTAGAGGATGACGAGAGCCTGCTGGCCTCGATTACTTCGTCGCTCAATCCCCTGAAATTGTTCTCGTAAGGAGCCCCGAGCCATGAGCATCAACAGCGCACTTCTGGCCGGCGTGTCCGGTCTGACCGCCAACTCCGCCGCCCTGGCGGCGATCTCGCAGAACATCGCGAACGTGAATACGGTCGGCTACAAGCGGTCGGCCGCCGAATTCCAGACGGTCGTCAATGCCCAGAGCGCCGGCGCAGGTTATTCCGCCGGCGGCGTCCTCGCCGGTGCGCGTCACTACACCAGCCAGAACGGCCAGCTCCAGCGGACCACCTCGTCGACCGACCTTGGCATCGCCGGACAGGGCTTCTTCGTGGTCACCGAGAGGTCCGAGAATCTGACCCCGGCCGACTCGCGCCTGTTCACCCGGGCCGGCGCGTTCCGGGTCGACAATCTCGGCTATCTGAAGAACACCGCCGGCCTCTATCTGCAGGGCTGGCCGGTTGACGCCAACGGCGACATCACGACCGATCCCTCGGACCTGAACCGTCTGCGCACCATCAACGTGGGTTCCGTCGGCGGCGCGGCCGAGCCGACGACCCGGGTCCAGCTGAACGCCAATCTCCGCTCCAGCCAGGAAACCTCGCCCGAGGCCATCGCCCGCGCGGCGCGCGACGTCGATCCCCTCGATCCCGCCGCCGCCGGCGCCTATGACGTGATGACCAACTCCATGGCCATGTGGGATCCGGAAACCGGAAACGGGGTGAAGCCGGATTTCGAGGTCACCATTCCGGTCTCGGACTCCAAAGGCGGACAGCGCACCCTGGCGGTATCGTTCCTCAAGAGCACGATCCCGAACCAATGGTATGCCGAGGTTCGCGCCATGCCGGCCGGCGACGTGAACACCGACCCCGGTCTTGGCGTCGACGGCATACTCAAGTCCGGACTGGTCGCCTTCACCCAGGACGGACGGCTGGACGTCGATGCGATGGCCGCCATGCCGGCCGGTGTGGCGCTGTTTGCCGATCCCTCGGCCGCTTCACTGAACTTCCGCGCCTCGGACACCGACCCCGCCACCCTGGGGGCGGGCGAGTTCATGTGGGGCACGCAGCTGGGCATCGACGACCAGACCATCTCGTTCGACCTGACGGCGGCTGCGGGCGGTCTGTCCCAGTACGACAGCGCTTCGGTCGTCCAGGCTACGCTCACCAACGGCACTGCGTTCGGAAATCTGTCCGAGGTCAAGATCGACGAGAAGGGCTTCGTCACCGCCATCTTCGACAACGGTGTGACCCGACAGATCGCCCAGGTCGCCCTGGCCACCTTCCCGAGCGCCGACGCCTTGACCGAGGTGTCGGGGAACGCCTTCCGCGTCAGCCAGGGCTCGGGCACCTTCAACCTCAAGGGCGCGGGTTCCGGCGGCGCCGGCCTCATCGGAGCGTCCCAGCTGGAGGCCTCGACCGTCGATCTGTCTGCCGAATTCACCGGCCTGATCACCACCCAGCGCGCCTACTCCGCCTCTTCCAAAATCATCACGACGGCAGACGAGATGCTGGCCGAACTCATCAGTATCAAACGCTGATCTTCGGGTAAGGGGGCGTAAACATCAATGAAGTCCTTGTTCAGTATTGAGGGGGTGCACGGAGGTCATTTTAGGCTTTCCTTCACCACGACGCTTAAACGGCCCTTAGCCGCCGACCGCTACGGTTCAGCCTTAGTGATGGTGGTCAATGAGGCATAAGCCCATGTTGCAAGAGCGACGCCTTAACAATCAAGGCGAACAGTACGTGGTCGGCCCGACGGGCACGCCCCTGACCCTGCACGATCTCCCGCCGGCCAATACGGACCGCTGGGTGATCCGCCGCAAGGCCGAGGTCGTGGCGGCCGTGCGCGGCGGACTGATCAGCCTGGACGACGCGCTGGCGCGCTATCGCCTGACGGCCGAGGAATTCCTCGCCTGGCAGAAGGCGATCGACAAGTGGGGCATGCAGGGCCTGCGCACGACCCGCATCCAGCACTACGGCCGCGGCAGCTAAGCCAACTCCCCGAAGGTACGGCGGCCGCTCCCGGCGACGGGGGTGGCCGTTGTCGTTTCCGGCCACGAATTGCGGGCGGCCTCGAAATCGCGCGGGTTTCGCACTAGATAGCGCGCCATGACGCTCGCCGAGGACATCTGCCCGGTACCGAACATCGCCCGCGCCGACATGGACGCGGCGGTCGAGGCCGCGCGCGCGGCGGTCGGGCTGCCGGTCGGCGCCCGCGTCGTGGCGGCGATGTCGGGCGGCGTGGACTCCACCGTGGTCGCCGCCCTGCTGCACAAGGCGGGCTACGACGTCGTGGGCGTGACCCTCCAACTCTACGACCACGGCGCCGCGCTAAAGAAGAAAGGCGCCTGCTGCGCCGGTCAGGACATCCACGACGCCCGGCTGGCGGCGGAGATGCTGGGCATTCCGCACTATGTCCTCGACTATGAGAGCCGCTTCAGGGATGCGGTGATCGACCAGTTTGCGGATAGCTATCTGGCCGGTCAGACGCCGGTGCCGTGCATCCGCTGCAACCAGACGGTCAAGTTCCGCGACCTGCTGGACGTGGCTAGGGATCTGGGCGCCGAGGCCATGGCTACCGGCCACTATGTGCGCCGCTCGGTGGTCGACGGCCGTCCGCAGATGCGCAAGGCGGTCGACCACTCGCGCGACCAGTCCTATTTTCTGTTCGCCACCACGGCCGAGCAGCTCGACTTCCTGCGCTTCCCGCTAGCCGACCTCGAGAAGCCGCAGGTGCGGGGCGTGGCGGCCGAGCTGGGTCTGCGCATTGCCGCCAAGCCGGACAGCCAGGACATCTGCTTCGTCCCCAACGGCGACTACCGCACGCTGATCGACAAGCTGCGTCCGCAGGGCCGCGAGGCTGGCGAGATCGTCCACATGGACGGCCGGGTCCTCGGTTCGCACTCGGGGATCACCGACTACACCATCGGACAGCGGCGCGGTCTGAACGTCGCCGTGGGCGAGCCCCTGTTCGTGACGAAGCTGGACCCGGCCCGCCGGCACGTCATCGTCGGTCCGCGGGAGGCGCTGCTGACCGCGGCCCTGACCCTGGACGAAACCAACTGGCTGGGCGACGAGGCCTCGATCGAGGCGGCGGCCGCGGCTGGGGTCCCGGTGCTGGCGCGCGTCCGCTCGACCCGCCCGCCCTCGCCGGCCCGCCTGTCGCTGGCTGACGGCGCGGTGGCGGTGACTTTTGACGCCGGAGAGGAAGGTGTGGCCCCCGGCCAGGCCTGCGCCCTGTACGATCCGGCCGACCCGGACCGATTGCTCGGCGGCGGTTTCATCAAGACGACGACGGCGACGGTCTGACGACCAGGACCGCCGCCGAGGTTAATTCGGCGACAGGTCGCATCTGAAACAGCCGCCTCCCCCCTCTGACGATCACCACCATCGATCAACAGGGGCTCCCCGATGAAATTCACCAACGCCTGCATGGCGTCGATCCTGACGCTCGTCATGGCCGCGCCGCTGGCCGCCGCACCGGTCCGGGCCGAGCCGGCCGCTGAGGCCGCTCGCGCCCCCCAGGCGCCGCGCACCTACAGCGCCGCCGAATTCTACCAGACCCGCAGCTACGGCATGTCCAGCCCGGCCGGACTGGGGTGGTCCGCCGACGGCCGGGCGGTGCTGATTTCCAGCGACCAGACCGGCGTGTTCAACGCCTATGCCCTGCCGGTGGCGGGCGGCGAGCCGGTCGCGCTGAGCGCCTCGACGACGGTGGCGACCCGCGGGGTCAGCTACTTCCCGAACGATGACCGCGTGCTGCTCACCGCCGACAGCGGCGGCGGCGGCAGCGAACTGAGCCACGTCTACGTCCGCGAGCTCGACGGCACGGTGCGCGACCTGACCCCGGGGGAGAACGTCAAGGCCGACGTGCTGGGCTGGAACGCCGCGCGGGACACCTTCTGGGTCACCTCGAACGCCCGCGACCCGGAAGTCTTCGACCTCTACGCCTACGACGCGGACACCTACGAGAGCCGGCTGGTGTTCGAGAACCCCGGCATGTTCATTGCCGACGTCTCGCCCGACGGGCGCTGGCTGGCCATCGACAAGCCGATCACGAGCGCGGACAGCGACGTCTATCTGGTCGACCTGCAGGGCGACCGCGAGCCGCGGCTGGTCACCGCCCACGAGGGCGATGTCGCCCATGCGACCTACGCCTTCACGCCCGACAGCCGGCAGTTGGTCTACGGCACCAACGCCCATGGCGAGTTCTGGCAGGCCTGGACGCACGACCTGACCACCGGCGCCAAGGCCCCGCTGATCCAGGCCGACTGGGACGTGGAATTCGTCAGCTATTCGCCCTCGGGCCGTTATCGCGTCTCGGCGCTGAACGCCGACGCCTCGACCGAGCTGACCCTGCTCGACACCACCACGGGCCGACCCGTGCGGCTGACCGGCATGCCCGCCGGCAGCATCGGTCAGGTGCGCTACAACGCCGACGAGACGCGCATCGCCTTCACGGTATCGTCCGACACCTCGCCCAACGATGTCTGGACCGCTGACCTCGCCACCGGACAGGCGCGACGGCTGCTGACGGCGCTGAACCCCGCCATCGACGAAGCCGACCTGGTCGAGTCCGTTGTGGTCCGCTACGCGGCCACGGACGGAACGATCATCCCCGGCGTGCTCTATCGGCCCAAGGGCGCGTCGGCGGCCAATCCCGCGCCGGCGATCGTCATGGTCCACGGCGGGCCAGGCGGCCAGAGCACGCGCGGCTACTCGGCCCAGGTGCAGCATCTGGTCAATCACGGCTATGCGGTGCTCGCGGCGAACAACCGGGGCTCGTCCGGTTATGGCAAGACCTTCTTCCACATGGACGACAGGGCGCACGGCGAGGCCGACCTGCAGGACATCGTCGACGCCGGCCAGTGGCTGCGCGAGCAGGACTGGGTCGCCGACGACCAGGTGGCGGTGATGGGCGGCTCCTATGGCGGCTATCTGACGGCGGCGGCGCTCGCCTTCCACCCGGAGGCGTTCGACGCCGGGATCAACATCTATGGCGTGACCAACTGGGTGCGGACGCTGGAATCGATCCCGGCCTGGTGGGGCGCGCAGCGGGACGCCCTGTTCGACGAGATGGGCGATCCGGCGACCGACGCCGAACGGCACCGGCGCATCTCGCCGCTGTTCCACGCCTCGAACATCCGCCGGCCGATGCTGGTCGTGCAGGGGGCCAACGATCCGCGGGTGCTGCCGATCGAGAGCGAGGAGATCGTCGCGGCCGTCCGGGCCAACGGCGTGCCGGTCGAATACGTGCTCTTCCCGGACGAGGGGCACGGCTTCCAGCGGCGCGAGAACCGGATCACGGCGCAGGAGGCCTATCTGGCCTTCCTGAACCGCTACGTCAGGAAGTAGGTCCGCGGCTCGGCATCAGCTTGCGGCGTTGGCGGACGAGAGCGATGGGGCGGCCGTCGGGGGCGTGGGCGACCCCGTCCTCGACGGCCCAGCCGCCGCCAACATCGCGGCTGGTGAAGTGGAAATACGCCCATCCCTCTGGCGAGACGTCGGGGGTGATCGCGGTCAACAGGTCGGCCCGCAGGTCAATGCTGGCGGAGACGATCGGCGGCGCCGGGAAGGCCGTGAAATAGGTCGGATAGAGGCCGTCGAGCAGGAACAGCAGCCGGGCTTCGTCCAGCGGCGCCGCGTCGATGGTCCGCATCCAGCAGCCGAGCTCGGGCGTGCGGCCGGCGTTCTGGCCGAACAGCTTCGGGCCGTCGACGAAACGGTGGTCGATATGGCGGGTGAACCAGGGGCCGAAGCCGGTGTCGAGCGGGGTCGGCTCCAGATCGTCGGGTCGTCCGCCCGGGATGGCGAGGGGCGTCAGCATCGGGCCCTCGACGTCGCGGCCGAAGGTGCCGAGAGCCTGAATGGCGGCCCGGTCCGGCTGGCCGCCGGTGACCGAGGCGTAGGTGATGTTTCGGCCGCCGCGGTCGAGGGTCGGCTGGAAGGCGATGTCCTCGAAGCGGGCCGCGGCGAGGTACTGGATCGTCAGCGTCTGCAGCGGCGTCTCGATCCCGACGCCCTGGCGCATGGCCCCGGCGGCCAGCGCGGCCATCAGGCCGCCGAAGGGGGCCCCGCGGTCCTGCGAGGCCGACTGCGGGGCGTTGGAGAAGCCGCCGTCGAGGCGGGCGGTCAGGCCGCCCGCGCCGTCGGGGGTCAGGGTCAGGGCCTCGGCGAGGGTCTGGGTCATGGGGCGGGCATATCGCGGGAGAAAGACGGGCGGAAGGCCGGAGCCCGCCGCCCGAAGTCGAGGGATCAGGATACGCGCGGCCGAGGCCGAAACGTGTCCGTAGTGAAACAAGACTGACCTAGTCCGTTTAGATTGGCAACCCTCTTGCCAAAAGGCTGACGCGGGGTCACTTTCCTATCATGGGACGCACCGCAGACTATTCTCGCCAGAGCTGCTCGATCGCCGCGACGCTGGAGGTCATCGGCGATCCGTGGACGCTGCTGGTCATCCGCGACGCCTTCAACGGGGTCAGCCGGTTCGAGCAGTGGCAGGAGCGGCTGGGGGTGGCGCGGAACGTGCTGGCGGCGCGGCTGAAGTCGCTGGTGCAGCACGGAGTGCTGGAACCGCGGCTGTATTCCGAGCGGCCGCCGCGCAACGAATATGTGCTGACCGCCAAGGGCAAGGATCTGTACGGGGTGCTGGTCACCCTGCACGGCTGGGGCGCCAAGCACGTCTATGGCGAGACCGGAGCCGGCGTGGCGATGACCCACAAGACCTGCGGCCATGACCTGTCGCCGAGGATCGCCTGCGGCCACTGCAACGAGATCGTCAAGCCGCGTGACATCCAGCTGAATCTGGCCAGCGACTGCCCGACCGTCGGCGAGATGATGCCGCGGGCCGAGGAAGAGGTCGCCTGAGGCCCGATCTTGCGCCCGGCCTCCAAAGGGCCGATCTAGCCCCCCGATTTCCAAGAGCCTCCCAGGGTACCCTCATGTCTGATCCGATCGTCATCTGCTCCTTCGCCCGCACGCCGATGGGCGGCTTCCAGGGCGCGTTGTCGGGCGTCAAGGCGACCGAGCTGGGCGCGGCGGCCGTCAAGGCGGCGGTGGAGCGGGCCGGGATCGACCCGGAGAAGATCGAGCAGATCTACATGGGTTGCGTGCTGCCGGCCGGGCTGGGCCAGGCGCCGGCGCGGCAGGCGGCGATGGGCGCCGGGCTGGGCCGTCATGTCGAGGCGACCACGGTCAACAAGATGTGCGGCTCGGGCCTGCAGGCGGTGATGATGGCCTCGGACGCCCTGACGGCCGGCAGCGCCGATGTGATCGTGGCCGGCGGCATGGAGAGCATGACCGGGGCGCCGTATCTGATGACCAAACACCGCGGCGGGGCGCGGATCGGCCATGACGTGATCGTCGACTCGATGATGATGGACGGGCTGGAGGACGCCTATACGCCCGGCAAGCCGATGGGCTCGTTCGCCGAGGACACGGCGGGGACCTACCAGTTTACGCGCGAGGCCCAGGACGCCTACGCCATCGAGAGCCTGACCCGGGCCCGCAACGCCATCGCCTCGGGCGCCTTCAAGGCCGAGATCACCCCGGTCGAGGTGACCACCCGCAAGGGGACGGAGACGGTCAGCGAGGACGAACAGCCCGGCAAGGCCATGCCGGAGAAGATCCCCAACCTGAAGCCGGCTTTTGCGAAAGACGGCACCATCACGGCCGCCTCCTCGGCCTCGATCTCGGACGGGGCGGCGGCGGTGGTCATGACCCGCGAGAGCGTGGCCAAGGCGCTGGGCCTGCCGATCGTGGCGCGGATCGTCAGCCATTCGGCCCACGCCCAGGAGCCGGGCCTGTTCACCACCGCCCCGGTGCCGGCGATGCAGAAGGCGCTGAAGAAGGCCGGCTGGTCAGCGGAGGACGTCGACCTGTGGGAGATCAACGAGGCCTTTGCCGTGGTGCCGATGATCGCCATGCAGGAGCTGGGCATCGATCACGCCAAGCTGAACGTGAACGGCGGGGCGACGGCCCTGGGCCACCCGATCGGCGCGTCCGGCGCGCGGGTGCTGGCCACCCTGCTGGGGGCGCTTCAGGCGCGCGGCGGCAAGAAGGGCATGGCCAGCCTGTGCATCGGCGGCGGCGAGGCCGTGGCCATGGCGGTGGAACTGGTCTGAGGCCGGTTCCGACCGGGTAAAATCCAAAAAGCGTTGTGTCAGAGTCGGCAGAGTCGGCGCCGAAATTCGTTGTGTCAGAGTCGGCAGAGTCTACATCGGCGCGCCTTCGGCGGTGCGGCGGGGATGCGATTGTCAAAGACCGGCGCCTGCCGGGACGACAGGACGGGGGAGCATTATGCGCCCGCCGGCCTATCCGGATGGAAGATTGGTTCTAGATTCAGCGAAGTGACTGAAAAGGCAGGAGATCGCCTTCACAATCCGACTATAAATTCGCGGATTGCCAGCACAGCGTCCCGGGTTTGCCCCTCCATCCCGAGCAAGGGTGGCTCGCCGACCGGGCCCTGCGCTCGCGGAGCCTGAAACGCCTCGTCGAATACGGAACCTGGAGGCCGTGGATTGTGCGCCGCAGGTGGAGACCTCACCGCTTGTTCGCACGCGCGCAGGACTCCCTCGATCCAACATGCAATAGAGCCGAAGAGTACCGATTCCGTCAGCCAGACCCGCTCCCCGGCCTGCACAGAACGACGTCGGCCCGAGCCCATGCCCGCCCGAAAGGCCCCGACTGATGTCCTTGTTCGAGCGCTATCTTTCGGTCTGGGTAGGGCTCGCCCTTCTCGCGGGGCTGGCCCTCGGAGCCCTGACGCCGGGCGCGTTCGGTTTCCTCGCCTCGCTGGAACACGGCTCGGTCAATTTCGTCGTCGCCGTGCTGATCTGGTTCATGGTCTATCCGATGATGGTGGCGGTGGACTTCGGGAGCCTGCGCCGCGTCCACCAGCGGCCCAAGGGGCTGGTCATCACCGTGGTGGTGAACTGGCTGGTCAAGCCCTTCACCATGGCCGCCCTCGGGGTGCTGTTCTTCCAGTACGTCTTCGCGCCCTTTATCGAGCCGGAGAACGCCGGCCAGTACATCGCCGGAATGATCCTGCTGGGGGCGGCGCCTTGCACCGCAATGGTGTTCGTCTGGTCGCAGATGACCCGGGGCGACCCCAACTACACTCTGGTCCAGGTGTCGCTGAACGACATCATCATGGTCTTCGCCTTCGCCCCCATCGTGGCTCTGTTGCTGGGGGTCACCGATCTGGTCGTGCCTTGGGAGACGCTGCTCCTGTCGGTCGTGCTCTATGTTGTGGCGCCGCTCGCAGCGGGGGCGGCGACGCGCATGTGGCTGACCCGGAACACCGGCCAACCGGCGGAGGTGGAAGCGGCGGTGACCCGTTTCACGGCCCGGATAAAGCCGCTGTCGATCACCGGCCTCCTGGCGACGGTCGTCCTGCTGTTCGGCTTTCAGGGCAAGGTGATCCTGTCGCAGCCGCTGCTCATCGTGCTGATCGCCATTCCGCTGTTGATCCAGTCCTATGGAATATTCGCGGTCAGCTACTGGGCGGCCAAGGCGTGGCGGATCCCGCACAATGTGGCCGCGCCCTGCGCGTTGATCGGAACCTCAAACTTCTTCGAACTCGGCGTCGCGGTGGCCATTGGCCTGTTCGGCCTGAATTCAGGGGCGGCGCTGGTCACGGTGGTCGGCGTCCTGGTCGAGGTGCCGGTGATGCTGTCGCTCGTGGCTTTCGCCAACCGGACCAAGCACTGGTTCCCGTCCGCCGAAACGCCGATCCGCAGTCCAGAAGCGAAGAAGCCGTGACACGCCGCGTCCGGTCTGGCGTCGCCGATTACTCCTCTTCCGCCGCCAGCAGGTCGGCGGGGTCGAAGTCGTAGTCGAGGAGGTCCTTCGGCTTGCAGTCGAGGGCGGCGCAGAGTTTGGCGAGGGTGCGGAAGCGGATGCCCTTGACCTTGCCGGAGCGGAACAGGGACAGCTGGGTCTCGCTGAGGCCGACCTCGGCGGCGAGGTCGCGGGCCTTGAGGCCCTTCTTCACGATCAGCTGGTCGAGGGTGACGCGGATCGGCATCAGATCATCTCGTCCAGCTCGGCCTGGACCCTGCCCGCCTGCTCCATGACCCCGCCGAGCAGGAACAGGGCGCCGCCGATCATGCCGAGGGTCATGCCGGCGACGTCGAACCAGGCCCAGCCGCCGCGGCCGCCCTCGATCAGGCGGATGACGTTGGTCACGCCGAAGACGTGGAACAGGCCGCCGATGCCGAGCGACAGGCCGACGCGGCGCAGGGCCGAGGCCAGGGTCGGCTGGATCAGCCGCCCCTTCGACAACTGGCCCATGGCGGCGCCGATCGCCCAGACGGCGAACAGATAGAAGACGGTCGGCACGGCCGAGACCAGATGCGCCAGCCACTGGTGGACGGGAATGGGATAGTCGCCGCGCGCCAGCATCACGCCCGGGGCCGCGAAATGCAGCACGGCCAGCAGGGCCCCGACGCTGACCACCATGAAGACGGCGAGCCAGCGGAACTGGGCGCAGCGGCGGCGGAAGCGGTCGGTGGCGGTCTGGCTCATGGTGAAATCCGGGGCGGCGACTCTGTCTTATCTTTAATCTTGACTTAAAGCTGCTGAGTTTGCAACTTTATATGCGAGTTAAACGAAACGAGAGCGCCGAACATGACCGCCGCCATCGAGACCCGCGAGCTGACTCGCCGGTTCAAACGCCATCTGGCCGTCGACGCCGTATCGATGACGGTGCCGGACAAGGCCGTCTATGGCTTCCTCGGCCGCAACGGGGCCGGCAAGACCACGACGCTGAAGATGCTGCTGGGGCTGATCCAGCCGAGCGGCGGGACGGCGCTGGTCGGCGGCGTCGATGTGGCGCGCGACCGGATCGGCGCGGCGCGCAAGGTGGGCGCGCTGCTGGAGGCGCACGGCTTCTACGGCAATCTGTCCGGGCGGGAGAACCTGGACCTGACGCGCAGTCTGTTGGGCCTGCCGAAGCGCGAGATCGCCCGGGTGCTGGAGGTGGTCGAGATGACCGAACACGCCCGGCGGCGGGTCTCGGACTATTCGCTGGGCATGCGGCAGCGGCTCGGGCTGGCCCGGGCCATGCTGGGCGCGCCGCCGGTGCTGGTGCTGGACGAGCCGACCAACGGGCTGGACCCGGACGGCATCGCCGACATGCGGCGGTTCCTGCGCGCCCTGCCGGAGCGGACCGGGGCGACGGTGCTGCTGTCGAGCCATCTGCTGGGCGAGATCGAACAGACGGCGACCCATGTCGGCATCCTCAGTCACGGCAAGCTGGTGCTGGAGGGCGAACTCGGGCGGCTGAAGGCTGATCTGGCGCCGGAGATCGCGCTGCAGACCGACGACGCCGCGCGGGCCACGGCGCTGGCGCGGGCGCGGGGGTTCGACGTGCTGGCGGTCGAGGACGGGCTGGTCGCGCGGCTGAAGCCCGGCGAGGACGCCCGCACGGCCTCAGCCTCGCTGAACCGGGCCCTGGTCGAGGCCGACATCGCCGTCTTCGCCATCGGGGCGCGGTCGCGCTCGCTGGAGGGCATCTACCGCGAGGTCTCGCCGCCCGCCCCCGCCCCTGTCACCGCCAAGGCCAAGCCGGAGTTCGCCTGATGACCGCCTCACCCTTTTTCGCGCCCCTGATCGTCGAGGCGCGCAAACTGAACCGCTCGCTGGCCGCCGTTCTGGCCGTGGCCGCGCCGACGCTGATCGCTATCTTCGTCTTCTTCAACATGCTGCGGGGCAAGAACCCGGCGCCGTGGGACATGTGGATTCTCAACGCCTCGGCGATCTGGGCCTTCTTCATGCTGCCGATGAGCGTGACCGCCCTGACGGCGCTGGTCGCCCACATGGAGCACGGGCCGAAGTCGTGGGATCACCTGCGCGCCCTGCCCCTGCCCCGCTGGCGGCTGTACGCGGCCAAGATGGTCTGCGTGCTGGGGCTGGTCGCCCTGATGAGCGCGGCGGTGCTGGCGATGAGCTGGGGGGCGGTGACGCTGGCGGCGGCGATCAAGCCGCAGCTGGAGCCGACCGGGGTGTTCGACCTGGCCAAATACGCGGGGACGATCGGCAAGATGTATCTGGCCGCCCTGCTGATGATTTCCATCCAGCTGTGGGTCGCCCTGCGCTACGCCAGCTTCGTGCCGGCGCTGGCGGTGGGCATCGGCGGGACGTTTTTCTCGGTGGTGGCGACGTCAGCGAAACAGGGCGTCTTCTTCCCGTGGCAGATGCCGGTGAACATGCTGGCGACCGAGGCGTGGCGGGTGAACACCGCCCTGGGGCTGGGGCTGGGCCTCGGCGCCGTGGCCCTCGCCGCGGGGCTTGTCCACCTGAGCCGGCGCGAGGTGCTCTGAGGGCCGTTGCGCGGGCGGGAGGCGCATGGCAAGCCCGACGGGTCGGTGGCCTGACAGGAGCATCCTCCATGCGTGAAGACGGCAAGCTGGACTATCTCGAACTGCCGGGCGGCGACCTGCCCGCCACCAAGGCCTTCTATGGCGAGGCCTTCGGCTGGAGCTTCGTCGACTACGGGCCGGAGTATGCGTCGTTCGACGCGGGGCTGGACGGCGGCTTCGACGCCCAGGCCGATGCGACGCGGACGCCCCTGCCGGTGCTGTTCGCCAGCGATCTGGAGGCCATGCAGGCGAAGGTCGAGGCGGCCGGCGGCGTGATCGTCAAGCCGATCTTCGCCTTCCCGGGCGGGCGGCGGTTTCACTTCCGCGACCCGGCGGGCAATGAGCTGGCGGTGTGGTCGGAGACCTGAGCGGCTAGCGCACGTCCACCGACTGGGCGATGCATTCGGCCAGGGCGCGGTCGGCGCCCTCGAGGCTCATGGTCCAGACGTGGATTTCGCGCGGCGTGGCGCCCTCACGCTGGAACAGGTGCTCGCGGGCGTGGCGGACGCCGGCCTCGGTCGAGACGACGGAGGCGCGGCCGCCGGCCTCGATCATCTCGCCGCTGTAGATCGGAAATTGCGAGGCGGGGCCAGCGTAGACCATGGCGAACGAGCGGTCGCCGCGGCGGATCGTATAGATCCTGAAATCCGGGCCGGGACGGCCGGTGACCAGTTCGAATCCGGCCGGAAGCTCGACCGTGAACGGCAGGGCGGCGCGGGCGGCGGCGTCGAGC
>Ga0114898_1000955_pt1 | contig 18964 bp, 37 predicted proteins | sample Malvired_Geostar_FD_83496 | JGI IMG/M metagenome (GOLD analysis project Ga0114898, IMG submission 83496) | Marine viral communities from the Global Malaspina Expedition - Malaspina viral metaG DeepMed_Geostar | ecosystem: Environmental > Aquatic > Marine > Oceanic | place: Mediterranean Sea... | reverse complement strand
GTCCATCTCCACCTATGTATAGAAGTCATTTATAATCACCATATTGTCTAGTATCTCCATAACCACTCTTACCCATATCTTTTAAGATATCATTAAATCCTGAGTGGTCTGACATTATGGTTCTCATTTCGTTTTCCATTAATGAATCCCTAGTTTTCAGATCATTAGCCCTATCTTCTAATTCAGTTAAAGATTCCTGTAAGGTCTCTATTGATCTTTCTAAATGGGAACTATCAAATTTTTTCAACTTCATTTCTTCAGATAATATCTCTATCAGACGTTTTAAATCTAGAATTTGTTGTTTAATATTATTTACATCAGTATTTAAAACTGCAATATCTATATTAGTGGCCTGCTCTTCAAGAGTATGTACAGTTGTATTTAAACTGCTTACAGTACTATCAAGTTGAGCAACATACCAAATGATTCCAAAAGCTTGAGCTATAATTGTTATAACAATACCAATTGATACTTTCATATTTTTAAAATTCATTTTATTCTCCTAATCGTTTTTCTCTTAAATTTACCCCTTCAGCTATTACCTTATCCATTGATGTTCTATAATCCTTGCTTCTTCTATCTCTATCTGCTTGAGTTTGACCTACTCTACTTCTATATTCAGGAGTTTGTGAATGACAATTAGGACATAACAAACGAAGATTTGCCAAAGAATTATTTTCTTTTTCTCCATCTATATGATCTAATTCAAGAGTAATAGATTCATCTCTCCATTGTTTTCTATCACATTCATCACATTTAGGTTTTAGCATACCTTCTCTGATTAACCTTATCTTTAACTTATCGCTTTGCATATCTTCTTTAGGATTTTCTCCCAAATAGTCAAAAACATCTCGTTTTTTAGCGAGTTGTTGTAGATCGTACTTTGTCTTCCTTTTTGGGTGGGTTCCCTGTTTCCTTATCTGCATTGTTTTCCTCCTGTTTTATTATACTGACAGATTCTAAATCTTTTATCTCTTGGGCTCTAACTTCAACCCAATTAGCGATTCGATTCCTGAATTTTTTCTTGTCTAATAGATGGGCTGTAGTATTTAAATTCATATGAAGTCTTAATTCATGTTCGTTATGATTCCTGACTTTTCCTTCAGGGTCTATAATTAAAACATTCCCAATTGCTTCCATCATTTTTAATCGTGTTAAAAACTCATTAATAGTTTTTTCAGTTATTTTATTTATACCTACTAATTCGGTGGCCATAAGCAACATAGCTGTTACAGGGTTTAACTGCTCTTCTTTTACACCCTTTTCATTTTTAACCTTTCTCCAGCAAACTTCTTTACTATTCTTTATATCGTCTAAAGAATAATCTAAATCTGTTAAAGACTTCTTTGATTTCTCATCTATAAAATTGCTTGTCATTTTTCTCTCCTAATGTATAATAAATATTGCGATTTTCTCGAATCCCCCAATCCCCGGAAATTTTCTCTTATCCTTTATCTTTCTAAATTAAAATAGTTATAATTTTTATCTATATATTCTTCTTCGTCTTTAGGAACATCTTCTTCAGCATATATCGCTTCTACCGGACAAACAGGCTCGCATGCTGCACAATCAATACATTCTTCCGGATTAATGTAAAATTGATCATCCTTGTCAGTTGTATATATACAATCAACAGGACATACATCTACGCATGATCCATCCTTAACTCCAACGCAAGTTTTACTAATTATATAAGTCATAATTCACTTTTTCTCTTACTCATGTTCCATGCTTTTAGTCTAGTAATGTTAGTATCTCTCCTTCGTTAGGTAATCTACCTGCCGAATTTTTGGAGAAGATAACCTCTTTGCCAGAATTTGTACTGTAATTAGAATATCTCTCTACAGCAAATTCATCATTCACTAAATCCGTTTCTACAATTCTACTATAGTTAGGATAAGAATGCTTTATCTCTTCACTCGTTTTTATTGCTGTATCCCTATAGTTTGTACAGGAAGGACAACATTCATAATAATATTTTATAACTAAATCAGTCATTTCTTCTTCTTCTTCTTTTTTACTTCAGCTGGTTTAACAACTTTAGGCGTTGCTTTATCTGCTTTAGCTTCAAGCGTTTCAATTCTTTTATTTAACTTGCTTTTACTCCATGAGGAACCTTTATTAGCAAGTATATTTGAAACAAGACTTGACAATTCTCTTACTTTCTTATCATCCTGTTTCGGCAATTTTTCTATCTGATCTTGCAAGTCTTCTACTTCCTGCCATACAAAAGAATCATCATAGATTACATTATCTTCAAGTCTTGATATAATTGTTTTTATATTACTGATTTCATTCTGCAATACTGCAATATCTGTATCAGCTTGTGTCTTTTGTATCTCATTAACAGTTATACTCAGACCTTTAACTGTAGAATCTAATTGGGCAACGTACCATATAATTCCAAAGGCTTGTGCAAGAATTATAAAAATTATAGTTATTGGTAATCTTATTTTTGATAAGTCCATTATTTATCTCCTTTTTTTATTCCTTATAGTCTTATTATACTATTATATTATAAAAAATTTAAGTTACTGAAGGGAATTATAGTTAATTTTTTCCGGAATAAAATTTTTTTCTTACTAGGGATGTTAATAGATGTAAAAGGCTTAAAAACACTATAACCGGGAGGGTCTTTTTCTCATGGGTCTAGTCACTATAAAAATAAAAATGTCTAGAGGAAAATAAATTAGAAAAATAAACTAGAAAGAAAAGAGCTTGTATCATGTCACCTTTTAGATCGATTGTGAAAAAAATCACAAGTAGAAATTAAGAAAAAAAGAAATAACAAAAATGTGTTTAAATGGGGTTGTAATTGTCAAGTGATTAGTATAGAGTTTTCTATATATAAAAATTAATTTCATGGAGGAATTATGAAAATCAAGAATCGAGATTCTAAGCTAGGCAATAAAGCCAAGACACGAGGTCTCAATAAAAACCACTACAATAAAGGCTATTGGACAACACTAGCTAATATGAAGCGTGAAGGCATCAAAATGCCACGAAAACAGGCTATGGAATACAATAGTGAGGTATCACATGAATAACTTCATTAAATCAAAAGTAACTTTACATGGTCAAGATTGGAATTTTGTACATTATGTAGATGAAAATAACAATGCTTGTTTTCCTTCGCATTTACTATCAAGTTCTAATTTAAAAGAATTAACAATTATTCAATTGGAAGAATTAGCAACTACAGTAATTGAAGACGATAAAATTCGAATTTTAGACAATCAAGTATCATTATTAAAAAATAGAAATTTCTGTAATCATGAGGTATCAAAATGAATAAAAATATATTAAGTTTTGAAGAGATAAAAAAACAATTTGAGGAATTAAATAATGATTTTTTTAATCCCCATTTCTGTAAAATCTGTAATCAAATGGAATTTTTGGATTTAATGACAGATAAGGAACAAAAATTGTTTCATGATCATAGAAATTCTAGAAAGTATTTCAAAGAACTTGAAAACTATACAATTATACTTGAAAAGTTTTTAACTGAAATTGTATTAGCTTTATTAGAGTTGAAAAGGATATCTTTATCAGATGAATTTATATCAATTGATGATGTTGATACATACTCAAAACAATATGTTTTATTGTTAAGGTATGGGGATTTTTTAACTAATGAAAATTGTTTATCAGATGAAGCTATTGAAAAATGGCAGGAATTAAAAACAGAAAAAATAATATAAGCTAAAAAATAAAACCTGTAGAATTATTGCAGGTTTTATTTTGGGAATTTTTTTGAGACATGAGACTTTCTATATTTAAAAGTTAGGAAGTATCATGTCATATTTTATAAAAAAATTTATATAAAAAAACCCTATACTACAATTTATGTAATATAGGGTTTTTAAATGGAGTTAAAAGCTTATTCGCTAGTTGTCCAAACTGTCCTTTCCAAGCCATTTCTAGAGGCTTTAGGGGATACTTTGCCACAATATATACACTTGGGCATTTGATGACCTTCTGAGGCAAATTCTTTATGCCCTGAATTTTTAGGACAGGTGATGTCATCAGACCACATCCCCTGATTTTCTTTTAAGATGACCTTATGACCTAAAAGAGCCTTCTCATTAGGCTTGGCTTTGGTACATACTGCCCTTATAGGGGCACTCCGAAGTTTTGCAATGTTTTGAGCCTGTTGCTTGGCTGTGGACTTTTTCATAATTTCCTTTATGAAATTTTAAATAATATGTTTTTAACTATGGGACTTGGGAATTTAATTGTCAATACAAATTTTGGTTATTTTTAAAATATTAAAATATTAAAAAATATGATCTGTGATTTATTTCACAAACCCCATTAGGAAGTTTGTTATTTATTTCACAAAGGGCTCCCTTCCAGCAATGTGAATTTTTTCACAATCCCCCTTCCTTCCAACTAGTGAACTTTTTCACAATCCCCTTCCTTCCAGCTTTGTGAATTCCTTCACTAACTTTTAGACATGAGACTTTCCCCTTCCAACAGGAGTGTTGGGTAGGGGGAAAATCAAAACCCTACCCAACTTAATTGAGGAGATTATTCTATCTTATTTACAAGTACCCATATTGGAGCATTATGCATTAGTCTTAATTCTTCATAATAACTCTTAGTCGGTACAAGATCAAAATTAAGTCGTAGAATTTTTTGAACCTTGTTCATTAATTTATTTTGGTCTACTCTTTTAGACTCTTCAGTCGGTGTCGGATTTTTAGTTTCTACAAGAGTATGCCTCAAATGTTTATTCTCGAAACTATTACCCAAAATTTCCAACTTGTAACAACTCAACACTCTCTCATCATCATACAATGCATTTGTGTGGAAATATTTTGGAGTAACAGTAACGGCAAGACCCATAACTTCATTAACATAATAATCATAATGGTGTGATGTTCTTTTCTTCTTGAACCCATATTTCTCACTTAATAAACTTAGGTCTTTTACTTTATACTTGAAACTCATTTTTAATACCTCAATTAATAACTAATAATATAATGATACATTGTGGGCAAAGTATTGTCAAGCATTTTTTAACAATATTTTGAGACATGAGACTTTCTATAATTTTGTAAGATGTATCATGTGTAAGATAAATTCTAAAATTCTCCAAGAGTAAGTTGATATGGATCGTGTCAAGTTAGTTGCCATAGAAGGGATAAGATTTCCTATCCCTTCCATGTGTTCCAATTATTTAGTTTCCAGCAGTAAAGTTAGAGTTTATAGCATATTGGTATGCTTCCATTACCCATTCCCAAAACAGTTCATTTAAAGCCTGTTGTGAGAGTTTCTTTCCTGTTTCCTCACATACTGCCATATGTTTTAATTCTATCCCTCTGACCCTATGTTCAACACGAAAAGAAACTATTTTCATTCTCTCTCTTCTCTCCATTTCCTCAAGGAATTTAGGGTAAACTTCATTTTTAAAACTTACAGCATTTTTAACATCTTCATACATAATTTTTCTCCTCTATGTATTTAATTAATATGTGTATATTATAACACGAATTGTCAACTAATTAATTTTACACATGATACATTCTATATTTAAAAGTGAGAAGTCTCATGTCTAGGATTGGGAAAAGTCAATTGAAAAAAACATGAATTATATTTCATGAGTTGCAACCAGCAAAATTGACTCTTCCCTTTCCCTTCCTTTATTTATAAGTCTTCCTCATTAAGTATAATGAAGTTTGTTTCAGTCCCATTTTCTCTAGCAAGTCCATTCTCTTCCATGAACTTATCCAAAGCATTTACTAACTTCCATCCTGTGTTATGGTATTGACCACCACCAAATTCTGACATATCAAACTCATAACCACCTTGAGTCATTTGTTCCCATAAGACTGTATCACTACCGAAATCAACTGATATAACATCATCATTCATGTATTCGCTATAATCAGATGCTTTAATGTTTTCAGTAACTTCTTTAGTAGCTATATTTTTCCATTTTTTCGTGTCATAGTCTACACTAATATCCCAACGTTTATCGTTGAAATAAATTAGAAAACTTGTACCTTGATGGTCAGCAAATATTTTTATAATTTGATTTGCTACCCAAGTAGGTTTTTTTATTTTTGTAAGAATTCTAGACAATTTTTTTTCCTTTTGAATTAATTTATTCTATTAGGATATATGAATTGTCAACAAAAAACAATACATATTTCGGTTATTTTTTTACACATGATACATTCTATAATTTTGTAAGATGTATCATGTCTAGAAATGGGGGGTTGTATTTTAGTTGACAATATGTTATTATTATATTGTCTAGTGTGGATGTGTGGTTTAAAAACTTTATAGACTTAAAGGAGAAAATATGCCTTACATCAAAATTGTTAAAACTTATGAAGTGGAAGTGGATGAAGAGAAAGCGAAAGAAGTTGAAAACAGTTTCTATAATGGTAAAACACCAACTTGGAAATATTATAAACCAGCTGATGATTTTATCAGCTTTACTTGTTATGGAGACAAAAACCTACAGGATTTAATGCTTGTAGTTAATAAAGAGCCTAGACATTTAGAACCGAAAAAATAATTTGGTTTGGAATAGTAAGGGTCAGCAATGACCCTTATTATTTTTTTAAAATTAGAAAGTATCATGTCTTTCTCCTTTCCTTTCCACAGACTTTGCCCTTCCCTTTCCACAAGTAGTGCAGGTTTTTTAGACATGATACTCGATATTTGTGAAAAAAATCACATAGTATAAATTTTAAAAATAGGGTAAAAAACACTTGACAATTATATTTAATATATAGTACAATTGAGTTATTATAATTAATTGAGGTACTAAATGAACCAAAAGAAAAAAATTAATATAGAGCTTATAAAAGAAATGCCGACCTTACAGTTGTACATGATACTCGATGGGCTTAGAGTAGAAACAAAAGGATATAAACTTACTAGACGACCTATGGGTTATAGTAGTGTTAACACTTTGGTCAAAAAGAAATTTGGCTTTAAAGGTAATAAAGAAAAAATCTATCAGCAGTTTCAAGACGCTTTGTTAATGTCAGAGATTGCTTATGAAGATGAGAATGGCAAACTTCAAATTGATCATGGCTTAAATAAACTTTATCACAAAACTAATATTTCAACTGTGGATAGTCACATTCAATAAAATTTATGGGGGGTTAGAAATAGCCCCCCTAAAAATTTTTAAAAAAATACTAAGTATCATGTCTAAGAAATCCAGCAAGAAAAAAGATACAGACCATATCAGGTACATTGATATAGTCTGTATCAAGGTTCTTTATTCCTTCCTTCCCTTCCTTCCCTTTCCTCCCTTCCTTTATTTAATAATCAGCTTTTAAAGAATTTAAAATTTTCTTTTCTTTAGCAAGTGTCATATTTGGGTCAGTAAACCTTGGTAAGTTGCCATTTTTTTGCTCAATAATTAATGCTCTATATATATTAATTGGCAACCAATTTATCCAATACTTATCAAACTTATCTAATCCTTCGATTTTGTCTTCATGTTTTTTGATAAATTTATTAAACTGTTTAGCCTCAGAATAATTAAATTTGTTTATGTCGATAGTAAATGTCATTTTTATCGGCTCATCGTATCTTTCATCTGTAATCATTTTTGCCTCCTAATTAATAAATCGTACTTATACTGTAACATCTTGCTTGACAATATACAAGCGATATTTTGATTATTTTTTAAAAAATTTTAATTTTTATTTAACCCTTATTAGACATGAGACTTCTTACTTTTAATATTAGGAAGTATCATGTCATATTTTACAAAAAATTTTAATTTTTAATTTGTCAAATTTAACCCTTATTATGATAGATTTTTGTTGACAATTCATATATCATTATAGGTATAAATTAAATTCAATTGAAGGAATTGAAAAATGATAACAGTAGATTTACAAAAACAAGAGAAGGATTTTAAAGGTCAAGATATTAGATTTCCTAAAGACAAAAATGGACAGTCTAAAATTGTTGATACAATTCATAAATTGGTCAATGACTCAATGGGTCAATGGCAAAAGGGAAACACCCAAGAAATATTAAAATTCTTTACAATGAATCAGGCTTATAATGGTTGGTATGGTTACTACTTAGATAGAACAAATCATTTTATTTTATCAGCAGTAATGAATAAATATAATTGGTCTGAGCCTTCATTTTTACCTCAAACTCTATTTAATAGAAAATGGGAAATTGGAGTAGATGGTAAAAAAACTTATCAATCAAAAATGAGTAAATTAGGAATGTGGATTAAGAAGGGATCAGAGTTAACACCAATCTTAAAAGAATTTTTAATCTTTACTAAAGAAGGTAAACAACAATTAAAAGAAAATGGATTATCTGAAAAATTATATCCTAATGAAGTAAGAAAAAAATATCCTACAATTTATAACGATCTAAAAAAATATGTAATGAGAAAACAGACTTGGCATTATGTAGTCAATATAGAACAGGTTGAAAATTTACTTGGAACTGAAAATGAAAAACTTTTAAAGAAACCCCCAAGTCTAGAAGAGAAATTTAAATTAACTAATATTAAAGATGATCAAAAATTTATTAAAATGTTAACTACTAATATGGAAAATGTACCAACAGTAAATTTTCATTTAGAGGAAACAGCATTTTATCAAAGGCTAGATGATTCTATTAATATTAGACCTTCAGAAAAAATGACAAGCTATTCAAAATTTGTTTCAACAACCATTCATGAATTAGCCCATTCAACAGGAAATAAAAACAGATTGAATAGGCATTCATTAATGGAATATGGTGGTCATGATTCTAGAAGTCTTGAAGAGTTAGTTGCAGAAATAACAGTATTGTTTAGTTTAGCAAGATTTAATGATGATGATATTGATAAAAAATTCTTAAAAAATAATATTGGTCTATATCTTCAATCTTGGTTATCTCAAGATATGACTAAAGAAAAGAGAGTATCAAAATTATTGATAGCTAGTAAATCTTCGTCAATGGCTGAGAGGTACATTTTCACAGAATAAAAAACAGGGTCTATATTCTAAGTCTAAAAACTTGGAGTATAGACCCAAAAAAATTTTTTCAAAATGTGACATGATACTTCCTAACTTTAATATATCGAGTATCATGTCTAAAAACAACTTGTGAAAAAAATCACAAAGAATATAGTTTACAGGCATAAAAAAAGGCTGATACTGTTTCTCGGCAATATCAGTCTAAATTTATTTATATTTATATTATACTGTAGTTAAAATCTCCCTTTCCTTCCTTGCTTCCTTCCTTGCTTCCTTGTATTCCTTGTTCTTCCTATTAGCTACTGTATTCAAACCATTTCTATGGTACTTCATCTTTCCACTTGCCCAATTACCTATCGCTGTTGGTAACTTTGCTTCCTTCAATACTAACCTAACATATTCCCTCGAACACCCTACTACCTTCGCTATCCTATTCATACTCCAATCTTTGTTGTCAATCCTTAGTATAATTATATCTTCTTTCTTTGTTATATGTCTTTCCACTATCTACACCCCATTTAACTTATTAAAATTCAATTGTATCACATTCCCATTCTATTGTCAATCTTCATCTATCATCTCGTCAAGATGTTCATCAGTTTCCCTTTCTAATTCCCTAGAATTTTCGGAGTAAGGGTCTATCCCACTTCCGATTAGTGTAGTCCAATGTTCTATTAAACATGGCATTACAATTTGATTTATCATTATTTCGCCATTTATAGTATCTCTTAATATTTTTTTAACATTTTCATTTCTGTCCTTTGCAAATTTTTTTATTACTTGCATTTTAGATAAATTTTCATTACTAGCTATTCTATGAATTGTATGAAAAATAACAATATCCTTCATAGACTCATAAGCATAATCCATTATCATTTTATCATTTTCTTTGAAGGTTTTACTTGATAATATTTCTTTCGTTTTTAATTGATAACCTTCATAAATTTTTGTAATAATTTTTTCTTCTTTAGTAAGATTGTTTTCTTTTAATTTGTTCTCTAAATCGTCTATATAATCTTCTATCATTTTTTACCTCATTTATTTATTGATTAATATTAGTTTACTAAATGTCAAACATCTTGTCAAGCATTTTTTTGACAATATTTAAAAAATGCCTGAGAATTATCTGCTGGGAAAATTAGACATGAGACTTCCTACTTTTAAAATATCAAGTATCATGTCTAAAAATAACTTGTGATTTATTTCACAAAGAATATGGTTTTTTGGGTAAGAGAATAGGTAGGTTAGCCTTGAGCAAAACTACCTACCTAAACTCTTTTTCGTCAGTCAAACATTCTAATCTATAACTACCCAATGAAAAAGGTAGATTTTAGTAATGAACTATGGAGTCTTATGATGACTATTCTCACAAGAGAAACAACCACCAAACTCAATGCTTGACTCATTTTCTTTTATGTCATAAAAACATTCAACAACATCATTAACAATACCTTCGTAAGTTAATGTTTTAAGGTTTTTATATTTTAACATAACAAATGGTTTTCTTAATTTGCCATTCTCATCAAGTATACCATTATTAAACTTCTTAGCTAAATTGATATCAGTTACTAATATTAAATTTTTCTCACTAGGGTCATATTTTAAATAACCCCCATTTGAAAATTTTGTTGTATTAATTCTCGCAACCATACTTCTAAAAGTGCCATCAATTTTCTGCCAATAGCAACCAAAGAATTTACCCTTAGAAGTTTGTATCATTTGTTTAGCTTTAGTAGTACAAATTTTATTGTTCATTTTTATACCTCATTTATTAATTTATATAATTAGTTTATACTAATTTGTCAAATAATGCAACACTTATTTTATATTATCCCAATCAGTAGAATTAATTTTATTTTTCATATGATTAAAATAATTACTATCTTCTGCCCCCATATATCTTGCTTCGTTCAAGGCTTCCATATAATTATTCCTCTTTTCAAACTGCCCCTTCTTTCCAATATAAATGTAAGTCTTAAGAAATTCCATTACACTAAGTAACTTATCCTCATTCCCTTTGTATGCTGGGTCAAGAGCCAATTCAATAATCAAATTTATCTCATCAAAATATCCACTATAAATATTGTAGATACTATCATAATTTTCAAAGTCTTGTTCCTCTGTATGCTCTTCTAAAAACTTATCACATTCTAATAAAAGATCATGAATATATTTTTTCACTTGGACACTAACATCAACTAGTCTTTTATCTACAGGTTTTAACTTATATCTCTCTTCCATATTTTTTCCTTTTTATTAATTATTAAAGTGTATCTATACTTTATATGGTTTTTAGAAATAAGTCAACCCCCCTAAAAGAGTGGCATGAGTATTGTCAAGTAGATAACAAATAGGTGATAGAATTTGTCAAGTAGGTGATAAGAGGCGTGAGAATTTGTCCACTTCCGAGCTATTTAATCCCTGCTTACCCTTCCTGCTTCCGTATTCCATAGCCTAGCGAATATAAGACATGATACAAGATATAGTGAAAAATTTCACAAAGAATAAAGGAAATGGGTAAAAGAAAAGGAAGGGCTTAAAGGCAAAGAAAAGTCCCTTCCTAATTCTTATTTTAGTGTCAATAGTTTTTTATTTTTAATTCTCTGATTAATTCTTTTAGGTTGTGTTCCATGATTTAATAATGCAAATGATTCCTTACCATAACAAGCAAGGTAATCAGTATAGTCTATTTCCAATCCCTTATCTATTGCTTCTTGTTCTGTATCTACTACAATGGCTTCCCTTAATCCATATACATTTATTAGTTTATCTTTAGTACCTCCACGACTTGCAATCAATTCCATGTTTTGATATTCCCCAAGTTTTATACTATCCAATCTATTAATCCAAAAGGGTAATGATTTAGTATAGGCATAAAATTGTCTGTGATTCTCTCTATTTAGCATAGCAACATTTAACCAAGCATCAAAATAATTCTGACTATAAAAGTCACCACCTACATGAATTCTTATAATATGGGCTTCAATAGGAATAGAAGCATTTATTAAATTGGTTAATTCTTGAACATCCTTATTACAAGCTTTTAATAAATCAAAGTTATAATTTCTCTGTTTTAATTGGCTAGGATAAATAGCTTCTAAACTAGCCGAATAACATCTATAATCTATATAGTCATCGTCACTTACTATCTTACCATTATCTCCTACATAAGCTTTACACTTATCAGCATAAGGGCAAGTGTCATGCCTACCACTAGGAATTGACATAGAATATATGTTAGGATATACACCTTTTTTGTCATAGACTTCTAAAGCTAATTTATCTAATTTTTTGTTATCTCTTGAAAACTTTAATAACTGCATTTTGTTTACCTTTTAATTTATTTAATATAAGTGTATCATAGGCATAAACTAATGTCAACAGTTATTCTCTGCTTATTGTTTTCTGCTTATTATCTATATGGTCTATTCTGTTCTAGAGGCTATCATATCTATTATATCTCTTTCTACCCCTTCCGTGCTTCCGATTTTCCAAGTTTTCCTAATACTTAAAATAAGACATGATACATGATTGTGAAATATTTCACAAAGAATTGAATTTGGACACAAAAAAAAGGGAAGACTGTGTAGTGTTAAATCGTAATCTAACTCTGCCAATCTTCCCCTCTTTCCAATCATCTTTATAACAGATTAAGAATATAACTTTAACAGTTCGCTTGTACTTCGCAAAGGTCTGTTGATCTATAGTTTAAGGTTCATTAAATCCCAAAGTGTATTAGTTTCAAAAAGCTCAGAGCTTGAGAGGTGGGCTAGTTGGGGAAGTGATAGCTATGCTACTATACTGACTAGTATATATAACAACTTCTATCTAAATCCGAAACCTTGCAATCTATTAACTTCATGTAAGGCTATTATTATTATAGATTATAAGTCTACTTATCCTTAATACTTCCACTATAAGTTATACTCAGTTATAAAAACTGATTATCTTATTTAAAATTTTATATTACCTTTCGGTAATGAGGTTCATTTGTTTAATCCCCTAAATTATTAATTAAGCTACTTAGTATCTTATCATTAATCCGTTTCGTTGTCAAGGTGAGAAAAGTATTATGGTAGATATCGCTATCTATTTTTTTAATTCGCTAGGAGGCAAAATTGTATTTTTCCCTTCCCTCACCTTTCCAACTTTTAAAGGAGTAATTATAAACTACTTTTACATCATATCAGATTCGTGGGAAAAAGTAAAGAAATGATCTTTTAATAAACCACACCAATTCTTACACTTATAACATATACTAAAAGACTCATACTTAACCATTACATCACTTCCTAGCTTTCCCCCTTCCCTCAACCATTCCAGCATTCCCTCATCATTTGGGGAAGAAGAAATATACTTTGTATAAACATCATACTTACAACATGAAGATACATACTCATTAGTACATAAGGATAGCATTGTAGCTAGTTCCTTTCCTTCCCTTTCCCATATTGCTTCCTTCATGTTCTTGTATGGATAATCAAAGAGATAGGTCTTTAAATTAGATATAGTTCTATTAATGAATACCGATAGTTTTTTCATTTTGTCAACTGTTTTCCTTTAGTTCTATTTTCATTACTTTATTATACTATTTCCTATGTTTCTTATCAAATATTGTAATTATATTATAATTCTTTCTTAAATAGATAGAAGTAAACTACCTTCCTTAACTTCTCTTCCTTTACTTCCAATAGTTCATCATCTGTTTCTATTAAAGTAGTTCCTTTCTTAGTTAAGTATTCAGACCATTGGTCTTTATCTAGCATTGTTCCTATCTTGTTAGTTCCAATAATCTTTACTTTATCCCCCACTTTTGTACTGAAGTCTAATTCCATATCTTTTACTTTCATTTAATCTTCCTTTGCATATCTTATATGCTTAGTATCAATATCTTCATATGTATTATTTATATATGGATTTATGTGAACATTAGAATTTACAAATTCTTCAAACCAAGTATCTACATCTAAAACACTAAATGAGAATCCCATAGCTTTTGCAACTTCTTCCATTTTTTCTTTATCTATATTATCCTTAAATAAAAATTCATAATCCATATCTTGAGCATATTCATTGATTGCAATAACCTCTGCCATTTCTTTGTTGAATTTATCTAAATCATTCTGATTAAAAATCCCTTCTTCTATCCCCACTTCTATCTTAAATTCTGCATGATTAATTATAGTTCTTAACATTATCTCTTCCCCTGTACAAGAAGCTAAAGACATTTCATGGTCTTCATTCCCCAATTTTTGTCCTACATTAACTAAACACATTATAAAGTTATTTACTTGTTTTTCTGTATATTCAAAATTAGTAGGTAAATCAAGACACCACACTCTATCGGAATGTATATCAAACACTTCGTCTATAAGACTATTGAAAGACCTTGTTAAAGCTTCTCTTGTCCGAGTGGATAAAATATGTTTATATCCATTTCCTAAAAGTTTGGTATTTTTATCTTTTACTTTCATTATTCGCTATCCAACTTATTTATAAATCTTAGATTACTCATTACATTACTTCCCACTTTACTTAGGAATTCTCTATCTTCCATTAATTGATTCTTAATATCTTCATAGGCTAAAGAATTAACTTTTGGTTTAAAGGTTTCCTGTTTTGTTTTCCTGTTAAAATTCATAGCCCTTAGACCACTACTATTGCTATCTTCCATGTGGAATCCTCTTCCTATCAGTTCGGTATTCTCTACCACTTCCCTCAATACTTTTGTTGGACTATGAGGTTTACCTTTTCCTGTAGTCTTTCCAAAGTAACCTCTGTTCATTAATTTAATCGCCCAAGTTTTTCCCATTCCTTTCATTTCAGCTACTTCTATAGCAGTTACCCATTTCTGTTTTGTTTTCTTCGGTCTATCACTACTACTGTTTACCTTCGGTTTACTTCGTTTTGTTATTTCAGTATTCTCTACTACTTCTCTCAATACTTTTAATGGACTCATGGCATGACCTTTTCCTTTGGTCTTTCCAAAATAACCTTTAATCATTTTACTTCTTGCCCATTGTGAAGTTTTCCTTCCATGTATTTCAGATACTTCCCTAGCAATTATCCATTTAGATTTTGGTTTCTTGTTTACTTTTGGTCTACCTGTGTAATTTCTTTTATCACTAGGAAAAGGTCTGTTTACATTCGGTCTACCTTGTCCTACCAATTCGGTATTCTCTACTACTTCTCTCAATACTTTTAGTGGACTATGTCGAGTAGTTTTTCCTATGGTCTTTCCAAAGTAACTCTTATGCATTAATTCTCTTGCCCATTGTACCTTCAATCCTTTTATTTCGGCTACTTCCCTAGCATTTATCCATTTAGTTTTAATCCTATCTTTAGTACCTTCACTAGATAAAGAATTAGTTTTTAGTGGTTTTACATTAGGATACTCTATTGGATTTCCACGACCTGCTAATTCGGTATTTTCTACAACTTCTCTCAATACTTTGTTTCTGTTCTTCCCCCATTTTCTAACCTGTCCAAAGTAACCTTTGACCATTAATTCTCTTGCCCATTTTACATCTTTCAATCCTGTTATTTTGGCTACTTCTGTAGCACTTACCCATTTCCTAGAATTATATTTTTTATATGTCTTCTTTTCTGCTTGGTTAGAATAAGTATTTAAATTACCCTGTTGAAATTGAGCCAAAGTTTCTTTAACTGTTTTATTAATTAATGTTTGTATGTCTTGATTATCTTCTTCATTTTTTTCTTCTGTCTTGAACCACATAAAATTTTCCTATTAAGTTGTTTTTTAAATTTCTTACTTTTAGTCTACACTAATAATAATTTGTTGTCAAACTAATTTATCTTTTCGGTCTTTATTTCACTTCCCATTTTTACCCTACTTTCTTTATCAAGTTCTCTATAATATTTATTTTCTAAATCTCTTAAATCTCTATCCATTAATCTTACCATAGATTTAAGTTCTCGTAAAGCTTCCCTCTTTTTATTCAATATCCATATATCGTCAACTTCAGTAGTATGATACCACTCATTCTTATAATCAAATGTAAATCTATCAACTATTTGAAATAGTGTTTCTTTTAGATTAGCCATTACTTTACTTCCTTTTTAAAAGTTTCTAGTTCTTGTTCCATTGATTCTACTAAGGCATTTATTCCTACATACTGTATTTCAGCAATGGCTTGTCTTTTTTTATCTACTTCCTGTGAAGTTAAAAACTTATCCATTGCTTGAGATAGATTTAAAATAATATGAGATTTTATTTCTTCTGAAGTAGCCATTATTTATCCTTCCCTACTATAGCTTGTATTGACTTTCTTCTTTCGTTAGCTTCTTGTCTTTCTAATTCTTCAATTAAACCTTCTTCCAAATCCCCAAATATTTCTGTTTCAATACCTGCTAATTCCATTCCTGCTTCATCTATTTTAATTTGTACATCTTGTACTCTTTCTTCTATTGTACCATAGGTATTAGAAATATGATTTTCATAGTATCTTATAATCTCTTTTTCTCTATCAGTTAAAGGTTTAGATAATTCTAAGACTTCATGTATGCTTGTCATTTTTTCTTCTTCGTATTTAATATATTGATAATATGTATGGGAATTTTTATCTTCATCTCGAATAGTAAAAGTAGTATTATTAGGAAGTAAATCATCATTGTTTATTCCTGTAACTAAACCTTTTAGTTTTAATTTGTCAAAATTTGAAGGGTCATTATAACTAAACTCTATTAAATCCCCAATTTTTATATCTGTCGTTTTCATTTTATTTATCCTCTAAACAAAGTAATTTTTAAAGTGGCTTCGTTATTATCAAAAGGTGTTTCATTAGTTACAAGTTCAGTAACAATGCCTTGAAACATCTTTAACAAATCCATACCCATAGTATAATCGTCATCTTTCTCTATGTCAAGTTCTATTGTTTGTATGTCGTATGGGTCATGGTCTAACTGAATTGATATTTCAGCTTTTAATGTTGTAGGTTTGTATTGTTTAAATTTCATCATTATCTTCTTCCTTCCCAAATACATCTTTATATAAATCTTCTATATCTTCTACATTAAACTCTAAAGATATTTTAAATACTTCAGCACAATACTCAGCTACTCTAGGAAAGATAACCATTGTTTCTAGCATATGACCACTAGACATAAGGTTTTCAAATGTTTTTTCTTCCATACCTGTATCTTTAATTACTTTAGCTTTAGCAAATTCATAATCAGTAGATTGAATTAATCCTTTTATCTGATAATACATAGAAAATTTTCGTAACTCATGTTCTACTTTATCAAATAAATACTGCGAATGTTTAGAAGAAAATATATCTTTACTTAATATCTCTTTATTTTTTTCTAAAATTTTATCGCAAAAAATCCCCATTTCTTTTGCTACATCTTTACCTATGATGTCATCAAAATTCTTTGACCAATCTTCACTATTAATTATATCTTCTATGTTACTCATTTTTATTTACTCGTTTTAATTTACTAACTTATATATACTATACTAAATCTTCATCATTGTCAAATTCTAAATCTTCATCATCTAAAAAACTTTCATAGTATTTATATAAACCATAATAATCATTTAAATAACAATAATCAGCTAGTGCCACTATTCCTATTTCCCCTTTCCAATAAAGATCAAATCCTTTAAGTGTAGACTCTTCTACATAGCTTGGATGTCTAGGATAGAAATTAGCTGATAAATGCATTTCCAATGCTTTCCTATTCCTTCCTACTTGTTCTACTAAATCCATTTCTGTTAGCTTTCCCATTTTTATACCTCATCTATTTCGGTTTCTATATTCCATGAAAGATTATCTGTTATCTCTTTCCAATTTTCTTCTAAGTGTTCTTCGACTTCTTTTATATTATAACCTTTAAACAATTCAATTGACCCACCAAAAAAGTATACTTTATAAGTCTTTTTTATACCACCTATTATCCACTCATCATTCTGTTTAATATACACTTGTATTTTTGATCTGTCAAATTCCTTTCTAAATTCTTTAACTTCATATGATATTAATTCAGCAACAACTGTATCATCATTAACTGATATTACTTTCCATAATCTTAAATGGCTATAATCCCTATCGTTTTTTATTTTTACTGTATCATTAACTTTAATCATAATCCCAATGTTCACTTACATAATAATCTGAATTATCGCTATTTAAAGTTTCTGACATAGTAGGCAAATGAAATGGACAACCACTTATATCCCCTGTTACACCACAATGATTACATTCAATACCACAATGATCGTAACAACTTCCACATAGATCAGTAAAAGATACTGTAGCAAAACAACAATGGGAAAGTGTTTCGTATTCTTCCCACTCATTTAGTTCTGCATTAAAGTAATCGTATTCATGATTTATTCTTCCATGTTGATCTTTAATTTTTGCTTCTCTTATTAATTCTGCCATTTTGTTTCCTTTATAAATTTGTTTCACTTAATTCTTGTTCTTTAATAAAATTTAATAATTCTTTATTATCGACATTAGTATTGTATAACCAATCTTTAACCTTGTCAAGTATTTTTCTTTCTTGTGTTTTTCTTTCCACAAAATCTATCTTCTTTAATTCTTTTAATGGTTTACTATCTTCATCTATTTCGTATCTATTTTCATTTACTTCTTCCAAGCTTGATCTTCCTTCCATTGTTATTGTATACCAACCACACTCTAAACATTGATGATTTGTAGATTCATATGGTTTCCAATCTGAATATGTGTCCATTGATGAATGACAATAAGGACATTCTGTATCGTAACTAGTTCCACTCATTAACTAGCTTCCTGTAATTGCATAATACTAAATGGAACATTGTAGGTTAATCCATTCATTTCTACTTTTGCTCTTGATCTATTGATCTTTAAAATTTTACCTTCTGATGTTCTTCCATTCTTTTCGTTTACTAATACTGTATTTCCTACAGAAAATTGGAATTTCTTCTTACTATTAATTGTATCTCTCACAGATTTAAGACTCATGTTTATATCATCTATGATACTATTTAC
>Ga0114898_1000953_pt1 | contig 18986 bp, 15 predicted proteins | sample Malvired_Geostar_FD_83496 | JGI IMG/M metagenome (GOLD analysis project Ga0114898, IMG submission 83496) | Marine viral communities from the Global Malaspina Expedition - Malaspina viral metaG DeepMed_Geostar | ecosystem: Environmental > Aquatic > Marine > Oceanic | place: Mediterranean Sea... | reverse complement strand
TCATTCTCGATGATGACGTAAGTGTCGCCGGCAGTCGGCGTATAGCCGAGGTCGAGCGAGAGGGTGGCGCCGCCCAGATCGACCGAGCCATTCACCTCGATCTGGTCGTATTGGGTGCCGGCGGTGGTGCCGTCCAGCTCGAAGCTGGCGGTGCCGCCAGCCAGCAAGGTCAGGTCGCCGGTCTTCAGGGTGCCGGGGCTGGCGCCCGCCGCGATGGTGCCGCCGCTCTGCACCGTGACGGTGCCCTCCACGGTGCCGGTGCCGCCCAGCGTGCCGCCGGACGCCACGGTGACAGTCGACGCGGCGGCCAGCACTCCCGTTACCGCCAGCGTGCCGGCCGAGATCATCGTCGTGCCGGTATAGGTGTTCGTGCCACTTAGCGTCAGCGTGCCGGTGCCGGTCTTTTCCAGCGACCCGGTGCCGAGGATGACATTTCCCATCGTCAAGGCGATGGCGCTGGAGAGTTCCAGCGTGCCGGCATTGGCGATATTGCCGGTGATGACTGAGCCTGATTCCAGCGTCAGCTTGTTGGTGCCGCCGGTGAAGTCGATGGCGTTGGCGCGGGTCGTGCCGTCGCCGCCCAGACCGCCGCTGATCGTACCGCTGTTGGTGATGGTCAGGCCGCTGCCGGTGATGCCGACGCCGCCCGTGCCATGGGTGCCGGCATTGCCATCGACGCCGCCGGCCCCCCGTTCGCCGCCGGCCCCGCCCTGGATTGTGCCGGAATTGGTGATCGGGATCGCAGCGCTGACAGTTGAGGTGATCGCCGCGCCACCAGCGCCGCCATTGCCGCCATCGCCGTCGCGGAACAGGGTTCCACCGCCATCGCCGCCATCGCCGCCGCTGATTGTGCCCTGATTATCGAGAGTGGAGTTGGTTCCGGCCAGCCTTACCGCAAACTCGGCGCCGTCGCCGCCGGCCCCGCCATCCTCGAACAGGGGCGCCAAAGTGGCTGGAAACGGCCCGGTAAAGCCCAGCGCTGTCAGCGGCGTGTTGTTGTTGTTAGTCAAAGTGATGGTTTCGATGACACTGGTGCCCTGGCTGATGGTCAGCGTGTCGTCGGTGCCGGTCGTCGTGGCGCTGGCGGAAATATTCGTGAAGGCGGCCTCAACCTTCGCGGCAATGTCCGCGAGGGTGTCGCTGGCATTGATCGTGATCGTCTGGGTGGTGCCATCGACCCTGACATCGAAGCTGTCGCCGGCGGCAATGCCGGCCTGGCCCGCCAGGGCGACGGTGCTATCGATGCCCGCGGTGGTGCTGATGTTGCTCTTTGCATCGCCGGCAACCAGCCCGCGGCCTTTGCCGCCATCGCCGCCATTGGCTCCGCCGGTGCTCGTAAACACCGTGTCACCACCACTGCCGAGAGAAACCGCACCAGTACCGTTGGCACCGGCATTACCCACCGTACCGGTAAAACCCGACCCATCGGCGCCAGCGGGTCCGTTTGATATAGTAGTAAACGTGGTCATGGTTCCGCCTGTGTTTCAGCGCACATTCCAGCGCACGGTTGCGGAACCCATGCGCGAATACATCCGGGAAGGAAACCCAACTTCCAAAAAAGACAAAGATTCCAATCAGTGCGTTTAATTTTATATATAATTTCCATGTTATTTGATTTTTCATTCGGCAGGCTTAATCGCAGAAAGCCTTTCATTTTTATCGCATTTGGAGAGATATTGCTTTTTCACGGAAAGAGTTTCGCGTTTCCCCTTGAATTTTCTCTCAATAGCGGCATTTTCAGATTTCCAATTATTGGAAATTGGAAATTATCGATTCGCTGGTTCCACCAGCCTCCCCGTCCGCATGACCAGGTTGCGATGAGCATCGATTTTCCGCAGAAGCTTCGCCTCGTTCAGATCGTCACCGGATGCGCGACCCAGAAGGAGATGTATGCGCGTTTCAAGGCGCTGAACCCGCAGACCGGCTACGACCCGCAGCGTGCGTATAAATGGCTTCAGGGGCGCTCCACCCCGCGCGACGCCTCGGTGTTCGAGGATATCGCCCGGCTCCTGGATCTGGAGGTGCCCGGCGAGGCGGTTCGCAACAGCACCATCGACGAGTTCCGCGCCCTGGTTGAAGCGCGCAAGGGGCCGCTGCCGGCGGAGGTGGTGCCGGTACTGTCGGCCGGTACAATGCGGTTGCCGGCTTATCTCGCCGGTCGCTATCTGGCAATCTCCAGGGCATGGGCGCCGGATCGGCGCGAGTCTATCCTGGCGGGTATCCTGACGCTGGCATTCGATTCCATGGCGGGCATGACGGCCCGTTATGAGGAATATCTGCCGGCCGGCCATCTGGATGTGACAGGGGCGATGCAGCGGGTCGGCCGCAGCATGCGGGCGACGGGAATCAACATCGAGGACGAAATCTTCATCGATTTCTGCCTGCAGATTCCGCCAGCGCCGGCGACCATGCTCTACGGCATTATCAGCGGCGCGGCGTTTCACGATCTGGAGATGCGCCCGTCAGCCTGCAAGATCATCTGCCTGCGTGCCGATTCGGTGCCCTTTGATACCCTCCGGGAGGTCAGCGGTTACCATTCCAACGCGCCGGAGACGATCAGCGATGTGGTTCTGGCGGCCGGATTGCCCCGGGAGCAGGCGTCGGTTTTCGGCAAGGGAACGCATGCGTTCCTCGCCGCGAGCGAACCCGGACTGATCAGCGTGACACCGTCCGAACTGGCGCCCCTGCTTGCGAGCGCCTACCCGAAGGGATGAGGCGGGTAAACCGCCTTCTGAGCGCGCCTCAGCCTGCGGCGGCTTCCTGGGGCAGGGCGTCGAACACCGCCATCTGGCTGGCGCCGCCAAGGGTCGGATGATGGCCAGCGATATCGCGGCAGACCATGGAATATCGCTGGCGTTCGGCAACGCCTTCGGCCCATTTCAGGAATTTCGCGCGGTCCCATTCGAAGCGGTGGCCGGGATGGCGGAAACGGTGCGGAGGCACGCCAAGCAGCGGATTATATTCGGCATTCGGCGTGGTGATGATCACGGTCGCCGGGCGCATCGCCACGAAAATATTGCGCTCCAGCACCGACAGCCGGCCCGGATCGATATGCTCGATGGTTTCCAGCAGGATCGCGCAATCGAAGCCGGCGAGCGCAGCACCACCCTCCGTCATCGAGCCATGGACCAGCCTGATCTCCGGTCTGTTTTCGCTGGCGGCCTCTTCGAGGCGGCGTTGCAGTCGAGACAGCGCGGCAGGGTCGGTATCCACGCCGACGATGCGCTCGATCCCCGGATCGAGGGCAAGCGGCAGGAGAAGATCGCCATCGCCGCAGCCGAGATCGAGGATGCGGCGCGCTCGCCTGTCGCGGATAATGGCGCGCACGGCATTCAGCCGTTCCTCATGCAGCCATGTCGTCAACTTGCCACCCTCCCGGCTACATCTAAAGTTTGCGGAATATCCAGACGCTTTGCTCCGCCAAGATCAATTCCCATCCCAGCCAGGAAGCCAGCCACTCAAAGGTTTCGGGCGCGTAGAAGCTGACATGGCTGATCTCGCGCGCGTACCACCAGTTGGGGAAATCGGTATCCCCGGTCAATGGCTGGGTCATGAGGCCAAGCAGGGCGCCTGGCTTCAGCAACCGCTGCAAAATGGCGAAGTCGCGCGCCGGCACATGGAAATGTTCGACGGCTTCCGTGCAGGTGACAAAATCATACTGCCGGGAAAGGCAATCCCGGTCCGGCACGTAAACAGGATCGTAATTCACCATGTGATGACCCTGCTCGCGCAGTATCGTCGCGATCGCCGGGCCGGGACCGCAGCCGAAATCCAGCCCCTGCGACCCCGGCTCGATCAGCGGCAGCATCCGGTCCAGCAGCTTTGCCAGAAAGCGCCTGTAGCCAGGGTCGGCCGGGTCGTTCTCGTGCAGGTCGTATTCCGCCTTTTCCGCCGCGCGGGAGGGCAGGTGGGACGGTTCCAGGAATGTCAGGTGGCACTGGCCGCAGCGCTGGTAGGGGCGCCCGTGCGCGACTTGCCAGGGGGCGGCCGATAGCGTGCCGCAGAGCGGGCAGGACTGTCGGGAACGGGGTTCGCTCGTCGATAAAATGAATTTTCTCCAGGGCAATGCCTGTGCAGATAAGCGCGGATCGCGTCCCGTATCCAGCCCTTCGGGACAGGGGCTTGGATTGGAGCAGGTTGATGCGGATGCCGGTCAGCGCCGGATTCCCCGCCTCTCAGGCCCGCCTCTTAAGACAGGAAGCGCCGGAAGCGGCGCAGCGAGAAGTAGAACAGCACCGCGCCGATCACCAGCAGCCCGAGCAATTGCGGCCAGACCGCCGCCAGCCCGGCGCCGCGGAACAGCACGGTCTGGGCCAGGATGACGAAATGCGTGTTGGGTGCGGCCAGCATCAGCATCTGGATGATCTCCGGCATGCTCTCGCGCGGCGTCATGGCGCCCGAGAGCATCTGCAGCGGCAGCAGCACCAGGATCATCAGCAGGCCGAATTGCGGCATCGAGCCGGCGACGGTGGCCAGGAAGATCCCCATGCAGGTGGTGGCAAACAGGTGCAGCGCCATGCCGGCCATGAACAGCGCAATGGACCCCTGGATCGGGACATCCAGCAGTCCCTGCACCACGACCAGCAGCGAGAAGCCGGCGGCGACCAGCACGACCAGCCCCATCGCCCAGATCTTCGCCAGCATGATTTCCACCGGCGCCACCGGCATGACCAGCAGATGTTCGATGGTGCCGTGCTCGCGCTCGCGGATCAGGGCGGCGCCGCTCAGCACGATGGACAGCATGGTGATCGCATCGACGATCTCGGTGATGGCGCCGAACCAGCCCTTGTTCAGCTCCTGGTTGAAGCGCGCGCGCAGGGTCAGTTCGACCGGCAGCACTGTTTCGGCGCGGTGGCCTTCCAGGAATTCGTCGATTTCGCTGGTGACGATGGACTGAATATAGCCGCCGCCGGTGAAGGCCTGGGTGATGCGGGTGGCGTCGATGTTGAGCTGCAGCGTCGGCGACCGGCCGGCCAGCAGGTCACGCTGGAAGTTCGGCGGGATATCGAGCGCGAACGTGTCCAGCCCGGCATCCATGCGGCTGTCCATTTCGGACTGGCCGATGAATTCGGGCGGTACGAAGAAGGGCGGGTAGAAGGCGTTTGCGAGGCGCGCCGACAGTGGCGAGCGGTCCTCGTCCACGATGGCGATGCTGGCGCGGCTCAGCGTTTCCGGCATCGCCTTGGAGGCGATGTAGATCGAGGCGGTGAAGGCATAGGCGATCAGGATCATCAGCGCGGGGTCGCGCGCCAGGCCCCACAGCTCCTTCACGCCCAGCCGGTAGATGGTGGATATCCGCATGGCTCAGCGCGCCTGTTTTTTCAGCAGCAGCGTGCCGAGGCCCAGCAGCACCGGCACGGCGATCAGCAGCGGCAGGAAGGAACCGGATAGGTCGCCGAAATCCAGCGCCTTGGAGAAGGTGCCGCGCGAGATCGTCACGAAATACGTCGTCGGGTAGATCCGGCCGATCAGCGCGCCAGCACCCTCCAGCGTGGAGACCGGGTCGATGATGCCGGAAAACTGCACCGCCGGGATCAGCGTCAGCAGGGTGGTGCCGAAGATCGCCGCGATCTGGCTGCGCATGAAGCTGGAGATCACCAGCCCCATCGCGGTGGTCGCCAGCACATAGAGCAAGGCGGCGACGAAGAAGGTCAGGAAGCTGCCGGTGAAGGGCACGCCGAACAGGAACACCGCGCAGCCGGCCAGGATCAGGAAGTTCAGCAGGGCCAGCCCGACATAGGGAAGCTGCTTGCCGAGCAGGAATTCCAGCCTTGTAACCGGCGTCACGTAGAAATTGACGATGGAGCCCAGCTCCTTCTCGCGCACGATGCTGAGCGCCGCCAGCATCGCCGGGATCAGCATCAGCAGCAGCGGGATCATCGCCGGCACCATGGCGACCAGGCTGCGGATATCGGGGTTGTAGCGGTAGCGCATGGCAAGCTGGAAATCCGGCGTGATCGCCGCGTCGCCATAGAGTTCGCGCGCCTTCTGGGTCAGCCAGTGGGCGTGGATACCCTGCACATAGCCGCGCACCGTCTCTGCCCGTGTCGGCATGGCGCCGTCGATCCAGGCGCCGACCTCCACCGTGCGGCCGCGCGCGATGTCGCGGGCGAAGCCGGGCGGGATTTCGATGGCGAGGCTGAGATCGCCGCTGCGCATGCGGCGGTCGAGATCGGCATAGTCGCTGAGCGGCGGCATTTCGATGAAATAGCGCGATCCGGCGAGTTGCAGGCTGTAATCGCGGCTGACCGTGGTGTCGTCGCGGTCGAGCACGGCGAAAGTCAAATCCTCGACATCCATGTTGATGCCGTATCCCATCACGAACAGCAGGATGAGGCTGCCCAGCAGGGCGAGCGTCGCGCGGATCGGGTCGCGCCGCAGCTCCAGCGCCTCGCGCTGGCTGTAGGCCAGCATCCGCCGCGGATCGAATGCCAGCGGAGCAGGTGCCGGCACGGACGCTTCCTCCTGGGGCAGGGCGATGCTTTCCGCGACCCCATTTTCGGCCTCACCGCCGTCCGCCGCCCCACCTTCTAAGGCGATGGCGTCCTCCAGATAGGCGATGAAGGCATCTTCCAGCGTTGCCACGCCGCACCCCTCGACAATGGCTTGCGGCGCATCGCTGACCAGCACCTTGCCGGCATGCATCAGCGAGACGCGGTCGCACAGCGCCGCCTCGTTCATGAAGTGGGTGGAGACGAAGATCGTCACATTGTCCTGGCGCGACAGGTCCGCCAGGATTTCCCAGAACCGGTCGCGCGCCACCGGATCGACGCCGGAGGTGGGCTCGTCGAGGATCAGCATTTCGGGGGCGTGGATCATCGCCACGGCCAGCGACAGGCGCTGCCGGATGCCCAGCGGCAGGGCGTCGGGGAGCGCGTCCATGACATCCTCCAGCCCGAAACGGCTGGCCATCTCCGCGATGCGGGCGGGGATCGTCGCCGGCGGCAAGGCGAACAGCCTGGCGTGCAGCTCCAGATTCTGGTGCACCGTCAATTCGGTATAGAGCGAGAAGGCCTGCGACATGTACCCGACCCGCCGGCGCATCTCGAAATTACCGGACTCGACCGTCCGCCCGAACAGCCAGGCCTCGCCCTCGCTGGCCGCCAGCAGGCCGGTCAGCATCTTCATGGTGGTTGTCTTGCCGCAACCGTTGGACCCCAGGAAACCGAAAATCTCGCCGCGCGCGATGGTGAAGCTCACCTTGTCCACGGCGGTGAAGTCGCCGAACCGCATCGTCAGGTTTTCGGCGCGGATCGCGATATCTTCCGGCCCATCGGCCGGGCGCGGCGGCATGGCGATGGCGTGGTAGCCCTGTCGTCCATCCTCCGGCAGCAGGGAGATGAAGGCGGTATCCAGAGTCTCCGCGCCGGTGCGCTTCAGCAGATCGTCCGGCGTGCCGGTGGCGAGCACGCGCCCGGCATTCATCGCCACCAGCCAGTCGAAGCGGGCCGCCTCTTCCATATAGGCGGTGGCGACGATGACGCTCATGCCCGGGCGTCCGGCCCGGATGCCGTCGATCAGTTCCCAGAACTGGCGGCGCGACAGCGGATCGACGCCGGTGGTCGGCTCGTCCAGAATCAGCAGGTCGGGGTCGTGGATCAGCGCGCAGCACAGGCCCAGCTTCTGCTTCATGCCCCCTGACAGCTTGCCGGCCGGGCGGTCAGCGAAGGCGGCGAGCCCGGTATCCTTCAGCAGTGCGGCGATACGGCGCTGCCGTTCATGTCGGGCATGGCCGAACAGCCGCCCGAAGAAATCGACATTCTCGAACACCGAGAGGGTGGCGTACAGATTGCGCCCCAGCCCCTGCGGCATATAGGCGATGCGCGGGCCTGTCGCCTGCCGGTGCCTTGTATCGGCCATGTCGCCGCCCAGCACCTCGATGCGGCCTTCACGAATCATCCGCGCGCCTGCGATCAGCGACAGCAGGCTGGATTTCCCCACCCCGTCCGGGCCGATCAGCCCGACGATACGGCCCGCCGGGATGTCGAGGCTGACACCCTCCAGCGCCCTAGTCTTTGCGAAGGACAGGCCGACGCCGGACAGGCGCGCGACGGGTGCCGGCGTGGCGTTCATTGCACGAGATTGCGGTCGAGTTCGGCCGGCCACGCGACCTGCGGATCGACACGCAGATAGGCCATGCCGGGCAGGCCGGTCTTCACCTGCCTGATATGCTTCTGCAGCAGTTCCTTGTCGATATGCGCCTTGATCCGGAACATCAGCTTCTGGCGTTCCTCCGCCGTCTCCACGGTTTTCGGCGTGAATTGCGCGACATCGGCGACAAAGGTGACCCGGGCGGGGATCACATATTGCGGGGCGGCGTCGAGGACAAGCCGTACCTCGGTGCCGATGGCGATGCGCCCGGCCTCGCCGGTGGGCAGGAAGAAGGTCATGTAGACATCGCTGAGATCGACCAGGTTCAGGATGCGCCCGCCGGCAGACAGTACCTCGCCAGACTGCGCCACCCGGTATTGAACGCGGCCGTCGCGCGGCGAGACGAGGGTGCTGTCGTCGATATCCGCGCTGATGCTCTCGATGGCGGCCTGGGCGGCATCGACCGACGCCCCGGCATCGATCACCTGGGCCTTCGCGGCGCCGATCGCGGCCTCGCTGGCGGCCAGCTGCGCGCGGGCCGCCTCCAGCGCTGCCTGGGCGCCCTGGGTAGCGGCGCGGTCGTCGTCCAGAACCTGGCGGGAGACATTGCCGCGCTGGGCGAGCTGTTCGGAACGTTCGAGCTTGCTGGCAGCGGCGTCGAGCTGGGCCTGGCGCTGGGCGATGATGGCCAGTGCCGCGGCGCGTTCCGCCTCGCGCTGCACTACCAGGCTTGTCGCCGTGTCGATGCCGATCCGCGCACGCTGCAGCTGTGCCTCGGCCTGCCGGCGCTGCGCCTCCAGCTGCGTCGTGTCCATGCGCGCCAGCACCTGGCCGGCCGCGATGAAATCCCCCTCATTGACGAGAATTTCCGCGATTCGGCCGGGTGCCTTGGTGGAAATGTCGATCTCCACCGCTTCGATGCGGCCATTGCCGCTGGCGATACCCTCCGGCAGCCCGCCATCGGCCAGCTTCTGCCAGGCGACATAACCGCCGCCAAGGGCGAGCAGCACGGCCACAGCAGGATCGATGATCGTTTTGTCCAGGCACCCATCGGCAGGCCTCATCTGAGTCAAAAGAAGAAAGCAGAATGACAGATGCCGGCGATCCCGTTGAGTGGAACCGCCGGCGTCAGGTCATATCAGGCATGGTTCCCGCTTATGCCTGCGGGGGCAGCTGCGTGGCGTCCTGCATCAGTTTTGCCGATTTCGTCGCTTCGCTGGCATAATCTTCCATGGCGCCGCGAAAGAACGCCGTCTGCCGCTCGAGAAGCTCGGACGGGTTCCGGCATTTCGCCAGCGACTGCATGTGGTCGGCCTGTGCGCGCAGGCGCTTTGCCGTGAAGCTCAGCATCTCGTCGCACAATTGCAGGGGAGTATCCGACAGGGATTTCATCCAGTCGGTGCCGAAGGCGAAGGGCGGGAAGGCCGGCGCTTGCTTCGGGGCGGCAGTCTTGTCGCTAGACATGGCGTGACTCCTTTCCAAGAAGACCAGAATGTCTATTTTGGCAGTGCAGCAAAATTGCGCATTGATCTAGCTCAACCGCGCGCAGCAATAATTTCTCTATGCTTTACGCGGTCGGCAGGTAGCTGGGTATGCTGCGACGCAAAAAGGCTTTGGAGACCATGCAGGACAAGAGCGACGGACATCGTCCGGTTTTTACTGGGCCTGACCCCGACGAAGGCCTCGGCAGCGAGGCTTTCCGCGCGATCGACCGGATGCGCGAGGCGCTGAGCGCCCGGGTGACCGGCGGCATTTCCCCGGCAGCGGTAGCGCTGGCCTATTTCGACTGGTCGATCCACCTTGCCTCGGCGCCGGGAAAACGCCTGGAACTGATCGACAAGGCGATGCGCAAGACGGCGCGCCTCTATGCCTGGCTGCTGATGGCCGGCATGCACCCGGACGCGCCGCCTTGTATCGAGCCGTTGCCGGGCGACAGCCGGTTCCGGGACGATATCTGGCGCCAGCCGCCCTTCAGCTTCTATGCCCAGTCTTTCCTGATGGCCCAGCAATGGTGGCACAACGTCACGCATGAGGTGCCGGGCGTCAGCCCGCACCACGAGAATGTGGTGTCCTTCATCGCGCGCCAGCTGCTCGATACCGTCTCGCCCTCCAACCTGCCTTTCACCAATCCCGAGGTGATCCGCAAGACCATCGAAACCGGCGGCGCCAATTTCCTGCGGGGATGGCAGAACTGGCAGGAGGACATCACCCGCCTGGCCACCAACCAGCCGCCTGCGGGCGCGGAGAAATTCGCGGTTGGCCGGGATGTCGCGGCGACACCGGGCAAGGTGGTGTTCCGCAACCACCTGATCGAGCTGATCCAGTATGCGCCAGCGACGGAGACCGTGCTGGCGGAGCCGGTGCTGATCGTGCCGGCCTGGATCATGAAATATTACATTCTCGACCTGTCGCCGCACAATTCACTGATCCGCTATCTGGTGGAGCAGGGCCATACGGTGTTCTGCGTCTCCTGGCGCAATCCGACCGCCGCCGACCGCGATCTCTCCCTGGACGATTACCGCCGCATGGGGGTGATGGAGGCGCTTGACGCCATCGCCGCCATCCTGCCCGGCCGCAAGGTCCACGCGGCGGGCTATTGCCTCGGCGGAACCCTTTTGGCCATTGCCGCGGCCGCCATGGCGCATGGGGCGGCGCATGGCCCGGATGATCGTCTGGCCACGATCACCCTCATGGCCGCGCAGACCGACTTCACTGAACCGGGCGAACTGGCGCTGTTCATCGACCACAGCCAGATGCATTTCCTCGAGAGCATGATGTGGAACCGGGGCTATCTCTCGGAAGATCAGATGGCTGGCGCCTTCCAGCTGCTGCGCACCAACGATCTGGTCTGGTCGCGCCACGTTCACGACTATCTCATGGGCGAGCGTACGCCGATGAATGACCTGATGGCGTGGAACGCGGATTCGACGCGCATGCCCTACCGGATGCATGCGGAATATCTGCAGCGCCTCTATCTCGGCAATGAACTGGCCGCCGGTTGCTTCATGGTGGAAGGGCGCGCCGCCGCGCTGCAGAACATCCGTGCGCCGATGTTTGTCGTCGGCACCGAGCGCGACCATGTCGCCCCCTGGCGGTCGGTGTACAAGCTGCACCAGATCACCGACACGGACATCACCTTCGTGCTGACCAGCGGCGGGCACAATGCCGGCATCGTCAGCGAACCCGGCCATTCCCACCGGCATTATCGCATCGCGCTGCACCGCGACGCCGATCCCTATATCGGCCCCGACGAGTGGCTGAAGGCGTCGGCGCTGCAGGAGGGCTCCTGGTGGCCGGCATGGTCGCGCTGGCTGGCGGCCAATTCCGGCGAGGAGCGCGTGCCGCCGCCGCCGATGGGGGCCGCGCGCAAGGGCTACAAGCCGCTGGGGGATGCGCCCGGCAGCTATGTTTTCCAGAAATGACGCGGTGTCGTAGGGAACGATACCGCCATTATGGTGAAGTCAGCAGGATGAGGAGCAGGATGGGTGAAACTCCCATCCGAAAAAATAAATGGTGACGTTGATAAATTAAAAGAAAACTGGCGGAGGGAGCGGGATTCGAACCCGCGAAGAGCTATTAACCCTTACACACTTTCCAGGCGTGCGCCTTCAACCACTCGGCCATCCCTCCGGCCTGACGGCGCGCGCCGGAGCGCACCCGTTTTGGAAGCGCCGCAACCTAGCCGAGAGCGCCCCCGGATGCAATGGCCGATACGCGCCGGAGGCAATCTTCCGCTTATGGTGCCGGAAGCGCGCGTCACGGGCCGTCACGAAACCGTTATGCGGCCGGCCGCGCCCCAATGAATCATTGCCGCCGCAGGGGGTTAACGGCACACTACTCCAGTCTTCCGCGATTGGAAAATCATGCGTATCGTCGGTCAAGTCTTGGGGTGGGTGCTGATTCTGGCCGCAGTTGCGGTGATCGGGGCCGATGTGCTGGCGGCACTCGACTCCGGCCAGTTCATGCCGCGCCCTGCCGGCCAGCTCTGGTTCCAGCTTGATGTCGGCAGCCTCAATCTGCTGCAGGCCGTGGTGCAGCGCTATCTGCATCCCTCGATCTGGGACCCCGGTATCGTCTCCGTGCTGCTGCTGCCGGCCTTTGTCGTGCTTGCCGTGCCCGGTGTGCTGCTGGCGCTGCTGTGCCGGCCCCGTGCAGATCGCCGCAAGCCGCTGTTTTACTGAGGTATTTGCTCTGCGACCTGATGGCCGGCGGTGAGGTGATCCTGCGCGAGGCAATGGCCATGGCTGTGGTCGGACAGTGTCTCGATGACCCGGCATTCGGCGATGCGGCCGCCCGCACATTCTGCAATCATGCGGACCAGCTCTTCCTCCAGCGCCTGCAACCGCGCGATCTTGTGCCGGACATCGGCCAGGTGCCGGGTGGCGATCCCGTCGGCGGCGGCGCAGGATTCCTCGGGCGTGCTGTAGAGCGTCAGCAACTCGCGGATCGTCTCCAGCGAAAACCCCAGCTCCCGCGCATGGCGCAGAAAACCCAGCTGCTTGCGGTGGCGCTCGTCATAGCGGCGCTGCCCGCCCGCCGTGCGCCCGACCGCCGGCAGCAGGCCCTGTTCCTCGTACCAGCGCACCGTCTGCTCGTTGCAGCCGGCCTCGCGGGCAATTTCGCGGATTCCATAGCTGGTCATTTTTTCCTCTTGAAGCTCAAACGACTGTAGCTCTCATCTTCAGATGCGAAGCCCCTGCGGCAGATGCAAGAGGGCGGCTATTGCAAGAGGATGGAAAGATGAGCGGCTGTTGCGGTCCTTCGCACGACCATGGGGGGCACGACCATGGGGGGCACGATCATGGGGGGCACGACCATGGAGGGATGTTCGATGGCGCCACGCCGGCCTATCGCCGGGTGCTGCTGATCGTGCTGGCGATCAATGCGGCGATGTTCGCGGTCGAGGTGGCGGCCGGCGCCGTGGCCGGATCGGTCGCGCTCTATGCCGATGCGCTGGACTTCGCCATGGATGCGGCGACCTACGGCATTTCCTTCTGGGCCATCGGCCGGGCGGCCGAGACCCGTGCCCGCGTCGCGCTGCTGAAGGGGGGAAGCCTCGGGCTGATGGGGACGGGCGTGCTGGCGCTGGCACTGTGGCGGCTGTTCGACGGATCGCCACCGGAGCCGTTCACCATGGGTGCCATCGGGCTGCTGGCGCTGGCCGCCAATGTGGTCAGCGCGGTGCTGCTGTATCGCTGGCGCGATGGCGATGCCAATGTCGCCTCGGTCTGGCAATGCTCGCGCAACGACGCCATCGGCAATGTGCTGGTCTGCGTGGCGGCGCTGGGTGTGTTCGGCACCGGCAGCGCGCTGCCGGATCTGATCGTGGCGTCGCTGATGGCCGGGCTGTTCCTGAACTCGTCCTTCCGCATCGTGCGGCAGGCGCTGGGTGAGCTGCGCATGGCAGCAGCGCAGGCGGGATAGGCGGGGAAGCTGCGCGGGCCACTGGATTTTGCCTGTCCCGCCTGCTACCTGTTGCGCCGAACCCAGAACAGCAAGGCGGGCCGCCGAAGCGCCGCCCGGCACCAGCAGATCGAGGCAACGCCCCATGGTCGATTTCGTCTATCAGGACATGTTCCCGCTGGGGGAGGACAACACCCCCTACCGCAAGCTCACCGACGACTTCGTCTCCACCGCCACGCTGGACGGCACGGAGATCCTGAAGGTCGACCCACAGGCGCTCACCCTGCTGACCGATGAGGCGTTCAAGGACATCTCGCATCTGCTGCGTCCCGGCCATCTGGCGCAGCTGCGCGCCATCCTGGATGATGCGGAAGCCTCGCCCAACGACAAATATGTCGCCTTCGACCTGCTGAAGACGGCGAACATCTCGGCCGGCGGCGTGCTGCCGATGTGCCAGGATACCGGCACCGCCATCATCATGGGCAAGAAGGGCCAGAAGGTGTGGACCGGCGGCGGCGACGAGGCGGCCATCGCGCGCGGCGTGTTCAAAACCTATACCGAGACCAACCTGCGTTACAGCCAGCTGGCCCCCTTGAGCATGTTCAAGGAGAAGAACACCGGCTCCAACCTGCCGGCGCAGATCGAGATCTACGCCACCGAGGGCGACGCCTACAAATTCCTGTTCATGGCCAAGGGCGGCGGCTCGGCCAACAAGGCCTTCCTCTACCAGCAGACGCCGGCGGTGCTGAACCCGGAGAAGCTCTTCGGCTTCCTGGAGGAGAAGATCAAGACGCTGGGCACGGCGGCCTGCCCGCCCTACCACCTGGCCATCGTCATCGGCGGCACCTCGGCCGAGCTGAATATGAAGACGGTGAAGCTGGCCTCGGCGCGCTATCTCGACGGGCTTCCGACCCAGGGCAGCGAGACCGGCCATGCCTTCCGCGATCTGGAAGCCGAGGCGAAGGTGCTGGAGATGACCCGGCAGATGGGCATCGGCGCGCAGTTCGGCGGCAAGTATTTCTGCCACGATGTCCGCGTCATCCGCCTGCCGCGCCACGGCGCCTCGGTGCCGATCGGCCTCGGCGTCTCCTGCTCGGCCGACCGCCAGGCTGTCGGCAAGATCACCAGGGAAGGCGTGTTCCTGGAGGCGCTGGAGCGCCATCCGGAGAAGTACCTGCCGGAAGTGACCGACGACAAGCTGGGCGGCGATGTGGTCCAAGTCGATCTGAACCGGCCGATGGCGGAAATCCGCAAGCAGCTGTCGCAATATCCGATCAAGACCCGCCTGTCGCTCTCCGGCCCCATGATCGTGGCGCGCGATCTGGCGCATACCAAGATGAAGGAGCGGATCGACAGCGGCGAGGGCCTGCCGGACTATTTCAAGGAGCACATCATCTATTACGCTGGCCCGGCCAAGACCCCGGCCGGCTATGCCTCCGGTTCCTTCGGGCCGACCACGGCGGGGCGCATGGATTCCTACGCCGAGATCATGATGAAGAATGGCGGCAGCTTCATCTCGCTGGCCAAGGGCAACCGCTCGGCCCAGGTTAAGAACGCCTGCAAGACCTATGGCGGCTTCTATCTCGGTTCCATCGGCGGCTCCGCCGCGCGGCTGGCGCAGGACTGCATCAAGAAGGTCGAGCTGCTGGAATATCCCGAGCTTGGCATGGAAGCGGTCTGGCGCATCGAGATCGAGAACTTCCCCGCCTTCATCATCATGGACGACAAGGGCAACGACTTCTTCGCCGACCTGCTGCCGGAGTAGGGGGGAGCGATGGCCCTAAGCCGCTTTCTCTATTGTCATTGCCGGGCTTGACCCAAATGGGGCTTGGGGCAATCCAGGGGCGGTGCCCTGCCTGTATCGTTTCGGCCTGTGGCCCCTGGACCCCCGGGTCAAGCCCGGGGGTGACAGACGATAAAAAAGAACCCCTCTCCCTTGCCGGGGAGAGGGGTTTTTCTTGTCCCCGACCAATTACGACCTGCCGGCTTACGCCTGTTTGGCCTCGATGATGCCGCGGCGGATGGCGCGGGTGCGGGTGAACATCTGTTCCAGCGTGTCGGCCTCGCCCCAGCGGATCGCCCGCTGCAGATGGGTGATGTCCTCCGAGAAGCGCTGCAGCATTTCCAGCACGGCTTCCCGGTTGTTCAGGAAGATGTCGCGCCACATCACCGGATCGGAGGCGGCGATGCGGGTGAAGTCGCGAAAGCCCGAGGCGGAGAATTTGATGACCTCGTTCTTCGTGCTTTCCTCCAGCCCGACCGCCGTGCCGACGATGGTGTAGGCGATGAGATGCGGCAAATGCGAGGTGATGGCCAGCACCTTGTCGTGATGCTCGGCGTCCATCTCCTCGATCATGCTGCCAGCCCCTTCCCAGAACCGCCGCAGCTTCGCCGTGGCCGCCGGATCGTCGCCGGGCAGTGGGGTGAGGATGCACCAGCGCCCCTCGAACAGCTCCGCGAAGCCGGCGTCCGGGCCGGAATGCTCGGTGCCGGCGATCGGGTGGCCGGGGATGAAATGCACGCCCTCGGGGATATGCGGCCCCATGTCGCGCACCACCGCCTGCTTCACCGAGCCGACATCGGTGACAATGGCGCCGGGCTTCAGGTAAGGCGCCATCGCCTCGGCCGCCGCCCCGCAGGCGCCAACCGGCGTGCAGACGATGACCAGATCGGCGTCGGTCACCGCGCCCTTTATGTCTTCATGCAGCGAATCGGCGAAGCCCAGCTCCGCGATCCGCTGGCGTGTTGCCGCGCTGCGCGAGGTGACGGCGACATGCCGGGCTAGACCCTTCTTGCGTGACGCCCAGGCCAGCGACGAGCCGATCAGCCCCGCGCCGATCAGCGCGATGCGGTTGAAGACGGGTTCGGTCCCAGGGGTGTTCTCTTGGGGGGTGTTCTCTTGTGTGCTCATGTCAAAAACTCTGCCAGCGTGTCCACGACGATCTTCATTTCCTCCTCGGTACCCACCGAGAAGCGCAGATAGTCGGGCAGGCTATAGCTGCGCATTTCGCGCACCAGGATGCCGCGGCTGTTCATGAAGGCCAGTGCCGCGTCGGCATTCTTCGCCGGATCGGACGGGAACCGCACCAGGAAGAAGTTGGCGACCGTCGGCACGCACTCCAGGCCCAGCTTCGCAAAGGCGTCTTGCGTCCAGGGCACCATCTTCTCGTTGTGCGCGCGGGCCTTCTCCTGGAAGGCGGTATCCTCCAGCGCGGCGATGCCGGCGGCCTGCGCCGCCAGGTTCACGTTGAAGGGGCCGCGCACCCGGTTCAGGATGTCGATCAGATAGGCCGAGCCGTAGCACCAGCCGAGCCGGAGGCCGGCCATTGCATAGAGCTTGGAGAAGGTGCGCATCATGATGACGTTCTGCGCATTCTCCACCATCTCGATCCCGGCGGAGTAATCGTTCTTGCTGACGAACTCGGCATAGGCCGCGTCCAGCACCAGCACGACATTCTCCGGCAGCCTGGCGTGCAGGCTCTTCACTTCCTCGACCGTGTTGTAGCTGCCGGTCGGATTGTTCGGATTGGCCAGGAACACGATCTTCGTCCGCTCCGTCACCTTCTCCAGGATTGCCTCGATATCGACGTGGAAATCCTTCTCCGGCGCCATCACCGGGGTTGCTCCCAGCGACTGCGTGGTGATCGGGAACATGCGGAAGCCGTACTGGGTGTAGATCACCTCGTCGCCGACGCCGGCGAAGGCCTTTACGATGACCTCGATCAGCTCGTCCGAGCCGTTGCCGCAGATCACCCGCGCCTCGTCCAGCCCGTGCTTCTTCGCAATCGCATGGGCCAGCGTGCCGGAGCCGCCCTCGGGATATCGGTGCAGATCGGCCGCCACGCTCTTATACGCCTCGACCGCCTTCGGGCTGGGGCCGAGCGCGCCCTCGTTCGCCGACAGCTTGATGACGCGCTGCTGCGTCGTCTTGCCGTGGGTGGCGACGTAGGGCTTCAGGGTAAGGACACCGGGACGCGGCTGCGGCAGCGACATGGGACACCTGGCAGTTGGTTGGGTTGCGGACTGTAAAGCAGGAACGGGGAAAAATCTCGAGGCGCTTGGCGCGGCGTATCAGCCCTGATGGGGCGTGGTATAGGGCGCGGCATAGCAGCCGAGATGGCAATATCGATGGATAAGCGGGGAGGGCAGGGGGAGGCTGGCATCGGGGGCGATGAAACGGTCGATCTCGACCAGTCGCCATCGCCCGTCCTGCATATCGGCAGATGCGAGAATGCGGCCCGTTTCGCCGAGCGCCGTAAGGACCGCCTTGTCGCTTGCATCGGCAGCGGCCAGCACCGCTAGCAGCGTGCGGTCCTCGCCGGTCTCCTCGACATCGAGGCGGGCCAGCGCGAAGGCATCGCCGCCCTGTGTATCGCGGCGGTTCGGCGTGTCGAACAGCGGCAGCCGGGCGACGGCGCGGATATCCTTCTGTTCCGTCAGGGCCAGCCACCAGGGCGACGCCTCGCCTTGCAGCGGTGCCGGCACCACGGCGACGGACAGGTCGCCGCCGGCCACGGCACTGACCAGCGCGTCCGCGCTGTCCTGCTCGGTCATGGCGATGTAGCTGCCGAAATGATCGCGCGCCAGGTTCCACAGTTCGCCGGCCTTGTCGGCGAAGATACCGACCGAGAAGCTGCCCTGCAGCGCCAGCGAGGCGCCCATGATCTCCTGCCAGACGCGCACCAGCGCGGCATCCGGGCAGTTGCCATTGTGGCGGCTGACCAGCGCGCGCAGCAGCTGCGCCTGCCGGCCCGGCCGCCAGTTATTGGCGCTCTGCTGGCTGCGCTTCAGCGCCGCGACCCGGCCCGTCACCTCGAATCGGCGCATCAGCAGCGTGTGCATCTCGCGGTCGAGCGAATCGATCTCGCGGCGCAGCGCTTCAAGCTCGTTCTGGTCGATGGTCGGTGCGGTCAGGGTCATGGATTCTCACGGGCTCGCGACAAGCGGCTAGATTTAGTCCGCAGCGTACCCAAAATCAAAGAAAACATTGACAGAGAGTGCCGGCGGTCCGTAGCAATCGGCACTTTTGTTTCGCAAGGGTAGCGGGTGCAGCGGATCATGGCCAACGCCACGAATGCGGAAACGTCCCACGACGCGCCGGCCCGTCCGGTGAGTGCGGAAGGCCGCGCTTTGCCTGGCCACAGCTTCGTCATCGGGACGGACGCGCCGCTGAAGCTGGAGTGCGGCGTCGATCTGGCGCCGGTGACCATCGCCTACCAGACCTATGGCACGCTGAATGCCGACCGGTCCAACGCGGTGCTGGTCTGCCATGCGCTGACCGGGGACCAGTTCTGCGCCGAACCGCACCCGGTGACCGGCAAGGAAGGCTGGTGGACCAGCATGATCGGGCCGGGCAAGCCGCTCGACCCCGCGCGGCATTTCATCATCTGCTCCAACGTGCTGGGCGGCTGCATGGGCTCGACCGGCCCGGCCTCCATCGATCCGGCGACCGGCAAGCCCTATGGCCTCACCCTGCCGGTCATCACGGTGGG
>Ga0114898_1000951_pt1 | contig 19049 bp, 17 predicted proteins | sample Malvired_Geostar_FD_83496 | JGI IMG/M metagenome (GOLD analysis project Ga0114898, IMG submission 83496) | Marine viral communities from the Global Malaspina Expedition - Malaspina viral metaG DeepMed_Geostar | ecosystem: Environmental > Aquatic > Marine > Oceanic | place: Mediterranean Sea... | reverse complement strand
GGCGGCGAAGGCGAGGATGCGGACATCGGCAACTGGAACTGAGGCCGTCCCCGGGACGCGCCGCCGCGCTGAGGCCGGCTTCACCCTGGTGGAGCTGATGGTGGTGCTTGTCATCCTGGGCCTCATGGGCGCCGCCGTGGTGATGACCGCCCCGGACGGTCGCGGCGAGGTGCGCCGCGAGGCCGAGGCGCTGGCCGGACGCTTCGCCCGGGCGCGGGAGGAGTCCCTGCTGACCAACCGCGCCGTAGAGGTTCGCCTGGACGTAGATGGCTATGATTTCCGCGTGCTGCGCCGGGGCCAGTGGGAGCCGCTGGAGGCTGCGCCCTTTGAAGCTCACGCCTGGCCCGCAGGCCTGGGCGCCCGTCTGCAGGCCGCCCCGGGCCGCGACGCCGTGCGGTTCGATCCCACCGGCTCGGCCGAGCCCGCCAAGGTGATCCTGTCGCGGGCCGACCAGCAGATGACGGTCAGCGTCGATGTGACCGGCGAGGTGCGGCTCGATGCCCCGGCCGGCTGAACAGGGCTTCACCCTCATTGAGCTGCTGGTCGCCCTGGCGGTGTTCAGCCTGGTGGTGCTCGCGCTCCTGAACCTGGCGGGGGAGAACACCCGCACCGCCCAGCTGCTGCAGACCCGCACCCTGGCGGCCATGGTGGCGGAGAACGCCGCCGTCGAGGCCCTGATCTCGCCGGAGCCGCCGACCCTGGGCGAGGCCGAGGGGCAGGTCCAGCTCGGCGGCCAGGACTGGATCTGGCGTCGCATCACTGCGCCTGCCGACCAGGGTCTGTTGCGGATCGACATCCAGGTCCGCGGCGTCAGCGAACCCCGCACCGTGGCCGAGGTCACCGTCTTCCGGGGGGGCGCATGAAGGGCTTCACCCTGGTGGAGATGCTGGTGGCCCTGCTGGTCTTCAGCCTGCTCTCGGCCGCCGGCGTGGCGGTGCTCGGCTTCGCCGCCGACAACCGCGCCGTGGTGCGCGAACGGATGGACGAGATCGCCGCCCTGCAAAGCGCGCGCGCCCTGATCAAGACCGACCTGGAGCAGATCGCCGATCGCCGCACCCGCGCCGATGGCGGCGTCCCCAGCCGCAGCCTCTCAGGCGGCGAGAGCGCGGCGGCGCCGGTGCTGGCCTTCACCCGCCGCGGCTGGGACAATCCCGACGCCGCGCCGCGGGCGGCGATGCAGTATGTGGAATACCGCCTGGTGGAGGACCGGCTGGAGCGGCGCGCCCGCTCCGCGCTCGACGGCGCGGCCCTGGGCGAGCCCCAGGTGCTGCTGCGCGGGGTGAGGGGGCTCGTCGTGGCCTTCTATGCCCGCGGGTCCTGGGCGCCGGCCTGGGCGCCGAGCGCCGACCGCCCCCTGCCGCAGGCGATCCGCCTGGAGATGGACCTGGAGTCCTTCGGCCAGGTGACGCAGCTGGTCCTGCTGCCGGATGGCGGCGCATGAGCCGGCGCCTGCACAAGCCCTCCGAGCGGGGCGTCGCCCTACTGACGGTGCTGCTGCTGGTGGCGGTGCTGGCGACGCTCGCCGCCGTGGTGCTGGACGACATCCGCTTTGGCATTCGTCGGGCCGCCAATGCGCAGGCCGTGGGCCAGGCCCGCTGGTACGCCCTGGGCGCCGAGGCCCTGGCGGCCGGACAGATCAGCCAGCTTGTGCGGGCCTCGGACCGGGTCACCCTGGACGGCGGATGGCATGACCGGCCCTTCAGCTTCCCGGTGGAGAACGGCCTGATCCAGAGCCGGATCACCGATGGCGCCGCCTGCTTCAACCTCAACAGCGTGGTCCAGGGGGCGGGCGACGTCCTGAGCCGGCGCGAGGCCGGCCTCGCCCAGTTCACCGCCCTGCTGGGCGCCCTGAATTTCGCCCCCCGCGAGGCCGAAATGCTGGGGGCGGCGCTGACCGACTGGATCGACAGCGACGGGGTGCGCGAGAGCGGCGGCGCCGAAGACGAGGCCTATCTGGCCGGATCGCCGGCCTATCGGACCGGCGGGACCCTGCTGGCCGAGGTCAGCGAACTGCGGGCCATCCGCGGCTTTACGCCTGCGGTCTATGCCCGGCTGCGGCCCTTTGTGTGCGCCCTGCCGACCAACGACCTGTCGCCGATCAATGTGAACACCATCACGCCCGACAAGGCCCTGCTGATCACCATGCTGACGCAGGGCGAGGTGGGAGCAGACCTCGCGCAACGCGTGATCGCTGCGCGGCCGGCCGGCGGCTGGAGCGCCTCCGAATTTTTGCAGTTGCCGGCCATTGTGGAGGCTGGTGTCGCCGATCCCAGCCAGGTCAAGGCCACCACCGACTACTTCACCCTGCAGACCCAGGTGGACTATCTCGACGCCGAGGTGGTCGCCAGCGGCCTGTTCGAGGTCGATTCCGCCGGCCAGGTTCGCCTGGTCGCCCGCCGATGGACATTTGACGAATGAACCGAACCCGCATCGTCCTCGCCGGCGCGGCGCCTGACGCCGAGCCGACCTATCTGATCCTCGACGAGCTGGGCTCGGTGGTGGGGCGCGGAATCCTGCCCGTGCAGGAGGCCTCGGCCCTGACGCCCATGCGAAATGTGCTGGTGATCCCCGGCGCCGAGGTCCTGGTCCGCTGGGCGCCGGTCAAGGCCGCCTCGGAGGCCCAGGCGAGGGGGGCGGCGCTCGCCCTGCTGGAAGACCAGATGACCAGCGCGCAGGGCGCCCATGTGGCCCTGTCCCCGCCCGAGGCCGACGGCCAGCGCCTGATCGTCGCCCTCTCGGCCGCCCGGATGCAGGCCTGGCTGGACCATGCCGCCCTGCATGGGGTCACCCCCGACCTGGTCATTCCCGACTGCCTGGCCCTGCCCGAGCCGCCGGATGACCCCGACGGAATCCCGGTGATCGTCACCGCCGCGTTCGGCGCCCTCACCGCCGTGCGGGGCCAGCGGCTGGCCTTCACCGGCGAGCCGGACCTGGTGGCCGCCATCGTCGGCGAGCGTCCGGCCCAGGCCCTGACCGGCCCCGCCCTGGAGCGGGCCCTGGCCGACATGGCGGTGAGCCCGGCGATCAACCTGCTGCAGGGCGAGTTCGACCCTGCGCGCCGCGAGCCCCTGGGCCGGCGGGACCTGCGCCGTCCCGCGGTCCTGGCGCTCGCGCTGCTGATCAGCCCGCTGATCCTCTGGGGCGCCCAGGCGGCCGCCGACCACCTGCGCGCCCGCCAGGCGGAGGCCCGGGCCGAGGCCAAGGTCGCCGCCATCCTGCCGCAGGGGACGGCGGTCACCGATCCGGCCGCCCAGGCCCAGGCGCAGCTGGACGCCCTGGCCCTGGCCTCCGGGGGCGGCGCCAGCGGCCTGGCGGCTAAGTTGTTCGCCGCCGTCGAGCCCATGGATCAGGTGCAGGTGGAAAGCTTGATCATCATGCCCGATGGCGCGGCCCGCGCGGCGTTGAGCCATGCGGCCTATTCGGACGGGGAAGGCCTGGCCCAGGCCCTGAACGCGTCTGGCCTCTCGGTGCGGGTGGAGGGCTCGCGGGAAGAGGGCGGGCGGGTGATCAGCGACGTCATTCTGGGAGCACGGTGATGGTGGACTGGTGGACGACGCGCAGCCGGCGCGAACAGATTCTCCTGGGCGCGCTCGCCGGGCTGCTCCTGATCTTCATCCTGTGGTTCGGCGTGGCTTCGCCCCTGCGCGGCGCGGCGCGGGACGCTGAGGCCCACCTGGCCCGCGCCCGGGCCGATGAGGCCGTGGTGGACGCCGCGGTGGCCGAGATCGCCCGCCTGGGCGAAGCTACGCCAACCCCGACCCGCTCGGCGCCGGTCGAGCAGCTGGTGGCCGACACGGCCGCGGCGGCCGGCCTGGAGGTGGTGCGGATCGAGGCCGGCGAGGACGGCGGCGTGCAGGCGGTGGTCATGGGACCCAGCGCCTCGGTCATGCCCTGGATCGCCCTTTTGCAGGCCGAGCACGCCATCGCCGCCCGTCACCTGACGGTGCTGAAGGGCGAGGTGGGCCAGCTGGACGTGGACGCCACCTTCGTCCCGGTGACCCCGTGAAGACCGCTCCGCCAAACCTGCCGCTGGCTGCGCCGGCGCTGGGGGCCGTGTTTGGCCTGGCGGCGCTGCTGGTCCTCCTGGCCATGGCGCCCTTGAGCCTCGTCCTGGGGGATCGGGCCGCCGCCGCGGGCCTGAGCGCGGCCCAGGTTTCCGGAACCGTCTGGCGGGGACGCCTGTCGGACGCCGCCTATCGGGGCCTGCGGCTCGGCGAGGTGCGCCTGGGAGTGAGTCCGCTGTCGCTGCTGGCGGGGCGGCCGCGGCTGGGCTTCAAGGGCGAGGCGGCGACCGGCGCGGCGCGGCTTGGCCGGGGCGCCGTGGAGCTGATCGACGTGGACGCCGCCTTGCCTCTTGGCCAGCTCGCGCCAGATTCGGGGCTGGTCGGGACCGTGCGCATGGCTGGCGTCTCCCTCGACCTTCGGGACGGCGAGTGCCGGCGGGCCGGCGGCCAGGTCGCCCTGCAGGACATCAGCCTTGCAGGCCTGCAACTGCCGGGGCTCGTGCTGGCCGGGGACCCGGCGTGCGCGGGCGCCTCGCTGGCCTTGCCGCTCCGGGGCCAGGCCGAAGGGGTCGATGTGCAGGCCGATCTTCGGATCGGGGCCGATGGCGGCTATCAGATGGACATGATCCTGCGCACCACCCGCCCCGAGGTGGAGGCCGCCCTGGGGGCGGCCGGCTATGAGCGCACCCTGAACGGCCATCAGCGCCGGCTGGTCGGGCGGCTAGGCCAGCCCTAGGGGGCCATAGAGCCAGGTCAGCCAGACGCCCACGGCCAGGAACACGCCGAACGGCAGGGGCTGGTCGGCGGCCACGGCCCTGCCCCGAAGGCGCAGGACCAGGGCGAAGACGAGGCCAGAGGCTGCGGCGATCAGCAGGGTGCTGGGCAGGGCGATGGCGCCGCACCAGGCGCCGCCGCCGGCCAGGAGATAGGCGTCGCCGCCCCCCAGGCCCTCTCGCCCCCGCAGCCTCCGATAGGCCAGGGCCAGCAGGCTGAGGCCGGCGAAGCCGAGGGCTGCGCCCAGCAGGTGCGCTCCCAGCACGCCCTGGGCGGCGGCGACCGCCAGGCCCGAAACGATCAGGGGCAGGGTCAACATCCGCGGCAGCCAGAGGTGCTCGGCGTCCAGCAAGGCCAGCAGCAGGAGCTGCCAGGCGAGCAGGGCGCCGAGAAAACCCTCTGCTGACGGATGAACGAGGGCGGACCACAGGGCGAGCGCCGGGCAGGCCAGCTCCAGGGCCAGATAGCGGCGAGGGATCTGCGCGCCGCAGGTGCGGCACCGCCCCCTTAGCGCGACGAAGGAAAGCACTGGGACCAGGTCGATCGGTCCCAGGGGCCGCGCGCAGGAAGGACAGGCCGAGCGCGCCAGACCGACCGGCCGGCCCTCGGGCAGCCGAAGACTCATCAGGCCGAGAAAACTGCCGACGAACGGCCCGAGCGCCACGGCGGCGAACAGCCAGCTCAGGTCCGGTTGCAGGGGCATGGAGGCGTCGGCGGGACCGGGGTCCCGCCGATCGGTCCTTAGTCGGGCCGGCTCATGGCGGTCATGTTGGCGGCGGCGGCCTTCGCGGCTTCGTGCTCAGGCGGCAGCAGCGGGATCAGGCCACGGCTCTGCAGATAGCCGCCGCGCCCGGTGGCCGCATCGGAAGTGAATTCCGTGACGAATTCCTGCAGCCCAAGGGTCACGCCCACATGGGCCTTCTTCACATAGATGAAGATGGAGCGGGACAGGGGATAGGTCCCCTGGGCGATGGTGGCCACGGTGGGCGCGACGCCATCGATCGACATGGCCTTCACCTTGTCGCCGTTCTCTTCCAGGAAGGAATAGCCGAACACGCCCAGGGAGCCGGGGGTCTTGGTCAGGGTCTGGACGATGGCGTTGTCGTTTTCGCCGGAGTCCACCCAGCCTTCGCGGCGCAGGGGGTGGGTCATCTGCTTGAACTCGTCGGAGTCCCGTTCGCGCAGGGCCTTGGCGGTGGGGTAGGTGAGGGCCGAGGCCTCGATGCCCAGCTCCACGAAGGCGTCGCGGGTGCCCGAGGTGGGCGGCGGGCCGTAGACGAGGATGCGGTTGTCGGGCAGGCCCGGGCCGATCTCGTTCCAGTTGTTGTAGGGGTTGGGCACGAACTTGCCGCCGCGCAGCACATTGGCGCCGAGCGCCAGATAGAGGTGGGGCAGGCGGAACTGGTAGTCCGGCGCGCCGCGATCGGCGGCGATGACGATGCCGTCATAGCCCACCTTCAGCTCGACGATGTCGTCCACGCCATTGGCGGCGCAGGTGTCGTATTCCTGCTGGGTCATCGGCCGCGAGGCGTTGGCGATGTCGGGGAAGTTGTCGCCGACCCCGCCGCAGAACAGCTTGATGCCGCCGCCGGTCCCCAGGGATTCCACATTGGGGGCCTTCATGCCGGTCTTGCGAGCATAGTTCTCGGCGACCCGGGTGGCGAAGGGGAAGACGGTCGAGGAGCCGGCCGCCCACACATAGTCCCGCGCCGCATGCGCGCTGCCGGCGCCGCCCAGCAGGGCGATGGCGGCGCAGAGGCCCATAAGCTTCTTCATCATGTCTCTCCTAGCTCGCCGGCGGGGCGCTTCGCGACGCCCATTTCGGCCCAAAGGCCTAAGGCGCCGTGAGGTTGATTTCCAGGGCCGACTTCACCGCCCGCCAGTCCACCAGCTTGAAGTTCTGGCGTTCCCGGCGGACCTCGCTGGAGGCGCCTTCGGTGTCGGCGTCATCCTGCACGACGATCAGGCCCTCGGCATAGGGACCGACCGGACCGCCCAGGGCGGCCACGCCGTCGGTTCCGGTCACCGCATCCACCTCGCCGGCCGCGGCGACGGAGAACCGGCCCTGATAGTCGGCGGCTTGCCCCGCCACCCGCCAGACGGCGAAGGCGTTATCCCCCTGGCTGGAGGCGATCAGGAAGGTCTGGCCCGCATCGCGCAGCAGGGTCAGCCCTTCGACGTCGGGGGTCAGGCGAGGGCCGGGGGCCGCTTCCAGCAGGGTGCGAGCGCCGCCGGCTGCGGGATCGAGCGAATACCGCCAGACACCTTTCATCTCCTCGCCCACATAGAGGGCGCCGGTCTCGTCATCGACGACGCAGCCTTCGGACTGGGAGCCGACGGCGAAGCTCTGTTCTTCGACGCCCACCGGCTCGCCGCCCTGATCGCGGACGCGGACCTGGCGGACGTCGCCGTCCTTGCCGACCACGATCACGACGACGTCGTCGCCGCGGCGGGCCATGCACAGGCCATAGGGTTCGCTGACCGGAACCGGGACCAGGCCCCAGGTCCGGACGTCCAGTGTGTCGGGATCCATCAGGAAGAGCAGCGCCCCGCCCCGGCTGCGATGGCTGGCGGCGATCAGCACCTGGGCCTTGCCGCCGACCACGACGCCGTCGCGCAGGTCGACATTGTTCAGCGGTCCCTCGGGCAGGAAGGCGCGCACCTGACCGTCCAGGCCGTAGGCGTAGAGGCCGGCCTTCTTGTCGGTGCCGAAGATCACCGCGCGGCTCGGATCGCGGGGATCGGCCCAGATTTCCGGATCATCGGCGGCGTCGCTGTTGGCGGTGCCGACGGCCACGGTCTCATGGGCCGCAGGAACCAGGGTTCCGCTCAACGTGCCGTCCTTGGGCGCGTCGGAGCCGAAGCCGGCGCAGCCGGCAAGCAGAAGTCCAGCGGCTGTGGCCGCCGCCACACCCGGCTGGGAAAGAACTGATCTGAACAAGAGAGCCTCCGTGAGCGTCATTCTGCCCACGGCGGGTGACAGTTTTCGGACAGGGTGCGGGCTTGTCGCCCTGCGCCCGTTCAGCCGCCGGGCTTCTCGCCGTCCAACTGGGGATCGAGCAGCTTGTGGGCGTGGATGATGAAGTAGCGCATCAGCGCATTGTCCACCGTGGCCAGGGCCTTGGAGCGCCAGACGGCCAGGGCTTGCTCGTAGGTGGGATAGGCGCCGACCAGATCGATCTTCGAGGGGTCGCGGAAACGAACTTGCTCGACTTCCTCGAGTTCGCCGCCGATCACGATGTGCAAAAGCTGTTTGTCGGGCATGTCTTCCTCGAAAGAGGGCTTAGTTTGGTAAGGCGATATGCGAGACCCGCGCCAGGATCAATGGGGCCAATCGCGGCGCCGCGCATAACAGACTCCGCTGCGACGGAATCCGACCATTATAGGCGAAGCCGCCTCCCAGATGGTCGCCGCTATAGGCTCCGGCTTCCCGGGCCACCAGGTCGGCGGCGGCCAGGTCCCAGTCGGCCTTGGCCACCAGGGCCAGGGCCGCGTCGAACTGCCCCGAGGCGACCAGGCACATGCGATAGGCGGTGGAGTTGCGGGACTCCACCCGCATGATCGGCCAGGGCTCGGGCCAGGACGGATGGTCGAACATCCGCTGGTCGCCGACCATGCCGCAGCCGTCCAGCCGCCCCGTGGGGGCCGGCACGATCAAGGAGCCGTTCAGCTTGGCGCCGCCGCCGACGGTGGCGGTATAGACCTCGCCCACCTGCGGGGCATAGACGACGCCGGCGATCGGCTGTCCGTCCTCGACCACGGCGGCCGAAATCACCCACCAGGGCTTGTCCTTCATATAGGCCCGGGTGCCGTCGATGGGATCGACCACGAAGACCCGCCGCCGATCCAGGCGCTCCAGATCGTCGGCGGTTTCTTCCGACAGCCAGCCATAGTCGGGCCTCGCCCGGCCCAGGGTGGTCTTCAGGAGGGTGTCGGTGGCGAAGTCGGCGTTGGTGACCGGGGAGTTCCCCTCCTTCCAGGCGATCTTCAGCCCCCGCGCCCGCAATTCCAGGGCCAGGGTCCCGGCCTCGACGGCGGCGGCGACCAGCAGGTCCAGGTCCTGGGCCGGACTGGGGGCCGGACTGGAGGCGGGGCTGGGGCTCATTTCCCCGCGATCGCCAGGCCGTCGATCAGGATCGACGGCGCATTGGACGCCCCGCGGATCTCCAGGTCGGACCCGGGGACGAGGCGGGCGTACATCTCGATCAGATTGCCGGCCACGGTGATCTCGCTGACCGGATAGGCCAGCTCGCCGTCCTCAAACCAGAAGCCCGAACAGCCCACCGACCAGTCGCCGGTGTTGCCGTTCAGGGACGGGCCGAACATGGAGGTGATCAGCAGACCCTTGCCGGCGCTGCGCATCAGGCTCGCCTGATCCTCGGTCCCGGGCTGCAGGGTCAGGTTGGAGACGCCGACCCCGGGCGGCCCGGCCAGGCCGCGGGAGGCGTGTCCCGTGGTCTCCAGGCCCAGCTGGCGGGCCGAGCTGGAATTGAGCAGCCAGGTGGTCAGGACGCCCCTGTCGATCAGGTCCATGGCGCGGGTCTCGACCCCTTCGTCATCGAAGGGGCTGGAGCCCAGGCCCCGGCGGCGGTGGGGGTCGTCGGTGATGGTGACGCCGGGCGCGAAGACGGGCTGGCCGAGCTTGTCCTTCAGGAAGGAGGAGCCGCGGGCGATGGAGGGACCCGAGATCGCGCCGATCATCGGGCTGATGATCGACATGGCCAGGCGGTTTTCGAAGATCACCGGCGCTGTGGTCGAGGCGATCTTGCGCGAGCCCAGCCGGGCGGCGGCCCGACGTCCGGCCTCGGTCCCGATCCCTTCAGGCCCCGGCAGGTCCTCATGCCAGCGCACGGAGCGGCCGTCATAGCCGGTCTCCATGGACTGGCCGTCGCCGGCGATGGCCGAGGCGCCCAGCGAGAATCCAGACGCCTGATGAGCGCCGGCAAAGCCATGGCTGGTGGCGATCAGCCACTTGGCGGTGGACCAGCCCGCGGTGGCGCCATCGGAATTGACGACGCCCTTCACCGCCCGGGCCGCGGCCTCGGCGGCGCGGGCGCGGTCCTCCAGGACCTCCGGCGAGAGCTCGGTGGGATCATAGAGGTCGAGATCCAGGTGCGGCCCCTGGGCCAGTCGCTCGGCCGGGGCGAAGCCGGCATAGGGATCCTCCGGCGCCAGCCTGGCCATGGCCACCGCCCGGTCCACCAGCTTGCCCAGGGCTTCAGGGGACAGGTCCGAACCCGAGACCGTCGCCTGGCGCTGGCCGACAAAGACCCGCAGGCCAAGATCGCGGGACTCCTCCCGTTCCACCTCTTCCAGCGCGCCTTCGCGGACGGAGATGGACAGGGACTGGCGTTCGGCGGTGACGGCCTCAGCGGCATCGGCGCCGGCCTTGCGGGCGGCGGCGATCAGCTCGGCGAGCAGGTTTTGATCCATCCCAGCCATATGGCGAACCTCAGGCGGTCGAGCAAGCCGGCTAAGGCCGAGCAGGGCCGGCCCGTGCGCGGCGCAGCTTGATAGAAAATCCCGTGCGCGATCATCAAGTTTATTGATTTTCCAATGTGCCGCCCTCGGGCCTAGGCTTCATCAACGCCTAGAGCGCGAGGGAGAACGACCATGGACGACGCCTCCAACACCGGCGATCCGCTGGGCTGCCCGATGAAGCAGCCTGCGGCGCTTCGATCCTTGCTTGGCCGCACCAACCGCGACTGGTGGCCCAACCAGCTGTCGCTGGACATCCTCCACCAGCACGGCCTGCACGGCGACCCGATGGGGGACGACTTCGACTATGCGAAGGCCTTCCAGTCCCTGGACTATGCGGCGGTCAAGCGCGACCTGACCGCCCTGATGACCGACAGCCAGCCCTGGTGGCCGGCCGACTATGGGCATTACGGCCCCTTCTTCATCCGCATGGCCTGGCACAGCGCCGGCACCTACCGCAGCGGCGACGGGCGCGGCGGCTCGTCGTCCGGCTCGCAGCGGTTCGCGCCGCTGAACAGCTGGCCGGACAACGCCAATCTCGACAAGGCCAGACGCCTGCTGTGGCCGGTCAAGCAGAAGTACGGCGCCAAGCTCTCCTGGGCCGACCTGATGATCCTGGCCGGCAATGTGGCCATCGAGTCCATGGGCGGTCCGGTCTTCGGCTTTGGCGGCGGCCGCGAGGACATCTGGGAGCCCGAGAAGGACATCTACTGGGGCACCGAGGAACAGTGGGTCGGCCAGGGCGCCGAGACCCGCATTGACGAGGAGGCGGGCCGGGCGCTGGAAAACCCGCTGGCGGCCATTCAGATGGGCCTGATCTACGTCAATCCGGAAGGCCCCGGGGGCAATCCCGACCCGATCCAGTCGGGCCGCGACATCCGCGAGACCTTCGCCCGCATGGGCATGAACGACGAGGAGACCGTCGCCCTGACCGCCGGCGGCCACACCTTCGGCAAGTGCCACGGGGCTGGCGACGCTTCCCTGGTGGGCGCCGAGCCCGAGGGCTCCGACATCGCCCAGCAGGGCCTGGGCTGGACCTCCAGCCACGAGAGCGGCATGGGCGACCACACCATCACCAGCGGCCTGGAGGGCGCCTGGACGCCCACCCCCACCCGATGGACGATGAACTACTTCCACATGCTACTAGACTACGACTACGAGCTGGTGCGCAGCCCCGCCGGGGCCAAGCAGTGGCAGCCGATCAACCAGAAGCCGGAAGACATGGCGCCCGGCGCCCACAGCCCTGACAAGCGCCTGCCGACCATGATGACCACGGCCGACATGGCCATGAAGATGGATCCGAAGTACCGGGAGATCTCCGAGCGGTTCCGCGCCAATCCGGACCAGTTCGCCGACGCCTTCGCCCGGGCCTGGTTCAAGCTGTGCCACCGCGACATGGGACCGAAGTCCCGCTATCTCGGACCTGAGGTGCCGGCCGAAGACCTGCTGTGGCAGGACCCGATCCCGCCGGTGGACCATCCTCTGATCGACACCGCCGACATCGCCGCGCTCAAGGGCAAGATCCTGGGCTCAGGGTTGACCGTGGCGGAACTGGTGGCGACCGCCTGGGCCTCGGCCTCGACCTACCGCGGATCCGACCATCGGGGCGGCGCCAATGGCGGACGTATCCGCCTGGCGCCGCAGAAGGACTGGGAGGTCAACCAGCCGGCCCAGCTGGCCCGCGTGCTCCACGTTCTGGAAGGGATCAAGGCCGAGTTCGACGCTGCGGCGCCGGGGGGCAAGAAGGTGTCGATCGCCGACCTGATCGTCCTGGGCGGTTCGGCGGCGGTGGAAAAGGCGGCCAAGGACGCCGGCTACGAGGTTGAGGCGCCTTTCAAGCCGGGCCGCACCGACGCCTCGGCCGAACAGACCGACGTCGAGAACTTCGAGGTGCTCGAGCCCAAGGTCGACGGCTTCCGCAACTATCTGCAGGTCCGCTTCAGCGTGCCCACCGAGGAGCTGCTGATCGACCGGGCCCAGCTCCTGGGCCTCAGCGCGCCGGAGATGACCGTGCTGGTGGGCGGCTTGCGGGTGCTGGGCGCCAACCATGGCGGCGCAGCCCATGGGGTCTTCACCGATCGTCCGGGTCAGCTGACCAACGACTTCTTCGTCAACCTGCTCGACATGGGCGTGGCGTGGAAGGAGGTCGATGACCGCGGCGACGAGGTCTTCGTCGGAACCTGCCGCAAGACCAATGCGGAGAAGTGGACGGCCACGCGCACGGACCTGGTCTTCGGCTCCAACTCGCAGCTGCGGGCCCTGTCGGAGGTCTATGCCGCCGCCGATGCGGACCGGAAGTTCGTCGACGACTTCGTCAAGGCCTGGACCAAGGTGATGAACGCCGACCGCTTCGACCTGAAACGGGCAGCGTAGGGCGCTTCAGAGGAAACGGAGAAACGTGAAGGGGCCGGCCCGCGCCGGCCCCTTTTTCCTAGGCGACGCGGTCAGCGCAGGGTGAGAACCAGCGGCCGGTCGGGCGCCACGAAGGCGTTCAGCACCTCCACCTGCGGGGCGAAGGCCGCGACGTCCGCGACGCCTGCGAACTGGACGGCGAGCGCGCCGTGCGGCGGGATGGTGACGACGCCCGGCCGGCTGATCGGGCTTCCGCTGGTGAAGCGCAGCAGGAGGGGAATCGAGGCGTCGTTGGTCAACTCCACCTCCACCACGTCCGGAGCGAGGAAGTACGTCACGCGCTTGCGGCTTGGCATGCGCAGGGCGGCCCCGACGATCTCGGACAGCTCGGCCTCGCGGCCATAGAGGGATTGGCGATAGAGCACGGCGGTGCGCTTGGCGAACAGGGCCTGGCGCAGGCCCTCCACGGACTCGTCGGCCGCCAGCACCAGGGTCACGGTGCGGTGCTGGCCCTCGGGGATCTGGGTGTCGGTGTCGATCAGGGTGTGGACGTCCGAGGCGCCGATCACCGCCAAGCCGTGGGTGAGCGCGGTCTGGAAGGCGTCGTTGGAGACCTGCCAGCTGTTGGCCACCTCCATGGCGTCGAACAGGCCCTCGGCCAGGATCTCGCGTTGATAGGCGGGCAGGGGGTCGGCCGCGCCGGGCTCCAGCCCCGGCAGGACCCAGGCGTGGTTCCAGATGATGAAGGCGCCCTGGGCGCGGGCCGCCTTCAGGGTCTCGCGCGGATCGGCCCGCAGGGTCGTATCCACGGGCAGGGCGTTGGCGTCTGTGAGGAACAGGGCGTTGAAATGGCCATAGGGCTCGTGGCGGGTGATCTCCACCCCCGGGACGACATGGGCGCGGGCCTTGATCCGGGCGGCCTCCGTCGCGGCGACCCGGTAGGGACGGTTATGGTCCTGGCTCGGCACGTCGGCCAGATAGGGACGGTACTCCAGATGGTCGGTGACGGCGTAGGCCGCCAGATGGTCCTGCTCAGCCTCCCACAGCCGTACGGTGGGCCAGACGACCCCGTCGCTGAACAGGGTGTGGGTATGGGTGTCGATGGCGAGGACTTTATTTCCCTTCGCCGTTGTCGGGAATTCGATGGTCCGGCTGTCGTTCGCCCGCGTCCAGGTCCGCTCGCCGACGGCCTGGGCGGCGGTCGGCGGCGGCGCCAGTGAGGCGGCCAGAAGGGCGGCGGCGAGGACGAAGAGGCGGGGCGCTGGCATGGTTGAGGTCCGACTTGCGGTGAAGCGAGGGTTCTCTCTAGCCGCGGCGCGTTACAGGAAAAAGACAGTTGTACGGATTTGGCAATCTGTAATTACTGCGCTAATTTTTCGTCGTGGACTGATGTGTGATCCGCGCGCCGATTTATGACAAGGATCCCATGGACCAGACCACCCCCGCCGGCGATCGTCCCGACCTTCAGCCCGTCCTGCAGGCGGCCATGCGTCTGGTGGAGGCCAACGGCCTTCGCGGGCTGAGCCTGAGGCCCCTGGCCGAGCACCTGGGTCTCACCGTCTCGGCCCTGTCGCATCGCTTCGGACTGAAGGACGAACTGGTCGGCGCCCTCATCGAAGCCGCCGTCGCCCAGGACGTCGCCTTTCTGGACCGCTGGCTCGACCACATCACGGCGATGCAGGTGCGCCATGGGGCGCTGATGGCCGAGGTCGCCGACGCCATCCTCTCTGACCTCGCCGGCCCCGAGGGCTTGCGCACCCGCTTCTATTGCGAACTGCTGCAGGGGGCGGCGACCCGCCCCGAGCTCGCCCCGGCGGTCGCCGCCTGGTCGGCCCGGCGCCTCGCCTTTTGGCGAGCGGCCTGCGCCGGGCTCGGTCCCGCCGCGCAGCACGCCCCCGATCTGGGCCAGGTTCTCCACGCTTTCAGCATCGGCGAGGCGGCCTATGGCCTGGCGATCGGCGATCTCGCCGCCTATCGCTGGCTGCGGCGGCTCAATCTGCGTCGTCTGTGTTGCGGTCTGATCCCCGCCGACAACACCGAGGATCTTCGGCAGTATGACGTTTTCCGCGCCGCCTTGAGCGAACGGGAGCCCTCCGGCGGATGGACCCCCACGGCGTGGCAGGCCAAGGTGGCTGGCCACATCTCGGCCCTGATCATCGCCGAGGGCGCCGATGCGGTGACGCACAGGGCCATCGCCGCCCGCGCGGGCCTGGCCAATTCCACCCTCGCCTACCACTTCCCGCGGCAGGAGGACCTGCTGCGGGCCGGCATGGCTGATGTGAGCGACCGCGTGCGCCGCGTCGCCGCCCCGGGGCCGGGAGAAGCCTCGCCGGAATACCAACTGACCTCCATCGAGACCGCACGGGCGACTTTCGCCTTGGCGCTGGTGGTCGGCCGCCTGCCCGAGCTGAAGGCCGCTACGGCCGACCTGCGCCGGCGGCGGGGCGAGAACTATGTCGGCTACATCGCCCGGGAACGCGGCGCGGCGGCGATCGACGTGGTCTCGGCCCAAGCGGTGTCGGTCACCGGCACAGGCCGACTCATCCTCGAGGCCACGCTGGACCCGGCCGGCAATCAGGCCGCCTTCCAGCTCACCGACCAGATGGTGGCGACCGCCCTCGCCCGAGGATAGAATATCGTACACCCGTACGTGTTTCCTTATCCCGGAACGTAATTTCCCGTACATGCGTAACGCAACCGTCATGAAGCGCTGATAGTGGCCATGCGAACGCACACTTCGGGGATCTGGACCCATGTCCGCACGTCATCGTCATCAAGCCGCCCTGCTGGCCGGCGCCGCCCTGGCCAGCCTGTCTTTCGCACAGGCGTACGCCGCCGAGCCCGCGTCTGCGGCCGCAGACGGTCCTGAGGTCGAGCTGGAGGCGGTCATCGTCACCGCCGAGCGCCGCGCCGCGCCGCTGCAGGACGTGCCGCTCTCCATCGCCTCGGTCAGCGGCGAGGCCCTGGCGGACTCCAACTTCCGTGTGGTGACCGACCTGCAGTATCTGGTTCCGGGCGTGCAGTTCGACACGACCAATGGCTCGGCCTTCCAGATCCGCGGCGTGGGCAGCACTTCGTGGGACTATTCCAATGAGAAGTCCGTCAGTCTGGTGGTCGACGACGTGGTCATGGACGCCCAGCGGGACAACGGCCTCCTCGGGCTGACCGACATCGCGCAGATCGACGTGCTGAAGGGGCCGCAGGGCACGCTCTTCGGCAAGAACGCCACCTCGGGCGTCATCGCCGTCACCACAGCCCAACCGGACTTTGGCGGCGTCTCCGCCAAGGGCGAGGTCAGCTATGGGGAGCGCGCCGACCGGGCCGCCAGCGTGACGGTCAACGCTCCTCTGGGCGAGGAGCTGGCCCTGCGCGTCTCAGTCTTCGCCCAGGGCCAGGAGGGGCCCGGGCGCTACACGGTGCTCGACCGCCCGTTCAATTCCTTTGAGGACTACGGCTATCGCGCCAAGCTCCTGTTCCGCCCCAACGACCGGGTGGAGGTCACCTATGCCCACGACTACGGCCACCACTGGGACAACAACAACCGCACCACGGTGGGCGGCGGCTCAGCCGCGTTCACCGCGTTGCAGATCGCCAATGGCGTCACGCCCAGCCTGACCAATGACGACAGCGCCGACAGCCACAAGGGCAGGAGCGAAAGCTCCAGCTGGGGCCACAGCCTGCGGGGCGAAGTCCAGATCGGCCGCGACACCCTGACCTCGGTCACCGCCTATCGCGACACCCGCTTCACCGGCGTGGGCCCCGGCAACTTCGCCCCGACCGACAAGTGGGCCTTCGTGCCCTTCAACGAGGGCGCGCTGAAGACCTGGAAGTTCAGCCAGGAGCTTCGCTGGGCCTCGCCCACCGGCGGCTTCGTCGAATACCTCGGCGGCCTCTTCTATAACCGGCTCGACCAGGACGCGACGCAGATCCAGTGGGTGACCTTCGGCGTTCCCCTCGTCACCCCGGCCGGGACGCCGCTGACGAGCTACTTCACCACCACCGGCGTGGTGGGCGATCCGGGCAACGCCGTCCGCTACCGCACGACCAACATCAGCACGGCGGCCTTCGGCCAGCTGAAGTTCAACCTCACCCCGCGGCTCACCGCCTCTCTCGGCGCCCGCTACACCCGCGACGACAACAGCCAGGGGATCGACTTCTTCTGGATGGACCCCGTCCCGTTCACCGGCGTGCCGGTCACCTTCACCCCCACCGGTCGGGCGCCGCTCCAGACCTATGGCCAGGTGGAGGGCGAGAACATCTCCTACCGCATCTCCGGCCAGTACCGCCTGAGCGACGACGTCATGGCCTACGCCACCTACGCCACGGGCTACAAGCCGGGCGGGGCCGCCTTCGTCGGCAACAACTATTCCCCCTATGGCGACGAGACGGTGGAGAGCCTCGAGGTCGGGGTGAAGTCGGAGCTTTTCGACCGCCGCGTGCGCCTGAACCTCGATCTCTTCCGCTCGGAGTTCACCGACTTCCAGACCTCCCTGCTCACCTTCGTGCCGGGCAATCCGGTCTCGGTGATCGCCGTCGGTAACGCCGGGGGCCTGAGAAGCCAGGGGGCGGAGGCGAGCTTCGCCTGGCGCGTCACCCCCAGCCTGACGGTGGACGGCGGGCTGACCTATCTCGACGCCGAGTTCACCGACTATGTCTACAACGCCACCACCGACTACAGCGGCACCGCGCTCTCCAATGCGCCCAAGTGGCAAGGCGCGGTCGGCCTCGACTATGATGGCGAGATCGGTTCGAACCTGCGCCTGCGGGCCAGCTTCGACTACGCCTATCGCAGCAAGGTCTGGTCGCAGATCGGCGAGCGCCCGGACACCGAGGTGCCCGGCTTTGGCATGGCCAATGGCCGCGTCAGCCTTTCGCCCGTCAACAGCGATTTCGAGTTTGGCGTCTACGGGCGAAACCTGTTCGACGAATACTTCTCCACCGCCTTCGAACAGTACAGCACCATGTCGCTGACCCATCGCATCTCCCGCGACGCCCACCGCACCGTCGGCGTGTTCGCCCGGTACGCCTTCTGAGGGTTCAGGCGCGCGACCGGGCAGGTCCGAGACCGCCAACCTGGCGGTCTCGGCCAGGCTGGCCGCCCGGCGTCGCCCGCATCGCCGCGGCTCAGACGATGGCGTAGAACAGCAGCGCGACGCCCGCAAAGACGTAGGAGATCCAGGTCAGGGTGACGCCGATCGCCCGGGGCAGGGAGGCGCCGCCGCTCTGCGAGAGGCCGACGGCGTGCATCACCCGGCCGGTGAACAGCACCAGGCCGGAGATGTGCACCGCCAGGGGCGGGGCTTCCACCAGGGCCAGGACGCCGATGGCGATCAGGCCGGCGGGGATGTATTCCGTGGCGTTGCCGAAGGCGCGGATCGCCTGGGCGAGCTCCGGAATGCCGTCGTCGCCAAAGGCCACCTTGTGCCGCTGTCTCTGGCGGACGACCAGCATCGACAAGGCCAGCAGCAGAAAGAGATGCAGGCCCGTCCAAAGCGCTGCAGCGTGTCCCGACGTGATCAGGTTCATGGTGGTCCCCCGTGCGCCCCCGCACGGATCGCAGTTGGACTTCGAATTCGCCCCTGGGGCAAGGGCCGATCGGCGATCGTGGGCCATCGTCAGCCCCATCATGGACAAGCCTGGCCGCAGGGGGCACATGGCGCACCTCTGTTCCCCGCCCCAGGCCCGTCCCATGCCCGTCGCCGCCCTGCCGCTGTCTCACCTGCTGCTGGCCCTGGCGGTGGTGGCGGTCTGGGGGACCAACTTCGTGGTCATCAAGTTTGGCCTGACGGAGTTGCCGCCGCTGGCCTTTGCGGCGGCCCGGTTCTTCTTCGCCCTGGTCCCCGCCGTCTTCTTCCTGCCGCGGCCCAAGGTCCCCTGGCGCCATCTCGCCGCCTATGGCGTGCTGATCGGCGCTGGCCAGTTCGGTCTGCTCTACATCGCCATGAACGGCCAGATCTCGCCGGGCCTCGCCTCCCTGGTGGTGCAGGTGCAGGTCTTCTTCACCATCGGCCTGGCCATGGCCGCGACGGGGGAGCGGGTCAGGCTCTTCCAGATCGCCGCCCTGGCGCTGGCCACCGCAGGGATCGGCGTGATCCTGGCGCATTCGGACCGCGCCACCACGCCGCTGGGCCTGGCCCTGGTGATCCTGGCGGCCATGGGCTGGGCGGGCGGCAACCACGTGGCCAAGCTGAGCGGCCGGGTGAACATGCTGGCCTATGTGGTCTGGGCGAGCCTGTTCTCGGTCCCGCCCCTGGTGGCGATGTCCCTGGTCCTGGAGGGCTGGCCGACCGTGCGCCAGGCCCTGGGGGCGGCGAGCCCGGCGGCCTGGGCGGCGGTGGCCTGGCAGTCGGTGGGCAACACCCTGTTCGGCTACGCCGCCTGGGGCTGGCTGCTGGCCCGCCATCCGGCGGCGACCATCACGCCCATGGCCCTGCTGGTGCC
>Ga0114898_1000950_pt1 | contig 19049 bp, 31 predicted proteins | sample Malvired_Geostar_FD_83496 | JGI IMG/M metagenome (GOLD analysis project Ga0114898, IMG submission 83496) | Marine viral communities from the Global Malaspina Expedition - Malaspina viral metaG DeepMed_Geostar | ecosystem: Environmental > Aquatic > Marine > Oceanic | place: Mediterranean Sea... | reverse complement strand
ACAGTAGAAGACCTATTACGCTTGGGTTTACTGGGCATAGGATTATCACGCTATAGTGGACTATTTTGCGCTGTAAAGGTTATCACTAATATAGCAGACGCATTTCAAACAGTTGAGGTTAATTTAAATAAATGGAAGCCTGTTATTCCTAATAAAAAATTCGATGTTAATATCAGATGGCCGGAGGATATACAAGCAGAACGGAGAATATTTGATGAAAAATTACCTGCTGTACAAGAGTTTTTAAAGCACAACAAATTTAACGAAATTACACATAATGCACCTAATAAAAAATTAGGAATTATTACAGTAGGCAAGAGTCACGTCGACACATTAACAGCATTACAAAAGCATAACATAGTTCCAGAAAAACACGGAATTAGTATACTTAAAATAGGCATGTCATGGCCGCTACAAGAAGATTTAGTAAAGAAGTTTTGCCTAAGGCATAAAGAAATACTTGTCATTGAAGAAAAGTCACCATTTGTAGAAGATCAAATTTACAAGTTATTATATGGCTATTCTTACGCGCCACGCATTTACGGAAAAAATTTACTGACTTGCTGTTTAGATTTTGATAGCTATGATATAGCAAGAGCACTTTCAAAAATAATTGATACCCATAATGGAAGCGAATCTACTAGCATTTACAAGGTAATTGATACCGTAAAATTTACAAATAATTACGATACAATTCCTCAAATTGAAGCGCGATCGCCGTGGTACTGTAGTGGTTGTCCGCACAACACAAGCACAGCATTACCCGCCGGCAGTAAAGCACTAATTGGTATTGGTTGTCATTACATGGCACAGTATATGCCGGACCGCCCAACAGAAACGTTAATGCCAATGGGTGCAGAAGGTATTAACTGGCTTGGGCAATATGATCATCAGGAAGCAGATCACATCTTTGTAAACTTAGGTGATGGAACATATTTCCATAGCGGCATATTAGCTATACGACAAGCAGTAGCATCAGACGCTAATATAACCTATAAAATTCTTTACAACGATGCAGTTGCAATGACCGGTGGGCAAAAAGTGGATGGGTTATTAACTGTACCCATGGTTTGCCAACAAGTATTAGCAGAAGGCGTAAAAGACGTTTCGTTGGTATCTAACAATCATAAAAAGTGGAAAGGCAAGATACCAAAAGAAGTAAAGTTATATCCAAAAGAAAAATTCCATGAGGTGCAAACAGCGTTAACAAAAGTAAAAGGTATTACTGTTTTAGTTTATGATCAACAGTGCGCTACAGAAAAACGTAGAGAAATTAAACGAGGTATACAAAAAGCGCCCGATGAAAGCGTGTGGATTAACCCAGAAGTATGTGAAAATTGTGGAGATTGTTCAACACAATCAAATTGCTTAAGCATAGCTCCTGTTGAAACAATGCTCGGAACAAAACGCCAAATAGACCAAGGTAGTTGCAATTATTCATATGATTGTTTAGATGGTTTTTGCCCATCATTTATTACAGTTAAAGGCAAACGAATTTCAAAGCCGATTGTTGATATTAATCTACCAAATATTAAAAAAAGAAAGCACAGTTCTAAAATTGTTAAGCCAAAAAGATATAACATTTTGCTTGCTGGTATTGGTGGAACAGGCATTGTTAGTTTAAGTCAGATGATAAGTGTAGCGGCCCATATGGATGGATTAAAAGTGGTTGCTACAGACCAAACAGGATTAGCACAAAAATATGGTGCTGTAACATCTACAATTAGTATAGGCAGCGAGTCTCATGGTAGAATGTATCCTGGCACAGCAGATTTAATTGTAGGCACCGATCCTCAAGTTTCAACGACTGCGAATGTAATGCGCTTTATTAGCAAAAATACATTTGTGTTGCTTAACTCTAAACCATCAAGCACTGGAAAAATGATAGAAGAACGCGATTGGAAGTTTGATGTTAATGAAGCAAAAGAATTACTACAAGAGCATAGCAAAGAGTTGTATTCATTTAATGCCCATGAGTATGCTAAAAAATTAACAGGTCATGCATTAATGGTAAACATGATAATGTTAGGATATGCTTACGAAAAATGCTTACTACCTATTCGCGAGATATCTATGCTAAAAGCTATTGAGTCTAACGGAACTCTGGTCGATGCTAACAAAAAAGCTTGGAAACTTGGCAGGCATCTTGCTATAGAAAACGACAAGGAAAAAATAGATACTAAAATAAGTAACCTTAACGTTAATGAATCAAGCAACTTTAAAACCCAATTTGAACACAGAGTTAATTTATTAAAAGAATATCAAAATAAAGAATACGCAACACTGTATCACAATTTAATCCGCGCAGCACAATTAAAAGATTTTTCATTAGGAAAAACCGAATTTTCAAACGCGGTCATGACGAATCTATATAAGCTAATGGCATACAAAGATGAATACGAAGTAGCTCGTCTATGGGATAAAAACTTGGATAAAGTTGGTAAGGAATTTTCTGATATTAAAGGCGTTAATTTTCATATGAGTTTGCCGTGGCAACGCAAATCAAAAAAGAAAACAAGGTTGCCAGGCTACACACAAAAACTTTTTACCATTTTAAAGCATGGTAAAAAGTTGCGCGGGACTAAATTTGATTTGTTCGGCTACACTTACGAAAGAAAATTAGAGTGCAAAATAAGAGATTATTATATTAAGAAAGCAAGACAGTGGATCGACGATATTACAAAAAATAACTACAAGGAAATAGTTGCTCAAGCAAAGCAGCCAGATAGTATAAGAGGATACGGTCACATTAAGTTAGACAGTATCAGCAACTGTAAGCTATTTAAATCTATTTTGGAATAGTGCCAGTCCAGTTAACTGGAAGATCTTGCGTTTTAAGTTCCAATATCCTAGCTAACAACACAGCATAAAAACTTTTCATACTGCCTCCCCACCTTTCTAAACAATGTTCAATCATTTGCTCGCAAAACTCCCAATTTTGCTTGCGATAATTTTCCATAATTTTATTATGGTTTGTAACCCAGTGCGGAAGTTGTGTCATTTCTTCTAGCGGAATGCTACTAGCATCAAGAACACAATAGCTAGGTACCTCTTCGCCATTGATTAAAAAAGTGTCTAAATTAAGTACCACATACTTGGCACTTATTTTTTCTGCGTTTTCTTTCCCTAATATAATTTGCATTATTTTATTATTTTATGCTCTGTAGTTTCGTCTCTATGCTTTTTTAGGTATTTCATAAATGGCGTGCCGCCTGTACCGTAAATTGTGCTACCGCCGTGTCCCACTGCCGATGCAGTTTGCCCTTGTTTAACAATATACTTTCCTGCAAACTCCATATGCTTTGTTCTAAATGCTTCCATCCATCCAACACATAAATTATATGGCACCTCTATGGTTCCACCTGCTTTTTTTAAGTGCTTACGCAAATTACTGTTTTCTTCGCACCATTCAATGAATGCCCGATGCTTGGGTGGCATATATTCTCGCATCTCCATTAAGTAAGTTTTAAGCACATCTTCTTCTTTTTTCTTCTTACCTATTTTGCCCTGATGATGAATACCTAAAGCACCATCTAATGCAGGAATAATAGCACTTTGCGCGCCGGTTTCGCCTCTAAACTTCTGTGGTTTTCCTCTATACTCTTCTACTCCCTCGTATATTAAACCATCCGGCAAATTGGGGTTGTTTAGTGTGCCAAATATATATGGCCGTACTCTGTTATAATAAATGTAAGGATCACATTTTTCTTCCATGCGACAAAATGTCTGATATAACTGCCCCAGACTTGCCGCAATTTTAAACAAGCAGTTCTTTACAGTTTCCCAGTCTTGTTCGTTAGCAGCAACACATACATCATATGCGCTGGCCAATGCTGGCCCTGCCTGCGCTTCCATTACAACATGAATCATTGTAAACCATTCCTCGTCTACGCCTGCTAAGAAATTTTGAATAAGCGCAATATTGTCTAATGTAATGTCTCGGGATTTATCTATTCTGTACCAATTGTCAATTGCATAGCTTACATAACTTTGTATGGGTGGGCGGCCTACTTTTTTTGCTACTGCGTGCCATGGCACGGCAATAACTTGGGGTAACACTGTAGCAGGTTTATCTCCTCCCCACATATATGCATGAGCCATAAAGGAAAGCAAGTTCATTGCTAAACGAACTTCGCCTTCGGCCCCTACATCTGCTATACTTAAATACCTACTAGAATCAAAACTATCTACAAAATTTCTAAATTGCCCTGTCACTAATAACTTTGGAATTTTCTTGCTATCTTCTAACAACAAATAACAAGCAGTGCTTGTATTATCAGAATGCGGATATTTATAGAAGTTTACTGCTGGGTCTTCTGCTGGGAGGTAGCCTCTGTCTTCACTGAGGTCGAATTGTTCTCTTAAATTCATTGATTCTTAACTCGACTTTAATTACATTTTTGATGTCTTAACTCGACTTTAATTGCATTTTCGGTGATTTTCGATGTCTTAACTCAACTTTATTACAAGTTATTTATAGGTGAATGCTATCTTACCAAAAACTTTAGTGGATGCATAATTCTTACTGCCATTTAATATAATCCGGCCGGAAAATCTTGGCGGATATACACTGCGGAACCCAGATACATAACAGTCATCGTCTTTATGACCGGTGTTTGTGTAAATTTGAACAATACTTGCCTGATTCATAAATTGTAACATACCGTTACCAAATTCTAAATCCTCGTTAAGCATATTAGCAGCATACTTGGCGCAATTGGCCAGTAAATGCATATAGATATTATAGTTCTGGTGGTCAAAGTTGGCTCCGTATGCATTATAAATCGTTACTAAACCAGTATGTCCTGCCTGGCTAATTTGTTCAATAGTAGTTGTTACATTAGTTGTTGCTGGGTCGAGGCTGGACATATATAGCACCTCGGCGTTCGATAAAATACCTAATTTCTCACACAACAAAGGTGGCCCGTCCTTGGCAGTATGGGTGTTTAATAATTCAATGATATCAACAACACGTTGGTATTGTTTTACCAGCTCGGGATTTGCAGTTTTCGCATTTTCAATAGCATCACTAATGTTTTTAATACTGGCGTCGGCGCCTTTTTTACCCTTACTACTAATACCTATAGTTTGTTTATTGGGCGCTTCAAATACTGAATCGATTAAATTATAATTTTTTTCTGGCGGCCAATATACTTTACAGTCTGCCCATTCTGTTCCAGGACCAAACAATAATTTTCTAGCATCATCTGCTTCACCTAAGATTAATTTGGTCATTAACGCAATTGGTTGCATAACTTCACCGGCATAATCACGTATAGCAGCTTCGTGTTCTCTTTGCCCTACAAATGTTGGAAGCTGGCCGTTGGCAAGTTGCCGGAACCCTGCAACAACTTCTGGCTTATCTTTTAAAGAAGCTTCAATGGTTTTCATTATCTCAGCAACACTATTATATTCTTTTCTTTCGATGCCAATTATGTCTTGTGGCATAAACCCTGCTACATTCTTTTTAGATGCCTGCGTTTGTAATTGATAATTGTTAAAATCCTTTGAATTCCAAGTAGCTGGTATACCCGTTTGTCTTACTTGATTAAAATAACGCCCGAATATAGCTTGATCATTATTCTCGTTGTCTACCAGAAAAGCTAAACCAAATGCTTTCATTCCCGAATTGGGTTGATTAGTCCATTGTATGGCGGTGGGAAGGGATTTTTCCAGTTCAACAATAAAAGCATCTCTATCTTCGGCAGAGTCAAATGCGGGAGAATCTTCTGGGAATGCACGGACCTCCACGAATGTTAACACATGCCCAGTATCGGTGTGCATGACTTGCTGGCCGGGTTGCCTGTTAAATACTCCCATTGCTTCAAATAAATCTTTTAATAGCATGATACAGTATTTATTGTATTTTATTCCATACTTACTGTTAGTGCTCCCTGATTAATTTTTGCATAATTCTCTAATGTCTTTAAAAGACGGTTAGCAGAAAAATAGTTTTCAGTTAGCTCTTGACATAAATTTGTTAATTTTAGTGCCTTCGTATTATAGTTTTGCATGTCTGATTTAATCCTGTCTACTAATTCTTTTTTATTCAGCTGATAATGATCCCAATCTATGGTCCACGATTCCGGATACTTCCATTCATCATCATACATTTCTATATAACTTAGTCTATCTGGAACTAATGGTATTGCTCCTACTAATACACCTTCATATGGTGATATTCCTAATGTTTCTTGTAAATTAGCACTAAACACCATTTTAGATTTTGCTAATAATTTATGATACGCATCTTTAGTTAAACTTTGATCCATACATATTATAAATTTATATTCAGGTAATTCTTTTGCTAAATCTTTGAATATATCCGGTTGCTTTTCTGGTGCAAGCCTATGTGGAAATAAAATTATATCTTCTTTTGGTGTTCCATAATATGGGTCAAATATTTCGCTTAAATATTCCATTGGCCACCCACTACGTATTATTTTGTTTTTATTTTGTTGTTGTTCAATCCCATATCCCGGTGCCCAGTCTGAAGAACAACGTGCTTTAGTAAACATTTCAATATGAAACTCGCTTGCAAAGTAATTATGATCAAAGCATTCATACATAGATTGTTCTGCATACCTAACCCAGGGTACATCACCAATTAATCTTCCTAAAAAGTCTGCAGGATCATATGATCCTGCATGCCATAAACCGTGTGTGGTAACATTAATGCCGAGAAGTTTACTCATATACTTAATTTGTATAATACCTGGATTCCAAGCATCTGTAAACAATATATGATCGTTTTCTTCCACTCGCCCTTCAGTAAATGCTCTGGATATTTTTTCTATTTGTGTTGACTTATATATATTAGTTCCACCAAAATTTAGAAATGCTCCCGCGGTAGTTGCCGGCGGGATATCTTCCATTCCGCTAACTACTTCAACCTCAAACCCGTTTGCTGATAATAAGTTAGGGACATGGCTTTTCCACTGACATGTATATCTTGTTTCAACTGATTCTAAATCTATTACCCAAACTTTCATACTGCTACCTTCTCGTAAACTACGTGTGCTCCGTTTTCGCCATCTTCAGAAATATCTATTTCAACTTTTCTGTTTGGATATCTTTTTGTTATCTGAGCATATAAATCGTCCGACATCATCTCACAACTTTTAAAGTCATTTTGTAATATATCCTGACTATATAAACTTAATAGCCAACGTTGGAATTGTATGAATTCAATATCTCTATCATCATGAAATACTTCTATCGCAACTTTAAAATGAAATGTGTGTCTGTGTAGATATCCGAGAAACGATACATCATATTCATCTCTTGTTGCTAATTTAGGATCTGTTAATGCTGCTGGGTATTTGTGCATACCTTCTTTTCTAAAGGTTACCCATATCATTCTTGCGGGTTGTTGGGCTGGCGTCTGCATTTGCATTATATTTTATCCTCATCTACTGGTTCGTCTTGTTTATAATCATCCCACTTGGTAAATCCTGCCTTAGATTTAAAATCTTTCATACTCATTGTCCATACCCCGGGGTTTGTTTTGTTAAAATCAACATCATCAATTTTAAAACATAACGACAAGTCTTCTTCCGAGTTAGGAAATATAACCGAACAAAGTGGAATAAATTTTGGATTTTTCCAACATAACACAAATTTTTGGCTTACCAATTGATGTGATTCAAATGGATAATCAACTGTTACATAATAACCGTGTTCTAAAAATTTTAATATTTGCGGGACTTGTTGACTATTATGGTGCGAATAACTTCTATTCGCACCATAATAAATTGCTTCAGCATTCGATGATACTGCCAACTTTTGTATTTGATCAAATGTTAAATTATTACAAGCAAGAAAAAGTGTTTGTTTACCATAGGCAGGTGTATGTTCAACTTCATGACCGGTAAATACCTTCACATCATCCTTTAGTCCAAATTTATAATCTCTTAACATATAATATTATAACACACTAAAATTAAAAGTTAAATTATTTTATTTAAAATTCTTCAAGAATTTCCCAGTTACCGAATGTGTAATAATTAAGTTTATCTTTGGCAGTATTCTTATAAATTGTGCCTTCTACCTCGAGAGGAAATTCTATCAGCCTGGACCACATACAACGAAATGGGTTATTCATTTCTAAATCAATACAATAAAGTCTGTCATTCTCATCATGGAACCAATAATTAAAAAATTCTTCGTTTTTCATATAACGAGTAGCCCTTGTGTGGTGCCAGTTTTTTTTGCGATTTACATCAATATAGTATAAAGTTTTACGCACAACTTTACTGTGGGGTTCTTTATTTTTCCAGTCACTGGTGTTATATTTCTCTCGTAGTTTATCTAACAACTGATCTTCTTTGTATAATCTTGGCAAGGAATATATCATTCCTACCTGATCATCGGTGTATTCATAGTTTTCTTTTGAATCTAGGAAGTACCGCATTAATTCTGTACGAAACTTTGTTAGCCCGGGCTCGCCAAGTTTATCACGTGGAGTAGAATACACCTCGGAACGTAGGCCAAGCATTAGAAACTTTTGGCTGTAATAATCTCGGATTTTTTGTGCAGTTTTATGGTATTCGGGCGTTAATGATTCTAATATATTATATTCTGGCGTTTGATGTTTAGCTATATAAAACATGCTACTATCTTTTTTTCCATGTTCATACATCCAACAGGCCAAAGCAATAGGATCTATAATCTTACCTGATTCGGTTTCTAATTTATACTTACATTCATTTAGCTTTAGTGAGGAAATAGATGTTGTTGTTTTTTTACCAATTGGTGCTGTAAGTTTTTGATGCATTCCTGTTCTCGCTGGGCGTGGGAAAGTTTTAGTTAGCGGCATTTTCAAATATTCTATTATACGTATCAAAACACCTTATAAATGTAGCACACTTAGACAAATCTTTCAACCTAATTGCACCAACATATGTACAAGCCGAGCGAAGCCCGCCTAGTATATCCGGTATAGTATTATTCACAGATCCTCTGTAAGGAATTTTTGCTTCTTTACCTTCTGGGCCTCTATATCCATCCTTCCTCGCTCCGTGAATTTTCATTGCCTTATCAGAACTCATACCATAAAAGCTTACTTCGTTATCTACTTGTTGCACTTCGCCTTCGTCGTGCCCGGCCAACATACCGCCCAACATAACAAAGTCTGCACCACCTGCAAATGCTTTAACAACATCTCCGGGTGATGTGCAACCACCATCCGCAATAATATGTCCGCCTAAACCATGGGCAGCATCAGCACACTCCATTACGGCAGATAACTGTGGATATCCCACGCCGGTAACTATTCGTGTTGTACAGACAGAGTTGTGAACAATATAATTATTTGCTACATAACTGTGATCATCTTCAACTTCAAGATCATATGTTAATCCTTCATATTCGAGTTTCTCTTTAGATTCTACTTTCACCAAATTAAATTTCGTCAACATGTTCATTTCCTTTCAAAAATTCAACTACCTTATTCAATGTTTCCATGGGGGCCCGTCTAAATGTATTTTCATGAACTTCTAGATATCTATATCCAGATTTTAATGCTTTATCTTTTTTTTTAATATCGCGGTCTTTTATTTCTGTAACTTTTTTACTACCCCGAATAACATCATTACCATTATTTCCGTGATAATATGAACCATGAAATTCAACTATTGCATTTCTCCACGAAAAATCATATCTATACAGTCTGCCAAATTCTTCATCAAACAACGTTCTTTGATTTTTACCATACCGACCCCTAAATCCCATTAATTCTATCATATTACAGAAAGTTATTTCAATCAATGATGTGTTGCCAGCAGTAACAAAACTATTTTTCCGCTTCTTTTCTATATACGAATCCCATTTTTTTTGTCCTTCGTCTTTCCCATACTTTCGTTGCATATTTTTTAAAGTAATCGACTTCAAGTGTTTATTTGTTTCAGATTTTCCAGAATTACTTTGATATTGCTGAATCATAAATTCAGCTTGATCAATATTCATGTTATGTCTTTCCATCCAATATTCTTTACATCGAACACTATTTTTTCTAGCTTCATCACCCTTTTGAGTTTTATTTCCTCGTTTGCTTTGAATTTCACTTACAAGTTTTTTAGCTTCTTCTTTACTTTTACCATGTTTCATTATCCAGTAATTTATTTGATTTGGTAACTTTGCTGTCTTTCTGACTTCAAATGAAATATTATTGTATCCTTGAGTAAAATTTATATATTCTGTCCTGTCTCCAGAAAACTTACATACATCTTCCCCATCTTTTTTTAGGAATTTGTCATAATAGTCTTTATTTCCATTCTTGGAAAATTTATGAGTTTTCGTTAAATGAAGTTGTAACCCTTTTCGATTTTTTATTTTTATTCCACAAAGTCTGCATTCGTGCTCATAATTATGCTTATGAGTATAATCTACAGTTGATTTCATTTTATCTCCTTAAGGTTGCTTTAGGATATTTTTATCCTATACCAACTTTATTTATACTTTAAGGAGAATTTTCTTCAAGAATATACCAGTTTTTATCCAATTCTTTTGCTTCAATCCATTCAGCATATTCATGAAGATTTTCATCATTTACTATTTCTAAATAATTTTTGTGAACTACGTAAAATTTATGTCCCGGCGTGCATTGAATGGAATCATTAATCTTGATTAATTCTCTATGATGATTAAATTCAAATTTGTTATTAACTCGTTTCCATGAACCAGTGTGAGTATGAACAAGGTCATCTATTTCAATTTGCTCTATAGGTTTTGTGCCATTTGATGTTAACACTGTGGTTCCTGGCGGGAAACATCCCGGCCCAATTCCAATCTTAACAATATCTGCCCCACCAATAATTAATTCTTCCGTCATTTCTGGAGTGCAAACATTTCCAGCGATAATTGTTTTGCTTGGATATTCCTCTCTTACGCGATTTACAAACTGAACAAAATTCTCCAAATAGCCGTTCGCTACATCAATACAAATAATGTTAACATCCGGAAACTTACTTAAAACTTGTTGCATTGTTAAGTAGTCAGACGCATCTTTATCAAAGATAATATTAGTACCAGTTGATACTACTAAATGTTGTAAACTAACACCATTAGTAACGGCCACTTCCCAGTTCGCTATTGTATAATGCTTGCGTAATACCGTGAGCATCTCATGTTCTTGTAGTGCTTTGGCCATAGAAAATGTTCCAACACCATCCATGTTAGATGCCATGATTGGAATACCTTCATATTTCCGCCCAGAATGTTTGAACTTATACTCTCGAGAAATATTTACTTCGTTACGACTGCTAAGTGTGCTACGCTTTGGCCGCAGTAAAACATTTGAGTAATCCAATTTAATATCGGGTTCAATTCTCATTTTCAATCAACTTTGTGACTACACACCAATCCACCGCCGCCGGGCGATTGTAGGGACTGTTGTTCAAATCCAACAAAAATACAATATTTAAAAGGGCCACTTTTTGGTATAAATTCAATTACTCTTTGATAATTACTAATAGTGTATGTGTATTGCACTTGTGCAAAAAACTTAGCAGCTTCAACGTGGCCAATAATTGAGAATAGCCCTAATAATAATATGGATAATATTATTATAAGATACTTGTCAAAAAATGCATTTAACATTTTACTCATCACTTTCAATAATTTTCTTGTATGGAAGAACCTTTCCTTCAGAATCACGGACCAATTCATCTGAATCAACAAAAACTCCAGCCATATATTTTCCAAATCCAGCCAACTTCCCAGCATAAAAAACTGGTTTAACTCTCTTCCCATCAACAATTTTATATTGCCAGCTTTTGGTCTTTTCATGTGCTTTTAATTTACGAACCATAATTCTTTCCTACATAACAACAGTTAATCCTAAAGCTTCAAGTTTTTTAGCCAAGGGTTTATTATCCGGCAACCATACCATGTCATGGTTTAAAATTTTCTTAACCTCTACCCACCAATTATCAGAAGCTTCTGATTCTGCAGATAACAACCGTACTACCTCTCCAGGCGTAAAGGTTTGTCCAGAATCATCAGCAAAGAACCAGCCTGGTAAAGCCGGTCCGTCATGACCATCCCAGTTTGGGGCTACGGCCTGACCAATAACAATATTATCCGCCCAGATATTCATTTATCTTCTGTACCTTCTTTTCGTTTCTTCTTAAGTTCTTTATTAAATTCTTTATTGAAATTCTCGAATTCTTTTTCGGCCTTCTTACCAAAACTCTCCAATAAGTATACCATGTCCGCTAATTGTTTAGCGAGATCAGCAACAGTTTTTTCATTAACAACAGGTTCTTTTGGTGTATCCTCTGCTGCGAAACTTGGAGTTATTAAAGATAACGACAACATAGCCGCAATTAAAAACTTTTTCATAGTGTTCATTATTTCCTTTTGATATCCTCTTCTGTAACTTGTTCTCCAAATTGAGTTTCGATAATTACAAATGGTTTAGTGTTACCGTTAACAATCTGATGCCATTCCCCTTTCATAACAAGCATAGTATTACCTGGCTTGACAAGATGGTGTCTATCCCCTTTTACAAATGTTCCTGATCCTGACTGCACAACCCAAAACTCTGCTCTATGTTCATGCTTCTGATATGATAAGGTAGAATGAGAATTAACAATAATTTCCTTTACTTTTACCTTTGGCCATTCTTCAACAACTCTCCACTTGCCCCAAGATCGTATAGTGTATTCTCTTTCTGATTTTTCTTTACGAATATCATAAGAACATTCTATAGCGTTAGCAAACCAAGTCTGCAGTAAACCTTCATCAATATTTGTATCAGGAAATGTTTGACAAAAAGCCTCTGCCCATTTGGTTGCATCATCTTTCAATTCAGATAATAGGTCGGAGTCTTTCATTTTAGTATAACTCATGTTTTATCTTCTAATCCCATAATCCAGAGTAATATTTCCCAAACAATTTAAATCCATTTTGCATACGCTTTTCGTGAGCCTTTAGCCCCTTCAGGTCCACGACTGGTTCTCTGTCCCATACCATTCTACTTGTGCCATCTTTATTATCTTTAAAATGATACTCTCCCGCATCTTTATGGTATGGCGCTTCCCAATCCTCATTAACCTGACTAAAAGCCCATATCATTTCATCCATCACCCAATTCCAACGAACATGCCAATTATCATCTGTGTCCCACTCATTTTCTTTTGCTGGTGCTGAAGTAGAGCGTAGTTTCTTTGGCACATCCTTATCATCTACATCAGGAGAGCCGTGCTTGGTTTCTTTTAATTGTTTTAACATCGGAAGAATAATGTGGGCGAGCGTCGAGTCCATACTCCACGTGTCGTATTTGTCTATTCTTACCTTAATGTTACGCTTTTTTTTGCTTTCTGCCCATTCACAAAAAGTATGCACCCAAGTTTTAGAGAGCCAATCACCTATCTTATCACATCGTTCCTCACTCATTCCTACGTTTTGAAGCAAATCAGCAAGCTGATATGCTCCTATAAAGTCTTTATATGGTCCTATTTTTATATACATTTTACTTCTCTATGCTTTTCACATAATGTTTGTAACCAATAACCAGCATCATTTACTTTTCCGTCCTTGCCGCAAATTTCACAAATATTATAACTCTTTTTTTCTGCTTTGTTTATTAAATCCCAAATATGAGGATGGCCACTACCAATATAAAATCTTAGACCGCCAAATTTTTCTTTTACTTGTGTAGCAACGACCGGTGGCAAATGGTTTTCATTAACATAAGTTTGAATATCGTTACACAAATTATCAATTAAAGCAAACCAGCCATCACCAACATCTAACCCCCAACACATCGCAGTTGTTTTTGGGTCACTATAACGATCAGCAAAAATCTCTGGATATTTTTCACAAAGCTGTTTATCTAATTTCGGATTCATTGTTTAACTCCTTTTTTCTGCTTTGGCTATTAAATCCCAAATATAAGGTCACCCTCTACTTTAATTTCCTCTAACAAGGTTGGGATAACATGATCAGGAACAGTATCTCCTGCCTTAATATGTTCTTTCAAGTGGTTAATCATTTCTTGCCTACTGGTAGAAATAAATCCTTTGTCAATTAATCTACACCCACAACAATTAAAATATCCTAAATAATCTTCATACAAATATACATCTGACTTTTCAGGAGTATATTCATAATCAGTTCCTTGAAAGTAAGTTTTTTCACCTTTACTAAATCTACAATATGACATTTACTACCTTATTTTATATAATATTAACATATTCAGAACTACTTGTCAATTGAAAGTAAAATATTTAATATTAAGGTTGGATTAGATAAAAACCATATGGTAAACTACTGCTGTTTACGGTTAACTGGCTGGTAGTTTCCAATAAGGGGGTACGAGTTCGGCCACCGATATTTTTCTTACCGGCTCGTGCTTTACATTTCTAAGCTCTTCTAAAAAATCTTGATTCGCCATTAACATTTCCACCAACTCTTTTTTTGTTAATTTCATATACATTTTTCTTCGTTCTTCCTTTGTTTGTTCTATAACGTGCATTACCATTATTTTACTCCTATATTAAGAACGCTTCTTATACGGAACCCATTTTTCATTGGAAAATCTAGGACCATCTCTTTTTCTTCCATCATGATGAAACGACGGAGGAAGCGACTTGTGGTGCCTATAAAATGCCGGTAAAGGCCCCCTAACATCTGCGACATTAGGAACTTTACTTTCAGAAGGTTCCGGTTCGCGCTTCTTTCTGCCAAAGATACGATTCCAGCCTTCGATATATTTTTTAGTTACAGCCTTAGTTCTAAGTTTATCCTGATGCATTGTCTACTTTTTTTAATTTTATGCTATTATCTTCTGTAGTCACATCTACTGTGTCGCCTTCTTTTAAATCTAAATATTCATTAATTTCGGGTGGAATATTCATTAAAACATTGTCAGGATCACCTTCGATGTCTTTAAAGATATCTTCCACTTTATACCATTTTTTAATATTTTTAGCATGATCATCAACCGTAGATTCTGGATTTTGATCACCGCTATTTGGGATTCCTAGGCGATCCAATAACGCTATAACCAAATCAACCTCGCTGTCTCCAACGTACCATTCTCGATAGTTATTCATTACAAAAGTATTTCCCGGCATTTTATTAAACTCCTTATTTAACTTCCAGGAAAGTTGTATTCCCCGGCATCTATGTCACATACGCCATATTCAGTATAATCATACTCATCGTGTTTTTTAAACGCATATTCTCTAGCTTCTTTTTCATCATAAAAAACTGGGCTTTTACCAAACACATCATACATCCATTTGCCCAAGTTGTGTATTTCGTTTTCTTTATACCAGTCAAAATTATCAACTGCTTGAGCATGAGCAACACGATACGCGGTAATATCTTTTCCAAATAAATTTTCCAAACTGTTTTCGTTGATACGCTTAAACTTATCCGTTGTTTTTAAAATATACACACCATTGTCAGCAGACATCTTTAGTTTCCTTAAAATGTTGTTTTAAAGCTTCCTCGTAAGTACTAAACGCTTTCTCAAATTTCATTCCATATACTGTGTATAATCCAAGTAAAGCATTTGCTAACCTGTCCTGATCTTTATGTAATTCCTTATCCATAACTTGTTCATATAAGAAATTAACATCATCTACTAACTGCCAACATTCCAAAATACGTTGTTCCAAATCATACATCTCATCTACTAACATTTTAATGTCCTCTGTCAAACTCCGTTTTCTTTTGATAATATCTCTTGAAAAAATCTATAGGTTCTTGAATAATTCGTATTGCTTCCACTTTTACCTCGACGATACCACATTCTTCGATGCAATTCTTTTTATTTTTTTTACAATCTTCAATTGAAGAAAAAACTCTATTACCACCTTTCGCAGCGCCCAATTCACATTCAAAGTCAGTCAAATCCATATAGCCAATTACATAATTCTGATCTTTTTCCGCAAACATTGGATGCGGTTTATATGATTTATTTGATTTCATTTTTTTGCAAAAACTTTATCAACTCTTTTTGCTTATCTTCATTTAGAATAACTTCACTGTAATCCGCTTCACCAGCCTTAACAATATATTTTAAAGCTCGCCATAGGCGTTGAAACACATTACCAAAGCTGTTTAAACGAATACCTACATATACCTCATTGTCATCATCGCCGTCGTTAAAATACTCAATAATAAATTGATGTTCCACTGTATGGCAATCACAAATAAAAATTTTCCGTTCCATAATATTAACACTCCTACATATTAATTAATTATAATTTTTTAATTAGTGTGTGTCAACTAAAACATCTACAAAAATTTTCTGTTACCTGTTCTGCTAATTTTGTTGCTTTTTTGTCGTTCATCTCTTTGCGTTTATGGTTATAAACACAATTCCAAACCATGTAGCTAAATTCACCTACTAAGCGATTAGCCCAGTAATCTCTAAAATACGGTTCTCTGCTTGTTTTTATTAATAGTTTATTTAATTTAACGGCTGTGCGCCATGGTTTAAAAGTAACATCGGTTTTTTGACATAACTCTATTGCTCGATTATGTAATTGGCACATTAAAAAATCGGGAGTATATTTTGTCTTGACAAAATGTTTTCGCCAAACTTCGCTTGTGTTATATTGCTTAGCTATTATATTAAGTCTAGTTTTGTTCTAGTCTTACTTCCAGTGGATACCCGAGGTTACGGGCTGCTACTAACACTTCTACGCCTTTCTGTTCAGCTATTTCGAAAGGAAGAACAGCAACTACACTACTTCCCGTATCATTGATTTGTGTAGCTTTATCTTGTGCTGGTTGTTCTTCGTAATCGAAAATTTTAATTAAGCTATCAGTTACAAATTCAAACGTTGTAACATCATCGTTTAGATATATAATCTGATAGTCTTTTGGAGCATCCAGATCTAAGACAGACTTAATAGTTACACTTGTTTTTTCTTGTTCCATACTTGTTAAACCTTACACAATTATACAATTAAGAGGGGCACTATTTATTATCCATTCTAGTTTTAGTTGGCCCATTAATGGTTTTATAACCCCCTCCTAATATATTGTATTTACTTGAAATTTACAGGAATTTCACGAGGCTTTAATTCCTCAGGAACATGCCTTTCAAGCTTGACTTTAAGAACACCGTTTTTAACAGTGGCATCCTTTACCTCAACATAATCAGAAAGGTCAAAAGTTCTCCGAAATTTCCGGCTGCTAATGCCTTTATAAAGGTAGTTAGTTTCTTTGTCGGAGGCATCGTCGGCTTCCTGGCTACCTTCAATGTTTAAGACACCATCATGGACAGTAATATTAATACTATTCTTACTGAATCCGGCAACAGCTAACTCAACAACAAAATTATCGTCATCGAGCTTAACTACATTGTATGGGGGATAACCCGCCTCATTAGAATTCAGGTTGGACATCATACGATCCATTAACCGATCTACACCAATAAACTGTCGGTGTGCAGAATTCATAAATGTGGGGAGGTCAAGTGTTGTAAGTGTATTCATTGCATTTCTCCTTTGTTAAGCAAGTTGCACTTTGAAAGGACCCGTTTAGGCATCCTTCCCTCTTATTTATCACGGACTATTCCGTAACAAATTATTTGTACCAGTTTTCTTCTATCTCGCGACGTTTTCTTTGCCAACGTTTAACAGCCATATTTTTAATTCTTCTGCGCTTTTCACTTGGCTTTTCATAAAATTGCCGCCTTCGAAGTTCCTGATTAAGCCCTTCATTTTGTATCATTCTCTTTAATTTCTGCAAGGCTTTAGCTACATTGTTGTTATGCACCTTAACAGATAACCCGCGTTTTTCTCGATCAGGTTTGTGAAATCTTGTTCGCTTTTCCATACTTTATTGTACTAAACCTATTACTTGTTGTCAACCCATTTTATCAAAAAATCTACTGGATCGTTTATTTGTTCCATATTAACAGTACTTAAATCACGTTCACTATTATAGTAATAAGTTTTAGGTTTATCTATTAAAAGTCCGGTTAAAAAGTCATTATAATCTGCATCTAGTAAAACTATTTGTGCTTGATTGTAACAGTTCATCAACCAACAAATATCATTATCTTGATTAGCTATATAAACCGTGACATTATCTTTGTAATGACTTAAAAATTCACAGGCACTTTGTGTGTATGTTTCGCCACCAACTAGTAAAAATGTAGGCTGTTTCATGTAATATAGGTTAGGTTCTGTAACAACCGTTACTTTATTTGGCATTTAATTTACTCATTTATTTTGTTTCTATAACCCTGGGTCTACCATTGTGATCAAGCGCAACATTTACAAAATCTCCGCAAGCAACAATAGTGTTATTAACATATACATCAACGTGTACCGTTACAGACGTGCGTCCCTGCGACAAAACATAACCATAACAAGAAACTAAATTACCTACTTGTACTGCTTTAAAAAATTCAATGTTATTAACTGCGCGAGTCGCACTCTTGCCCTTAGGAGCGATATATCCGGATGCTAAATCCATAAGACTCATGAGCCAGCCTCCAAATATATCGCCGCTTGAATTTGTATCGCACGGCATTGCGGCCATCTGTATAACTAATTTACCTTTCACTAAGCACTCGATATCTTAACTACTATAAAAACTACTACAGCAACTATACACAGAATAAAACTAATATTACCCAATATATCTTTTTTCTTTTGTTTGATATTTCTTCTCCTTAAATTTGAACGTAGCCCCCGAGTGATTTCCCGCTCGTTCTAGCCTAGCTTGATGCATCAAGTTAGACACCCATTAATCCATTCCGGCTGTTGGTGATCAACCGCACCTATTCCCATGGGTCTTACCGTGTAGTGTTAAGTTTTAAGTATTTTTGTAACTTCTTCCTGTTCTTGTTGTGTAAGATCACTAATATCTATTCTGTCGTTCGTAAGCTCATTTACAAGATATTCAATATATTCTTCATTAGTTAGGTATGTGGTGGTGTTATCTTTGGGTATCTCAGTCCAAGTTTCACCATTAAATCTATATAGTTTGTTTGGTAAGCTGTCTACTCTTACAAAAAGGTCGCCTTTCTTTGCATTACTCGAAAATTGTGTTCCAAATTCTGCTTTTGCTTGTTT
>Ga0114898_1000947_pt1 | contig 19169 bp, 14 predicted proteins | sample Malvired_Geostar_FD_83496 | JGI IMG/M metagenome (GOLD analysis project Ga0114898, IMG submission 83496) | Marine viral communities from the Global Malaspina Expedition - Malaspina viral metaG DeepMed_Geostar | ecosystem: Environmental > Aquatic > Marine > Oceanic | place: Mediterranean Sea... | reverse complement strand
TGCAGGCCCGACTTCACGGTGGGCGCGGTTTCCGGCAGCTTCAGCAGCGGCGAATCCGGGTCGTCCATCACCAGTTCCGGCACCGTGGTGGAATACCAGACGAGGCCGATATAGGTCGCCAGAACCAGCACGGCGACGATGGCGCTGGCGGCGTCGCCGAAGGCGGTCTTGATCCAGCCGATGCCGAAATAGACCACGCCCGACAGGATGATGATGCTGGCGACGGTGACGGCAAAGCTAAGGAGCGCCATCGGCAGCGTCTTCGGGTTCGGCTTGTCCATTCCCTTCAGCCCCAGCTTCAGCGCCTCCAGATGCACGATATAGAGCAGGGCGATGTAGGAGATGATCGCCGGCAGGAAGGCGTGCTTGATGACATCGACATAGGAAATGCCGACATACTCCACCATCAGGAAGGCGGCCGCACCCATCACCGGGGGCATGATCTGGCCGTTCACCGAGGCCGAGACCTCGACGGCGCCGGCCTTCTCCGCCGGGTAGCCGACGCGCTTCATCAGCGGGATGGTGAAGGTGCCGGTGGTCACCGTGTTGGCGATGGAGGAGCCGGAGATCAGCCCGGTCATGCCCGACGCAACCACGGCCGCCTTGGCCGGGCCGCCGCGCAGATGGCCGAGCAGCGCGAAGGCGACCTTGATGAAGTAATTGCCGGCCCCCGCCTTGTCGAGCAGCGAGCCGAACAGCACGAACAGGAAGACGAAGCTGGTGGACACGCCGAGCGCGATGCCGAACACGCCTTCCGTCGTGATCCACTGCTGGTCCATGGTGCGCTGGAGCGACGCCCCCTTATGCGCGATCACCGACGGCATGTAGGGGCCGGCGAAAGTGTAGATCAGGAAGACGATGGCGACGATCATCAGCGGCGGCCCGAGGGCGCGGCGCGTCGCCTCCAGCAGCATCAGCATGCCGATGACCGCGACCGTCAGGTCAAGCTGCGTCGGCATGCCCGGCCGCGTGGAAAGCTCGCGGTAGAACAGGAAGATGTAGGCGGAGCAGAGGGCGGCCAGAATGGCGAAGATCCAGTCCTGGACCGGGATATAGCTGCGCGGCGAGCTTTTCAGCGCCGGATAGGCCAGGAATCCCAGGAACAGCGCGAAGGCGAGATGGATCGAGCGCGCCTCGGTGTCGTTCAGGATCGCGAAGTTCAGCATGAAGGGCAGCGGCGAGGCATACCAGAGCTGGAACAGCGACCAGGTAACGGCGGTCACCAGCAGCAGCAAGCCGACCGGGCCGGTTGGCGAGCGGCCCCCGGTATCAGCCTGGGCGACCAGATCCTGCAGGTCGGCCTCGGAAAGACCCTTGCGGCTTTCGCTTGTATTGGACATGGAGCCCCCCCGGTCCTGAATTCAGATGACGGGTAACTGTAAGAGAGCTGGCGGCGAAATGAAACTATTGCGGGAAATGGCCCATTTTCGCCGGTCCGGCAAAAGAAAACGGGGCCGGTTTCCCGGCCCCGTTCCCTGTTCCGCCGAGGCGGGCCCGATTACATCAGGCCGGCTTCGCGATAGTACTTGGCAGCACCATCATGCAGCGGGGCCGACAGGGCGTTCATGGTCATGCCCTTCTTGTCGAGCACGCCGAAGGCCGGGTGCAGCTTCTTGAAGTCATCGAATTTCTCGAACACCGCCTTCACGGTCTGATAGACCACGTCCTCGGCGACGGTGGCGGAGGTCACGACCGTGGCGCCGACGCCGAAGGTGGTGGTGTCGTTCGCATTGCCGGTGTACATGCCGCCCGGAATGGTCGCCTTGGAGTAGAACGGGTTCTCGGCCAGCAGCTTGTCGATGGCCGGGCCATCCACATTCACCAGCACGGTCTCGCAGGAGGTGGTGGCTTCCTGGATCGAGCCGTTCGGATGGCCGACAGTATAGACGATGGCGTCAACCTTGTTGTCGCACAGCGCCTGGCTCTGCTCGGCCGGCTTCAGCTCGGAGGCCAGCGAGAAGTCGGCGGTGGTCCAGCCCTTGGCCTTCAGCACCACATCCATGGTGGCGCGCTGGCCGGAGCCCGGATTGCCGATATTGACGCGCTTGCCCTTCATATCCTCGAAATTCTTGATGCCGGAATCCTTGCGGGCCAGCACCGTGAAGGGTTCGGGATGCAGCGAGAACATGGCGCGGATCTGCTTGATCGGCTTGCCCTCGAACTGACCGGCCGTGCCGTTATAGGCATGGTACTGCCAGTCGGACTGCGCGACGCCGATTTCCATCTCGCCCTGGGCGATGGCGTTGATGTTGTAGATCGAACCGCCGGTGCTCTCCACTGAGCAGCGCAGGCCGTGCGTCTTGCGGTCGGCATTCACCAGACGGCAGATCGCGCCGCCGGCCGGGTAATAGACGCCGGTGACGCCGCCGGTGCCGATGGTGAAGAATTTCTGCTGCGCCTGTGCGGCCGTACCGTCGGCCAGCGCCAGCCCGCCAAACGCCAGGGCGGCGCCAAAGGACAGAAGTGTGAGCTTTTTCATCTATGTGCTCCCTTTTCATTGTACTGAGAAATTATGGCCTGGCGCGGCCTCTGGCGTCATCGCCTGTGGCTCGCGCGCCTGACTATTGCTTGCGCCGTTTATGGCAGGCCGCAGCCGCCCAGCGCTTGCCCGGACTATGCCCGGTAATGCCGGTAGGGTCAACCGAGGGCCGGGAACCGGGTACCGCGCCCTCGCCATGGACCCCTGTCAGGCGACCTGCTTCGCCGCCGCCAGTACGGCTGTGAGCGTGCGGTCCAGCTTCTCGACGATCTCGGCGATATGGCTCTCGTCGATGATGAAGGGCGGGGCGAGCAGGATATGGGTGCCGTGCGTGCCATCGACGGTGCCGGCACCCGGATAGCACATCAGCCCTTCCTCCATCGCCTTCAGCCGGATCTTGTTGTGCAGCCCCAGCTTCGGGTCGAAGGTCTGCTTGGTCGCACGGTCGGCCACCAGCTCGATGCCGACGAACAGCCCGCGCCCGCGAATGTCGCCGACATGATGATGATTGCCGAAGCGTTCCTGCAGGGCAGCGCGCAGCTGGTCGCCGCGGACACGCACATTCTCCAGCAGATTGTCGTCGCGGATCACCTTCTGCACGGTCATCGCCGTGGCGCTGGCCAGCGTGTGGCCCATATAGGTGTGGCCGTGCATGAAGGCGCCGCTGCCCGCGTCGATGGCCTTGCAGATCTTGCCCGACACCAGCATGGCGCCGATCGGCTGATAGCCGGCGCCCAGCCCCTTGGCGATGCACAGCAGGTCCGGGGCCACGCCATCCTCCTCGCAGGCGAACAGATGGCCGGTGCGCCCCATGCCGCACATCACCTCGTCGAAGATCAGCAGCACGCCATACTTGTCGCAGATCTCGCGGATACGCTTCAGATAGCCAGTGACCGCCGGTACGACGCCGGATGTCGCCCCCACCACCGGCTCGCAGGCGAAGGCGGCCACCGTATCGGGGCCGAGTTCGAGGATTTTCGCCTCCAGCTCGTTGGCGGCGCGCAGGCCGTATTCCTCCTCCGTCTCGTCATGACGCTGCTCGCGGTAGGCGTAGCAGGGGGCGATATGGTGCGCATTCTCCGACAGCAGCGGCTGGTACAGCGCGCGCCGCGCCATGTTGCCGCCCAGCGACAGGGCCCCCAGCGTGTTGCCGTGGTAGGACTGCCGGCGCGCGATCAGCTTGGATCGCTGGGGCTGGCCGATCTCCACGAAATACTGCCGGGCGATCTTGATTGCCGATTCCAGCGCCTCCGACCCGCCGGAGACGAAGAACACCCGCTCCAGCCCGTCCGGCGCATTATCGATCAGGTAGTCGGCCAGTTCCTCCAGCGGCTCGGTGGTGAAGAAGCCGCTATAGGCGAAGGCGATCTTGTCGATCTGCTCATGCATGGTCTTGCGCACCGCCGGGTGGCTGTGGCCGAGGCAGGAGACGGCGGCCCCGCCCGAGGCGTCGAGATAGCGCTTGCCCTCGCTATCGACGATATAGCAGCCATCGCCGGAAACAGCGGTCGGCATCGGCTCGTTGGGCAGGCGGTGAAAGACGCGGGACGGGGTGCCGGACATGGCTGGATTCCTGATGCAGGGACGATAACAGTATGAAGGCGCGGCACGGCGCGTTCGTCAATGGGGCGCATTCGTCAATGGGGCGCGGCGTATTTGCCCCCGGTCGCCGCGCCCGCTATAACGCCGCAGCCGTAACGCCATGAGGGGGAGAGCAGAGCGCATGGACATCAAGCAGCATATCCGCGAGGTGCCGGATTTTCCGAAGCCGGGCATCCTGTTCTACGACATCTCGACGCTGCTGATGCATCCCGGCGCCTGGCAGCACACGGTGCAGCAGATGGCCGACGCCGTGGCGCCGCACAAGCCGGATTTGCTGGCCGGCATCGAATCGCGTGGCTTCCTGGTGTCCGCCCCGCTGGCGCTGAAGCTGGGCTGCGGCTTCATCATGCTGCGCAAGAAGGGCAAGCTGCCCGGCGCCACGGTGCGCCATGACTATGATCTGGAATATGGCTCCGATTCGATCGAGATTCAGGAAGGCGCCATCCAGCCCGGCCAGAAGGTGGTGCTGGTGGACGATCTGCTGGCGACCGGCGGTACGATGGCGGCGTCGGCGGCGCTGATCCGCAAGGTCGGCGGCGTGGTGCCGGCGGCGGCCTGCATCATCGAGCTGACCTTCCTGAACGGCCGCGACAAGCTGGACATGCCGGTCACCACCCTGGCGAAGTACGACCAGTAGGGGAGGGGTGTTTCTCCCCTCACCCAGCTGCAGCTAACTCACTTCGTTCGTAAGCTTCCGCATCCCTCTCCCCTTCCGGGGCGAGGGAACAGAAAAGAAGATCAAAAGAAGCTCCCTCGCCCCCTTGGGGGAGAGGGTTGCGCAGCCTTATCGAGCGGAACGCGAGATTAGGCGAAGCTGGGTGAGGGGGATTGCAGAAACCTACCCCGCCTTGCCCTCGTACAGCGCGTCCAGCGTGTCCTGATATTCCTTGCGGATGGTGTGCCGGCGGATCTTCAGGGTCGGCGTCATCATCTGGTTGTCGGTGGTGAAGGCCTCGGCCGCGATGACGAAGCGGCGGACCTTTTCCAGGTTGGAGAGGTCGCGGTTCACCCGGTCGAGCACGGCGCCGATGGCGGCGCGGAACCCCTTGTCGCCGGCCAGCGCGGCGAGGTCGGCGGCGACATTGTTTTCCTTCGCGTAGCTCTCCACGAATTCCGCCGCCGGCACGATCAGGCCCACCAGATAGGGCCGCTTGTCGCCATAGACCATGGCTTGGCTGATTTCCGGCTGCAGCGTCACGAAACCCTCGACACGCTGCGGCGATATATTGTCGCCGCCGGAGATGACGATGATGTCGCGCTTGCGGTCGGTGATGCGGATATAGCCGTCGGCGTCCATCTCGCCGACATCGCCGGTGTGCAGCCAGCCATCGATGATGGTCTGCTCCGTCGCGTCCGGATCGTCCCAATAGCCATCCATCAGCAGTTCGCCGCGCACCAGAATCTCGCCGTCCGGCGCCAGCCTCACTTCGACGCCCTTCAGCGCCGGGCCGACGGTCTCGATCTTGATGTTGCGCGGCCGGTTGCAGCTAATCACCGGGGCCGCCTCGGTCTGGCCATAGCCCTGGCAGAGCCGCACCCCCAGCGCCAGGAAGAAGATGCCGACCTCGTAATTCAGCGGCGCGCCGCCGGAGATGAAGGCCTTCAGCCGCCCGCCCATGCGCTGGCCGACCTTGCGCCGCACCAGCACGTCCAGCAGCAGGTTCAGCGCCTTCTCACCGAGGCTGAGGGAGCCGGGCTGCTCGATGCGCTTGCGTCCCAGTGCCAGCGCCTTCAGGAACAGGTCGCGCTTCCTGCCGCCGGCGCGTTCCACCCCGGCGACGATGCGGCCGTGCAGCACCTCGTACAGCCGCGGCACGGCGGTCATGATGGTGGGGCGTGCCTCCTGCAGATTGGCGGCCAGCGTGTCCGCGCCTTCGGCATAGTAGATCTGAGCGCCAATGGAGATCGGGAAGAACAGGCCGCAGGTATGTTCGTAGGAATGCGACAGCGGCAGGAAGGACAGGAACACCTCGTCGCCCAGCCCGAACTCCTGCAGCAGATCGTAGGCGCTGTAGAGGTTGCAGAAGATCGCCCGGTGACTCAGCATCACGCCTTTCGGCGCGCCGCCGGTGCCCGAGGTGTAGATCAGGCAGGCCAGATCGTCGCGCGTGCGCCGGCTGGCCACATCCTCGACATCGTCGGGCATCTGTTCGCCAGCTTTCAGCGCGTCATCCCATCCCTGGAAGCGGATCGTGCATTCCTGTGCCGGTCCCTTGCCCTCCAGCGCGATGACGAACTCGCAATGGCTGGAATGAATGGCGGCGGGCAGCGCGTTGCGCAGCAGCTTCTCGGTGGAGCAGATCAGCCCCTTCGCGCCGCAATTCTCCAGGATGTAGATGTGGTCGGCCACCGTGTTGGTGATGTAGGCCGGCACGCTGACCGCGCCGGCGGCCATGATGGCAAGGTCGGCAATCGCCCATTCCGGCCGGTTCTCGGAGACGATCACCACGCGGTCGCCGGGCCGGATGCCCTGCGCGCGCAGGGCGCGGGACAGCGCGCGCACCTGACGGTCCACCTCGCGCCAGCTCACCGGCTGGTAGGTGCCATCATGCTTGGCCCACAGGAAGGGCTTGTCGCCCAGGGCCGCCGCCTGCCCGAAGAACATCAGCGCAAGGTTCTGCGCCGCCGCGTAATCGATGATCGCCACGTCTCCTCCCGTTCTGTCGCCCCGTTCTGCCGGGGCGTCTTGTCACGTTGCCGGCAGTGTCGCTTGCGCTTGGCGATCCGGCAAGACTCACCATATCCCTGACAGCAACCATGGAGACGAATATGACCGCTGCCGCCAAAATCAAGGCCGATGCCGCTGCCAATTTGGGCAATCTGCCGGAATGGCGCCTTGCCGATCTGTATGACGGGATGGACTGGCCGCGCCTGAAGGCCGATCTCGATGGCGCCGAAAAGGCTGCGGCGGCCTTCGGCAAGGCCTATGCCGGCACGCTGGAAGGTCTCGACGGGGCGGCGCTGGGCAAGGCGGTTGCGGAGTATGAGCGCATCGACGAGGTGCTGTCGCGCGCCGCGAGTTACGCCCAACTCGTCCATGCCGGCGATATGGGCGATGTCGAGATCGGGCGGTTCTACCAGTCCATTGTGGAACGGGTGACGGACATCTCCACGAATCTGCTGTTCTTCACGCTGGAGCTGAACCGGCTGGAGGAGGCGGTCCTCGCCGAGAAGCTGAAGGCGCCGGAACTGGCGAAATTCTCCGCCTGGCTGCGCGACCTTAGGGTGTTCCGCGAGCATCAGCTCTCCGACGATCTGGAGAAGCTGCTGCACGAGAAGGATGTTTCCGGCCGCTCCGCCTGGAACCGGCTGTTCGACGAGACGCTGACCGGGCTGCGCTTTCCGTTTCAGGACAGGGACCTGACCGTCACCGAGCTGCTGGAGAAGATGACCAGCCGCAAGCGCGAGGAACGGCGCGAGGCGGCGAAGTCGCTGGGCGCCACGCTGCGCGGCCAGGCACGGCTGTTCTCGCTGGTCACCAACACGCTGGCCAAGGACAAGGAGACCGAGGATCGCTGGCGCCACTATCCGTCCCCGGTCTCGGGGCGCAACCGCGCCAACCAGATCGAGGACGAGGTGGTCGATGCGCTGGTCAACACCGTACGCGACCATTACCCGAAACTCTCGCACCGCTATTACGCGCTGAAGGCGAAGTGGTTCGGCGCCGAAAAGCTGGATTACTGGGACCGCAACGCGCCGCTGCCCGACGATGCCGACCGGCTGATCCGCTGGGACGAGGCGCGTGACACTGTGCTTGGCGCCTATGGCAGCTTCGATCCGCGCATGGCGGAGATCGGCGGCCGCTTCTTCCGCGAGGGCTGGATCGATGCGCCGGCGCGTCCCGGCAAGGCGTCGGGCGCCTTCGCCCATCCGACGGTGCCGAGCGCGCATCCTTACATCCTGCTGAACTATCAGGGCCGCACGCGCGACGTGATGACGCTGGCGCATGAGCTGGGCCATGGCGTGCACCAGGTGCTGGCGGCACAGCAGGGCCATCTGCAATCGGGCACGCCGCTGACCCTGGCCGAGACCGCCAGCGTGTTCGGCGAGATGCTGACCTTCCAGGCGATGCTGAAGAAGGAGGTCGATCCGAAGCGCCGCAAGGCGATGTTGGCCGGCAAGGTCGAGGACATGCTGAACACGGTGGTCCGGCAGGTCGCCTTCCATTTCTTCGAGGCGAAGCTGCACGCCGCGCGCCGGCAGTCGGAACTGACGCCGGACGAGATCTGCGACATCTGGATGGAAACCCAGATCGAAAGCCTGGGGCCGGCCCTGCGCTTCGACGAGGATTACCGGCACTTCTGGGCCTATATCCCGCACTTCATCCATTCGCCCTTCTATGTCTATGCCTATGCCTTCGGCGACTGCCTGGTGAACTCGCTCTATGCCGTCTATCAGGAGGCGGAGACGGGATTCTCCGACCGCTATCTGGAGATGCTGAAGGCCGGCGGCACGCTGCGCCACAAGGAGCTGCTGGCCCCCTTCGGCCTGGATGCCGCCGATCCCGCCTTCTGGGCCAAGGGCCTCTCCATGATTGCCGGTATGATCGACGAGCTGGAAGGGATGGAGTGAGGCGCTGGCCGGTTTGTCATTGCCGGGCTTGACCCGGCAAGCCGGCGCCACAGCTTTGGACGTGACAGGCAGGGCACCGACCCTGGATGCCCGGATCAGGTCCGGGCATGACGCATAAAGAGAGTCAAAACTTCATGTCCGAAAACGAAGACAACAGGTTCGGCGGCCGGGCCCGGCGCTATGTCCAGGTCGGCAGTAAGGTCGGCGCGCTGGCGGCACGGCTGGCGGGCGAGCGCTATCTCGGCCTGAAGCTGAACCGCACCGAGCATGCCGAGGGGCTGAAGCAGGCGCTGGGCGGGCTGAAGGGGCCGTTGATGAAGGTGGCGCAGATTCTCGCCACCATCCCCGACGCGCTGCCCAAGGAATATGCCGAGGAGCTGCAGCAGCTGCAATCCAACGCCCCGGCGATGGGCTGGCTGTTCGTGAAGCGCCGCATGGCCGCCGAGCTGGGGCCGGACTGGCGCGCCCGTTTCGCCGAATTCGGGCAGGAGGCCGCGGCCGCCGCCTCGCTGGGGCAGGTGCATCGCGCCACCGGGAAGGACGGCGCGGAGCTTGCCTGCAAGCTGCAATATCCCGACATGCAGTCGGCGGTTGAGGCCGATCTGAAGCAGCTGAAGCTCGCCATGTCGGTCTATGAACGCTACGACAAGGCGATCTCGACCTCGCGCATGTATGAAGAGTTGTCGGCCCGGCTGCGCGAGGAGCTGGATTACCAGCTGGAGGCCCGGCACATGGCGCTCTATGCCGATATGCTGGCTGGCGAATCCGGCGTGCATGTGCCGGTCGCCGTGCCGGAACTCAGCACGAAGCGGCTCCTGACCATGAACTGGCTCGACGGTGCGCCGTTGCTCTCGGTCACCGGGCACGATCTCGATTTCCGCAACAAGGTGGCGTTGAACATGTTCCGCGCCTGGTATGTGCCGTTCTATTTTTTCGGCGCGATCCATGGCGATCCGCATCTCGGCAATTATTCGGTGCGGCCGGATGGCAGCGTGAATCTGCTGGATTTCGGTTGCGTGCGGGTGTTCCGGCCGGATTTCGTCGCCGGAGTCATCGACCTCTACAAGGCGCTGCGCGATGGCGATGACGACCTTGCCGTGCATGCCTATACGAACTGGGGCTTCGACAATCTGACGAAGGACAAGATCGAGGTGCTGAACCTCTGGGCGCGCTTCATCTATGCGCCGCTGATGGAAGACCGCCAGCGCCCGATCCAGGAAACCAACAACGGCATGTATGGCCGCGAAGTGGCGGAGAAGGTGCATGCCGAGCTGCGCCGCATCGGCGGCGTTGCCCCGCCGCGCGAATTCGTGCTGATGGACCGCGCCGCCATCGGCCTCGGCTCGGTGTTCCTGCATCTGAAGGCGGAGATCAACTGGTACCGGATGTTCCACGAGATGATCGCCGATTTCGACGTGACGGAACTCGAAAAACGCCAGGCGAAGGCACTGACGGCCGCCCAGGTTCCGGCGGCGGCGTAACCCAGCCCTGACGCATTGCCCCTTGCCAGCGCGGCCGCGCGGGGCTTTCCTGTGCGGCACTGCAAAAAAGCAAGAAGCAGGAGTGGGGAATGGAGTCTTTTCCGGGCCTGGGATCGGGCGCGCACCGGCCGGTGACGCTGGGCAGCCGGCACATGGTCTCTGCCGGCCATCACGCCGCCGCGCAGGCCGGCCTCGCCATTCTGGAGGCGGGCGGCAATGCCGTCGATGCGGGCGTGGCCGCCGGCATCGCGCTGGGCGTGCTGCAATCCGACCTGGTGAATGTCGCCGGTGTCGCGCCGATCATGATCCGCATGGCGGACAGCGGCGAAGTGACGACCATCAGCGGCCTTGGCTGTTTTCCGAAGCAGGCCAGTTCCGCCTGGTTCCGCGAGAACGAGGGCGGCGAGATTCCGCCTGGCCTGAAGCGCACCGTGGTGCCCGCAGCCCCCGACGCCTGGATCGCCGCGCTGGCGCGTTACGGCACAATGCGCTTTGCCGATGTGGCGGCGGCCGCCATCCGTTTCGCCGCCGAGGGCTTCCCGACCCATGCGCTGCTGGCCGATTATGTCGCCGGCCAGGCGGAGGGCTATGCGCGCTGGGACGCCAACAAGGCGATCTACCTGCCGAATGGCCGCCCGCCGAAGGTCGGCGAACTGTTCGTGCAGACCGACCTTGCGGCCACGCTGACCTATATGGCGGATCAGGAGAAAGCGGCCGGCGGCAGCCGGGAGGACGGGCTGCGCGCCGCGCGCGATGCCTTCTACAAGGGCGATATCGCCCGCGCCATTGCCCGCTATCATGCCGCGAACGATGGCTGGATGACGGAAGCGGACCTCGCGGATTTTTCGGTCACGTTCGAGAAGCCGGTGTCCGGGCGCTTCAACGGCATGAGTGTCTATACCTGCGATGTCTGGTGCCAGGGGCCGGTGCTGATCCAGATGCTGAACCTGCTGAAGGGCATCGATCTGCGCGCGCTGGGCCATAACAGCCCGGCCTATATCCATCTGCTGACCGAGGCGATGAAGCTGTCCTTCGCCGACCGCGAGGCGCATTACGGTGATCCGCGCTTCGTCGAGGTGCCGATGGCGGCCCTGCTGTCGGATGGCTATGCCGATCTGCGCCGCCGCCTGATCGACCCGAACACGGCCTCGCCCGGGATGCCGCCGGCCGGTGACCCGGCCAATATGCGCGCGGTACTCGGTAACAGCGGCAGCAAGGCTCCCATAGAGGCAGGCGAACCGCCGCTGTCGCCCGACACCTCCTATGTCTGCGTGGTGGACCGCTGGGGCAATGTGTTCTCTGCCACGCCCAGCGATACCTCCAGCGATGCGCCGGTGATTCCGGGTCTCGGCATCTGCCCGTCCTCGCGCGGCTCCCAGGCCTTCACGCAAGCCGGCCATGCCAGCGAACTGATGGGCGGCAAGCGCCCGCGCCTGACGCCGAACCCGGCGCTGGCGGTGTTCGACAACGGCGCGCTGATGCCGTTCGGTACGCCGGGCGGCGATGTGCAGTCGCAGGCCATGCTGCAGGTGCTGCTGAATGTCGGCGTGTTTGGCATGGATACCCAGTCGGCCATCGACGCGCCGCGCTTCGCCACCTACAGCTTCCCCGATTCCTTCGCGCCGCACCCCTATTATCCGGGACGCCTCACGCTGGAGGGCCGGATCGAGCGCAAGACGCAGGATGTCCTCGCGGCCCTTGGCCACGATGTCGTATCCTGGCCGGACTGGACCTGGAAGGCTGGCGGCGTGTGCGCCATCGTCGCCGATCCTGTGACCGGGGTGAAGGCCGGCGGGGCGGATCGCCGTCGCCCGTCCGGCGTGGCGGGGCTGTAATCTCCGACAAGGCCGTAAGGGCAAGGCTGCAAACAGCCGAGGACAGAGCAATGAGTACACCAACCAAGGACCGGCCGATCGGCGTTCCCGATATCCGCGCCCGCAAGGGGAAGGAACCGCTGGTCTGCCTGACCGCCTATACTGCCCCCATCGCGAAGCTGCTGGACCCGCATGTCGATCTGCTGCTGGTCGGCGATTCGCTGGCGATGGTGGTCTATGGCATGGACTCCACGCTGGGCGTGACGCTGGACATGATGATCGCCCATGGCAAGGCGGTGACGCGGGGTGCCAAACGCGCCTGCGTTGTGGTCGATCTGCCCTTCGGCTCCTACGAGGAATCGCCGGAGGCTGCCTACCGCTCGGCCGCGCGCGTGCTGGCGGAGACCGGCTGTGCGGCGGTGAAGCTGGAGGGCGGGTTGGCGATGGCGCCGACCATCCGCTTTCTTGCCGACCGGCACATCCCGGTGCTGGCGCATATCGGCCTGACCCCGCAATCGGTGAATGCCTTCGGCGGCTTCCGCGTGCAGGGCCGCGGCGAGGAACAGGCGGCGCAGGTGATGGCCGACGCGCACGCGGTAACGCAAGCCGGCGCCTTCGCCGTGGTCATCGAGGGCGTGCCGGAACCGCTGGGCCGCGCCATCACGGAAGCCATCGGGATCCCGACCATCGGCATCGGCGCCTCGCCGGCCTGCGACGGACAGATCCTCGTCACCGACGACATGCTGGGGCTGTTCTCCGACTTCACGCCGAAATTCGTGAAGCGCTTTGCGTCGCTCTCAGGGTCGGTGGAGGCGGCGGCGCAGGCCTATGCCGCCGAGGTGACGGCGCGCAGCTTCCCCGGCCCGGAACATTGCTTCGGCACGGCCAAGCCGAAGGGGGGCGCATGAGCGACCTTCCCAGCAGCGATCTTCCACGCATCGTCCGTACCGTTGCAGAGCTGCGCGCGCAGCTCGCGGCCTGGCGCGCCGAGGGGCTGAGCGTGGCGCTGGTGCCGACCATGGGCGCGCTGCATGAAGGGCATCTGTCGTTGATGCGGCAGGGCGCGCAGATGTGCGACCGGGTGGTGGCGACGATCTTCGTGAATCCGACGCAGTTCGCGCCATCCGAGGATCTGGATGCCTATCCGCGCCGCGAGGCGCAGGATGTGGCCGCCCTGCACGCTGCCGGCGTGCCGCTGCTGTTCGCGCCGGGCGTGCAGGAGATGTACCCGCAGGGCTTCTCCACCACCATCACCGTGGCGGATGTCAGCGAGGGGCTGTGCGGCGGGCGCAGGCCCGGCCATTTCGCCGGGGTGGCCACCGTGGTGGCCAAGCTGCTGCTGCAGGCGCTGCCCGATGTCGCGATCTTTGGCGAGAAGGATTACCAGCAGCTTCAGGTGATCCGCCGCATGGCGCGCGATCTCGACATCCCGGTACGCATCGAGGGTGGCGAGACGGTGCGCGAGGAAGACGGGCTCGCCCTGTCCTCTCGCAACGCCTATCTGGAGCCGGAGGAACGTGCCATTGCGCCGGCCCTGCACCGCGTGCTGGTCGAGGTCGCCGCGCGCATCGGCCATGGCGCCGCGCCGGCACAGGCGCTGGCGGATGGCATGGCGGTGCTGGAGAGCGAGGGGTTCGGCCCGGTCGAGTATCTGGAACTGCGCGATGCGGAGACGCTGGCCCCCATCTCCGCCCTGGATCCGGCACCGGGCCGGCCCGGCCGGCTGCTGGTCGCCGCCTGGCTCGGCAAGACGCGCCTGATCGACAATATCGCGGTATAGTCGCGGCACATAACAGGAGGGGAGTGGTCAGGATGAGAGTTGGTATCCGTTGGGGTTTGGTCCTGTTCCTCGCCGCGCTGTTGCCGGCGGTCCTTGTCGGGACGCTCCCCGCCCAGGCGCAGGGGAAGGCCGGCGACAAGCCCGCCATCATCTTCGTGCCGGGCTTCATGACCTCGGAAATCAGCGATGGCGGCCGGCGGGTCTGGCCGCCGGAGAACGCCGCCAGCGGCGCTGCCGACTTCAAGCGCATGATCATCGCAGACGGCCCGGCGGCGCCCCGCGACGGGCTGACCGCCAACCGGATCATGCCGGATTACGATAGCTTCGTAACCGCGCTCGGCGCGCATGGCAGCGTGCATCCCTTCCCCTATGACTGGCGGCAGAGCGTCTTCGACAGTGCCGCCGATCTCGAGCGTTTCATCGAATCGCGGCCGGCGCTGCGCGATGCCGGGCGCATCGTGCTGGTCGCCCATTCGATGGGCGGGCTGGTCGCCACGGCCTATGCGCAGAACCCGGCAGGGGTCTTCCGGCATAGCGCGCGGGTGGTGAAGCTCATCACCATGGGCACGCCCTATTTGGGCTCGGTGCAGACCGTGCTGGATGCCCGCAACGGCATCGAACTGGCGCCCGGCGACATCATGCCGTCGCGTGCCTATCAGCAATGGACCAACAGCTTCCCCGGCTTCTACGAGATGCTGCCGGCCTATCTGGACGGGCCGGACGGCGTGCCGTGCTGCATCGATCTGAGTGGCGGCGAAAAGCGTCCGCTGGCGCTGTGGCGCTACGCCGACTGGCGGCGGCTGGACTGGCACGCCGGCACCTACGATCCGGCCGCCGTGCAACACACGCTGGGCGATGGCGTTGGCGGTATCCGGCAGGCGGTCGGGCGCTGGCGTCAGGACATGCCGGCCTGGGTGTTCCCGATCGCCGGCCTGACCGACTGGAAGGGCGATACGGCGAAGACGACCTCGCTCTCCTTCGTCGCAAAGGACGGGCGGCTGTCGGCCGGCAAGGGCGACGAATGCACCAGCGACACCGTCATCTGCGCGCCGGGCGACCAGGCGGTGGCGCAGTTCAGCGCCAGCCTGGGCCGGGCCTCGGGCGTGCTGGGCCAGCATGCGGGCAGCTGCTCGGTGCGCCTGGGCACGGGGCCGGACGGGCCGATCTTCCATGGCGACATCACCGATGACGTGAGCGTCCGCGCCTCGGTGTTCGCCGCGCTGAAGGCGAAGGATCATACTGCGCGCTGGTGCCGGCAGGAGCGGAAATAGGTTTCCTGCTGGCAGGGTTGTCATGCCCTGCCAGCAGGTTTTCAACCTGCGATGCGGAAGGCGATGACGGGCAGGTCATCCATCTTAAGCGTTTCCGCCTGTGCTGGTACGGGCCCGCGCTCGAACAGCGCGCGCAGCGCATCCGGCTTGGCTTCGACACCGAGGATGATCGCCTGCACGACTGGCCCCTCCTTCAGGACCAGGTGGCCATAGACATAGGGGGCGATCTTCTCGAAGCGGGGATGGCAAGCCGGACTGATATTGTGCGTCGCGAAGAGCAGTGTCGCCTTGCCGCTCAATTCCGTTCCCTCCACCTCCCAGCTGCCGCAATGCTCGCAGCAACCGGTCGGCGGGAAGGTGTAGCCGCCGCAGGAATGGCACTTCATCGCGCGGTACGTATTCTGGGCCAGCCCTTCATAATACCAGCGGAGGGCACTCGGCTGTTCGGTGACGTCTTGCATGTCACAATCCTCCCAGAACGATCACGGTGCCGATCATGGCGTACCCGTGTGTGTGGATGACAGAAATCTCGGGCCGGGCGGCTATCTGCCTAGACCCGGCCTTGCCTCGCATCTGCAGCACGGCCTCGTAGGTGTCGGTGCCGGCACTCGCTCCCCAGGCATGGCCGAAGGCATGCCGGCCGCCATGGGTTGACATGGGACGATCGCCATCGAAGCGCAATCGCCCGCCGCGGGCTGCGTCCAGCCCCTTGCCCGGTTCCAGATAGCCCATCATTTCCGCGGTACAGATGCCGGAGATGTGCGAGCAGTCGTGCGTATGCAGATAGTCAATGTCAGCGGCGGCGATGCCGGCCATGTTGAAGGCGGTATCGGCGGCGCGCTTGTCAAACTCCCAATAGGTGGGGTCCTCGCCGTACCAGGGCAGGTCACTGTAGTTGATGCCGAATCCTTTCAGTTCCACAGGCTGCGACTTACCGCCTTTGGCGAGATCGGCGCGTGTCAGCACCATGGCCGAGGCGCCGTCGGCCGTGGTGACGAGGCTGAGCAGCCGGGATGGCCAGGCGACGAACGGATTGTGCTCGTCCGACCGCCAATAGTCGAAAGTATCTGTGAAGCCCTCACGCGCAGCGCGGTCTTCCAGTGTTTCCTGGATGTTGGCTTTCGGGTTCATCGAGCCATGGAGCCGTCGCGTGCGGCACAGCTCGAACATGCCCTGGTCGTAATCCTCGAGGGAGATGCCGTATTTGCGGCAATAGCCAAGGGCGACCAGACCGTTATAGGTCGAGAAGATATCGTAGCCCTGCGGCACGCCATAGGCTTGGTTGACCGCCATGTCGGTCCACAGCCAGGTCTGCTGGTGGGAGATCGGCTCGCGCTCGTAGGGGCTGTAGTCCTTCACCTTGGTCCGGGTCGTCTCCAGCCCATAAACCAGAACCGTATCGTACACGCCGGCGGCGATCGCCATTGCTGCGAGGGCGGCGCCGACATTCGTGGTCGAGCACTGCGCCTCGAAATGCACGCCTGCCTTGAATTGCGTGCCGGTCCATTTCGAAAGCTGTGAATATGTGCCGGGCACCTGCGAGCTGTGCACCATAGCGTTCCCGGCGAAGACGGCATCGACGTCCTGCCCGGTCAATCCGGCGTCGTTCAAGGCCTCTTTTACCGCCATGGCGGTAAGTTCCTGGATGCTGAGACCCTTGATTTCTGGGGTATTGAGCAAATCGCCGAAACGCGAGCAGCCCACTCCCGAAATGGCGACTTTCTCCCTCAATTTCCCTTTTTTCATGGCCATGCCTTTCCTCAGTAATGCTCCAGCATTCCAAGGGCCGAATCCTGGTCTCAAGAATGCAGGACAGGCGCGGTATATCCGCGTGTTTGTATATTAGAATATATAAAATTTATGCTGACATTGATCAGGATCAATAAAGGAAGAAATAACAGGGAGAGGTGCTGTAGCGGCTGCGGCGGGGCGTGAAAATAAGAAAAGGGGCCAGGCCGGTGTGGCCTAACCCCTTGTTCTGATTGGTGGGCGCAGTAGGACTCGAACCTACGACCCGCTGATTAAGAGTCAGAGGTGCCTGTGTTCCCGTAATCCGCAAAGACCCCTTTAATATACTGTTTTTTCTTGATTATATGACTGCCTATCCCGCAGTATGTACGAAGGAATCATATCGGATTCCAGACACCCGAGACACCTGCTGGACACCTGGAGGGATGGCGTGAAGGTCAAGCTTACGAAAACAGTCGTCGACAAGGCGGAGCCGGTTGCGGGTAGGGATGCGGAATACTGGGATGTCGAACTGCCGCGTTTCGGCCTGCGTGTGAAGCCCTCAGGTCTGAAGACATTCTTCGTTCGCTATACGACCAAGACGGGCCGCAAGCGGCTGCTCACGGTCGGCGGCTACCCGGCGATGACAGTGGCGGAAGCGCGTGACAAGGCGCGGAGGCTGTTGCTGGAGGTGGGCAATGGTGCGGACCCGAAGGAAGAACAGGACGCCAAGCGGAAGGCCGAGACGGTGTCTGAACTCTGTCGGGAGTATCTCGAGCGGCATGCACGGCCAAACAAGCGGCCCAAGAGCATCCGAGAGGACGAGCGGAATATCCGGGCGACCGTGATCCCGATGTTGGGGAAGATCAAGGTTGCCGACGTTACCCGCCGCGATATCGAGGATGTTCTGTTCGCCATAGGCAAGGATCACAAGCCTACGGCCAATCGGGTCCGCTCACTGCTCTCGAAGATGTTCAATCTTGCCATCGCGTGGGGCATGCGAGGCGACAACCCGGTGCGCGGAGTGTCGCGGTTTGCCGAGCAGGGCAAGGCGAGCTACCTGCCGCCGGAACAGGCGTCACGCCTGCTTAATGCCGCCCTTGAGCACCCCAACGAGAGAGCCGGACGGGCCATCGGACTGCTCACGACAACCGGCGCGAGGAAAGGCGAGGTGCTAAACGCGACGTGGGATCAGTTCGATCTCGAGAAGGGTATCTGGACCAAACCAGCCAGCACCACGAAGCAGAAGAAGATGCACCGCGTCCCGTTGAACGAGCACGCGATCACCATCCTTGACCGGATGCGGCAGGACGCCACCGGGGATGAGAAGTTCCTGTTTCCGGGCAATGTGCCGGGCCAGCCGATTACCGATATCAAGAAGTTCTGGCAGGGCCTGTGTCGCAGCCTTGGGCTGGAGGGCATCCGCATCCACGACCTGCGGCACACATACGCCTCGATCCTGATATCGCAGGGGGAGACGCTGGAAATGATCGGGCAGCTTCTCGGCCACAGCCAGCTCGTGACCACAAGCCGCTACGCGCACCTGACCGAAGTGAAGACGCGGGAATCGGCCAACAGCTTCTCTGCGGCGCTGGCCAAGGCGGCAGAATCATCGAACATCATCCCGTTGAGGCGGGCATAGGACAGGGCTTAATGGGGTGCGTTTCGGCGCTTTACCTCTCTTGAAAATATCGCCGTTCGCGCCTCGTGCGTCACAGCCGCCTGCCTCCGTGTGGGCGGCTTTTTCGTGTCCGCGTGGCCGAACGGCTCCCACTCGTTCAAGGAGCCGAAACATGATCCTGAATATCCCGAACTACCTGAAGACCGACCAAGTCGCCGCAATCCTCGGCGTGTCTGTTCGGACGCTGGAGAACTGGCGTTCGACCGGCGGCGGGCCGCGCTTCATGCGTGTAGGCAAGCGGGCTGTCCGCTACCGCCCGGAGGACGTGCAGGCCTTCGCGGAGGGGATGACCTTCGCGAACACAGGCGAGGCGCAGGCGGCAGCGGCCTGACACGCCGTAGGAAGCCGCAGGAGAGTCACTGACGGGCGCTGGGCGGTCGACGAGTCCCTCTGGTCGCCCAGCGGCCCAGGGTGGCCTTAGTGACTCTTGAAATGCGTTTAACGGACGCCCCTATCTTACAAGGGATAACTTATAAGCGGTGGTCGACCGGCCCCGACGTAAGACGACAGCCAATCACAGCGCTTTACCCCTCTTGAAAAACGAGCCAAAGGGTAAACCCATACTCTATATGCTCTATAAGAATCTTATAGAGTTCTATTAGAGATAAAGAGCCCTAATAGAAGTTCTGTTGGGTGATCATTGACCTGTTCCCCTGATTGTGTCCGTTCAGAAGTCGAGTCTCGTCACCGTTTGATGCCCGATCTGGGCGGGGATGGCAATGTGGGCAGGGGCATGCCCCTGCCCACATTGCGCGCGTGAT